>Ga0307312_10001277_pt1 | contig 12818 bp, 14 predicted proteins | sample ER_DNA_202_FD_194489 | JGI IMG/M metagenome (GOLD analysis project Ga0307312, IMG submission 194489) | Bulk soil microbial communities from the East River watershed near Crested Butte, Colorado, United States - ER_DNA_202 | ecosystem: Environmental > Terrestrial > Soil > Floodplain | place...
TACGAGACCGCTGCCTGCAGGCACGCGCCTAGGACACGGAGATGCTTGGCCCGTGTGGAGGGCGAGCATCCGCGCTCGCGCAAGATCCCGTTAAAGCGCGCGATATCCTCGGGCGCGATCCGGCGGACGCGTTGGTTTCCGAACACCTCCTTCGCGTGAGCGATCGTCGAGCGATACGAACCTACGGTCGAAGGCTTGCGTTCAAGTGAACCGAGCCAACGATCTGCCCATTCGACGAATCCGATCGTTGGCCTCGGCCGATATGAGCCGTCCTCGAGTGCGCCTGCCACGCGATGCAGAGTGATCTCAGCCTGTTGGCGGTCCCTCCCGACGGCTTCTTTGTGCGCGTGCTCGCCCACGCGTACGACCACGTAATAGAAAGGGCCATCCGGGCAGGTACATCCAACGGTGGTTTCATCGAATCGCGTCCAAGGCCGCCCCAGAGCACATTGCCTCGAATGGTTCGCCTGCAGGCTAGGCATGCCGGGCCAAGCGGCTCTGGCGCCCTGGATGAGCGATAGGAATGTTCCTCTTTATGACATAGATTATGTCATAAAGAGCGAGACTTCCGGGCTCCCGTTTAACGTCCCAGCGTGCAGCTTCGGCTGGCGGGACTTGCGGAGGTGGCCGAAATGCTGGCCGTCAGTCGACGAACCGCGGCGAGGTACGTGATCCGCTCAGACTTCCCCGCTCCGGTTGCACGTCTTCGTGCCGGCCCGGTTTGGCTCGCAGAAGACGTGGAAGCGTGGGCGCGTAGCACCTCGCAGCCGCAGCGAGGCCGACCATTGAAGGCCCCGCGACATGGTGATGCACGCCGCTAATTGCCCGGCCCACGAGCAGAGCGGAGTCAGTTTTGCAAGCCGGAGGTCACCGGTTCGATCCCGGTACGCTCCATTTCCTTGAACAAGCCGAACATGGCGACTAGCAGCCGTTTTGCGTGACTGTCGCCGGTTTCCGCGAATCCGCTCTCATCCGCTCGAAACCGCTCTGCGACGATCATTACTGGCGCGCAACTGGCGCGCACAAGGTCCCCTAGAAATGCGCTGAGCGCGAGTTTGGCGATCCCGAATCAGCGCTAGTCCAACCCGACGTAGTTCTCTGCGAGGCTCGAGGCAGCCGCCTCGGACGCGACGAGGTATCGCAGCTGTGAAAGCTGGAGCTTGAGATCGAAGGCATTACCCCCGGGGAGGCGGTGCAGCATGGACGTCATCCACCACGAGAAGTGCTCCGCACGCCAGACGCGACGTAGACAGCTCGCCGAATAGGCGTCGAGCAGTTCGGTGGTTCCCGTGCGATACCAAGCCACGAGCGCCTCGGCGAGGATTCGAACGTCCGCCATCGCCAGATTGAGCCCTTTCGCCCCCGTCGGCGGAACGATGTGCGCTGCATCCCCGGCCAGAAACAGGCGCCCATACTGCATCGGCTCCACCACGAAGCTGCGCATTCCGGTGACGCCCTTCTCGAGGATCGGGCCCTCGGAGAGTCTCCAGTCCGCCAAAGCGACGCGCGCTTGCAGCTCCTCCCAGATTCGGTCGTCGGGCCATTGGTCGAGATCCTCGTCGGGGGCACACTGGAGATACAGCCGGCTGAGGGTCGGCGAGCGGAGGCTGAGGAGAGCAAAACCGCGCTCGTGATGGACGTACACGAGCTCGTCATTCGACGGTGCAACCTCTGCGAGGATCCCAAGCCAGCCGAACGGGTACTCGCGTGAGAATTCGGCAAGCACGCCCGCGGGGATGCTCGGCCGGCAGATGCCGTGGAAACCGTCACACCCGGCGATCACGTCGCACTCGAGCTCCTGCTCTTCGCCTTCGTAGCCGAAGCGGATCCGAGGCCGTTCCGAGTCCAGGTCGTGCACGCTGACGTTCTCGACCTCGAAGAGCAGAGGCAGGTGATTCTCGACTCGCGCCTTGACGAGATCCTTAACGACCTCCGTCTGGCCGTAGATGACGATCGTCCTGCCGCCGGCGAGCTCGCTGAGCGGGATCCTGTGCCGTTCTCCGTCAAATTGGAGCTCGATTCCGTCGTGCACGATCCCTTCCCTGTGCAGTCGCCCGGCGACGCCGGCCTCAGTCAGGAGATCGACCGTCCTCTGCTCGAGCACGCCCGCACGGATTCGGTGCTCGACGTAATCGCGGGTGCGGTCCTCGAGCACGACCGAGTCGATGCCTTCGCGCTCCAGGAGCCGCGCCAGTGTGAGGCCCGCCGGGCCGGCTCCGACGATGCCGACCTGCGTCCGTTCTGTTTTCACTGTTGTTCGTCGAGGACGCGCTGAAAGACAGCGAAGGCGCTGTTCGCGGCAGGGACGCCGCAATAGACCGCGCATTGGAGCAGGACTTCCTTGATCTCCTCGTTCGCGACCCCGGTGCGTTGCGCGGCTCGAATGTGGAGCTCTAGCTCGTCGAAGCGGCCGAGGGCGACCAGCGCCGTGATCGTGATGCAGCTGCGCGTACGGCGATCGAGGCCCGGCCGGTTCCAGATCTCGCCCCACGCGTAGCGCGTGATGAAATCCTGGAAGTCAGCGGTGTGCTCCGTCGTGCGCTCGATCGCGCGGTCGACGTGCTCGTCGCCGAGCACTTCGCGTCGCACCTTCATCCCACGTTCGTGAGCAGAGTCGGTCATGACTCCAGGTGCGCGAGGAGCGCCTCGTTGAATGCATCCGCTTGCTCGACGTTCACGAGATGACGGCCGTCGAGGACGGTCAGACGGGCGCTCGGAATCTCGGCCGCGATCGCTTTCAGCTCGTCAGGCGGAGTCGAGCTGTCGTCCGCCCCCGCTATCGCCATGGTCGGCGCCTGAACCGCACCCAGCGCGCCTCGCACGTCCCAGTCCCGCACCGCTTCGCAGCAGCGTGCATATCCCTCGGCGGGAGTCGACACCAGCATGTCGCGATAGCGTCGCACGTCAGGGAATCCCGGCGTGAACCAGCGGTCGAGGACCTCGTCCGCTATGGCTTCCACTCCCCCGCTCCGGACGGCCGCCGCCCTTCTGTCCCAGAACTCCGGCGTCGCGAATCTCGCCGACGTGCTGCAGAGGACGAGCTTTTCGATCCGCTCGGGCGCGTCGAGCGCGGCGCGCATGCCCACGGCGCCGCCGAGCGACAGGCCGCAGAACGAGACCCGAGCGAAACCCAGGTCGTCGAGCAACTCGAGCAGCTGCGCAGCAAGAGCCTCAATGGTGCGGTCATCGGAGAGAAGCGAGCGCCCGTGCCCGGGATGGTCGTAGCGCAGGACGCGGAACCGCTCGGCCAGAGCCGGTGCCTGCAGGTCCCACAGCGCGAGCGACGAGCCGAGCGAGCCCGAAAGGACGACGACGCGGTCTCCCTCCCCTTCGATCTGGTGATGGAGCGTCACCGTCCGCGGTAGAACTCGAGTGCCCGATCGACGAACGCATCTGCGCTGCCGAGGTAGTCCTGCGGGGCGGTGACGTCGATACCGAACCGCGCCGCTTCGGACAGCGTGTCCTCGCCGATGTTGGCGCGCATTCGCTCCACGTCGACCTCAAGCCCGCCCAGCGTCTCGTGCATGGCGGCGGCCGCGCCGCCCGTGAGCATGAGCGCATCCGAGAGTGCGGCCCACTCCGCGTGCCAGGCGCCCGCGGCCCGCTCGTGTTCCTGGGGCACAGCAGCGAGGAGGACACCGGCCGCGGCCTCCACACGCAGCGCGCAGGCCCGTGTCAGCGTCGAGCCGACAGGATTCTGCTTGTGCGGCATCGTCGACGAGCTGCCGCTGTCGCCTTCCCGCAACTCGCCGACCTCGGTCTGCGCCAGGAGGACGACGTCGAGTGCGATCTTGGAGAGGAATCCAGCCGCGATCGCCAGGCCGGCGCCGACCTCTGCCACGCGAAGACGGCGGGTGTGCCAGGGCAGCACCGGCTCCGGAAGATCGAGCTCCTCGCAATAGGCGCGCAGGACGTCGACGCCGTGATCGCCGAGCGCAGCAAGTGTGCCGCCTGCGCCGCCGAGCTGTGCTGGTAGGCGGACCGCGGCGATCCGCTCGCGCGCGTGCAGCGTTCCCACCAGCCACCCGGCGGTCTTCAGGCCGAAGGTGGTAGGCACCGCCTGTTGCATCAGCGTGCGTGCGGCCATCACGGTAGAACGATGTCGATCCGCCAGCTCCGCGCACGCGCGGGCTACACCGTCCAGCTCTGCAGTGATCAGCGTCGTCGCCTCGCGTGCGACGAGCGCAGCTGCAGTGTCGAGGATGTCCTGGCTCGTCGCCCCCCAGTGCGCGAACTCGGCGTGTTCCCGCAGCGCCCGCACGAGCGGCTCGACCGGATTGCCGGCGCGGCGGCCCTCGTCGGCGAGCGCGGCGGCGTCAAAGTCCCCGGTGCAGGCGTCTATGACAGCTGCGGCCGCTTCCTGAGAGATGACGCCGACACTTGCCTGCGCTGTAGCGAGCGCACGCTCCGCTTCGAGCAGCGCGCGCAGCCAGGCTTCGTCCGACACCACGTCGCGAAATGCCGGCGGAACGAACAGAAGTTCAAAGAGCAAAGAACACCGTCTGCTTTTCGCCCTGCAGGTAGATGTCGAACCGCAACCCGCCGTCCTCCTCCGCCGCAATGAGCGTCTCGCGATCCGGGGGTTCGAGGGACGACAGCACCGGATCCGCCTCGTTCGCCGCGACCTCGTCGGGAAAGTAGATGCGCGTGACGAGATGCCTCAGCAGTCCTCGAGCGAGAACGTTCACCTCGACCGCCGGCGCCTCACCGCCGACTGACGTAGGTTTCTCCGTCCTGAACTCGAAGCGGCCGGTTTCGTTCGTTCCGCAGCGCCCCCAGCGGGTGCCGCCCTGGTCGGCTTGCCAGAGCTCGACGACCGCGTCGGGGACGGGCTCGCCGGCGCCGTCGAAGACCTGTCCACCGATTCGCAGGGTGCCTCCCGGAACGATCTCGCTCTGCTTTTCTCGACAGAGCGCGATCGCGAAGAACGGCCCGACGGTCTGCGATGGAGTACGGCCGAGCATCACTCGAAGGCCGTTCGCCGCAAGACGATGTCGAAGCGGTAACCGAGCGCCCATTCGGACTGCGTGAGCTCAAGCTCGAATCGAGCAACCAGGCGCTTCCGGGCTTCGGGGTCGCGCACTGACTGAAAGATTGGGTCGAATTCGAACAACGGGTCGCCGGGAAAGTACATCTGTGTCACGAGGCGGCTCGAAAATGCGCGGCCGAACAACGAGAAGTGGATGTGCGCCGGGCGCCAGGCATTCGGATGGTTCTTCCACGGATAGGCGCCCGGCTTGACGGTGACGAACTCGTACTTCCCGTCCGCGCCAGTGAGCGTCCTCCCCGCCCCGGAGAAATTCGGGTCGAGCGGCGCCGGATGCTGATCCCCTTCATGTTGGTAACGACCCCCCGCGTTGGCCTGCCAGATCTCGACGAGCGCATTGGGAACCGGGCGCCCGTCTTCCTCCACCACACGGCCGGTGACGATGATCCTCTCGCCTTGGGGCTCGCCCGCGTGCTGGCGGGTGAGGTCGTGGTCGGCCTCGCCGATGTCGTCGTGGCCATAGACCGGGCTCTCGAGATCGCGGAAGCGATCCGGGACGATGATCGGCGGGCGCTGTGGCGCGCGCAGTGTGGTGGACCGATACTCCGGATAGAGAAGCGGTGGGTCGACGTCCTCGGCTAGGTTCACAACCCGTTCGTCGCTCACTCGACCATACCCTTCGTCCTGAGAGAGCGCAGAGCACCGAGCTCACGGTCCGAAGGCGGGTTGGTCACTCCCAGATCGTCGGAGACTCGCAAGTCCCACCCGGTCGCCTCGCGAGCCGACTCCGGTTCCACGCCCGGATGAACAGCCGTGAGCGCCAGCTCACCGTCCTCGCCGGGTTCGAGTGTGCCGAGATCGCTCACGACCAAGCGCACGCGGTCGCCGACGCTGGTGATGAAGTCAAGCCGCTCGACGAATGTCCGTGGCGAGTGGCGCAGCATCACGAAGACGTCCCGCACGGACGTGGCGATCTCCGGCGCGCCTCCCCCTCCCGGCAGCCGTACCTTCGGGTGCTGGTAGTCGCCGATGACCGTGCTGTTGAGATTGCCGCGACGGTCGATCTGCGCGGCACCGAGGAAACCGACATCGATGCGCCCGCCCTGCAGCCAGTATCCGAACATCTCGGGCACGGAAACGACTGTCAACGCCGTCTCGGCGAGCTCCCCGTCACCGATCGAGAGCGGAAGCTCATTGGGCTTGGCGTCGATCGTGCCGCTTTCGTAGATCAGCACGCAGCCGGGTGCATGGGTGGCGCGGGCAAGATTGGCTGCGAGACTCGGCAGGCCGATGCCCACGAAGCAGACGTCACCGTCTTGCAGCCGCCGTGCCGCCTCGACCGCCATCATCTCGTCGGCCGTGTAGGTCGAGACGACGCTCATACGGCGATATCCGCCCTTTCCAGACTCCGGTGATATTCCACGACGTCGCTCGTCCCGAGGACGTGCCGCTCAATCCACGCCGCGAACTGGTCGCGGTCGCGGCTGATGGCGTCCCACTGCAAGTAGAACTCGTTGTCACGCTCGTAGTAGGCGTGCGCATACGACGGATGCGCTCCACCAGCGGCGACGGCAATTGCATCGATCGCCCACGAGGGGATCACGACTGAGCCCGGCCTCGGCTCGAGCTCTTCGACGATCTCCTCGACCGTGACGATGCTCCGGGCGGAGGCGAGGATCGCCTCTTTCTGGACCCCGAGAATCCCCCAGAGCTGGACGTTGCCGCCCTTGTCCGCCTGCTGCGCGTGGATGACGCCGACATCCGGCCGGTGCGCCGGCACCGCAGCGAGGTCCTCGCCTGTGAACGGACATGTGATTCGCCGAACCGATGTATGGCCGACGAGATCCGTGTCGACGTACCCACGCAGCACGCCGAACGGCAGGTTCGACGCGCCCGCGGCGTAGGCCGCAGCCATCCCCGCGTGGGAATGCTCTTCCAGCTCCAGCGTTGACGGCCACGCGTTCTCGACGGCGTCGCGGAGGCGGTGAAGCGAGCCAACGCCTGGATTTCCTCCCCAGGAAAACGTCAGCCTGCGCGCGCAGCCCGCGCCGATGAGCTGGTCGTAGACGATGTCTGGCGTCATCCGGATGAGGGCGAGCTCCCGTCGCCCCTGCCGGATCAGCTCGTGTCCCGCCGCGTGCGGAATGAGGTGCGTGAAGCCTTCGAGCGCGACGACGTCGCGGTCGTGCACGAGATCCGCGATCGCGGTTTTCAGGGAGACGATGTCGGCCACGCCAGGACCTGCTTAGAACGGGAAGGGATGCGATTTGCTGACGGTGATCCAGCGGAGCTCCGTGAACTCCTCGATTGCGGCAGTACCGCCGAATCGTCCCCAGCCGCTGTCCTTGACCCCGCCGAAAGGCATCTGCGGCTCGTCACCGACAGGCTGATCGTTGACATGGACGATGCCGGCTTGGATCCGCTGGGCCAGAGCGAGACCCTTGTCGGCGTCGCTCGTGATGATTCCGGACGCCAGGCCGTACGACGTTGCGTTCGCCCGATCCACCGCTTCCTCGGCACTGTCGACCACTTCGATCGCCGCGACAGGCCCGAAGGTCTCGTTGCGAGCGAACTCGGAATCCTCCGGAACATCGGCGAGTAGCGTCGCGCGATACACCGAACCAACGGCTTCTCCCCCCGCCAGCACTTTTGCTCCTTTCGAGACTGCCTCGTCTACGCGCCCTCTCACCATGTCAAGCGCGCTCTCGTTGATGAGCGGTCCGATGATCGTGTCCGGCTCCTTCGGATCGCCCGCTTTCAGTCCATTCGTTTTCGCCGCCAGCTTCTCGACGAACTCGTCCGCGATCGAGCGCTCGACGATGATCCGCCGAGCCGACATGCAGATCTGCCCCTGGTGGAGGAAGGCGCCGAAGGCACTTGCGTTGACGGCGTACTCCAGGTCGGCATCGGCAAGGACGATCAGCGGGTTGTAGCCGCCGAGTTCGAGCACCACGCGCTTGAGGTTACGCCCGGCAGCCTCCGCAAGCTTCCGGCCGACGGCCGTCGAGCCGGTGAAGTTGATCCGCCGTACTTCCGGGCTCTCGACGAACTCGTCACCGATCTCCCCGGCCCCGCCGGGAGGGTGCGTGACGATGTTGAGTACGCCCGCCGGAAGCCCGGCCTCGCCGAAGATCTCGCCCCAGAGCAATCCGCCGACATACGGGGAGAGCTCCGACGGCTTCAGCACTACGGTGTTTCCCAGCGCGAGCGGTGACGCAATCGACCGCGCCGACAGGATGAGCGCTGCGTTCCAAGGCGCAATCGCTCCGACGACCCCGACCGGACGCCGGAGGCCCATCGAGAACGCCCCCATGTCTGAAGGGATGACCTGGCCGATGGGGGCATACGCGAGGGCAGCCGCCTGCCGCAGGAGACCAGCTACGAAGCCGAGCTGGAACATCGCAAAACCGAACGTGGAACCGGTCTCACGGGCGAGCCAGGAGACCACCTCGTCGCCTCTTCCTTCGAGGACATCTGCGGCCTTGAGGAAGATCCGCTGACGCTCGCCCGGGGGAGTTTGCGACCACGCCGGAAAAGCCTCGGCCGCCGCGTCGATCGCTCGCTTCGCATCCTCCTTGCCCCCGGCAGCGACACGCGCCACCACGTCGCCCGTAAAGGGATCGAGATCGTCGAAGGTCTCGCCCCCGTGAGCATCGACCCATTCGCCTCCGATGTACTGACTGCACTCGCGTACAGCGGCCTCGGTACCAGCGGCCTCTGTGCTCATCTCAGCTCCTTTCTCCCTCGTCACGATTCCGCGTACGTTTCGGATGGGGCTCGTGTGGCCGTCGAGTCTAGGCCGCGGAGCCGGTAACCGACGGGAAACAGCTGGATGCCGAAGCGCCCCTCGACGGCACCCCAGAGACCCTGCGGCAGCAGTAACGCGAACCCGACGGCCGCAGCGCCCAGGCCGACGAGATACCAGACGCCGCTGTCGCCGAACTGCTCCTGGATCACGAAGAACACGATCGCTCCGATGATCGGCCCCTCGAACGTACCGAGGCCGCCCGCGAGCGCCATGAAGATCATGTAGGCCGTCCACTCGACGCCGAAGTACGACTTGGGCTGGAACGTGATCGATGTCGCCAGCCAAAGCGACCCGGCCATCGCGCAACCGACACCAGCGAGAACGAAGATGACGCCTTTGCCCGCGAGGACGCGAACTCCGACCGAAGCGGCGGCCTCCTCGTCGTCGCGGATCGCCTGCAACGAGGCGCCCGTCCGGCTCCGAAGAAGCACAAACAAGAGAACGAGCAGGACGACCGCAGCTCCGAGCGCCATCCAGTAGTTGTACGCGCGCTGGTCATCGGCGTTGTACTTGTTGAGCGCGATCAACGACGTTCCCGTCAGCCCGCCGACCGACTTGTCGAGGATCACGAGGCCGAAGCAGACCTCGGCGACCACCCACATCCCGATTGCAAACTCACCTCCGCGCAGGCGGAGCATGAGCATCGACATCGGAACCGCCACCGCGCCGGCGAGGAGGGCTCCCAACACGAGCGCCGCGTACACGTTCACGCCCTGCTGCGCCAGGCGGATGGTCGCGTAGGCCCCGAGACCGAAAAAGGCCTGCTGGCCGACCGACGCAAGCCCCGCATACCCTGCAAGGGCGTTCCACATCGCCGCCAGGATGACGTAGATGAAGAGCGTGGTGAGCCTGTCGGTCGTGTTTGCCGACAGGGCAACCGGTACGAACGCCAGCGCGACCACTAGCGCCAGCGCGCACCCGGTAGAGATCGCCGACAGGCGCGTCCACCGCCCAACTGAAATGGCGTTCCGCTGGTTCACGCCTGCCGACCCAGTGCAATGCGAATACCGCCTCGGGCGCCGAGCCCTACGAGCAGCACCCGTGTCATCAGAACCGCGAGGAAGACGACGTGGCCCGCCAGCAGGAACCACTGCGGATCGAGTTGCGCGCCGACGTTCTGGGAGACACCGAGAACGATTCCGCCCGCGAGTGTGCCCCACAGTGAGCCGAGGCCACCGATCACGACCGCCTCGAAAGCGAAGAGCAACTCCTGTGAGCCTGAATAAGGACCGAACGATGAGCGCATGCCGAGGAATGCCCCTGCGAGTGCCGCAGTGGAGAGAGCGATTGCCGCCGCGACGCCGTACACCGCACGCGAGTTGACTCCCACGAGCTCTGCTGTGTCCCGGTCTTCCGCCGTCGCGCGCATCGACCGTCCGAGCGGCGTGCGCGCAAGGAAGAGGTGAAGCCCGCCGAGCAACACGACGGCGACGACGAAGATGAGCACATAGAGCTTCGCTGCGATGATGTCGCTCGAGATCGTCCAGCTGTCGTAGCCGAGTGTCCCGATATACGGGAAGAGCGAACGCTCGTCGGCGCCGAACCTCTCGAACAAGAGGTTCTCGAGCACGATCAGCAGACCAAAAGTCGCCAGAAGCGGTGTCAGCGGGCCGGCTCGCAAGCTTCGCTCGAGTATGCCCCGCTGCAGGGCCCAGCCTGCCACGCCCATCGCAGGCAGGACGACGGCGCATGCGACCCACGGGGAGAGACCGTGTTTCGACAGCACGAAGACGAAGAACGCGCCGAGCACCGCGAGCCCGCCGTGCGCGAGATTGATGATGCGCATCACGCCGAACATCAGCGAGAGACCGCAGGCGAGCACGGCGTAGTACCCACCGAGGAGGACGCCCTGCACGATCTGATTGACCCAGATCATGCCGGCGCCCCCTCTTGCCCACGCGTGCGGCGAAGGCCGAAGTAGGCCTCGACGATCCGCTCGCGCGTCATCTCTTTCGCCGGCCCGTCGACGACGATCTGGCCCTCCAGTAGGCAGACGACCCGAGTGGCCACCGAGAGCGCCCGAGTCAGGTCCTGCTCGACCAGGACGATCGTGGCGCCGCCTTCGATCAGCGTGCGAAGCGACCGGTACACGCCGTCGACGACGGCCGGGGCGAGACCTAGGGAAGCCTCGTCCAGAAGCAGCAGACGAGGGTTCGTCATCAGCGCCCGGCCGATCGCCGTCGCCTGCTGCTCTCCGCCAGAGAGGTTGGCAGCACGCGCCTTCCGGCGAGGGGCGAGCAGAGGAAAGACCTCCAGAACCGACTCGACGTTCCACGGCCCGGGCCGCCCTCTTCGGCGCGCCACCAGCAGGTTCTCCTCCACCGTCATTCCCGTGAAGAGGCGGCGTCCCTCTGGGACGAGAGCTATCCCTAACTTGACACGGCGGTGGGGCGAAACGGTGGTGATCTCGGCTCCGTCGAATGAGATCCGCCCCGCGGACGGCTTGTGGGCACCGGCGATCGCACGCAGAAGAGTCGTCTTGCCCGCCCCGTTGGCCCCGACGATCGCCAGCGTCTCTCCTTCCGACACATCCAACGTGATGTCTCGTACCGCACGGAGGTATCCGTGCCGGGCATCGAGACCCTCGACAGCGAGCAGTGTCACGCGACGCCGCTTCCGAGGTAGGCGTCGATCACGGCGGCGTCGGCCATCACGGCGCCGGGATCTCCGTCGGCGATGACGCGGCCCGCGTCCATGCACACCAGCCGCCCGACGACCTCGACAAGAACGTGGACGATGTGCTCGATCCAGACGATCGCGATCCCCTGGCGGCGCAGCTCGCGGATCGTTTCGACGAGCGTGCTCGCCTCGGCGTCAGTCAGGCCTGCAGCGATCTCGTCCAGAAGCAGAACGACGGGGTCTGTCGCGAGCGCGCGCGCCAGCTCGAGTCGTTTGCGGTCGAGCAAGCCCAGCGTTTCCGCCCGCCTATTGCCAACCGCCAGCATCTCGCACCGGTCGAGCGCGTCGATGCACTGCCGATAGGCGACGTCGCGCTTTCCGCCCCCACCCATCGCTGCAGCGACGAACACATTCTCGAACGCGGTCATGCCGCCGAACGGTTTTGGGATCTGGTGCGCGCGCGCGATACCGAGGCGACAGCGCTGAGCCACTCCGCGCCCCGTTACGTCGGCGCCATCGAAGCGCACCGTGCCCGTGTTGGGCTGGAGGGCCCCGGAGAGCACGTTGAGCAGCGTCGTCTTGCCGGCGCCGTTCGGGCCGACGATCCCGACCGCCTCACCAGCAGCGAGGACGAAATCGACATCCTCCAAGACGACGACCGCGTCGAAGCGCTTTCGAATCCTGGCGGCGGCGAGAATCGATGTGCTCTCGGCCGTAGCCACGAGGTTCCGGTTCAGCCGCTGTACGGTTTCAGCTTCGCGCCGACCGGCACCTTCTTGTCGTTGACGTGCTCGACGATCACGTTCTGGAGCTTGTACTTGCTGCCCTTGGCCGCCTTCAACCATTGGCAGGCGAGGAGCGGCGTCGTGACGACATTGGGAACGCGACGGCCGGCCGGATCCTTCGGGTTCTTCGTCCAGTCGAGGCGCCCGACCGGGGTGTTGACCTTGAGCGTCCTCATTGCCTTGGCTACGGCCGGCTTGCTCTTTGGATTCCCGCTCGCCTTGAGTGCGGCGATCGCCACGTCGAGCAGCGAGACGGTTGCGCCGAGCTGCTGGCTCCACTGCTTTCCGGTCGCCTTCTGGTACGCAGCCGCGAGCTCCTTCGAGCTGAGCCCGACCAGCGACGAGCTGTAGGGGAAGGAGGGATGCCAGTAGACGTTGCTGGCGAGCCCATAGCCGAGCGCACCGGAGGCAAGTACCTGCGACGGAAAGAGCCCGGTCTTGGCGAGTTGCGCGATCTTGACCATCTTCGTGTACCCCTGCTGCGCCGCCTGTTGCCAGAAGGTCGTGAAGTCCGGAGGGATCGGGAACGTCTGAAAGATCTGGCAGTTCTCCTGCTTGAACTTCGCGATCTGCGCCGAGTAATTTGTCGTGCCGTCCTCGTAGGCACCCGGATCGACAA
>Ga0307312_10001278_pt1 | contig 12813 bp, 13 predicted proteins | sample ER_DNA_202_FD_194489 | JGI IMG/M metagenome (GOLD analysis project Ga0307312, IMG submission 194489) | Bulk soil microbial communities from the East River watershed near Crested Butte, Colorado, United States - ER_DNA_202 | ecosystem: Environmental > Terrestrial > Soil > Floodplain | place...
CAGCGCCGCCACCTGCCGTGCGGTCGCTTCCACATCGGCCGTGTCGGTATTGGTCATCGACTGCACGACGATCGGCGCCCCGCCACCCACCGTGACGCCGCCGACCTGCACTGCGACAGTTCCGTGACGTTGCGCGTTTATACTCATAGGGCCTTTCTACAAATCCCGTGCCAGACAAATATAACAGGACGGACGCAGGCGAAAGTCACCTCATTGAACGATTTCCTAGGACTTGTTAACCAGCAGCAATCCCGCTGCAACCAGCGCCACGGCAGCCGCAAACGCAGGCGTCAGCGGTTCGCCGAGCACAAGATGGCCTGCCGCAACGCCGAACAAGGGCGTGAGAAAAGTGAACGCCGAAAGCCGGCTGGCCGAATAGCGCGCGATCAGCGCGAACCAGATGACGAAGGTCACACTGACGACCCAGATCGTCTGGTAGGCCAGCGCCCCCAGCGCCAACACCGACGGCATGTGCGTGACGTGCTCCCCGGTGAGAAGCGCCGCTGCGACCATCATCGGCGCCGACACGACGAGTTGGTAGAGCATCACCTTCTCGGCAGATGCGCGGGTGAGTGGGCTCGCCTTGATGGTCAGCGTGGTCGCTGCCCAAAATAGTGCAGCACCCACCATCATAATGTCGCCGGTCAGTTGTTTCGGATCAGACGCCGGAGCGGGAATGCCGAAAGCGACCACCATTCCGACGGATGACAACCCAAGACCCAACCACTGCGCGAGGCCGAAGCGATCCGCAGGCAGAATTATACGCGCGCCAAGCACCACAAAGAACGGCGCGAGATATATGAACAACGTCGCACGCGAAGCCGTGGTGTAAAGGAGGCCCTGAAAGATCAGGATGAATTCGATCGCAAAGAGAATGCCGGCCAGCAGACCGAACCACAGCGTTCCGTCGCGCTTGAGCAGCGTCATGCCGCGCAAGCGACACCACGCGGAAATCAGCAGCGCAGCAACGGCCGAACGTACCGCAGCTTGCGTCAACGGCGGAATATCATGAATCGCGAGCTTGGTCGCAACCTGATTGAAGCCCCAGGACAGGCACAGGACGACCACGATGCTCGCTGCAAGCGCATCAAGTGGACGCGTGGTCGATGTATAGCCTGGGCTGGACAACGCGTGGATCGCCTCACGCAGCCTTGCAATGCGCGCAGATGCCGGAGATCTCGATCACCGGAGTTTTCGGCACGAACCCCGCCGCGCGTGATGCATTCTTGATCGTGTCGGCCACAGCGGCGGAGGCCGCCTCGCCGACCGTGCCGCATTTTTCGCAGATCAGAAACACGACAGGGTCAGCACTTTCATGATTATGGACACATGCGATGAAGGCGTTCCGGCTTTCGATGCGGTGCACGAGCGCCTGCTCACGCAGAAAATCGAGCGCGCGATAGACCGTGATCGGTGCCGGGCGGGCGCCGCGCACCGCCAGGCGGTCGATCAGCTCATAGGCGCCGAGCGGCTGATGGCTCGCCAGAAGCGCCTCGAGCACCCGACGACGGATCGGCGTCAGCCGCTCCTTGCGAGTGGCGCAGATCGCTTCGGCGTGAGCGATGGCGTCGCTCGCGCACCGCTCATGATCATGATCCGGTTTCGGAAATACCGCACGCGCTTGCGATTTGCTGGCCAAGTTCCACCTTCGACTCAAGTCTAACGTCAAACCGCTCCAATCCCCAAAGTCCCAACAAATATGTTGCACTGCAACAAAAATAGGGGCAGGTTCCCGCGACATTTTCAAAACCATCAGTCTTTTCGGCCCAATCGAAAGAGGACAGCCATGCTCAAAGGCAAAACTGCGTTGGTCACTGGCTCGACGTCGGGCATAGGGCTCGCGACGGCCCGCGCCCTCGCACAGGACGGCGCGAACATCGTGCTCAACGGTTTCGGCGACAAAGCCGAGATCGAAAAAATCCGCGCCGGGGTTGAGAAAGACTTCGGCGTCAAGGCGCGCTACTCGGCCGCCGACATGAGCAAACCCGCCGAGATCGCCGACATGGTTCACACGACCGAAAGGGATTTCGGCGCGCTCGATATCCTGGTCAACAACGCCGGGATTCAATACGTCGCGAATATCGAGGATTTCCCGATCGAGAAATGGGAGGCAATCATCGCAGTAAATTTGTCGTCGTCATTTCACACGATACGCGTTGCCGTGCCCGGCATGAAAGCGCGCAAATGGGGCCGTATCATCAATATTGCCTCGGCGCACGGACTGGTGGCCAGCGCCCAGAAGGTCGCCTACGTCTCTGCCAAGCACGGGCTCGTCGGTCTCACCAAGGTGGTCGCGATGGAAAACGCGAACGCGGGCGTGACCTGCAACGCCATATGCCCCGGCTGGGTGCTTACGCCGCTTGTTCAGCAGCAGATTGACGCGCGCGCAAAAGCCTCCGGCAAAAGCGTGCGCGAGGAAGAAATTGCGTTACTGTCGGAGAAGCAGCCGATGCATCAGTTCACCAAGCCCGAAAGCATCGGCGCGCTTACCGTTTTCCTTTGCACCGCCGACGCTGCGACGATCACCGGCTCGGCCTATTCAATCGACGGCGGCTGGGTAGCACAGTGATCGAATTTCTCGCGCGGGCGTTTGGCGGGGGCAAGTCAGAACAACCTAAGGCTGGCAAATACATCAATCTCGCGTTGCAGGGCGGAGGCGCATTGGGCGCCTTTACCTGGGGCGTGCTCGATCATCTGCTTGAAGATGCGCGGCTGACGATCGAAGGCATTTCCGGTGCTTCAGCAGGCGCGGTCAACGCAATCATACTTGCCGACGGACTGGCGCGAGGCGGGCCGGAGGAAGCACGGAAGCGACTTGCCGATTTCTGGCGCGCGGCGAGTATCGGCGGCAACCTGCCTGAGGTGCAGCGCCGCGCGGTCGATCGTCTGTTTTCGTTCTGGCCGATCGAAGACACACCGGTAGGTCTGTGGATGCAGGCGCTGACGCGATATCTTTCGCCCTACGATTTCAATCCGCTCAATATCAACCCGCTGAAGGATCTGGTCGGGCGCTTCGTCGACTTCGACGCAGTGCGGGCGTGCAAGGACCTGCAGCTCTTCGTATCGGCGACGAATGTGCGGACCGGAGAACTGCACGTGTTCCGTCGCGAGGAAATGACCGCGGACATGATTGTCGCGTCGGCCTGTTTGCCGCACCTGTTTCGTGCCGTCGAAATCGACGGGGAGCCTTATTGGGACGGAGGCTATGTCGGCAATCCGGCGCTCTATCCGTTGATCGGCGCCACGCAGACCGAGAACCTGCTATTGGTCCAGATCAATCCGGTCAGGCGCAAACAAATTCCGAAGACTCAGGGCGAGATCCTCGCGCGAATCAACGAGATCACGTTCAATTCCTCGCTGATGTCGGAATTGCGCGGCCTTACTTTTGTCGGCAAGCTGATCGACGAAGGCAAGCTGCCACGCGGCATCGGGCCAGGCCAATATCGCCGCATCAACGTGCACCGGGTCGCCCTCACGGGTGCGGCACAGACGCTCGATGCGGCCAGTCGTTTCAGCACCGACTATGACTTCTTCGAGATGCTTCGTGCCAATGGCCGACGTGCCGCACGCCGGTTCCTCGACGCGCATTACGACGACATCGGCGTGCGGTCGAGCGTCGATTTCGAGGCTGCACCGGAAGGCGCAGGCGCGTGATATCATCCCGGGCATGACGGAGCTCACCGCCGAGATCGGTCAGACCACCCTCGACATCATTGTCGCCGACATAACGACGCTCGATGTCGACGTCATCGTGAATGCCGCCAATCGCACATTGCTGGGCGGCGGCGGTGTGGATGGCGCCATCCATCGTGCGGCCGGGCCGGAATTGCTTGCGGAATGTCGTAAGCTGGGCGGCTGCGAAACAGGTTCGGCCAAGATGACGCACGGCTACAGGCTCAAGGCCAGACATGTGATCCACGCCGTCGGTCCGGTGTGGGGCGGTGGCGACAGGAACGAAGAGGCACTCTTGGCCGGCTGCTATCGGACTGCGCTTGATCTCGCAGCCGGCAAGAACCTTACATCGGTCGCGTACCCTGCAATTTCGACCGGCATTTATCGCTTCCCGGCCGATCTTGCGGCGCGGATCGCCGTCGGCACCGTCGCCGCCGAAATCGCGGCATGGCCACGCGGTATCACGCGCGTAGTTTTTTGCTGCTTCGCGCCCGAACGCGCCGAGCACCACAAGAGCGCGTTCGCAGAATTGGGACTGGCCTAGACCTTCGGGTCCACGTCCAAGCGTACGATCCAATTCTCCAGGCCGGGCTTGACCGCAGGATAGACCTTCAAAACCTCGGGGTCGTGTCCCGGCACAATGTGGTGACGTGAGCTCGCAAGCCTCTTCAACGTCTTATAGCCCTCGAGCGTGTCGCCGACGCTGTACGTGATCGGAAATACGCGTCCTTCGTCGAGATGCGAATAGAGGTGACAGCAGTCCGATGCGATCACCACCGTGCCGCGTCTGGTCTTGACGTGCACGCATTGAAGACCTTTCGAGTGGCCGCCGATCTTGTGCACCGTGATGCCGGACGCCAGTTCTTCAACGCCGTCGTGAAATTCCACGCGATAAGCAAACACTTTTCGCACCATCGCCAGCACATCGCTCTCGCTGAAAGGAATGCGCAACATCGGATGGCACATGCAGCGCCCGGTGGCGTAGGCCATCTCGGTGTCCTGGACATGATAGCGCGCGTTGGGAAACAGGTCGTAGTTGCCGGCGTGATCCCAATGCATGTGCGTGGCAATCACATGATCGACCTTGTCCGGCTGCACCCCGAGCACCTTCAGCCCCTCACCCACCGGATGAATGATCTTCCGTGCACGCTCTTTTGCCGCGACCTCATCGAAACCGGTGTCGCACACGAACGTGCCGTGCGGACCTTTGATGACCCAGACGTAATAGGCAATCGAGGTCATCTCATCGTGCGGGTCACCGAAGATGTAATTTTCCGAGCGCTTGCGCGCGTGCGTCGCATAACAGACCGCATAGACTTCGTGGATATCGTCGCTCATGATTTCTTGCCCACAATGACGCCCGCGCGCTTCTCGATCATTTTAACAATGGCGGTAAAATCACTGTCTCCGCCGAATTCCTTGTTCGTTGTCTCCCATTGATCCAGCACGGTGCTCATCACCGAATTCGGAACATTCAGGCTTTTCGCTTCCTCGACGCAGAGTCGAACGTCCTTGAGCATAAGCGCGGTCGCGAAACCATAGTTGAACGTGCGCGGCAAAATCGCCTGCGGAAATTTTCCGTCCGAAGCCGTGGTCCGGCCAGAGCCGGCATTGATGACGTCTATCATCACGGCGGGATCAAGTCCCGCTTTCACGCCCATCGCCACCGCTTCGGAAGTCGCAGCCATCGCAGTTGCGGAAAGGAAATTATTGGCAAGTTTCATCGTTTGCGCCATGCCCGGCTTCTCGCCGATGACAAACACTTTTCCGAAGACTGCGAGCGCATCCTTCACCAGTTCGATTTCGGCTTTCGGTCCGGAAATCATTACAGCGAGCGTGCCCTTGCTGGCGCCGCCGACACCGCCACTCACCGGACAATCGATCTGCACGATATTCTTTTTGGCTAGCACCGCTGCGATCTTCGCCGCAACGGTTGCGCCTGTGGTGGATAAATCGATGAAGCGCTTGATGCGCTTGCCCTGAATCACACCCCCCTCTCCGATCGCAACCTTCTCGGAAATCTGCAGCGACGGCAGGCTTGCCATGACTGTTTCGACCCGGTCGGCGACGTCGGCGGGCGACGATGCAACCTGCGCGCCGAGCGCGACCAGCGGTGCAACGGCGTCGTTGCGCGTGTCGTAAACGATGAGCTTGTGCCCGGCCTCAATGAGCCGACGCGCCATCGGTTGCCCCATATTGCCGAGGCCGATGAAGCCGATGTCCATGTGTTGAGTTCCTTCCTAGGCGACGTGCGGGCGCGACTTTGCCCGAGGTCAAACGGCCCGTCATCCGCGCATCGCACGCTCAGCAGCCTTGCCGAATTAGCATATTGAACTTATAATAAGCTTGCATACTATATGCCCATCGCAACCGAGCGCAAAACCATGCCTCCGCAACCCATCAAAAGGGAATTTGCCTTCACGATCATGGACGTAGCACGGCTGTTGAAAACTTATGCCGATCAGCGGGCCCGCCAGTTCGGCATCTCCCGCGCACAATGGGCGGTGTTGATGCGCATCGATCGAAACGAGGGCCTCAAGCAGACGGAACTCGCCGACCTGCTCGACCTGCAGCCGATCACACTGACGCGTCTTCTTGATCGGCTGGCCGATAGCGACCTGATCGAACGCCGTGCCGACCCGAACGACCGGCGCGCCAACCGCCTGTACCTCAAGCCCGCTGCAAAGCCCTTGCTCGACAGATTGGCGAACCTGGGCGCGGAGATGATGGAAACCGTACTCGACGGCGTTTCGGTGGCATCCATCGAGCGCATGCTGAAGGAACTCGGCACCGTGAAAGACAACCTGCGCACAACGCAACACAAATCAACAACAAGCAGTCGCTGGATAAGTCATGAGTGAAAAAGCCTTGAAGATCGGCGGCGAGCAGGTGGGCTGGTTCGATTCCAGGGAAATCTGGATCGAAACGATCGTGTCGGTCGCCGGCTCTTACTATTTCTTCGCTCATTCGTTGACCACGAACGAGCCGTTCGTGCGGTTCGAAATGTTCAAGGATCGAAATTTCATAAGCGGCTGCATCTTCATGCTGGTCATCGGCGTGGTGCTCTTCGGCACAATGGCGTTGGTGACGCCATTCATGCAGAATCTTCTGGGATATCCGATCCAGACGGCAGGCTTCCTGCTCGGCTCGCGCGGCGTCGGCACGCTCATCACCATGTTGGTGGCGCCACGCCTGATGCAGATGGTGCATCCGCGTTACCTGTTTCTGTGTGGCTTGCTGCTGGCCGGTGGGACACTTTACTACATGACCGGTTTTTCGCTCGACGTGACAAAGACGACGATTGTAGTCACCAGCATCGTGCAAGGCATCGGGCTCGGCCTGCTGTTCATGCCGATCTCGACCGTCGCCTTTGCGACCTTGCCAAGCCACCTGCGCACCGGTGCAACCGCCATCACCACGCTGACCCGCAATATCGGCTCGTCGATCGGCATATCCATGGTGATCGCCAATCTCACCAGCAAGACGACGGAAATGCACGCGCGGCTAACCGAACAGGTCACTCCGTTTAACAATGCACTGCAGATACCCGATGTGACGGGAAACCTGAACGTGCACACCGACATCGGCCGGGCTCTACTCGACGCGATCGTTACGCAACAGGCGGCAATGCTCGCCTACCTGAATGACTTCAAACTGCTGATGGTACTGACGCTCGCCGTGATCCCGTTGGTTCTTATCATCGGCCGCGCACGGCTGGCGTCCGGAGCCAAGGTGGAATCCGCGGCGATCGACTGATTATCTCAAAAATTCGCGTCGGATTGTCGCCGTATGCTCGCCGAGCGCCGGGATCGGCCCGTAGGCACGCTCCTGCCCTGCGCGCAGCGGCGCCGGCGCCGGCATGCTGACGGGCCCGCTCGGTGCGCCGACCGTAATCCGGCGCAAATGCGCATGCTTCGATAAAAGCTCCCAGTCATTGACGCGCGCAAAGGCGATGTCGGCCGACTCCAGCTTCTTCATCAGTGTCGCAAATTCGTGACGCGAAAAACAGGTGGCGACCTTGGCGTCGGTTTCGGCCCGATTCTCGACGCGCTTTGGGTTTGTCGCGAACTTCGCATTCGTTCCTAGCGCCGCGTCGCCCAGTACTTTTTCCGCTAGCACCCGCCACTCGCGGTCATTCTGAATCGCGATCAGGATGTCGGCCCCATCCCTTGTCTTGAACACGCCATAGGGCGCGATCGCCGCATGGGCGAGACCGATGCGCCGAAACGGCACGCCGCCTTCTCCATGCAGCAACGGCACCGTCATCCATTCGGCCATGGCGTCGAACATCGACACCGAAATTTCTGCACCTTCGTTCGTTCTGGAACGCGCGATCAATGCTTCGAGAATGGCCTCGTATGCGTTGAGGCCCGCAGCGACATCGACAATCGATACGCCCACGCGCGCGGGTCCTTCCGGCCCACCGGTCACCGACGAAACGCCGGATTCGGCCTGAATCAAAAGATCGTAGGCCTTGCGTTGCGCGTAGGGGCCGCTCTCGCCGTAGCCCGAGATCGAGCAACAGATGAGGCGCGAGTAGTCCTTGCGCAGGCGAGACATGGCAAAGCCAAGCTTGGCAATCGCCCCGGGCTTCAGGTTCTGCACGAATACGTCGGCCTTCGCCAGCATGGCTTCGAGCAGCGTCTTGTCTTCGGTCTTGCCGAGATCGATCACGACCGACTGTTTGCCGCGATTGAGCCACACGAAATTGGCGCTCTCACCGTGGACGACGTGATCGTACTCGCGCGCGAAATCGCCTTCCGGCCGCTCGACCTTGATGACACGCGCTCCGGCATCGGCGAGGCGGCACGTGCACTGCGGCGCCGCCACGGCCTGCTCGACCGAGATCACGAGAAGGCCATCGAGCGGCAGCGTCATCTCAATACGACCGCGGCAGACCGAGCACGTGCTCGGCCAGATACGAGAGAATCATATTCGTTGAGATCGGCGCCACCTGATAAAGCCGCGTTTCGCGAAACTTGCGCTCGATGTCGTATTCCTCGGCAAATCCGAATCCGCCATGGGTCTGCACGCACATGTCGGCCGCAGCCCATGACGCATCGGCCGCCAGAAGCTTGGCCATGTTGGCTTCGGCGCCGATATCCTCGCCGGCGTCATACCTGCGGGCGGCCTCGTGCACCATCAGCTCGGCCGCGCGCATTTGCGCGTAGGCACGCGCGATCGGAAATTGAACGCCCTGATTTTTACCGATGGGCCGGTCGAACAATTCACGCTCCTTGGCATAGTGAGTTGCCTTGGCAATGAACCATTTCGCGTCGCCGATACATTCGGCAGCAATCAGGATGCGTTCGGCATTCATGCCGGCCAAAATGTAGCGAAAGCCCTTTCCTTCCTCACCGATCAAATTTTCTGCCGGCACGCGCAGATCATCAATGAAGATCTGCGTGGTCGCGTGATTCATCATGGTGCGGATCGGATTGATGACGATATTGGCCCCTTGCGCGAGCCGCATGTCCACCAGGAAGACCGACAGGCCCTCCGTGCGTTTTTTGGCCTGTTCTTTCGGCGTCGTCCTTGCGAGCAGCAGCATCAGATCCGAATGCTCGGCCCGCGACGTCCAAATCTTCTGGCCGTTGATCACGTAGTGATCGTTGCCCTCGCGCCGCGCCACAGTGCGCAGGGACAGCGTATCGGTTCCCGAGGTGGGCTCGGTCACGCCGAAAGCCTGCAGACGGAGCTCGCCACTCGCTATCAGCGGCAGATAACGTTCCTTCTGCGCATTGCTGCCATGACGCAGGATCGTGCCCATCGTGTACATCTGCGCGTGACAGGCCGCGCCATTACCTCCGGAGGCATGTATCTCCTCCAAAATTGCAGAGGCAGCGGCGAGATTGAGACCACTGCCTCCATATTCCTCGGGGATGAGTGCCGCGAGATAGCCGGCTTTTGTCAGCGCGGCGACGAAGTCAGTCGGATAAGTTCGTTCGCGATCGAGTGTCCGCCAGTATTCGCCGGGGAACTTGGCGCAGAGTGCGCGGACGCCGTCCCGAATATCGGCAAATTCGTCGTGTTCGGCGCCACGCTTTTTCATCGTCCCACTCTATGCAGCCGGAAGCGCCTGACAAGTACGTCTAGATCGGGTCCCAATTGAACACATCTTCCGAGCGTTCCAATGGCGTAAACGAAGACGCCAGGGCGGACTTCAACTCGGTTGCAAGCTGCTCCGGCGTCCAGCCTTCGGCGCGGTGGATCGTCTTTATCGGCCGCGGCTGATTGAACAGGTAGATCTCGTTGTTGCGAACCGAAAAAATCTGTCCGGTAATATCGGCTGCAGCATCGGAGGCCAGATAGACCGCAAGCGGCGCAATCTTTTCCGGCGTGATCCGCTGGAAAGCCTCGATGCGCTTCTTATCCTCTTCCGATTGCGTCGGAATTGATTCGATCATGCGCGTGAACGCAAACGGGGCGATGCAATTCGAGCGCACATTGAACCGCGCCATATCGAGAGCGATACCGCGCGACAGGCCCATGATCCCGAGCTTGGCCGCAATGTAGTTGGCCTGACCGAAATTTCCCACAAGCCCCGACGTCGAGGTCATATGCACGAAAGAACCGGAGCCTTGCTCGCGAAACAGCGGCGCGACTGCACGGCTCATGTTGAAGGAGCCGTGCAGGTGCACAGCGATAACGTCCGACCAGTCCGACCAGCTCATCTTGTGAAAGATGACGTCGCGCAAAATCCCGGCATTATTGACCAGGATGTCAACGCGGCCGAAAGTATCGAGGGCCGATTTGACGATGGCTTCCGCATTCTTCGGCTCGGTGATGGACAGTGTCGAGGCAATCGCCTCACCGCCCGCTTTCTTGATGGCGTCCACGGTCTGCCGGGCCGGTCCGGCATCGTTGCCCTCGCCTTCCAGGCTGGCGCCAATATCGCAGACCACCACGCGCGCGCCTTCCCGACCGAGCAACATGGCGATGCCGCGCCCGATCCCCCGTCCCGCCCCCGTGACGATGGCAGTTTTGCCTTTGACGATTCCAGCCATGCGAAACTAACCCCACACCTCATCGGCGAGTTCGACAATCACGCGAAGCTTCGCCCATTGCTCTTCCTCGGCCAGGACATTGCCCTCCTCGGTCGAGGCAAAGCCGCATTGCGGCGAAAGGCACAGCTGATCGAGTGAGACATATCTGGCAGCTTGTTCGATACGGCGTCTGATCTCGTCCTTCGGCTCCAATCGCCCGCTTTTCGACGTGACCAGGCCGAGCACCACGACTCTGTCCTTGGGCAGCATTCGCAACGGCTCAAAACCGCCGGCACGATCGGTGTCGTACTCCATGAAGAAACCGTGCACCTTGATCTTGTTGAACAGGATTTCCTGCACGGCTTCGTATCCGCCCGCTCCCATATAGGTCGATTTGTAGTTGCCGCGGCACATATGCATTGTGATCGTCATGTCGGAGGGAATATCCGACATCGCCGTGTTGACGAGATCGCCATAGAGCTCGCCAAGGCGTTCAGAATCGTCGCCGCGATCTTTCATTGTCTGCCGGTATTTCGGATCGCACAGCATGGCGATGAACACTTCGTCGAGCTGAAGGTAGCGGCAGCCCGCATCGGCGAAGGCGCGCACAGCCTTTTTGTAGGCCTGCCCGAGGTCGTCGAAGAAACGGTCAAGTTTCGGATACGTTTTCTCGTCGATCGGCGTCCGCATGGGCCGGCCATAGGCCGCTGATGGCGCCGGGATGGTGATCTTGGGCGTACGCTTTGTATGGGCCGCGACAAATTTGAAGTGCTCGATCATTGGATGGCCAGAAAAGCCGATCTTTCCGGTCACCTTGAGGCCCTCGTTGCGCGTCGTCACCGCGGCGAATGACACACCTTTGTCCATGACGTGCTTCTCGATGCCGTCGAGACCCCAAAGAAAATCGAGATGCCACCAGGAACGGCGGAATTCGCCGTCCGTGATAGATTGCAGGCCAACCTCCTCCTGCTTCCTGATGACGCGCTCGATCTCCCGATCTTCTATGTCCTTCAGCTGCGTCGGCGTGATCTCGCCTTTGGCGCGCTGCTCGCGGGCTTTCTTCAACGCCTGCGGCCGAAGCAGACTGCCGACATGATCGGCGCGGAATGGCGGTTTGGTACGCTGCGGCATTATTCCTCCCTCCGCTAACCCCAGATCTCTTCAGCCAGCTCGACGATCAACGCGAGCTTTGCCCATTGCTCATCTTCGGCGAGGATATTGCCTTTTTCCGTGGACGCGAAACCGCACTGCGGCGACAGAAACTGCTCGAGCGGCACGTATTTTGCTGCTTCGTCGATACGGCGCCTGAGCGCGTCACGATTTTCGAGCCGGCCTGATTTGGACGTGACGAGTCCCAGCACGATCGTTTTACCCTTGGGCACGAAACGCAACGGCTCGAACCCGCCGGCGCGATCGCTGTCGTATTCCATGAAATAGCCGTGCACATTAACAGCATTGAACAGGATTTCCGCGACCGGCTCATAGCCGCCCGATGCAACAAAAGTCGACTGGAAATTGCCCCGGCACAGATGCATGGCGATGGTCATGTCGGATGGAATATCGGAGATCGCGGCATTGATCATGCCCGCATAGATCGTCGGCAGCTTTTCAGGATCCTCCCCGCGGGCGACCACTTGCGCCCGCAGCTTCGGATCGCAGAGATAGGCGAAATTGACTTCGTCGAGCTGCAGGTAACGGCAGCCCGCGTCGGCGAAAGCGCGCGCCGCGCGACGATAAGTCTGCCCGAGGTCGCGGTAGAAATCGGTCATGTCGGGATAGATCGACTCCGGGACCGCATCCCTGCCATAGCGAAAATGCAGCGATGACGGCGACGGGATGGTCATCTTCGGAGTCGCTTTCGCGTGCTCCCGGACAAATCTGAAGTGGTCGAGCATCGGATGTCCGGTGAAAGCGCCGAGCTTTCCCGTGACGCGCAGCATCATGGGCTTCGGATTGACGCCTTCGAATTTGATCTTGCGCTCGCCGAGATAGGCTTCTACGCCCGGCAGCGCGCCGAGAAAATCATAATTCCAGAACGCGCGGCGGAACTCTCCGTCGGTGACGGCACGAAGACCGATCTCTTCCTGCTTTCTGATGATGGCGGCGATTTCGCGGTTCTCGGTTGCTTTCAGTTCGGCTGAGGAGATTTCGCCTT
>Ga0307312_10001280_pt1 | contig 12806 bp, 11 predicted proteins | sample ER_DNA_202_FD_194489 | JGI IMG/M metagenome (GOLD analysis project Ga0307312, IMG submission 194489) | Bulk soil microbial communities from the East River watershed near Crested Butte, Colorado, United States - ER_DNA_202 | ecosystem: Environmental > Terrestrial > Soil > Floodplain | place...
CGGGTTACCGCGTCCGCCTCGTCGATGGCACTCCCTGCTCGAGCCGGTACTCATCTTGAATACACCGCCGACGGTCACCTGGTTCCCGCCGAACGCGTGGCCAGCGATCGTCTTCGCCGCCGATTCCACGGCAGGAAGGCGCCGGCCAGGCCGCCCAAGCGTTCTGAAGGCACCCAGTTGATCGTCGCCGGCCTGGTCGGCGATGCTGGGGTGGCGGGCTGTGTCACTGCGCTGATGCGGCGGGCAGGCCAGGCCGTGCGCTGTTTCGGGAGGATGCGATGTCGATCGGCTCGTTTGAGCGGTATCCGCTGCTGTTCGGCCCGTCGCCAGTACACCCGCTGGAACGGCTGTCCGCCCATCTGGGCGGCGCGCCGGTGTGGGCCAAGCGCGAGGACTGCAACTCAGGGATCGGCTACGGCGGTAACAAGACCCGCAAACTGGAATACCTGGTTGCCGATGCCCTGGCCAGGGGATGCGACACGCTGGTGTCGATCGGCGGCGTGCAGTCCAACCACACCCGGCAGGTCGCGGCGGTCGCGGCCCGGGTCGGCCTGAACTGCGTGCTCATCCAGGAAAGCTGGGTGAACTGGCCCGATCCGGTGTATGACAAGGTCGGCAATATCCTGCTCAGCCGCCTGGCAGGGGCGGACGTGCGGCTGGTGCCTGCCGAATTCGGGATCGGCTTTAAGAAGAGCTGGGAGCAGGCGCTGCGGGGGATCGAGGAATCCGGCGGCCGGCCCTATGCCATCCCGGCCGGCGCCTCCGACCATCCTCTCGGCGGCCTGGGGTTTGCCCGCTGGGCGTTCGAGGTCGCCGAGCAGGAACGCGAACTCGGCGTGTTCTTCGACACCATCGTGGTGTGCTCGGTGACCGGCAGCACCCAGGCCGGCATGGTCGCCGGGTTCGCCGCGCTGGCTGGCTCCGGCGGCCGGCCGCGCCGTGTAGTCGGCATTGATGCCTCAGCCAGGCCGGCTGAAACCCGGGACCAGATCACCCGGATCGCGCGGCAGACCGCCCGGCTGATCGGCGTCGAGCGGGAGGTGGGCGACGGGGAGATCGAACTGGACGAGCGCTACCACGCGGGCACCTACGGCATCCCCGACGACGCCACCCTCGATGCGATGCGGCTCGCCGCCCGTACCGAAGGCATGATCACCGACCCGGTCTACGAGGGCAAGTCCATGGCCGGGCTGATCGACCTGATCAGCGGCCGCGAAATCGAGCCCGCCTCCACAGTGCTCTACGCCCATCTCGGGGGCCAGCCCGCGCTCAACGCCTACAGCGCACTGTTCTCCTGAAACCAGCATCCGCGACTTGGAGCACCCACCTAGAACGGCGGGTCGGCGCACGGTTATCCACGCAGGCCACGCGCCGTTGGCCTCCCGCTCGCTGTCGGCTTGTCCTGCGCGGAAGACGTCAGGCTGGGCGCAGCCGGTGAGCGCGTATCGCGTTACAGTTTGGCGAGTGGCAGGTGATCAGGCCGGGCGGGTGGACAGCTGGATCTGGTCGGTGCGGCTGGCCGCGACCCGTTCGGCCGCGTCCGGTGCCTGCCGGGCCGGGCACGTCAGGGTCAACGGGGTCCGGGTCAAGCCCGCGCATGCCGTACGGGCCGGTGACGAGGTGCGGTTGCGCGGCGGGGAACGTGAACGCGTCGTGATCGTCCAGCAGGTCATCACCAAGCGTGTCAGCGCATCGGCTGCCGCCGCGTGCTACATCGACAACAGCCCTCCCCCTCCGCCCCGCCAGGAGGCTGTCCCGGTGGCTGCCCGGGACCGCGGCGCGGGCCGTCCGACCAAGCGGGAGCGCCGGAGTATCGAGAAGCTCCTCGGGCGCCGGGCCCGCTGAGCGGGTGCCGCCCCAGGTACGGGTGCCGACCACGGTCGCGATGCCGTACGACTTCAGCGCCTGGATCACAAGGTGGTACTCACCGACACGTATCTGGCGGTGAGTCTCCGTTGGCGGCTTCGGCCCGCGGCACGCCGTTCTTCGCATCGCGGGTCCCTGAGCCTCCGGGGCTGTCCTCGTCCGGGCAGGAAGACAGCCCGAGGTGCTCCTCATACGCGGCCAGGGCCGCCGCCAGCGCGTATGGCCCGCGGAGCCACTGAAGCTGGGCCGGGACATCAACGAAATCCACGTACGGATGATCGCCGCAGCTGGGGCAGATCAGCTCATACGCGTCGGTATAGCCGCCTTCCATCCGGCCGTCGACGATACGGACCGGGCGTCGGCGCACGAACGCCGTCCTGCCGTGCCCGGGCTGGCCCGGCAGCGGAAACCTCAGGAAGACCTGAGTGCCGATACGCAGCCAGGAGTCATGGGGATTGCGCGGGGGCGGTGAGACCGCATCGGTATCGACAGCCGGCCGGGTACCGGTCACGGTGTCCGAGGTAGGGAGACTACTCATTCTGCTCACCGCCAGTCACCTAGCTCACCGGCTGGCGGTGAGGTACCAATACTGCCGGGCTAGAGCGGCAGCATCCATTTCTCACAATGCGATAACTCTGCGCCATCGCGCAGCGGATGTCCAGCCGCTGGAAAGTGAATTGTTCCTGGGTGTTCCCTGGGCCTGAGCAGTAAGCGCGGTCACAGCGGCGAGGAGACCGCGGACATGGGAACGGATCTGCTCTCACCCTCAACGGCGCGTAACGGTACGCCCTCGCCATCGTGATGCATGACTCGTATTCACTCCCGAGGAGTAGGCTAACGGCGGCATTAGCGGTATCTGGCTGGAGGTCCACGTGGCGCCGGGCCATGAAGGTTCCTGCGACTGATGAGGCTTAGGTGAACAGGACAATGGATCGTGACGCCAGGACCCGCGCCCGGCTCGAGCAGCACTGGAATGCCTCCGACCGCGGTGACATCGACACTGAGCACGCGATCTACGCGGCCGACGCGATCCTGGACTACCCGCAGTCCGGAGAGCGCTTCCGGGGCCGGTCGAAGATCCAGGCGCAACGCGGCGGGCACCCGGCCGAACGCCACTTCACTATCCTCCGGATCCGGGGTGGCGGCGACCTTTGGGTCAGCGAGTGCGTGATCACCTATGACGGCGTGCCCACCTACGCGGTGAGCGTCATGGAGTTCGCCGACGATCTGGTCACGCACGAAACCCAGTACTTCGCCGATCCCTTCCAGGCGCCTGCCTCGCGGGCGGCGCTAGCTGAGCCGATCCCGGGCTAGGACAGTGGTAAGCCGGCCTTGTCGTCCTAAGGTCGCGCCTGGGGCCGCCCCATCGCACCGGTTTCAGCGCGGCTTCAGCCTCATTCCAGCGGCGCGGGCCACAGTGAGGCTCATCGACGGCAGAACCGGGAGGATCAGGCGATGCCGAAAGCATGCCTCGGCCGGCCCGCGCGGTGATCTCGGCCCGCGATGGCCGACCATATCGTCCCGCGCAGGCCCAGTTGCTGACTTGCGGCGAGCTTGTTCCTCCGACGGGGAAGGCTACCTGGCCTTATTGACGGGAGCGGGGGATGTGGGTGCGGTATGGCCACAGGAACTGAGATGACGCCGGCGCGCGAGCCCGGCCCGGGCCAGGTACCGGTCCTGGTCACCCGGTTCGGCGGTCAGCAGCGCATGTTTCCGGTGGGGGCGCAGGTCCGGGTGGGCCGCGACCCGGCGTTCGAGCTGGTGTCGGTGAACCCGCTGGTGTCGAGGCAATGCCACGGCTTGATCACCTCGGATCAGGGCGGGGCCACCTACGTCGACCGGTCCAGGCGGGGGACGTTCCTGGACGGCAAGCAGCTGAACGGGCCGCTGCGTATTACCGAGTCGGTGGTGCTGCGCCTCGGCGATCCGGCTACCGGCGAGGAACTCGGCATAACTCCGCCGCTGACCAGCGCCGAAATAGCGCGCAACCACGGCCGGCGGATACTGGGCGGCCGGATGCGCAGGGGCGCCCTGGCGGGCGTGGCGGTCGCGGCGGTGGCCGGGCTGGCGACGTTCGGGTTCTTCACCCTGCGTTCGGGGTCGACGGCCGGCGGCCCGTCCGCCTCGGTGCTGCGGCACGCGGAATCGGCGACCGTCCGGCTGCTGATGGGCTCGCCGACCGAAGCGACCACCGGCGGGTCGGGCACGCTGATCAGCCCGACCGGTCTGATCCTCACCAACACCCACGTCGCGCGGCCGGACACGCCCGGGCTCGCGGTGGCCTACGTGACTCCGACCACTCAGCCCGAGACCGATCCGCCCTACCTCACGGTCGAGATGACCACGGGCCCGTCCTCGCCGGCGGTCGCCAAGTACCGTGCCAGGCCGGTGGCGGTGGACGGGTACCTCGACCTGTCGGTGGTCCAGATCTACGCCACGATCGACGGGAAGCCCGTCAACCCGGGTTCGCTGCACCTGCCCTACCTCACGATCGGCAACGTGCGCGGGCTTCAGCTCGATCAGCCGGTGACCGTGCTCGGGTTCCCGAGCGTGGCCGATTCGGAGTCGATCACCGTCACCAGCGGTGTCCTGTCCACGTTCGTGCCCGACCCGATGGGGCACGTCACCGACCCCCGGTTCGAGCTGGAGACCACGGCCCGGGTCGCGCACGGCAACTCCGGCGGCGCCGCGATCGACAGCGCTGGCCATCTCATCGGCGTGCCGAGCGCGGTCATCCCCGGAGAGGGCAGCGACACCTCGTGGCGGCTCCGCTCGGTCGCCGAGGCCAGGCCGCTGATTGCCGCGGCCCGCAGCCATGCCGGGTACCACAGCAAGATCCTGGTCCCGTTGACCGGCGCCGAATCGGTGCCCCAGATCGGAGTGGGCGCCACCAAGCAGGAGGCCTGCTCGGGCAACCGGACGACCGCGGCGTCGGCGTCGGCGGAGTTCGGCTTCCGTTATTCCGGGTTCCCGCGGGGCGCGGACGTCGCGCTGGGGATCGTCAAGCCGGACGGCACCCCGGTGACCGACGAGAGCCAGTTCCTGCCGCACGGAACCGTGCCCGACCGTAGCGGCTGCATCCGCTTCACGCTGACGGCCGCGGACCTCGGGCAGACGACGATGCCCGTCGGCACGTATCAGCTTCAGCTGTTCGCGGGCCCGAGCCTGACTCCGGTCGGACAGGCGGCCGTCGTTCACATCACCGCCCCTGGGAGGGGAACCACATGAGCCAGCAGCTCGACACACAAGGAGAGGCCCACGAGGCGCTGGGCACCGCCGTCGCCAGCTACGGTCAGCGGGTACTGAACGACCCGCATACCCTCGGCAACCTCGTGGCCGACCTGCTCCCCGACCTGCCGCGTGAGCGGAGCCTGCTGGTCACAGGGGCCGAGGCGGGCATCGCGGGTGAGATGAGGCAGCATGTCGAGGAGCAGCACATCGACCCGGACACTGCCGTGCAACTGGTGGCCAGGGCGCTGTCGGAACGCCGGGCCATCGACCCGGCGGCCGGCCTGTGGGTGGCCTCGGAGTACGCCCAGGCCCTGGGATACCAGGTCCGGCCATCCATCGCGGCCGCCCCGGCCGGGCAGGCGCCGCAGCTGAACCCGGCCGCGCCGTCAGCGGTCGGGCCTCCGCCGCAGAGGCCCCCGGGACAGTTCTGGCAGCCGGCGCTGCCGCAGCAGCCCTGGGCGCCGGCCGGGCAGGCGCCGCAAACCTGGCCGCCGGCCGGGGCACCGCCGCAGTCCTGGCCGCCCGCCGGGCAACCGCCCGGGCAATCGTGGCCGCCGCCCCAGCTGTCGTCCGGCGGTCCGGGGACCTCGTGGTCCGGTCGGAAACGCGGGCTGATCGCGGCCGTCACCGCGGTCGCGCTGCTCGGCGGGTACCTGATCGCCGCTACGATCGCGGGCACGTTCCCGTTCACCAAGTCCCGGCCGGTCGCGGCGTCGTCCCCGGCCCACTCGGCCCGGCCCGCGCCGAAGCCGACGCAGCCCGCGACACCGACCCCGACGGGCCGCACGCTGGCGGCCGGGGTGGCGCCCCTCATCCAGCTGCTGCCCGGGGACATCGACGATCCCGCGACGCAGTGCCAGCCCGACCCTCCGCCCTACGGCTTCGACATGCCGGGCCGCGTCGAGGCCCTGCTCTGCACCGATCCAGGCCTGCCCAAGGGCAGCCAGGTCTACGCCTACCAGCTGGACAACCAGGCCGACTTCGAGGCCACGTGGCAGAGCTTCAACAAGGTGATCGGCTTCACCGGCGCCAACGCGGGATCGACGTGCCCGCCGGCCAAGGGCGGCGCGGGGACCACCCCGATGCATGCGAAATGGTTCCCGCCGCGACCCGGCCAGCTGCTCGAGTGCGTGACGGTGCGGGACAACAACGGCCCGCCCCAGCCCGTCTACACCTGGACCCTCCCGACGGAGGACGCGTTCTTCGCCGCCGTGGGCCCGCCGAACTCGTCGTTCGCCGCCTTGCATGCCTGGTTTACCAGCGCCTCGATGCCGCTGGCCTCCCCGAGCCCGTCCGCGTCATGATCAGCCCCGCGCCGGCCGACCCAGAGGCCACCGGACCGTATCCCCGGATGCCCGGGGGCGGCATCTCCCGGCGCCCGCTGCACTTCATCATCCTGGCCGACTGCTCGGGCGGGATGAAGGGCGAGAAGATCCAGGCGCTGAACTTCGCGATCGCGGACATGCTGCCCCACCTGGCGGCCTGGGAGCGTGATCAGGAGCAGGCCCAGGTGTTCATCCGGGCGGTCGCGTTCGCCACCGAGCCGTGGTGGCACATCGCCGAACCTCAGCCCGTGGCCGAACTCGGCTGGAAGCCGCTGCAACCCGTCCCCAAGGGGCTGACCAACATGGGACCGGCGTTCGCGCTGGCCGCACAGGCCCTGGCATCGGGCCGGATCGAGCGCCGCGCGCTGCGGCCGGCCATGCTGCTGATCACCGACGGGCTGGCCACCGATCCGCCCGGAGGGTTCGAGGCGGGCTTGTCCGCCCTGATGGCCGAGCCCGCGGGCCAGGCCGCGCTGCGGCTAGCCATCGCGATCGGCCGCGACGCCAGGTCCGCGGCGCTCGACCGGTTCATCGGCGACCCGGGCGTCCCGGTGCTCGTGGCGGACAGCAGCGAGGACATCGCCGAACGCCTGGTGGCGGCGTCGCTGGCGGTATCCAGGATGTCAGAGGCGGGCGCGGACCGCGGCGCGGTGGCGCGCCGGCTGCTTGGCGCGCCCGGCGACGTGCCATCGAAGATCTTCGACCAGGACACGATCGTCTGACCACCATGGCCACAGACAGCACCACATATAGCACCACGGGCGAGGTCACGACCTGGCAGGTGATCACCGGCAGTGCCCGGGGAGCGACCCACCGGGTCAGCGGCCTGCCCAACCAGGACGCGGTGGCCAGCCAGCACGGGCCCGGCGGTGTCGTCGTCGCGGTCGCCGACGGGCACGGCCACATCCGCCATTTCCGCAGTGCTGACGGGGCCGCGCTGGCCGTCGACGTCGCCTGCCGGGCGGGGTCCCAGGCGGCCGCCGTGCTGGCCGCGGACGATGCCGGTAACGAGGAGGCCGAACGGGCCGGGCAGGAGCTCGCCCGGGCCGTGGTGGCTGACTGGCGTTCGGCGGTCGCCGATCAGCTCGAGGCGCGGCCCTACACGGTGGAGGAGCAGTTCGTCCTCAACCGTTCGGCTGACACGCCCGTGATCCCCTACGGCTCCACCCTGCTCGTCGCCGTGATCACTGCCCGATGGCTGGTGTGCGCGCAGATCGGCGACGGCGACATGCTCGCCGTGCGCCCCGATGGCGGTTCCTTCTCCCCGGTGGCGGGCGATGACAGGCTCGACGGGCGGCGCACGACGAGCCTGTGCCAGCCGGACGCGCTGGGGTCGTTCCGGACCGGCGCGCACGACCTGCGCCAGGTGCCGCTGGCGGCGCTGCTGCTCGCCACCGACGGATACGGCAACGCCCAGGCCGACGAGCCGTGGCAGCCCAGCGTGGGCCGGGACCTGGCCGAGCTCGCCGCCTGTCACGACCGTCACTGGTTCGGGCCGGAGGTACCTGGCTGGGCGCAGCGCTGTGCCTCCGCCGAGGGCAGCGGCGACGACGCCACGATCGCGCTGCTGCTGCCCGGCAGCGCCGGGACCGGCGAGGAGGGCAGCTGACGTGGACGGGCTGATCCAGCCCGGAGACACGCTGCGGATGGAGCGAGCCGGCGCGCTGCTGGCCACCGAGAAGCGGATCGGCGAGGGCGGCCAGGGAGTCGTCCACGTGGCCAGGCTCAACGGCGCGCCGTTCGCGGTGAAATGGTTCCGCCCCGGCCTGGGCAGCGACCAGATGCGCTCGTCGATCACCGCGCTCATCCAGCGCGGCCGGCCGCCGCACCCCGCCTTCGTCTGGCCGATCGACCTGGTCAGCTCCGAGCACATGCCCGGATTCGGCTACGTGATGCCGCTGCTCGAGCCGCGTTTCGTCTCGCTGGCCCAGCTGCTCAACACCGAGCGGCAGCCGTCGTTCCGGGTCATCACCACCATCGGCCGTGAGCTGGTCGACGCGTTCGCCGCGCTGCACTCGGCCGGGCTGTGCTACCGGGACATCAGCTTCGGGAACCTGCGGGTCGACCCGGCCGCGTGCGAGGCGGCGATCATCGACGTGGACAACGTCGGCGTCGACGGCGGCAGCGCCCTGGTCAAGGGCACCGGGCCGTTCATGGCCCCGGAGCTCCTGCGCGACGAGGCGCTCCCGTCGACCGTGACGGACCTGCATTCGCTGGCCGTGCTGCTGTTCTACCTGCTGATGCACGGCCACCCGCTGTTCGGCATGCGGACCGATGCCTCCTGCTCCTGGGAGCGCGGCGCCCGCAGGTCAGAGACCGAGCAGCTCATGCGTAACTTCGGGATCGAGCCGGTGTTCATCTTCGACCCCGGTGACCCGTCCAACCGGCCGGTACCCGGCGACCGGGCGCTGACCTGGTGGCCCATCTACCCGGAGCAGTGCCGCCGGGTGTTCACCCGGGCCTTCACCGCGGGCCTGCATGACGCCTCGCTGAACGGCCGGGTCACCGAGGGGACCTGGCGGCGCCTATTGCTCGGCTTGCACGACTGCGTGTGCGGCTGCCCGGCCTGCCGTGCCGCGCTGTTCTACGATCCGGAGCAGGCCGGGCAGCGCTGCTGGAACTGCTCCGCTCCGCTGCCGGTCCCGGTCACGCTCAAGCTCCGGGGAAGCCTTCTCGTGCTGTCCGAAGACGCCGTGCTGACCAGCCATCACCTCAACCGGGACCGCGACTACCGCACGGCCTGCGCGGTGGTCGAGCCGGACCCCCGCCAGCCCGGCCGTTCGGTACTGCGCAACCTCACCGACAGGACCTGGACGGTCGTCCCCGACGGCGAGGAACCCAAGCGGGTGGCCCCGGACCAGCGGCTGGGCATACGGCCGATGCGCATCGACTTCGGCCCGGCCCGGGGCCAGATTCTCTAGGTCGGGCCGGTGTCAGGTCTGCCCGGCGGCCCGGATGAGCGTCGGCGTCAGCGCGGCCATGGCCTGGCTGACCGGCTCCAGGCCGGGCCGGGCGGTGACGATCCGGACGATGGTCTCGTCTAGCCCGGCACTGAGCCGGGCGAACGCGGCCGGCGCGGGACCCGGGGGGCCGTAGTAGCCGACCGCCTGCAGCATCTCCTCTGCCGCTGCGTCCACCAGTTCGGGCATGGCCGCGCCCTGGTCACGCCGCTGCTCCAGCTCGCTCAGCTCCGCATCGAACCCCATCTGGGCGAACAGGCCACGGTAGCCCGCGCCCTGCGGGGTGCCGGGCCGGCCCATGGCGTAGCCGAGCACCTGCGCGCCGAACGCCCGCCGCGCCGCGGCCACGTCGTCGTCGATGCACACCCGGATGTACATGGTCATCGGGACCGAGCCCGGGCCGCGTCCGGCCCGGGCGGCGCCCGCGTCGATCTGCTCCCGGCTGACCGCGATGCGCTCGGGCGTGGCCCAGTTGAGCAGCGCTCCGTCGGCGACCTGCCCGGCGAGCCGGAGCATCTGCGGGCCGAGCGCGGCCAGGTACACCGGAGCCGGCGGCAGGTCCGCCAGCCCCAATGAGGCGGACTGTGGCCACCCGGGCGCGCCCGGAGCCGAGTCTGCCCTGGCGATGATCGGCCCGGCCGTGACCTGCTGGCCGGCCAGCAGCCCGCGGACCCCGGTGACGTACTCGCGCATCACCGCGATCGGGCGGTCGGGCAGGCCCACCGATGCCCAGAACCCCGGCCCGTAGCCCCCCGTGCCGAGGCCGAGCACGAACTGCCCCGCCGACAGCTGAGCCAGCGTGGCCGCCTGGGCCGCCAGGGCCAGCGGGGTCCACATCCGCGCCGCCGGGACGACGGAAATCCCGGTGCGCAGCGAGGTGTCGTGCGACCAGGCCGCGCAGACGTGGAATGAGTCCGGCACGCCCCCGGCCGGGGTCCACACGCTCTCGAATCCGAGCCCTGCCGCCTCCCGCGCGGCCGCTCGCAACTGGTCGAACGCAAGGCCGAGCCGGGCGTCCAGCCCGATGCCAATCTTCATGACCGGTAGTATGCCGGGCGGCCGAGCCGGTAACGGATGCGGGTCGCGTAAGGCAGGCATCAGGGGCATGACGTCGCGGCTGAAGCGGTCGCAGAGTTCGGCGGGCAGCTCATAGGAGTAGAAGCCGCGGATATAGAGGCTGGTCACCCCGAAGGACTCGAGCTGGGCGATCTTCCTGGCAGCGTCGCTGGCGGTGCCGATGATGCAGTACTTGGCGCACCACTCGGCCAGGAAGTCGTCGGGGACCCAGGAGGTCGCCTCGATGGCGCGGTCCCAGTCCTCGGCGTGGCTCAAGTCGGGATAGATCCCGGTGATCGGTCCCGGCTCGGGCACGGCCAGCCCGTCGGCGATCAGGTTGTCCCGGTGCCGGATGGCGTACAGGGCGGCATACGGCCGGGCCTGGATCAGGTGATCCCGCCAGTCGTCCCCGACGTAGCAGAACAGGCCGGTGGCCACCTGCGGCGCATCGCGGCCGGCGGCGGCTGCTCCGGCCGTGACCCGGCTCGTGGCGCTGCGGATCGCGTCCTCGGAGATGCCCGCCAGGACGATGACGCCGTCACCGGCCTCGCCGGCGAAGCTGAGCATTCTCGGCCCGGTGGCCGAGACGTAGACCGGGATGTCGCGGCCCGGGGCCCCGGCCAGCCGGACGGGCTGACCGTGCGGTGCGGCCGTCTCGCCCCGCCACAGGCTGCGCATGGTCGCGATCGAGGTACGCATGACCTCGATCCGGCTGGTCTTCCAGCCCATGACCCGGACCGAGCTGTCGCCGGAGCCGTAGCCGAGGATGAACCGGCCGTCGCTGACCTCGTCCATGGCCGCCGCGGCCGAAGCGGTCACCGTGACATCCCGGGTCAGCGGGTTGGTGACGTTGGTCCCCAGGATGATCCTCGAGGTCCGCGCGGCTATGACGCCGAGCGTCACCCACAGGTCGCGCCACAGGAGCTGCGAGTCGGGGATCCAGGCGTAGCGGAAGCCGGCCTGTTCGGCGCGCAGCGCCAGGTCAGCCACCTGCCGCGGGTCCTCGCAGGGCGGGATGCGTAGTCCGAACTCCATCTGCCACCTCCTGGTCGGTGCCGGGGCTCAGCGACCGGGCGGCCCGGCCTCGGCCAGCCGCTCGATGATCTGCGGCGAGGTCATGATCCGCGCGAAGCCGCGGCGCAGGGTCCGCAGTTCGGCCTCGTGCATGTCGTCGTCGTCGGTGGCGGTGATGTCGGAGCCGAAGATCACCTTGAACCCGCGCCAGTACGCCTCGCGCGCCGTGGCGCCGCAGCAGAAGTTGGTCATCGTGCCGGCGATGACCACCGTCGAGACGTCCAGTGACCGCAGCACGAACTCCAGCTCGGTGCCCTGGAATCCGGAGTAGCAGTGCTTCAGCACCATCAGGTCGCTATCGCCCGGAGCGATGTCGGCGAAGATCGACACCGTCTTCCAGAGGAATTCCGCATACGGCCCGGTATCGAGCGTGGTCGGTACCAGGCGGTCGGTGACGGGGAAGTTCAGCCCGCGCTGGCCCAGTTCGTAGGCGAGGTAGATGACCGGCCAGCCCGCCTGGCGGAAGGCGTCGATCACCGCCTTGATCCGGGGGACGGCCCGCGTCGCGGCCGGCACCCAGTACGGCGACCAGTGCGGTTTGACGAACTCGTCGGTCATGTCGATCACCAGCAGCGCGGTGTGTCCCGGCTCGATATCCATCTGCGCCTCGGCCTCGACGTAGAGGCGCTGCGCCTTCGCCCGGACCCACTCCTCGGTGAACTCGCCCATCCGGGGGTGCATGGCTGCCTCTTCTCGTCTAGGTCTGGGCCCAGCTGGCCAGGACCCGGCTGGCCTCGGCGACCTGCCGCAGGGAGACGACGTCGTCGTCGGTGTGCGCCAGCCGGACCGAGCCGGGCCCGTAGCTGATGCAGGGGATGCCAGCGTGGTTGAGCAGGCCGGCGTCGGCCGAGGCGCTGGAGTAGACGATGGCGGGCCGCTCCTGGATGACCCGCTGGATGACGGTCGAGAACGAGGTCACCAGCGGGTGGTCGGGCGCCAGCCGCGCCGGGTGCATGAACGGGCCGGCCGTCACCTCGACACCGAACGGGCTCAGGTCCCCGATGGCCTGGCTAACGCCTTCCACCGCCTCGGCGGCCGAGACGGAGCCCACCAGCCGCCTGTCGATGGTCAGCACGGCCGTGTCCTGGACCGTGTGCGTCGCGTCGGGGAAGGTGTGCAGCGAGGTCGGGGTGACCGTCGGTTCGCCGAGCCAGCGGTCGGGCGGTTCGGTGCGCAGCGAGGCCAGGCGCTGCAGGACCCGGACGGCACCGTCGATGGCGTTCAGTCCGCGGCCAGGCGACGAGCTGTGGCTCGCCTTGCCCCGGATGGTCACCGTCATGTCGATCCGGCCCTT
>Ga0307312_10001282_pt1 | contig 12798 bp, 9 predicted proteins | sample ER_DNA_202_FD_194489 | JGI IMG/M metagenome (GOLD analysis project Ga0307312, IMG submission 194489) | Bulk soil microbial communities from the East River watershed near Crested Butte, Colorado, United States - ER_DNA_202 | ecosystem: Environmental > Terrestrial > Soil > Floodplain | place: USA...
CAAATTTCAAACCAAGCGAGCCAGACGCTTTCACCCTTACCGCCCAGTCCAACTCGGTTGAGGCCGTCGTTCCAATCGCCCCCTCCGATCAGCGGGAGTCCATGCGGACCTGCAGTGGCGGAGCGCGCGACGGCACGGCGGCAATGTTCGAGCAGTGTATGCTCCGTCTGGGAAGCAGCCGGAATCGAAAGGCTTTCCGTCTGCTCGGGCTCGAGCGTTTTGGCTTGGAGGAAAGGGACTATTTGATCGAGAATCGCGGTGTCGCGAGTCGTGCGGACGTAGTGCGCAGTAACAAAGGGGAGCCAGAGGAAATCGTCGGAGATTCGGGTGCGAACGCCCGCGCCAGACTCTGGATGCCACCAGTGTTGGACATCGCCTTCCACGAATTGTCGTGCGGCCGCGCGCAGGATGTGGTCGCGAGCCAGGTGTGGCGCGGCGTGCACAAGAGCCATGACATCCTGTAACTGGTCTCGGAACCCGTAAGCGCCGCTCGATTGATAAAGGGCCGAGCGGCCCCAGACTCGGCAGCTGAGAGTCTGATAAAGCAGCCAGCGGTTGAGCAGAAGGTTCGTGGAAAGCTCGGGTGTTTCCACTTCGATCGTGCTTAGGAGCCGGTCCCACCAGTGGCGGGTTTCTTGGAATGCGGCTTCGACGCTGGCGGGATCGCGAAAGCGACTAATGAGTCCACGCACTTTTTCTTCGTCGTCCGCTTGCCCGAGGAGAAAAGAGATCTCGGCCGTGTGCCGCGGTTCGATTTCGACTATGACCTGCACGGCCGCGCAAGGATCGAGGCCGGCGCCCACCTCGCTGGTCAATCGTTCGTGCTCTATCGCGGCCGGATCGCGCAGCGAGCGGTTACGCCCGATGAACCCAGCGCGATCAGCGGTGAACGAAGTAGGGGTTGGAGCCGAAGTGGCAAAAGTGATGCAATCGCAAAATTCCGGGTTGTAGGAATTGCGGGCAAACAGGCTCTGGCTCTGCAAATCCCATTTCGTAACGATATGCATACTGGTTTCCTCTGGATCGGATCCGAGAACGAGACTCGCGTAGGCGGTGATAGTCAGCTTTCGTCGGCGCGACGAATTGTTGCGCAAACGCAGCCGCTGCAAGCGAACCGGCTGTCCCCCGGCATCATCGACCGGCACGAAAGTGAGCAGCCGTTGTTCGATCGCATGGCTGTTATGTTCAAACGTTGTGTAACCCTGACCATGGCTCGCGCGATATGCGTTCTTCTCCCGAATCGGTTGGGGTGTGGGCGACCACACGACGCCGATCTCATTGTCGCGGATGTAGATTGCGGTTCCGGGCGGATCGCAGATCGGATCATTAAACCACGGCGTGAGACGATCGTTCTGACTATTGCGGCCCCAGACAAATTCGGCGCCAGACTCGGAAATTAATGCGCCGAACTTCGGGTTCGCCATGATATTGATCCAGGGAAGCGGCGTCTCTCGGCTGGGCCCCAGATAAATGACGAACTCCTTCCCGTCTTCGGTGAATCCGCCGAGGCCGTTGAAGTATTTCAATTCCATGAAAGGCAGAGGCGCAGAGGGCTCTTCGCGGAACTGGCGCCCGGGCATTAGCTGCCGCGGTTTCGCAGCCGCCGGTGCGGTCGCGGCAAGTTGTTGGCGCAATGTGCCGCGAGCTGCGACCAGGACCACCCGTGCGGCCGCTTGAAGTGCGAGCAGCTCCTCTTTCGAAATTTTTGTCGCCGAGCGGAGATAGACGCCGCCGGGTTGATCTACACCGGTCAAGTGCGCCTGCGCTTCCGTGAGCCGGCGCAGATGCCCGGTCAATGGTTCGTCGTAGCTCGGCAGTTCCTCGCTCACGAGGACGAGATCGACCTTCAGGCCACGCAGATGCCAGAAGGTATGTGCGGTCAATATCTCTCGCACGACTTCCACGTCACGGAGGTGACCAATCATGACGACAACGATCGGTAGATCCCCCGAAATGCCTTGTCGCCAGAGCGCTCGCTGACCCTCGGCGCGGCGGCCGAGACGCGCCGGCGGCGGTCGAAGTTGAGCCTGTGGAAAGATAATGAGGCCGGCCAGTTGTTGAAAGGTTTGCACATCGGCTCGGCGAATGTGAAGCCGGCGCATTTCCAGCTGGGATTGGGTCCAAGCGGTCTCAAAAGCGCGCGCGCAAGTGTGAAACTCAGAGTAGCGCCCCGCCAGTGTAACAACGGCTTCGCGGGACTCTGCCACCACCGTAACGAGTGCGAACTGAAATCGTTGGTTAGGCAGAATCGTGACGCGTCGGCGCAGGCTGAAGATCGGATCGAGCACGGCGCCCATACTGTTTGTTAAGTGGCGGGTGAGCGCTTCGGGATTTTCCGGCGTACGGCCTCGGCCCAGAAACTGGGCGCGGTCGGTTTCAAATTCCGGCGCCTCGATGGAGGATTCTGGGACCATGAGATGTGCAGCCCAGACAGGCCGATCGTCGGAAGCGCGGAGGCGGCGCCCGGCAACCAAGGATTCGCAACGCGGCAGCCACTCAGTTTCGATGAACAGCTTGTTGAAAGCGGGATGCGCGCGGTCGGTCCGATGCGGCGCAAGGGCGAGCTCGAGGTAACTGGTCAGCTCCAGTCGACAGGATTTGCGCGAGGTATTCACCAAAGTCACGCGTCGGACTTCCGCGTCGTCCTCTGCGGAAACGACAATTTCGGTGATCGTCTCGCACGGCCCACTCCTCCGCCGAAACTCCGCTTTGTCCGGCGTGAAACTCCAAGTGTAGCGGCGCTCGGGAGATCTCACTGGTTGATGCGTGTTGCTCCAAGTCGTTCTGCTTTCCAAATCCCGGATATAGCAAAACGGGCCAGACACGTCGCAAGTCGCATCGGCGCGCCAGCGCGTCACGTCCAAGTTCAGCCAGCGCAAGTAGCCGCTGCCTGAGTTCGTCACCGTTACGGAGCAGGTACCATTGGAGAGAAGATGAATGCGCGGCGAAGCGACGTCAGATGTTTGCGCCACGACAGGGGAGCCGGCCGTCGCTATCGTCTGCCGCACAGGTCGTTCTTCATGCGCCTCACCAGTCGTCGGCAAAATTTGTTCCGGGATATGTTCGTGCAAGAGCGGCTCGGTGGCGCGAACACGCGGATCGGAATGAAACCGCCTGCGCATTGCGTTTTCATGTAAGGCGTTATCGTAAGCGAGCAGCGACATGCCCTGATGATGAACCATGTAACAGTGGATGATGATTCCCGCCGCGCCGCCGAGTTCGGTGCGTCGCGAATAGTCGATCGCTTCGTAGTAGCCGTAATCGGCGAGCACTGCAGAGCCGTCTAGAGTTGCGAGCCGCCGCAGATTCTTCATCGCTGCGGCCGGTTCGACAACCAGCGCGAGCGCGGCGGCATATGGCGCTACTACCAAGTCATCTTCCTGTCCACGCTTCAATGCCAGCGCCGGCACGCCAAAGGCTCGGTACTGATAAACGTTGTGTCGGTCGAGCGCACTGAAGGCCGATTCCGAAATGCCCCATGGTACGCGGTTTTGCCTAGCATAGCCGATCTGACAGCGCACGGCGTCGTAACACGCGCGATCGAGCAGCGAATTCTCATGCGTCTGAGTGAACAACAGCGGCATCAAATATTCGAACATCGTCCCGCTCCAGGAGAGAAGCGGCAGCCGCCCGTATGCGGACCCAAAGGGCCGGCTCAAAGCCCACCAATGTTCTACCGGCACTTCTCCGCGCGCGATGGCCAGGAAGCTCGTTAAGCGCGCTTCGCTTGCGAGCAGATCGTAAAACGAGGTGTCAAGCCGGCGCTCAGCCACCTGATACCCAATGGCAAAAATTCGGCGCTCCTCATCATAAAGAAATCGCAGCCCCATGCCGCCTTCCATTTGCTGGCTCTGGCCGATCAATTCATCCAATTGCGCGAGTTGCTCCGAGGCATTCCGGCGCGAACGGTCGACCTCCGTCACGAGAAGATCGAGCCACTCGTGGATGTCGCGAGATATTTCCTGGTCCTCCCGCCTCTGATAAAAAGGAAGCAGCGGTACCAGCCCAGAGATGCCCTCGATGGCAATGTTGCGTAGCGAAAAGGTGGCCGCGAGCGCTTCCCTGCGAGATTCATGCGTCGCTTCGCCTAACGACATCAATTGCGCGGGCGGCGACATCAGAATTTCCACTGGCCGAAGATATTTATCGATGACGACGTTCCACGCCGCGACCTGCTTCGAAATTTGTTGCGCCCAATAAACGCGCGGATCGGTTTCTTGGCCGCGATAGTGGAGCAGAAGATCGTGCGCGAGTTTTCGAGCTGCCCTTATTCGTAGAATGATTTCTTCCAAATTCGCCGGATGATCCCTGGTAAGGCCCTCCAAGCGAAGAAACGCCAAAGGGCGTTCCACTTCTTTCACCCTGGGTGCGATTTGACGAAGCACGCTCAGCGTATCCGCTATTCCGCGCAACGCGGACTCATCCAGAAGCGGACGCGCGGCCAATTCATTACAACTGGTTTGGAAAGTCCAAAGGCTGGCGAGCAAGTTTCCGCTGTCCACGGCGGAGACGTACCGGGGATGCAACGGCTCCAGCGTGCTCAGGTCGTACCAATTAAAAAGATGGCCTTCGAAACGCTCGAGCCGACCTAGGGTTTCAAGCGTGCGGAGGTTGCGCTCCACCAAATCGTCGATGGTGATGTAGCCGAAATCATTCGCCGCCACAGTCGCCAGAATGGACAGCCCGATGTTCGTTGGTGAAGTCCGCATGAAAATTTCCCGCATTGGCGTTTCCTGAACATTGTCCGGCGGCAACCAAGAGGTCTGTGGTCCGACAAAATCATCGAAGTATCTCCACGTTCGTCGCGCGACCGCGCGCAGGAATCGGCGATCATCCGACGTTAGCGTTCCGCCGCGCCAGCTCTTTGCCGGCCGATTGATCACCATCACCGCCACCGGAAAGAGAGCCCACAAAAGCAGGAAGGGGGCCGCGGCTACCATCGCTGCGGTTCCCAGCGACGCCGCGCCGACGAAAATGAGCACGCAGGCAGCGGGGATCCAAAATCGGCTGATAATGAATTGTTGTTGCCGACGTCTCGCTCGGCGGTGAGCGGCTGCCGCCGTTTCCCATTCTAATAGCAGCCGATGCGACATGACTCGCCGGTAAATCACGCGAACAATGGCATCGACTGCCATGCCCGCGTGATCGGGCAGAAAAACGATGGCAAACGTCGACCGCAGAAGCCGGTCGCGCGGGTCGCGCCAAAATCTGGTTCCCGGCGGCGGCGGATGGAACAATAGCGCGAGCAAAGCATTGAGGACCGGCCACAGCATTAGACCCGCGATAAGTCCGCTCCAGAGGATTGGAGCAGGTGTGAAAAACCAGCCCACCAAAAGAAGAGCCACGGTTGCGGGTGGCACCAGACTTCGGCGCAGATTGTCGAAGATCTTCCAGCGGTTGAAAGCAGAAAGCGGATTAGATTCCATCCTGCCCTCGCCCACGGGCACGCGCGACTTGAGCCAGTCAATGATTTGCCAGTCGCCGCGAATCCAGCGGTGCTGCCGACTCCACCACGCGAGGTAACTATTTGGAAAGACGTCCAGCAGCTCGATGTCCGTCGCCACTCCCACGCGGACATGGCATCCTTCCAGCAGATCATGGCTCAACAAATGCGCCGTTGGAAAGCGTCCTGATAAGAGCCGGTGAAACGTCTGCAATTCGTAAATGCCTTTGCCGTGATAACTCCCTTCTCCGATCAAATCCTGGTAAACATCGGAGACCGCGTGAGTGTAAGGATCGATCCCACGTGGATCAGCAAAGATGCGTGAGAACCACGTCGCCGTGGCGCTCGGAAGCGACGCGCTGACGCTTGGTTGAATGATGGTGTATCCACGAACTACGTGGCGACCATCTGGCGAAAGCTGCGCCTGATTCAGCGGATGCGCGAGGGTTTCAATCATCCTCCGGGCGGTGTCGCGCAGCAGTTGGGTATCGGCGTCCAGAGTGATGACAAACCGAATGCCCTCGAGCTGTGCACGATCGCCCGCATAAAGAAGTCCTTCCAACTCGGGGGTGGATTTGCCGATAAGAAACTGATTGAGTTGCTCAAGCTTGCCGCGCTTGCGCTCCCAGCCGATCCAGCGTTGCTCGCTCTCGCTCCACATGCGGCCGCGATGGAAAAGAAAGAAGCGAGCCGCTCCGTGTCGGCGATTCAATTCCTCGATACCGCGTGACACAATGTCGACATACTCTGCGTCCTCTGGCATGGTCTGCTGCGGTGCGTCAGAAAAGTCTGATAGGAGTGAAAAGCGCAGATTTCGATCCGTGTTTCCGAGGTAATGAATTTCAAGCCGGCTGAGTTGGTTTTGGATCCCGCTCGGAGTGGTCAGCAGTATCGGCACTACCACCAGCGTGCGGCAATCATCAGGAATGCCTTCTTTTTCGAACGACATCTTAGGCAAGACCTTCGGCGGCAGGACCGAAGTCATGAAATAATTCACGACGAGCACTGCTAACTCGCTCGCGGGCAAGAGTAGCAGGAGTACTAGGAGCCCCAGTGTCATCCAAGGAACCAGCCCGGCAACGAAAAGGAGAGGAGTCGCTACTAAGGCGGCCATGAACAGCAACAGGCTTCCAAAGTAAGCGCCCGCCGCGTGGACACGAATCCATCGGCGCGCCCTTTCGGGCAGTGGTACTCTCGCGCCGGTAGCTTGCTCAAGGATCGGCCGACCCGCGTCAATCAAGTAATAGCCGACGTGGCGCGCAACTCCGTCCGCCGCGGCCTTCGCCAGCTCGAGCACGTGATCGATAGTTAGTCGTTCCGAACAATTTGACCATCGCGCTATTTCTTCTACCGCGCTCCTGCACCGATCACGCGTCTCAAAATCCTGGCGAGCGTAAACGCCGGCCGGATCCGCGGCCAATTGGCTTTCCGCCCAGCTCACCGATTGGAAAAGTTCCCGCCATTGGATTTGCGCTAGCCGCCGACAACTATTGATCGCATTGGTGAGCGCGGTCTGCTGTACAGCCTGGTGCCGGTGTTCCTGCTGCATGACCTCGAGCAGCGGGGAACGCAGCGAGCGTTCGAGCCAGCTACTTACTACCGGGAGCGCTCCCTCGTCGTCGTAGAGATGCGCCACAAGTTCGCTCGCAAAATGCGGCGTCGGCTCGGGATATCGTTCCACGAGTTCTTCCATTATTTTGAGCAATTGCGGTGAGCTGTGACGGACGGCGGTGATAAGCCGATTTGCCCAGAAATCGGCCTCCTCGCTTTCCCTTTGCTGTTGGTCGACTTGGATCGCGAGCGAGCGCAGACAGTCGAGTAACTGCAATCGCAGCATCAGTGGGAGAGCCCAGAGTTCTCCGATGTCCAGTGGTGTGATCGCCTGAAACGCGACCAGAAATCTCCGGATGATCTCGGGCTCCAAGGCTCCGTCGGTCTCGGCGACCATTTCCGCGGCAACGTGATAAACCCGAGGCAACCCCGCACCTGGGCCGCTGGCGATCAGAGGCAGCTTTCCATAGTATTTTGGCGGGAGACTCTTCCGCAGATCGGTCACCTGTTCCCGAATCAAATAGGCGTTATCGAGCAGCCACTCCGCTGAAAGCGTGAAGGCGTGGTGCGCCTCGGCCGACATGGTGAGACTCATGTTCGCCCATTCCAGCGCGTTCTCGATTTCGCGTAATCGGCGCAGAAAAGATGGCCCGCGCGGCTTCGCTCCGCGGCTGACCGCGATTGCGCGTGCAAGGCTAGCCGCATTTTCTACGAGACGCTGACTCGAAGGCAGTTCATGACCGAGCGGTCGTGCAGTCGATTCAACAGAGAACGGTGGCGGCGGATGAAAACCGAACGTCACGGGCGCCTCGGCTTCCACGTCCCGCAAAATCGCCAGCACACGCGAGGCTTCGCTCGCTTCGACTTCAGCTAGGATCACTGTTTCATTCGGCAGGATCGTGCTCGTGAATCTAGCTAGGCTCGCCGCGTCGACGTGTTCCCGAAGCAACTGACCGAGAATCCAGCCGGTGATCGCACCTGCTAACGCGAACGCAGCGAGTAGCAGGGCCAACCCGGCCGGTCGGTAATCGGCCAGCATTCCACGCTGCCAGAAGATAAATGCGCCAAGGGCTAGGCCAAGAACCGAAGCGGCGGCCGATCCGCCGATCGCCGAAATCCCATGTTCCTCGACCCGCTGCCGGCCTTTGTCCGAAGCGTGAATCGCGGCGGCACGGCGAAACCCAGCGCGATGGAGATTCTGCAGTACCGCCCGGCCGGTTCCCACGCTTTGGAAAATGCCGACCACCAAAACCCGATCGCCCTTCTTCCGCCCAAATCTCATATTCAACCCTATAGGATATGACGTGGAAATATCGACGCGATTGTTTCAACTTTGGCGAGGCGTCGGATTCTTCTGGCGATTAAATGCAGCTAATCGCCATCCGATCTTAGAAGTTTAGGATTTTGCGACTCCGTGCCGCGGCAGTCCCAACGAAAACGATGAAGGCTACCTTTCTGTTGAATCCGAAAGATGAGAAAATCAAATGGAACGCTCGTCAACAAAAGGTGCGATGCCAATTAGCGTCTTATGTTTTCATTAACTTAGGCCAAATCGCCGCGGCAGTTTGAGGCCTCTTTCATCTGTGCAGGAAGGAATGTGTTGTGATATCTGTGCGTACCAACCGCAAAACAAAAGAGGTAATTTCCACTTCGTCGAAGACTTCAATCGGAGTTTCACCCCTGCAAAGTTTACGCTTTTTTGAAACCAGCCGCTGTGCCGAAACGCGGCGGATGGCATCTGATTCAAAGTCAATTGGCTCTAAACTGCGTCGCGGCTTGCACGCGGTTGGCCGACAACACCAGTCAGTCGCTTTTTAACCAGCTCTACTATCGCTGGGCGGACCAGACTCGCTCCGATTTTCAGCGCGCCTAGAGCAAAGCCGGTTTCGACAAGCTTCTTGTTTGCTTTTCGACCGCTCTTCAAATCGACATACATTTTTTTCTTTCGCGTTGGCAGTAGGACAATCAATGCGCCGACCGCGGTGGCGGCTGCGAGCCAGGAAACTGTTCGTTCTCGAAATGATCTGTGGAGTTTCGCAGGAAAATCCAGTTCATAGCGCAGGCCGCGGAGGTCGCACCCCACACGCTCGCGTGAACGGGCTATTTCCGTTCTTAGCTCGTCGGTTGATTTGTTGCGTCCAGATTTTTCAGCCATTCGCGATCTTCCTTTAATTCAGTTAATGTCGCGCGAAAGAGCGGCTTGGTCATTCGGCTGCGTGCAGCTAAAAGTAGCATGAGCGCAACCACAAAATGCGCTCCAGCAGCGGCCAATGCTGTCCATACCCACGAGATTCCAGCCAGATGGGCCAAGGCGACAACGGCGCTGGCGATGAAAAAAACATAGCCTAACACGCAAAAGACCAGCGCTAGAATCAAACAAGCCGCCAGCACGAGTAACTGCATGAGCGCCGTTTTCGACTCCTGAGCGAAAAGAGCAAAGCGACGTTCGAAAAACTCTGCCAGCGCATTCGCGAGCGCCAAGAGATTTTCAAGCAAACCGCCGTGCTCCGCGGGATTAAGGGAGCGAGTCGTGTCGCTGATCATCCGCGGCAGCGCGATCAACGCCGAAAGATTAGGCCCAAGACAAACCCTATTCCGAGCGCTGTGAATACTGTCTTGGTCGGGTTCTCGCGCACGTATTGGTTAGCATCTTCCTGGAACGTCCGGACACGATCCCGGGCATCGTCCCAGGTTTGCTCAACCTTACCGCTATACTTTCCAGCGATTGCACCTGCCGCCGATTTAAAATCCTCGGCAGCTTGTTGCGCGTGAGTTCTAGTACTTTGTAGTTCATGAGTGTCTGTCATGCCAGAACCAGTTTGTTGTGCTTTATTCTCTTCAGCCATTTGTAATCTCCCGTTAATTTTCCTTCTTTCTTTCAAATCGGCTTGAAATGAAAACAGACAATCGGGACGGTGGATGATTGTCTAATCAGACAAAATCCTATAATGCCCCCGACGATTTTCTCGAAGCGCGAATTTCACTGCATTGATTTGTTGAGACGGCCGTTTGCGAACGCCGTAATGGCTACGGCAAGTTTTCAGCCGCGATGCCGTGATTCACGTTTTCGAGAATGCGGTCGATGTGACCGAGAGGCACGAGCAGGCGGGCGTTTTTCGCGAACCTTAACTTTATTTTTTTTCGTGCTGCCGCCTGTTCCGGGATTCATCTCCTTCATCATTGAACGGAACCAATCCACGTATGTTTCTGGCGTGTAGTGAAACATCGTTTGGCCAATTGCTTTTCCGTCGCAGGTGTAACGGATTATCATTTCGCCGCCTTCGATGATTGCAGCGTGAGTCACAGGCGACTCTTCATCTTGTAGTTTATCAATAACCGCATCAGGCAATTTCATGCCGAGATTCTAAGGAACAGTTGCTATCAGTCCAACTCGTTCCTGGACCGGATCCGAAGTTCCCAATGCGGAGCCGCTTCCAAACGAGACCTTTACAGTCAGCGGTGACGTGACGTTCGCACGCTTCACGATCGCCGGATAATCAGAATGCGTAGTAAGGCGCTCAACAACCGTGTAGTGATCGGTGTTGGAGTCAGCTTAACGCGGCAGGCCAACATCGCACGAATCGAAAGAAAAAGTGGCTTAGAGCCCTCGTCTGCCTTGAACCAGGTTAATAATCAGGACGATGACCGCAACTACGAGCAGGAGATGGATCAAACTGCCGCCAACGTGGCCGAGAAAGCCAAGAAGCCAGAGCACGACCAAGATAACAATTATAGTCCAGAGCATTGGTATTCCTTTCGATTGAGTTAAACTTTCGCCAGCCCATTTATCCAGAGGTTTATATACTTGCCAAGCTTTTTCAGAACATCGAGCCGAACGGTTCTCCTTCCTTCCGCAAAGCGGGCGAGTTCAAAGAATGGTGATCAGTCGGTATGGAGAGTCCGGTACAATGGTAAATCGATGCCGTGTCCGGTGTCCCGGGTTCAAAGCAATGACGGAAGGAAAACTCATTTTAGTCACGGGAGCCACGGGCTACGCAATAACAAAGCGCCCGCTGCGGCGGGCGCTTTGTAATAAGATTGTAGCCACGGCGCTGTGCGCCATACTCCGTCCTCAGGACGGTGGCTACGATTACGGCTTGGTCGTTGTTGTCGTAGTTTCCGTTTCTTTCTTCTCGTAGTACGACAGCGGTTTCGCGAGTGTCACCTTAATCACGACCATGCGGTCGCCCTCTTTCGTGTAGGTGTATGTCACCGGCATATCTGGCTTGAGCGCTGTCCACTCCACCGTGCGGCCTTCCGGATCAACGAGCACGGTCTTTTTCGTGTAGTAATACTTTACCGGAGTCGTGCTCGATTCGGTACGGAACGTGATGTAGTCCGAGCCGGGCGTGTAAGCTGTAATCGTGCCCGAGCCGCTAAGCGTACTCGTGCTCGTGGTGCTCTCGCCCGTTGTGCCCGCCGTGGTTGTGGTTGTAGTTGAGGTTTCTTGCGCGAAAGCTGTAATCAATGCGACCGCGCCGGCCGCGCCTGCGGCCAATAATTTCACTAATTTAGTTTGTTTCATATTTGTCCTTTGCTTTGGTTAAACGGGTGTTCTCCGTCGTACTTGTTTGCGACGTGTCCCATCCGCAGCTTATTCACCCCAACGATTAGGAGCCCTTACGATTCCTTACTTAACTTTCGGTGCCGATGCTTCGCTGACCGTGCTGATATCCTCAGCGCCAGCAGTTTTGAAAACGTCCTTCGCCCGATCAACGTCTTCGCTTTCATCCGTGTGCACGGCGACCAGGTAATTCCCCTTTTTCAACTTCTCCTCATAACGCTTTGCCTCGATCTCCGGAATGCCGAGACCGATCAAACCGCCGACGACACCGCCGGTCGCTGCTCCGACGGCCGCGCCACTAAGCGCCGCCATAATTGGACCCGCAGCGATAAACGGACCGATGCCGGGAATTGCCAAGGCGCCAATTCCTGCCAACAATCCGATCACGCCGCCGGTAGCGCCACCGGTAGCTGCACCGGTAGTTGCGCCCTCCGGTGCTTTTGTCGCCTTAACGTGACCGACGTCACGAGTGCCGCCTGTATCAGGCATAAGCACTGAAATTTCCGAGGTTGCGAAGCCTTGACCTTGGAGCTGCTGGACAATTCGTTCAGCTTGGCCGTGTGTAGTTGCAATACCGAATACTGATTTAGACATAATAATTTTCTTTCGTTTGTGTTAGGTTGTTTGTTACTTCGATCCTTTGACGTCGAGTTGATCGTCGATCTTGGCGCCGCCGGCCGCTGATTTTGCAAGCTGATCGACTTTTGCTTTTTCTTGCGCAGTTTTAACGGGTCCGCGGAGTGTGACTTGGCCGTTGGCGGTAATGACTTTGATGTTTTTCGCAGTCGTCGAAAGCTCGCGGTCTTTCATTAAGGCCTGCCGGATAGCCTGCGTGATTTTTAAATCCGCAGAACTGTTTGACTGGTCGCCGGATGTCTTGGTTTCCCCCGAGCGATCCCGCTCGTTTGTTGCCGTGTTATCGGGTTTCGTCTTCTCATTGTCGGCAGCGAATGCCGTTAGGCTAAGTGCGCTGAGACAAGCTAATGCTAGTAAAGTTCGTTTCATGGGTCCTTTCGTTAGAGTTTGTGGGGGCGGGTATTAGGGATCGCAACCAGCACGCCCACTGGCTTTATTTATTTAGCCCTGATGTTGATCACAGATTTGGCCAGGTTGGTTAGCTTCTCGTCCGTCTCTGATTCTTCGGTCAAGGTAGTCTGGAGTAACTGCGCGCTATCCGGATCCCCTAGTAACTCGGCGTATGTCCGAGCGCAGCCGTAACCGGCCATCTCATAGTGCTCAA
>Ga0307312_10001285_pt1 | contig 12795 bp, 13 predicted proteins | sample ER_DNA_202_FD_194489 | JGI IMG/M metagenome (GOLD analysis project Ga0307312, IMG submission 194489) | Bulk soil microbial communities from the East River watershed near Crested Butte, Colorado, United States - ER_DNA_202 | ecosystem: Environmental > Terrestrial > Soil > Floodplain | place...
GGATGCTCGTTCAGATCAACGACCCGGTGATCGTCGGTCCCACGAATTCGTTCAACGAGATCCCGGTCCTTCCCGACAACGGCTCCTGGGCGGGGCCGCGCACCGCGCACGGCGGGATCCTCTACAGCTACGAGGACGGAAATCCCGAGCGGATCATCGTCGACGACGCGATCGCTGCGATTCCCGGAGGCCTCAACGTCGGTGATCACTTCGCTGGATTCGTGACCGGGGTCGTCGACTACAACTTCGGGCTGTTCATGGTCGAGCTGACCCAGGCGCCCACGCGCGTCGCCGGTCTCCTCACGAAGGAGACGACGGCGCTGCCGACCGTGAACGAGCTCACGGTCGCGACGTTCAACGTGCAGAACCTCGATCCGGGCGACGGTGCGGCGAAGTTCGACACTCTCGCCACGTTGATCGTGAACAATATGAAGTCCCCGGACCTCATCGCGGTCGAGGAGGTCCAGGACAACAACGGTGCCACTGATAACGGCGTCGTCGATCCATCGGTCACGATCGGCAACCTCATCACGGCGATCAACACCGCCGGCGGACCGACGTATTCCTATCGGCAGATCAACCCGGTCAACGATCGCGACGGCGGCGAGCCGGGCGGGAACATCCGGCAGATCTTCCTGTTCCGAACGGATCGCGGACTCTCGTTCGTCGATCGGCCTGGCGGAGACTCGACCACCGCGACGACCGTGACGGACGCCGGCGGGACCGCACAGCTGTCCTTCAGCCCAGGTCGCATCGATCCGACGAACACCGCCTGGAACTCCAGCCGGAAGCCTCTTGCGGCGGAATTCCTCTTCAACGGGCAGCGCCTGTACGTCATCGCGAATCACTTCAACTCGAAGGGCGGCGACCAGCCGCTCACCGGACGGTTCCAGCCGCCGACGCGCTCATCCGAGGTACAGCGGCACCAGCAGGCGACGATCGAGGCCGGGTTCGTTCAGCAGATCCGCGACATCGATCCCAACGCGAACGTGGTGGTCCTCGGCGACCTCAACGACTTCGAGTTCTCCGAGACCATCCACATCCTCGAAGCCGCGGGCCTCACCGATCTCTACGACACCGTCTCGCTCGCCGAGCGTTACAGCTACGTCTTCGAAGGAAACTCGCAGACCCTCGATCACATCCTCGTCAGCGGCTCGCTTCTCAATCGGTCGACGCTCGACGTCGTCCATGTCAACGCCGAGTTCGCGGACCAGGCCAGCGACCACGATCCGTCCGTCGTGAGGATCCTGATGAACGACGAGGCGACTCTTTGCTCGCTCGCGCAACGGATGGCGACAAAAGACGGCATCGCGAGCTCGCTGTGCGCGAAGCTCGGCAATGCCGCCGCCGCGCGCGACCGCGGCGATCTCAAAGCCGCGGAGAACATCCTCAAGGCCTTCGCGAACGAGGTGAAGGCGCAGCGCGGAAAGGCGATCGGCGCCGACGACGCGGATCTGCTGATCCTGCTCGCGAGCCGACTCTAGATTTCGTCGTGACGCGGCGGCGCACAGCCGCCGCCGTCACGGTTCTGGCGCGATCGGTCTTGAAGGGGCGCGGTCGGGCGGCGGTGCGAAGACGAAGCGGTACGTAAGGGCCGCGATCGCCGCGCCGATGAGCGGCCCGATGAAGTAGACGTACCAGTTGTCGTAGAAGTTGGCGGGGACCGCCGTGCCGAGCCATCGTGCCGGGTTCATCGCTGCCCCGGTGATCGCGCCGCCGCCGAGGATGTCCGCCGCGACCATGAGTCCGATCCCGAAGCCGCCGATGCGTGGCGCGAGCGGCGAGACCGCCGTTCCGAAGACCGCCCACAGAAGGAAGATCGTGAGGATCGCCTCGACCACGATGCCGGCGGTGACGGTGACCCCGCCGCTGAGCCCGGGCGTTCCGATGTGCGTGCGCGCGAGCGCGCTCGGGTCGAACTCGAACGCGTAGCGCAATGCGAATCCCGCGACGAGCGCGCCCACCGCCTGCGCGATCCAATACGTTGGCACGCGGGCCCAGGGGTGCTTGCCCGCGATCGCGAGCCCGAAGGTCGTGGCCGGGTTGAAGTGGCCACCGGACAGCCCTCCGAAAGCCGAGACCGCCACGGAAAGTCCGAGCCCGTGCGCGAGCGCGATGGCGACGAGGTTGTCACCGCCGGTCGCGATGATCGCGCCGGCGCCCACGAAGAAGAACAGGAAGGTTCCCGCGACCTCGGCCAGAAGAGCGCGGATGTGTCCACTCATGCGGCGGCTATTCTGCACAGATGGCCGACTTCCGCCCCGTCGACTCGAACAAGGGGCACATCCTCATGATCCATCCGGCCACCGCCGTCACGAAGGTCGAGGACGCCAACGAGGAGTGGGTCGAGATCATCGCCGACCTTTCGAGCGACCTCGCGAACTGGCGCCTTCAGCACCTGCGCGGCCTCTGGAAGCCCGAGGTCGCCAAGCCGGTCGAGTGGGAGTGGGTCTACACGTGGGGCTCGCCGGCGTTCGTCAAGGCGGGCGAGATCTACAGAATTCACTCTGGGTCGCGCGCGCGAGCTGCAACGCACCCACTTTCGGATGACCTGGCACCAGGCCGAAAGCACGTGTACGCGGCCGGCCCGATAGGCGCGGCGAGGCTCATTTGGAAGCGAGCCGACTACGTCCGACTCGTCGACGCATTCGGAACGGTGATCGACGAAGTCGTCGTTTGGCCGGAAGAGAAGCCTGCCGAGGTGAAGCCCGCGGAGGCTCGAGCCTCGCGCTGAAGTTGGTGACCATGCGGGACCGCCCCGCCTCGGCGGACCGTACGACGTCGCGATTCAAGATCGTTGCTCACCGGGGCGTGACCGCTCGCGCGCCGGGGAACACGATGGCAGCTTTTCGGGCCGCGCTCGAACTGGGCGCGGACGCCATCGAGCTAGACGTGCGGCTGAGTAGCGATGGCGTCCCGATGGTCCATCACAACTGGTACATCGACGAGGCCGCAACCGTGCCGATCTACGGTCTGACGTCCCTGCAACTACGTAATGAAAAGGTCACGGACCCGCGAGCCGAGATCTCAGGGCGACACCCGATCCCGACGCTCGACGATGTTCTGAACGAATTCGCTGGAAAAATTTCGCTCGAGATCGAGTTGAAAGGCCCCGAGCCCGAGGCATCCCCACGTCTCGCGTCGGCCCTTAGAGACTTCCGCCGCGATTGGGGCTCCTTCGAGATCACATCGTTCCACCCGACACTCCTTACCGCGATTCGCGAGCTCTGTCCGGATGTCGCCACGGCCTACCTTTTCCCGTTGTCTGAGGCTTGGATGCATCTGGATGTCGTCGCACACGCCGCGTTACACGGCGCGAGACTGGCGAAGGCCGATGCCGTGCACCTCAGCCCGGACCAGCTCAGCGACGAAGTCGCGGCCACCATCCGTATGGGTGGCGTCGAAGTGCACGCACACGCCGTCAACGACCGAGCAGCGCTTGAGCTCGCAGCTCGCCTCGGGGTGCCCTGGATCTGCAGCGACGCGCCGGAACAGGCGCTCGCCTTCCGGGGTGGCCTGGGCTGACCCTCTCTGGAGCGGAGATTTCGGCTATGTGGGACGGATTTCCTTCCGCTCCAGCGCCAGTTTCCGAATCACATCTTCTAGGACGGTCACGCCGATGCCCGGCTTTGTCGGCACTTTCATCGTCCCGTCCCTCTCCACCGTGAAGGGCTCGCCAATGATCTCGGTCGCGAAGTATCTGGCCGACGCGGACACATCGCCGGGGACGCGGAAGTTCGGGAGCGATGCGAGATGCACGTTGTGCGCGCGGCCGATTCCCATCTCGAGCATCCCGCCGCACCAGACGGGAATGTCGCGCGATGCGCAGACATCGTGCACGCGCTTCGCGGACGCGAGCCCGCCGACACGTCCCGCCTTGATGTTGATCACCTTGGTCGCGCCGATCTCGATCGCCTTGCGCGCGTCCTCGCTTGTGTGGATCGATTCGTCGAGGCAGATGGGCGTCGCGATCTGGCGCTGCAGCGTCGCGTGGTCGACGAGGTCGTCGTGCGCGAGCGGCTGCTCGATCATCGTTGGCTTCGTCGGGTCGATCCGCTTGAACAGCCCGACATCCTTGAGGGTGTACGCGGAGTTCGCGTCGAGCATGAACGCCAGATTGGGAAAGTTCTTCCGCGTGGCCTCCGCGATTTCGACCTCAAGCCCTGGTTTGATCTTCAGCTTCACGCGCTGATAGCCGCCCTGGAGCTCGCGGCGAATGGTCTCCATCAACGCGTCGATCGACGGTTGGATGCCGATCGCGACGCCGCAGAGGATCCGGTCGCGGGTTCCACCGAGGAGTGCGGAGAGCGGCTTGTTCGCGCGTTTCGCGAAAAGGTCCCACACCGCCATCTCCACCGTTGCCTTCGCCATGCGGTGCTCGCGGATCCACGCGACTTGGCGGTCGACGTCCTCGGCCGAGGCGAGGTCGGCCTTGAAAAGCTCCGGCAGGATGAACTCCTCGAGCGCGTAGAGGACCGTCCGGGCCGTCTCGCCGGAATACCACGGGACCTCTCCCGCGACGCTCTCGCCCCACCCGACCGCGCCCTCGGACTCGACGCGGCACAGAACGCGCGTCATGTGGGTCTCGCGCGCGCCGCTTGTCTCGTACGCATTCTTCAGCGGGAGCCGTACCACGAAGAGCTCGACTCGTTCCAGCTTCATACGTCGTCCGTGTCGAGCGTGAGATCGCGGCGTGGTTGGGGCACGAGGAGATACGCGCCGCGACCGTCGGTCGCGCGCAGGAACTCGACGGCCGCGTAACCCTCGCCGAACGCGCGCTCGAACGCTTCCCGCCCGGCGAGTCTCCACTCGAGCGCGAGCTTCGGATCGCGTGCTTTGAGCTCCTGGAACGCGCGCGGGATCTCAACGAGAAGGTGTGATGAGCTCTGCGTCGCCGCGACCGCGCGCGGGCGGTCGCCGTCGGCGCGAAGCAGGTACGCGACCCCCTCGCGCTCCGCGTCTTCGAGTGACGCGGGCCGGTCCTCACCGCGGAGCCGCTTGTACGTGCGGTCGTGTCCGATCGGCCACTCGACGTAGATGCGATCCGACGGAAGTCCCTGATTGAGCTTGTCCGGCATCGCGCCGTAGAAATCGCGGTGATACGTGCGCGTGTAGGCACCGAGCTTCCCGAGGTTGAATCGTGCGTTGCGCGCCTCGAGCGGATCCATCGTCCAGGCGACGATCTCGATGCCCTGGTCGAGGCAGTGATCGCGTTGCGCTTCCTTGAGCTGTTGCGCGAGCCCACTTCCTCGATACGGGTCCCGGACGGCGAGCATGTGCGAATGGTGCCTGAAGTGGTAGTCGTGGATCCCGAGGAATCCAAACACGAAGCCCGCGGGCTTGGGGTCCTCCGGCGCGTAGCCGAGCGCGACGAACCCGCCGTTGTGCACGACGGCGAGCATCAGCTGCGGATGGACGACGACGTCGCCGCTCCAGACCTCTTCCTGGAGCGCGACGGTCGCTGCGCAGCCGGCGATCTCGTGGGCAACCTCGATACGGAATTCGGGCATGGATATTGAGTATCGGCTAGCATCCCGCCCGTGCCGACGAGCATCGACTTCCTGAAGCGGGTCTCCATGTTCGAGGATCTCGATCAGCGCTCGCTCGAGGCGATCGCGAATGCCGCGGTCGAGCAGCGGTACGAACCGGGCCAGGAGATCGTTCGCCAGGGCGACACCGGCGTCGGCGCCTTCATCATCCGGTCCGGCAAGGTTGACATCGTTCAGGACCGGGACGGCAAGGAGCAGAAGATCGCCACGCTCGGCCCGGGTGACGTCTTCGGCGAGATGGCCCTCCTCGACGAATTCCCGCGCTCGGCGACCGCTCGCGCGGTCGAACCGACCACTGCTCTCGGGATCCAGCGGTGGCACTTCCGCGGGATCCTCGAGAGTCATCCGCAGATTGCGCTGGCTCTGCTCCCGATGCTGACGCGTCGGATCCGCAACGCTGAGGGCAGATCTCCCGAGGCCGCCCGGCACTAGGCCCCCGCCCCTGCGCTAGCCTCCCCGCGATGCCGCGGCTCGTCGAGTGCGTTCCGAACGTGAGCGAAGGTCGGCGTGGCGACGTCATCGATCGTCTTGCCGATGCCATCCGCGCGACCGAAGGCGTCCGTCTGCTCGATCGCACGAGCGATGTCGACCACAACCGATCGGTCTTCACCTACGCCGGCGATCCCGATGCGGTCGTGAGCGCGACGCACGCGCTCATCGACCTGGCGTACCGCGAGGTCGACATGAACACGCACAAGGGCGAGCACCCGCGCCTCGGCGCGGTCGACGTCGTGCCGTTCATCCCGCTCGCGGGCGTGACGATGGAGGAGTGCGTCGAGCTCGCGCATCGGTTCGGCCGCGAGGTCGCCGAGCGCCACCACGTTCCGGTCTACTTCTACGCGAAGGCCGCGAAGACCCCCGATCGCGTTCGGCTTCCCGATATCCGCAAACCCGAATACGAGGGACTCGCGGCGCTCCTCGAGACGACCCATGTGCCAGACGTCGGACCGAAGCGCATGCATGCGACGGCCGGCGCGATCGTCGTCGGCGCGCGCCCGTTCCTTATCGCGTTCAACATCGAGCTCGATTCGACCGACCTGAAGCTCGCGCAGCGGATCGCCAAAGAGATCCGCGAATCGTCGGGTGGCCTTCCCGCGGTGCAGGCGAAGGGCTTCATGCTCACGGACCCGCCGCGTGCGCAGGTGTCCATGAACCTGCTCGATCACACGGTGACGTCGCTTGCGACGGTCTGGCGAGAAGTCGAAACGCGCGCGACCGCGGCCGGGGTGAAGGTGCTGCGGGGCGAGCTCATCGGGCTCATCCCTCTCGACGCGGTGCTGCAGGTGGCGGCGGACTCGATAAAGCTCGACGGCTTCACCCGGGATCGCGTCATCGAGAGCCACTTCCTGGAATGACGGCGGCGGACCTCGTCCTTCACGGCGCGCGACTGCTGACGCTGGAGCCGCTGAAGGAGGAGCGTCCCCGCGTCGGCCCTGCGGCGGGCGACGTCCGCGCGGTGGTGGATGGGTTCGTCGCGTCGCGCGACGGGGCCATCGTCGCGACCGGTCACGGCAGCGCGCACCAGATGGTCGAGCGGGTCGACGGCGCGATCGATGTCGACGTCGAGGGTCGCGTCGTCATGCCCGGCTTCGTCGATCCGCACACCCACCTGTGCTACGCGGGCGAGCGGTGGGAGGAGTTCGCCACCCGACGGAGCGGCGCGGACTACCTCGCGGTTCTTGCCGCCGGGGGAGGCATCCACGCGACCGTTCGCGCCACACGCGACACCAGCGACGACCAGCTCCTGACGCTTCTCATGCGGCGCATCGGGGATGCCGCCGAGCTCGGCACGACGACGATCGAAGTGAAGAGCGGGTACGGCCTCGATCCGGACGAGGAGCTCCGGCAGCTCCGCCTTCTCGCGCGGGCGAAGGCGGATGCGCCGATCGATGTCGCCGTCACCTATCTCGCCGCGCATGCTCTGCCCGCGCCCTACACCGACGATCGCAAGCGGTTCATCCGCGAGGCGACGAAGGCCGTCGCCACGGTGGCAGAGGAAGGCCTCGCCGAGGCGGTCGACGCGTTCGTCGAGAAAGGCGTGTTCGACATCGACGACGTCCGCCCGCTCTTCGCGGCCGCGAAGAAGGCCGGGCTCGCCGTGACGATGCACGCGGATCAGCTGAATGACGTCGGAGCGGCCGCGTTCGCGGCGCGGACGCACGCGCGATCGGCGGACCACGTCGCCAATGCGTCGGCGGACGGCATCCGCGCGCTCGCGCGCGCGGAGGTGCCCGCGGTGCTCCTACCCGGGAGCGCGTTCTTCGTCGGGTATCCGCCGCCGGACGCGCGCCGATTCATTGCGGCGCGCGTCCCGGTCGCGCTCGCGTCGGATCACAACCCCGGAACCTCGCCGCTCGAGGGGATGCCCACGGCGATCGCGCTCGGCGTCACGCTCTGCGGGCTGACGCCGCACGAAGCGATCGTCGCGGCGACGATCAACGCCGCCCACGCCCTCGGCCGCGGCGGCCGTGTGGGTGCGCTCATGGCGGGGCGACGCGCGGACATCGTCGTGCTCGACACCGACGACGAGCGCGAACTGGCGTATCGCATGGGGGCGCCGCTGATCGCGGAGGTCTACTCGTCCGGGAGGCGGATCGCCTAGCGAGGGCTAAACTCCGCGCCGTGGCTGACGCGCGCGTCGATCGTCTGCGATCCGTCCCGCTCTTTGGGAGCTGCTCCGATAGAGAGCTTGCGTTCATCGCCTCGCGCGCCGATGAGGTGGACCTACCCGCGGGAAAGGTGCTGACCGAGAAGGGGAAGAGCGGCGGAGACTTCTTCGTGATCCTTGAGGGCAAGGCCGAGGTCGACGCGGCCCAGGGCAAACGCACTCTCGGCCCAGGCGATTTCTTCGGTGAGATCGCGCTCATCGATAACGGACCGCGCACCGCCACCGTGAAAGCGGCGACGGCGATGCGCTGTCTCGTCCTCGGACACAGTCAGTTTCGCGATGTGCTCCATCAGAACGGAGAGATCGCCGTCAAGATCCTTCGCGCGGTGACGCAACGACTTCGCGACGCCACCCCCCTAGCCACCGGTTAGGGTTCTCGATACCCTGCGCGTGCGGCGTGCACGCCAAGGAGGTATCGCGACCGCATGAGTGATCGTGTCGCCATCTACCCGGGTTCCTTCGATCCGCCGACGAACGGTCACGTCGACATCGTCGAGCGCTCGGCGCGCCTCTTCGATCGAGTGGTCGTGGGCGTGGGACGCAACCTCGCGAAGAAGACGGTCTTCACGGCGGACGAGCGCATCGAGCTGATGCGCGAGGCCTGCGCGAAGTACCGCAATGTCGAGGTCCGTGCGTTCGACGGGCTGCAGGTCGAGTTCGCGCGCGCGTGCGGCGCGAGCTTCATCGTGCGCGGGATCCGCGCGCTCTCCGATTTTGAGTTCGAGTTCGAGATGGCGAACATGAACCGCTCCCTGGCCGCCGAGATCGAGATGGTGTACCTCATGACCGCCCCGGAGTTCCTCTTCATCTCCGCTTCGCGCGTGAAGGAGCTCGCCGCGTTCGGCGCGCCAATCGACAAGTACGTACCCGCCAACGTGGCCAAGCGCCTCAAAGTGATGGGCAAGCGCGGCATGCGCACCGGGGCAACGGAAGCGAAAGACTAGTGACCACGCTCCTCGCGGCGGACGTCGGAAACACGAACGTCGTCCTCGGTGCGTACGACGGAGCGAAGCTCATCTCGACGTGGCGCACCGCGACGCGACACGACCAGACCGAGGACGAGCTCGCGGTGATGGTCGATGCGCTTCTCGGTCGCGAGGATCTATCGCTCGACGATGTCGACGCGCTCGTGCTCGGCTCGGTCGTCCCGCCACTCACGGCGTCGTTCACCCGGCTCGCGGAGCGGTATCTCGATCAGCCCGCGCTCGTCATCGGCCCAGGCGTGAAGACCGGCGTGCGCCTGCGAGTCGACAACCCGTCCGAGGTTGGCGCGGATCGCATCGCCAACACCCTCGCCGCCCATCGCCGGTATGGCGGTCCGGCGATCGTCGTGGACTTCGGCACCACCACGAACTTCGACATCGTGAGCGCGGAAGGCGACTTTCTCGGAGGCGCGTTCGCGCCTGGCCTGGAGGTGTCGGCGGAATCCCTCTTCGGGCGCGCCGCGCGTCTGTTTCGCGTCGCGCTGACGCCGCCCCCGAATGCGATCGGGAAGAACACGGCCGACTGCCTGCGTTCGGGGATCGTGTTCGGGTATGTCGGGCTCGTGGAGGGCCTCCTGGCGCGGCTTATCGCGGAGCTGCCCGCGACACCGAAGGTCCTCGCGACCGGCGGCCTCGCCGCCACGATCGCGCCACTTACAAACGCCATCGAGCGAGTGGACGAGGACCTGACCCTCGAAGGTCTGCGCCTTCTCTGGGAATTGAACGCGTGACCGGAGTCAGCGGACGCTTCGTCGTGCTTGCCGTGACCGGCTCGATCGCCGTCTACAAGATGGTCGAGCTCGCGCGTCGGTTGATGCAGGCGGGCGCGACGGTCCAGGTCGTCATGACGAAGAGCGCGGCAGAGTTCGTGACTCCGCTCACCTTCCAGGCGCTCACGCACCGGCCCGTAGAGATCGAGATGTTCTCGATGCAGGACGAGCGGGCCGCAGGCCACGTCGCCATGGGTCGCCAGGCCGACGTCGTCGTCGTCGCGCCGGCCACCGCTCACGTGCTCGCTCGCCTCGCGCATGGGTTCTCCGACGATCTCGTTGCGACGACCGTGCTCGCGACCTCCGCGCCAGTCATCGTCGCGCCCGCGATGGAAACGCATATGTGGCAGAACGCCGCGACGCAGGCGAACGTCGCCGCGCTTCGCGCGCGTGGCGTTCGGGTGATCGACCCCGAGACGGGACCGCTCGCGTCCGGCGACATCGGACCGGGCCGGCTCGCATCGCTCGAGCGCATCGAGGCCGCGATCGACGACGCGCTCGGATTGTCCCAGGGACTTGCCGGACGCTCCGTCGTTGTCACCGCGGGGCCCACGCTCGAAGCGATCGATCCCGTTCGCTTCATCTCGAACCGCTCAAGCGGCAAGATGGGCTACGCGATCGCCGCCGCGGCGCGCGACGCCGGCGCGGAGGTGACCCTCATCACCGGACCCACCGCGCTCGCGTTCCCGGCCGGGGTGCGCACGTTCGCCGTCGAGAGCGCGGACGACATGAAGGACGCGATCCTGGCGCATCTGCCGCGCGCGGATGCGGTGGTCATGGCCGCGGCGGTCGCCGACTATCGGCCGATCGAGCGCGCGGTGAAGAAGATGAAGAAGAAGGATCTCGGCAACGAGATGAAGATCCGCCTCATCGAGAATCCGGATCTACTCAAGGCGATCGTCGCGGCGCGCAGACCCGGAACGATCGTCATTGGGTTCAAAGCCGAGACGGGCGACGCGACCGCCGAGGCAAGCCGGATGCTGCGCGACAAGAAGCTCGACCTCGTCGTCGCGAATGACGTTGGCGATCCGCATTCGGCGTTCGGCTCCGACGACGACCAGGTCGCGTTCGTCAGCGCCGACGGCGTCGAGCAGCTGCCGTTGCTGAAAAAGACCGAGGTCGCGCGCCGGTTGGTCGAGAAGCTTGTCGAGCGACTCGCGCGATGACGGACGAGCCGTCGCTCACCGAGCTCGGGGGGCGGCTCGAACGGCTTGACGGGCCGATCCGGATCTGGCGCGAGCAGCGAGACCGCGCGTTCGACGCCGCGTTCGGTCCGAAGACAGGAAAGCTCTCGAACCTCATGGCGCGGTTGCCGCAGGCCGCGAACGCGGCGTCAGGGCTTGGACTCGGCCCGCGAGATGAGGTCTTCGCTGTCTTCGACGAGATCTGCGACGTGTACGTCCGTTCCGATCCGTCGCGGTGCGCCATCATCCGCGGCATCGTTCACGAGCGCGAGGCACACCGTCTTCTCGGCGACTACCTCGCGTACGCGGCGCGCGTCCTGAAGCAGGGCGGCCGGCCCGAGTGGCTCGAGCGCGGGATCGCGGCGGCCTCGATCGACGACCAGCGCCGGGACTACCGCGACTGGCTCATGTCCCTCGGCGATCTCTACCTGAGCGCGCGCGCTGCACATCTCGATCCGTCTCCGGTCCTCAAGCGGATCGCGGAGCGATCCAATCCCGAGCGCCACGCCGCTGCGCCAACGCCCACTCGCGATGCGCTCCGCGGCTTCGAGGACAGCGCGTACTTCGCGACGTCCATCCAGCCGCAGCTCCTTTGACCGCGTGCCAAAAGAGACCGTCGCCATCGTGCTCTTCATCGGACTCGTGTTCGGACTATTTTGGGGATGCCTGTCTCTCGTCCTGTGGACTGCGAGCGAGCACGTTCCAGCGTGGATCATCGCGCCGCTCTGGCTGACGGCCGAAATTGGTGCGCGATCGCCGATCCATCCCTACCTTGCGGGTGCGTTGGCCTCTGGATTTCTCGGACTCATTCCCGCCGCGATCTTCCTCGTGTTGGCACGTGCTCGAGGCTGGTGAACCGTGTCGGTGGAATGGGTGACGTTCGATTGCTACGGGACCCTCGTCGACTGGGAGCGGGGAATCACCGACGCGCTCCTCCCGTTGCTGCCGCCGGGGACCGACCGCGGCGCCCTCGCCGAGTGGTACATCGCGATGGAGGCGCAGTTCGAAGCCGAGGGCTTTCACCTCTATAAGGACGTGCTCGACCGGGTCGGCCGTCGCGTCCTTCGTTCGCTCGACGCCCCAATTCCGGATGACCAGCCGTCGCCGCTGCCGTCGTCGCTGGCCGACTGGCGGCCCTTTCCTGAAGTCGCGGCGGCCCTCCGCACCCTCGTCGATCAGGGCCGCTATCTCGCGATCCTTTCGAACGTCGATAAAGATCTGCTCGAGCTTTCGATCGGCCGCCTCGGTATTCGCCCCGATCTCGCGATCACGGCCGAGGACGCCCGCAGCTACAAGCCGGCACCGGGGCACTGGCGGCGGTTCCTCGAGCGGAGCGGCGCATCGGTCGAGCGCACGGTGCACGTCGGCGCGAGCCAGTTCCACGACATGCGGCCGGCCGCGGCGCTCGGATTCCGCACCGTCTTCATCGATCGGCACGGCGAGACGCTGGAGACATCGCCGACGCGCGTGCTTCCCGATCTCTCGACGCTTCCCGACGTCATCCGCGAGCTCGCGGCCAGCTGACACGTGCGCGAGCTCCGGCGCCGCGACTTCCTTCTTGTCGCTCTGACCTTCGCTGCGGGTTCGGTCGACGCGGTCGCGCTCCTTCGGCTCGACGTGTTCACCGCCGTCATGACCGGC
>Ga0307312_10001288_pt1 | contig 12786 bp, 13 predicted proteins | sample ER_DNA_202_FD_194489 | JGI IMG/M metagenome (GOLD analysis project Ga0307312, IMG submission 194489) | Bulk soil microbial communities from the East River watershed near Crested Butte, Colorado, United States - ER_DNA_202 | ecosystem: Environmental > Terrestrial > Soil > Floodplain | place...
ATGTGGGCCGAACATCGTCCATCCAGGTTCGCTGTTTTGCTGGCCTTGCGCGATGGCGATGTTAGCGGCAGATAGTTGCTCGTGCAGCAGGTCCAGCTAATCGCTCGCGATATTTATCAGTCGTTTCGAATGGGCTCCCGCCGGATCGAAGTGCTTCGCGGCATCTCTTTGCAGGTCGAGCGTAACGAAGCAGTGTTTCTCTCTGGCGCTTCCGGCGCGGGTAAGACGACGCTTCTGTACACATTGGCCGGTCTGGAGCGTCCCGAATCGGGAACTGTCGAATTCGAAGGGCGACGACTGTATTTTGGCGGGTCGTCCGCGGAGGCGCGTTTGCGGAATAAAAAAATGGGTTTTGTTTTCCAGGGCTACTTTCTACTGCCTGAACTTACCGCATTCGAAAACGTTTTGCTGCCAGGAATGATTGGCGGTCGGGCTACAAAACACGAGGCCGAGGAGAGCCTGGCGGCGGTTGGCCTCGCTGATCGCATCCATCATTTGCCGGCAGAGCTTTCAGGTGGGGAACAGCAGCGCGTCGCCATCGCGCGGGCGTTAACGAACGATCCCGACATCATTTTTGCCGACGAACCGACGGGAAATCTCGATTCGAAAACAGGCGATGCGATTATGGATCTGCTGCTAAATCTGGCACGCGGTCGGAACAAAACTCTCCTTGTCGTCACGCACGACACTCGTCTGGCAACACGCGGTGACCGGCAATTGCACATCAAGGATGGAGTGTTGCAGTGAAAGCCGTTGAATGTTCGAATACTTGCGCGGTTGAATCGGAAATGCTGCCGAGTTGCCGTTTCGAAGCGCTTATTTTTGCTGCTTGAATTACGCGATTAAACGTCGAAGATTTTTTTGCGATTATGAAAACCACTGATGCAGCGGTATTAGACGAACCCAAAATCCACGAGCCTACTGCGGAAGCAGCAGTCGAACCGGCAATTGAAGGTCGTCCATGGCCCACCGCAGTGGGCGTCAAGAACGCGAAGATTTATATCGACGGAAAGTTTTACTCCGAAGCGGACGCAAGAATTTCAGTGTTTGACCATGGTCTGCTATACGGTGACGGAATCTTCGAGGGAATTCGTTTTTACAATGGGCGTGTTTTCCGGCTTGGAGAACATCTGGATCGTTTGTGGGATTCTGCGCGCTCGATCTGCCTGGAAATTCCGATGACCAGGCAGGACATGACGGAAGCTCTCTTGGAAACCATCCGGCAAAATCATTTGCAGGACGGTTACGTGCGGTTGCTGGTCACGCGTGGGATTGGCAATCTGGGTTTAAATCCGATGCAATGTAAATCGCCGAGCGTGATTATTATTGTGGCAGCGATCACCCTTTATCACGCCAACCTTTACCGAAAAGGCTTGACGATTGTGACATGCGCAACGCGCCGCTGCAATCCCGGTGCACTGAATCCGGCAGTCAAGTCCCTCAACTATTTGAACAATGTGATGGCACGGCTGGAGGCGAATCTGGCCGACGCGGACGAAGCGCTAATGTTGAATGACGAGGGCAACGTCGCCGAATGCACAGCGGACAACATCTTCGTCGTCAAGCGTGGTCAAATTGTTACGCCGCCCGTGACTGCGGGCGCGCTTCGCGGCATTACCCGCTCCGTGGCGTTTGAGATCGCCGCGGAACTCGGCTTCAAAACGTTAAAGGCAGACATTACGCGTCACGATGTTTACGCTGCTGACGAATGTTTCCTCACAGGAACGGCTGCGGAGATCGTTCCTGTTGTTAAAGCCGATGGGCGCCTGATCGGTAACGGCAAACCCGGCCCCATCACCACGCGCATAATTGCGCGGTTCCGGGAAATGACACGCGAAACGGGCACACCGATTTTCGCCTAGCGTTGATCGAGGCCACTTCTGACGCAGAGGACATCGGGAAATATTCGGGGTTGAATGTTTCCAAAAAATCAGGGTCTAATTAAGCGAGATGTTGTGCGACGTTTGTAAATGCAATGACGCAACGGTCTTCCTGACACAGATTCTGGAAGGCAAAATGCACAAGGTGAATCTGTGCGAAGCTTGCTCGAAAGAAAAAGGTGTGCAGGACCCCACGAGCTTCGCTCTTGCCGATCTGCTGCTTGGCATTGGCGCAGCGGAAGAGATTGAAAAGGGAGCACCCACCCAAAAATGCCCGGTGTGCGGTTTTAGTCAGGCTGATTTCAAAAAAACTGGACGCCTTGGATGCAGTGAATGCTACGTTACGTTCGCCGAGGGTCTGACGTCACTTTTGAAAGCAATGCATAAAGGCACCGAACACGTGGGTAAATTGCCGGAACGCGCGCAGCGCGTCATGGCACTTAGCCACCGAATGCGGGCACTTACGGAAAATCTGCAGAAGGCCGTGGCAGACGAGAACTACGAGACGGCCGCCTCGTTGCGCGATCAAATTAAACAGCTTGAAAGCGAGCTCTCCAATTCGCCATGAAATTTTCCAACATGCTGGGTTCCGCTGGAGAATGGCTGCGCGGTGAAGGCCCGCATCACGAAATTGTAATCAGCAGCCGCGTGCGCCTCGCGCGCAATCTGCGCAACCGTCCTTTTCCAGGCTGGGCGAAAAAAGCGGAACGCAATTCGATCCTGGAGTTGGTCAGGTCACATGTGGAAGGGCTTCCCGAGTTGCAGGAATCATTCTCCGAAAGCTTGCAGGATCTTTCAGCCCTGGACAGGCAGGTGCTGGTCGAACGTCATCTGATCAGTCGCGAGCATGCTGCCAAAGGCGGGGGCAGTGCCGTCGTGGTGAATCGTCGGCAAACTGTTAGCATCATGATTAACGAAGAAGATCATCTGCGGATGCAATCGATTCGCTCGGGGCTTCAGTTGAAGCAGGCATTCAAACTCGTCGACAAGATCGACAGCGCCCTCGAGGACAAACTGGACTTCGCTTTCGATCCACGGCTGGGATATCTGACTGCGTGCCCTACGAACGTTGGCACTGGGATGCGCGCTTCCGCGATGCTCCACTTGCCAGGACTTGTCCTGAGCGAGCTAATTAATCAAGTGATTCAGGCCGTAAGCAAAATCGGCCTCGCAGTGCGTGGGCTTTACGGCGAGGGGACCGAAGCAATGGGCAATCTTTTTCAAATTTCAAATCAGACGACCCTCGGTGAGAAGGAGGACGAAATCATCAGTCGTCTGAGCAAAGTGATTGAAACAATCATCGAAAAGGAACATGACGCGCGTCAAATTCTGCTCCAAAAAAAGCCGAACACGCTTTGCGACCAGGTAGGTCGTGCGTATGGCATTTTGACGTACGCGCACGCCATGCCATCGAAGGAAGCGCTCAACCTTCTCTCGATCATCAAACTCGGCATGGACCTGGGTGCGTTTCCAGAAGACCAGCGCCTTCAGATCGATGAATTGTTTATCGAGACGCAGCCGGCGCATTTGCAAAAAAGCTCGCAGCAAAAACTAAATGCCGAAGAACGCGATCACTTGCGCGCGCAAATTGTCCGTGACCGTTTGAAACTCTTTCCCAAACCTGATATTAGTAAGATGGGAACGGAGTCGGGCAATGGCTCGGCTAACGCGCCATCGAATAATGAATAATTTTACACCACGGGCTCAACAGGTTTTGGCGCTTGCTCGCAAGGAAGCCGACCGGTTTAACCACAACTATGTCGGCACCGAGCATCTGCTTTTGGGACTCATCAAACTGGGTCAGGGCGTGGCAGTGAACGTTTTGCAGAAGATGGGTCTCGATCTTGAGACCGTCCGGATGGAGGTCGAAAAGCAGGTCGGCTCGGGACCGGAGACTAAGATAGTCGGTAACGTTCCGTACACACCTCGTGTTAAAAAAGTTTTGGCGCTCGCAGGCAAGGAAGCCAAAGCGCTCAATCATTCCTACGTTGGCACGGAACATATTTTGCTCGGGCTCCTGCGCGAAGGTGAGGGGGTCGCTGCCCGAGTGCTCAAGAGTCTTGAGCTCGATATCGAACGCACGCGCAACGAAATCCTTAGGGAGCTCGATCCAAACTTCACGCCGTCTGAATCGGAGCAGGAAGGTAGCGAGCCAGCGAAAAAAGACATTAAGACTCCAGCACTTCGCGCGTTTGGCCGTGATCTAACGGAGCTGGCGCGGAAGGGAGAACTCGATCCCGTAATTGGTCGGCGCAATGAGATCGAGCGAGTGATTCAAGTGCTTTGCCGGAGGACAAAGAACAACCCGGTCCTCATCGGTGAAGCGGGCGTTGGCAAAACGGCCATTGCTGAAGGGCTGGCGCAGGAGATTGCAAACGGCAACGTGCCCGAGTTGTTGTGCGATAGACGCGTGATTACACTCGATCTGGCGTTAATGGTGGCTGGAACAAAATACCGCGGCCAGTTCGAAGAACGCATCAAGGCTGTGATGGATGAAATCCGCCGATCCAAGAACGTGATTCTTTTCATCGACGAGTTGCACACGATCGTCGGGGCAGGTTCAGCCGAAGGCGCAATGGATGCGTCGAACATCATCAAGCCCGCATTGAGTCGCGGCGAACTGCAATGTGTTGGCGCGACCACAATGAACGAATACCGCAAGTATATCGAGAAAGACGCAGCACTGGAACGCCGGTTCCAAACCATCAAGGTCGACGCGCCGACTGTCGATGAAGCGATTCAAATTTTGAAAGGCCTGCGCCCGAAGTACGAAGCCCATCACAAGGCCAAACTCACCGATGAAGCGCTCGAGACTGCCGTGAGATTTTCCGATCGTTACATCACGGGACGATTTCTTCCCGACAAAGCGATCGACGTCATGGATGAGGCCGGCGCGCGTGCCCGCATCAACTCCATGACGCGTCCACCGGATGTAAAGGATATCGAGAAAGAAATAGAAGAGATCCGGCTGGAAAAGGAAGGGGCAATCAAGGCGCAGGATTTCGAAAAAGCTGCCGCGCTCCGCGATCAGGAGAAGCAAACGAAGGAAAAACTCGATACTATCCTCACCAAGTGGCGCGAGGAGCGCGAAGAGAAAGAAGTGGTGGTGACCGCGGACGACATGATGCACATCATTTCGAAAGTAACCGGCGTTCCACTTCAGCGGATGGAGCAAGAGGAAACGCAAAAGCTCCTCATGATGGAGGCCGAGATGAAACAGCGTGTCATTGGCCAGGACGAAGCGGTTACCGCCATTAGCAAAGCTTTGCGTCGCTCCCGCGCGGATTTGAAAGACCCCAAACGGCCGATTGGGTCATTTGTTTTTCTAGGCCCCACCGGAGTCGGCAAAACGTATCTCGCGCGTACACTTGCGGAGTTCATGTTTGGCGATGCCGACGCATTGATTCAGATCGACATGTCGGAGTACATGGAAAAATTCACCGCGTCCCGTTTGATCGGTTCGCCGCCCGGGTACGTCGGTTACGAGGAGGGGGGACAACTTTCTGAAGCTGTGCGGCGCCGGCCCTACTCCGTAGTGCTGTTTGATGAGATCGAAAAGGCGCACCCGGATGTGATGCATCTGCTTTTGCAAATACTGGAAGACGGCAAAATTACCGACTCACTCGGGCGCAAGATCGATTTCCGCAACACGATCATCATCATGACTTCCAATGTGGGCGCCGACTTGCTGAAAAAACAGACAGTGATGGGCTTCGGCGCACCGCTTGAAGGACACGATTACGATTCGATGCGTGACAAAATTCTCGACGAAACCAAGCGCGTTTTTAAACCGGAGTTTCTCAACCGATTGGACGAGATCATCGTCTTCCATTCGCTGGGCAAGCCGGAGCTGTTGCGCGTTGTTGATCTGGAAGTGAACAAAGTGCTCACGCGGATCAAAGCCAAGGATGTCCACATCGAATTGAACGAAAGCGCGAAGGAATTCCTTATCGAGAAAGGCTACGATCCGCAATATGGAGCGAGACCGATGCGGCGCGCGGTGGAACGTTTCCTAGAAGATCCACTCGCCGAGGAATTGCTCCGCGGGAACGTTAAGCCTGGCGACAAGGTGGAAGTTGTAGCAGTCGACGGGAAGTTATCGTTCCAGGTTCCCGAATCGCACGCGCAGAGCAGCGCAGCGGCGTCGGCCAGCTAAAACCTCAGACTAGCCGACAACCCGCGGTATTGAAGACCTTTGCGCGCGCGGGCCAATTGACAAATCTACAGCGATGTGACACGGTGTGTCACATGAAAACAGTCAGCATCCGCGAGCTCCACCACAAAACGGGCGAGTGGATCCGCAAAGCCGCGAAAGTCGGCGAAATTCACGTTACGGACCGAGGCAAGACGATTGCCCGAATCCTGCCGCAAGCGCCCATTCCTGAAGTGCCATACTTCGCGCGGCGCAAGCTCAGCCCGCGGTTCCGTCGCATCATGCATCGACTTCGCGGCGGGACCGATAGCACCCAAATTATATCGGAAGAACGCGACAGCCGTTAACTTGATCTATCTGGATTCAACGTATCTGGTCCGGCTGTATTTCGAGGAGCCGGGTTACGAACAGGTCCGGCGCCTAGCCGCTTCGGATGCCGTAGCATGCGCCCAGCACGGCCGCGCAGAAGTGATTTCAGCCTTCCATCGGAAACTCCGCGAGCGAGCCATTACCGCGGCTCTTTACCAATCCGCGCTCGAACAATTTTTCGATGAAGTGCGTGGCGGTGCGTTCAGATGGTTACCGTTATCGGACGTCGTCTTTGAACGCATTGAATCCGTTTATGCAAAGTTGCCGGCAACCACGTTCTTGCGCGCTGCAGATGCGCTTCACCTTTCTGCGGCAGCGGAGAACGGCTTCCAAGAAATTTGTTCTAACGACGCAAAGGTACTTGTCGCCGCTAGACACTTCGGACTTACTGGTGTGGACGTAATCAGATGACTTACGCCCGCGGATGCGCGTCCGCGTAGGCTTTCTTCAGCCGCTCGACGGTCACGTGCGTGTAGATTTGTGTTGTGGAAAGGCTGGCATGCCCAAGCAGCGCCTGGACACTGCGCAGATCGGCGCCGCGATCGAGCATGTGCGTCGCGAAGCTATGCCGCAACTTGTGCGGACTGATCGAAATTGGAATGGATGTGTGGCGCACATAACGCTTTAGCACGAGCCAGATCGAGCGGACAGACATTCGCTTTCGCGCCTTGTTTATGAATAGCGGGCCTGCATGGACATTGGCAGCGGCGCGATAGCGCGAGATCGCTTCCAATGCGGGCAAACCCACCGGGCAAACGCGTTCCTTGCGGCCTTTGCCAAAAACGCGCACTGACTCTGTGTAAAGGTCGACATCGGCCACATCGAGTCCAGCCAGTTCGCTCAGTCGCAAACCGCTACTGTAGAATAATTCCATAATCGCGATATCGCGCAGCGGCATCCAAACGGGTGCGGCGCGGTTCTTCTTCTCACGCGTTGGCGCGCTAAGCAGATCCTCAACCTGTTGGCGCGTGAGAACCAGCGGCAGCTTTTTCTCCATTTTTGGCAATTGCACTTCTCTCACGGGATTTCGCCGCAGCCGTTTTCGAGCTGCGAGAAATTGATAGAAGCTGCGCAACGCGGAGAATTGCAGTCGAACGTACGAACGCGCCTGCCCGCGCTTCATCACCGCAAAGAGGTAATCGCGAAAATGGTCGGCTGTGCACTTCTTCCACGGCGTTTTGTTCTCTGCGCTGAAAGCAGTCAGCGCCTGCCGATACGCCTTGAGCGTGCGCGGTGAAGCATTTCGCTCGTTCGCGAGGTAACGCAGGAATTCTTCGACCAGAGGGTCGGTCTTTTCGAAAACGCTTTTCGCTTCTGTCATGTCGAGCGGAGTCGAGACATCTCTAGCTGTTTAATTGACGGGTGGCCCATAGGCAATAGTTAGAGATTCCTCGGCTTCGCCCGGAATGACAACCGCCAAATAGTCACTCGGGTTTTTCCACCACGTAGCGAAGATCCGCAGCGCTGGCGTTACCCCTGAATTGGCTTCTGAAAATTGGAGGCGGGTTCGTGGAAATTAATTCGTAGCCCGTCAAAACAAATTCCGGATAAATTCCGTTGCTCGCAGGCTCATAAACTTTGTCGCCGCTGAAGGAGCCGTAGAGCTTGTATTCATAATTGTTGTCGCTCCCGAACTCGAGGCGTTCGCGGTCCGGCGCAAGCTTCTGTTTTTCATTTAACATCACCATCTCCGCTGTGCTCCATGGTTGACCCGGACGTCGAATGTAGCCCCAAAACTTGTAATCTGGTTTGTAGTAACGCCGCCCGATGAAATAATCCCCAGTCGGCTCGGCTGCGATGCGTTGCGCCATCTCAATTCTTGCTTGCTGAATCCCCTGGGGCATGGTCTGACAACCACTGAAGAACACTGCGCTCAGCAACAGATTCCCTGCCAGTAACAACTTAATGGCGCGTCTCATTTCTTTGGATGGACACCTTTTATCGCAGCTTTCCGCGAGGCGCAATTGGAAGCTCTGCTCAACATGTGAAAAGAAAGGGAGGGATCTGTTTTGGCATTCGCTATTCCGTCGTCATTCGACATTCGTGCTTCGCCGCGTATAAAGAAATGCTAAAGCGGGAAGCGAGGTTCATGTTTTACGCGGCTTCGTCATTTACCATTCACCGGTCAGTCGTTCACTGATCACCTGAGTTGATAATGGTCCGATTCTTCAACGCCCTGGGCGCGCCGCTGCTCTCGTTTTGTCAATATCTGGGCGCACTCGTGCTGCTAGCTGCTGATACCTTTCGTTCCATCTTCACGCACAAGCTCCGATGGAAATTATTCCTCAACCAAGTTGTCGAGGTTGGATTGCTTTCGCAGCTCGTTGTCGTGATCACCGGTGGATTCACCGGTGCGGTCTTCTCGGCACAAACATTTTTCCAATTCAACAAGCTGGGAATGGGCTCCGCCGTAGGTGCGGTAGTTTCAGTAGCGCTCTGCCGAGAGCTCGCGCCGGTTCTGACCGCTCTGATGGTAGCCGGACGCGTCGGCGCAGCGATGTCAGCCGAGATCGGCACGATGAAAGTCACCGAGCAAATTGATGCGTTGCGCGCGCTTGCTGTTTACCCAGTTGATTATTTGGTCGTGCCGCGGGCGCTCGCCATGATGGTATCGATGCCGCTGCTGGTGGCGGAGTGCATCGCCGTTGGCATCGCCGCCGGCTATCTCGTAGCGATTTTCATGCTGGACATTAACGGCACCTACTACATGGCGAACATGGTGCGCTGGACGCGCAGTCGCGACATCATCATGGGTCTGTCAAAAGCGTTCTGTTTCGGAATCCTTATCGTCTTCATCAGTTGCCAAAAAGGATTGACCACGCACGAAGGAGCGGTCGGGGTCGGTCGCGCCACTACTGAGGCAGTAGTGAACTCGTCGCTCGCCGTTTTGATTTGCAATTTCTTTCTTACCATGCTGTTCAACATTATTTACCCGGCCGGGTATCAGTGATGCTGCACAGTTGAGAGTTGCAGGCTAAGAGTTGAAAGTTTGAGCTTGCGATGATCGAAGCGCCTACATCTCCAAACGTGTCAACAGAACCTCATCTGGTTTCGGGTAATTCGTCGCCCATGATTGCGGTGGGTTCGTTGCGAAAGAAAATCGGGCAACAGGAAATCTTGCGCGGCGTCGACCTTAAGGTCAGCAGCGGCGAGACGCTGGCCATCATCGGGCGCAGCGGCGGCGGCAAGAGCGTTTTGCTGAAACACATGGTCGGCTTGATGGAGCCGGACGGCGGGGAAATTTGGATCCAGGGCCAAAATATTATTGGGATGAACGAGCGCCAGCTTGGGGCAATCCGCGAAAAAGTAGGCATTCTTTTCCAGGGCGGTGCGCTTTTTGATTCGATGACGGTGGGAGACAACATTGCATTTCCTTTGCGGGAAGCCGGCGAGCGCGATCCGAAGATTTTGCGCTCAAAAGTCGCGGAGATGCTTGAGGTAATGGAAATGGAGGGAGAGGAGGAAAAGATGCCGGAGAGTTTGAGTGGCGGGATGAAGAAACGAGTAGGTCTTGCCCGCGCCATCATTCGCCGACCTTCGTGTGTATTATACGATGAGCCGACATCCGGTCTTGATCCGGTGGTAGCCGACAGCATCAATCGATTGATCCGCCGTCTGCAACGACGCTTTGGAATGACCAGCGTCGTTGTCACCCACGATATGAAAAGCGCATTTGATGTAGCCGACCGAATTGCATATCTGCATGAAGGCCGGATTTATTTTAACGGAACGGCGAATCAGCTCCAGCAGTCGACCGATCCGCTGATCCAGGATTTCCTCCTCGGCCGATCTGACGGTCGAGGCGGTTGATTCAATTGCCTGCAGCCGCGCGATTCGAATGCGAAAGGCGGCTCGTATGAACCGCCCTTACCTTGCGAAAATCAGCAGCAACATCGACAATAAACATTCAAGATGAACCGGCACGAGCGAGGTTTGGAATTCAAGGTCGGCATTTTCGTTTTTGTGGGATTGGCGATGTTGGGCGCGCTGGTGCTGCAATTCGGCAGGCTGGGCGAGGGTTTCAAGACGTATTACACCATCACTGTTCGCTTTAATGATGCTGGCGGACTGTTGAAAGGCACCGATGTCTTGCTCGCCGGCGCGAGAATTGGAAAAGTCGCGGACGGTCCCAAGCTGGTTCGCGAGGGTGGTGGCGTGGCTGTGCCGCTGAAAATTTATGATTACATTAAGATTCCTGAGGGAACCAAATTCACAGTCGGAAGTTCCGGGTTGCTTGGCGATCGGTTCGTAAATGTGACGATGCCGCCCGGGCCGCCGAAGGAGTACCTGCCGCCTAACGCCTACGTCAATGGTGCGCGCGAGACCGGCATCGACGATCTCACCCGCACAGGCGGCGCGCTCGTGAACGATCTCCGCGGTACCGTGCAAAAGATCGACACGACTGTGGACCGTCTGAATCAAGACACGCTGTCTCCAGCGAACATGGAAAATCTAAAGTCCAGCATGCAACATTTGAATGAGGCTACCAGCGCGCTGGCACAATCTTCCAAGAAGTTGGATGGAGTGGTCGAGCAGGCGGATTCCACGATGGCTTCAGCAAAAAAAGCCGCCGACGATTTGCAGAATGCCATTACCGACACGCGCAAGGTGGTGCGCAGCGCCACACAAGGAAAAGGGTTAGTGGCGACGCTGCTGAATGATCAAACGTTGGCGAACGATCTGCACGCGCTAATCAGCAATCTGCGTGCGCACGGCGTTTTGTTTTATCGCGATTCAGCCGCAGCCACTCAAGCGAAGCCCGCAGAGCAACCCAAATCAGCTCGCCAAAGTCGGAGCCGCTGACATTGGCGAATCGCGGAATAGCTATCGATTGTTCTTAGAACGCCCCAAGTAACCGGCGGCGCACATCTTCTTCGCTCAGATCAGCGATGTGAATCACCTTGTCTCGCGATCTTTGACCGTGTTTCAGTGCGATTGCTCTCTTGGAAATATTCAGTTCGCCGGCCAGAAAACTGATCAGCGCTGAATTTGCTTTCCCCTCAACAGCTGGCGCTGGCAATTTGATTTTAATCATACCGCCATGCTCGGCGACGACCTTGGCGATCCTGGCATTTGGAACGACGTGAACTCGCAGCGTAGCCATTGATGAAGTGTAAAGATAGTTTTGATAGGCCTTGTTCCGAGACCGCGACGAATTCAGATTTTTTCAGCAAAATTGCAAAGCGCCTGGCCCAACACCGCACCGAAACGCCTCGTCAAGGCTCTTTAGCGCAAGCCAACCGCCTCGCGGACGCGTTCCATTACTGGGTTGGCAATTTCGTTTGCCCGCTTTGCCCCGCGGGCAAGGACATCGTCGATGTACGATTTGTCGCTTAGAATCTCTTCGCGGCGCTTGCGCATCGGGGCGAAATATTCCCATAGTTTTTCGAACAGCTGCTTCTTGAAATCACCGTAGCCGGTTCCGCCTTTTAGAAACCGTTCCCGCATATCGGCGATTTCGTCCTTAGACGCGACCAGCGTATACAGTTTGAAAATTGTCGAGTTCGTCGGGTCCTTTGGCGCCTCCACAGGTGTGGAATCAGTGACGATACTCATCACGCGTTTTCGCATTTCCTTTTCGTCGCCAAAGATGTCGATGTTGTTGCCGTAGCTCTTGCTCATTTTTTGGCCATCAATGCCGGGCACGGTTTCAGTCGCGGACTGAATACGCGCTTCTGGCAACTTGAAGATCCGCCCGTCCGGCTCGGACTGGGCGAATGTTTCGTTGATCTTCACAGCGAGATCGCGAGTCATTTCGATGTGCTGTTTTTGGTCTTTGCCGACCGGCACGATGTCGCTGTCATAAATCAGAATGTCCGCCGCCATCAGTATTGGGTAACCAAATAATCCAACCGTCGCGGACATGCCGCGCGCGAGCTTGTCTTTGTAAGAGTGCGCGCGTTCCAGCAAACCCATCGGCGCCACCGTCGACAAAATCCACGCCAGCTCCGTCACCTGCGGCACGTCTGAATGCCGAAAAAGCGTCGCGCGCTCCGGATCGAGTCCACACGCCAGAAAATCAAGCGCCACGCGCCGGCTGTTTGCGCGTAGGATTTGCGGATCGCGCACACTCGTGAGCGCATGATAGTCCGCGATGAAATAAAGCGCTTCGCCTTCGGCTTGAAACGCAATCGCCGGCTGCATCATGCCAAAATAATTGCCGATGTGGACAACACCGCTGGGCTGGATGCCGGACAGGATGCGCATGAAATTAACTAAATGACGAATGACGAATGTCGAATTTCCGAATGACGACGCAAACTCCAGCACGCATTTTCGTCATTTGAGCTTTCTCATTCGTCGGACTTCCCGCTGGCAAAGTTGCGCGATAACCTTTACAAGAAATGCGCAATGGCCGCCAAAAATGCTCAGCCCGTTTCCGTC
>Ga0307312_10001292_pt1 | contig 12780 bp, 6 predicted proteins | sample ER_DNA_202_FD_194489 | JGI IMG/M metagenome (GOLD analysis project Ga0307312, IMG submission 194489) | Bulk soil microbial communities from the East River watershed near Crested Butte, Colorado, United States - ER_DNA_202 | ecosystem: Environmental > Terrestrial > Soil > Floodplain | place: USA...
TAGGCTTGCCATGCCTTGATTGAAGGCTGCATATTGTATGTCCCAAGGACAGCCAACGCTATTACTTGTTGTTCACCAGGATTCACAAGTTGTTTGCGCCGCTGTTCACAAGAATTCGCACGTTATTGAGAACTTCAACCCCTCACTGCCATGATTCAACTAAAACCCGGAATCCCGCCTTCCTCATTGAACGGACCACCTGAACCGGCTGTGCGCCGAAAAAACAGGAGCGACAAAAAGAAAAAAACTGGCCTGCGTTTTGAGCGTGTGTTCAGCGATGCCGCGGTTGCGCCATTTGATCAAGTTGAATGGGAAGAGCGCACTGCGGAAATCACCGATGACGGTGGCAAAGTCATCTTTAAGCAGGACGACATTGAAGTTCCGAAAAGCTGGAGCGCGCTGGCGACTAAAATAGCTGTCTCGAAATATTTCTACGGAGACATCGCGAACGGCACCGACCCATATAAGGGCGGACGAGAAACTTCGGTGCGGCAGCTGATTCATCGCGTCACGCGCACCATTGCCGACTGGGGGCTGGCAGATGGCTACTTCGCGGATGCGAAAACTGCGGAGGTTTTTTACGATGAGCTGACCTGGCTGTGCTTGAACCAATACGGTGCGTTCAACTCGCCGGTCTGGTTCAACGTAGGCTTGTATCATCAATATGGCGTCGGCAAAGGCGCCGGGGCCGGCAATTATTTCTACAATCGTGAGACCGGCAAAGCGGAACGAGCCGCGTCGCAGTACGAGTATCCGCAGGGGAGCGCGTGTTTCATCCAGAGTGTAGAGGACACGATGGAAGACATCATGCGGCTGGCGACGAGCGAAGCGATGCTCTTCAAGTACGGCAGCGGCACCGGCACCGATCTTTCTTCGGTCAGATCAACGAGAGAAAAATTGAGCGGCGGCGGCAAACCCAGCGGACCGCTCTCGTTCTTGAAAGTTTACGATCAGGTTGCGAACGTGGTGAAGAGCGGCGGCAAAACGCGGCGTGCCGCAAAGATGAACACGCTCAAGGATTGGCACCCGGACATCGAAGAGTTCATCGATGCCAAACAGAAGGAAGAAAAGAAGGCATGGGCGCTTATCGAGCAGGGCTACGACGGCAGCTACAACGGCGATGCGTACGGCTCGGTCATGTATCAGAACGAAAATGTGAGCGTGCGGGTAAGCGATCAATTCATGGAAGCGGCCCTGGAAAGCCGGGAATGGTGGACGCGCCGCGTAACTGACGGCAAACCATGTGAGCGCAAAGACGCGCGCACGCTATTGCGCAAGATCGCCGAAGGAACATACATCTGCGGCGATCCTGGAATGCAGTTCGATTCCACGATCCACAAATGGCACACCTGCAAAGGCACAGGCCGTCAAAATTCCACGAACCCGTGCTCGGAATATCTCTTCCTCGATAACACCGCGTGCAATCTGGCTTCGCTCAACTTGATGAAGTTTAAAACTCCGGAGGGCGACTTTGATGTCGATCGATTCAAAGCGGCGGTGCGCATTTTCATCACTGCGCAGGAGATCATTGTCGATAACGCGAGCTACCCAATCAAGGAAATCGCGGAGAACTCCCATATTTTCCGCACGCTCGGACTGGGCTACGCGAACCTCGGGTCGCTCATCATGAGCTACGGGTTCGGTTACGACAGCGTGGAAGGGCGGGCGCTGTGCGGCGCGATCACTGCAATCATGACTGGCGAAGCTTACGAACAAAGCGCACGGTTGGCGCAGGCGATCGGGCCGTTTTCAGGTTACCGCGACGCACGCGCCAGCGGCGTGCCGAAGCCAGTCGCCAAGGACAACGTCGCGTCGATGCTGGAAGTGATCGAGCTGCATCGCCAGGCGGTGCGCGAAATCTCGGACGCGAAGGAATTCGCACATTTGAAAGAGGAAGCCGCGAAGGTTTGGGACAGTGCTGCAGAACTAGGAAAACACTATGGCTATCGGAACGCACAGGTCACTGTGCTCGCACCGACCGGCACGATCAGTTTCCTGATGGATTGCGACACGACTGGAATCGAACCGGACATTGCGCTGGTGAAATACAAGCTGCTGGCGGGCGGCGGAATGCTCAAAATTGTCAACCAAACGGTGAAACCCGCTCTGGAGAAGCTCGGTTACAATTCCGATGAGATCGAACGCATCATCGCGCACATCGACGCCTTCGACACCATCGAGGACGTCACGGATACGGATGGGTCGACAATTTCATCCGGATTGAAGCCGGAGCACCTGCCGATATTCGATTGCGCGTTCAAGCCGTTCAAAGGCGAGCGCAGTCTCAATTACATGGCGCACCTCCGAATGATGGCTGCAGCGCAGCCGTTCCTTAGCGGCGCAATTTCGAAGACGGTCAACATGCCGGAAGCCGCCACAGTCGACGACATTATGAACACGTACGTCGAAGGCTGGCGGCTCGGGTTGAAATCGGTAGCGATTTATCGCGACGGCTCGAAGCGTTCTGCGCCTCTGAACACCCGAAAAACAAAAGACATGGGAACTGTAGCCACTGGTCACGACAGCGGCCTTTCCGCGGATTCCGACACGGACGTGCTTCAAAAACGTGTTCTCGAACTGGAGCAAGAACTGACAGCGGTACGTGGTCGGCTCGATCAACCCGTCCGGCATCGCATGCCAGACACGCGCATATCATTGACCCACAAGTTCGAGATTGCCGGTCACGAAGGGTACATCACCGTCGGTTTGTACGAGGACGGTCAACCGGGTGAGCTCTTCATCACCATGTCGAAAGAAGGCAGCACCATTGGTGGATTAATGGACACTGTCGGTACGCTTACCTCGATCGCACTGCAGTACGGGGTCCCGCTCGAAAGTCTCGTGAAAAAATTCGCCTATCAACGGTTTGAACCGAGCGGGTTCACAAAAAATCCCGATATTCGCCACGCAACCAGCATTACCGATTACGTATTTCGCTGGCTGGCGTGCCAGTTCATTAAAGGCTACAAGGAGGCGACTTCGCCCAATCGGGCTCAGCCAGACCTGCCGCTCAAGGAAATTGCTGAGATCGAAAAGAAAGCTCTGAACCGGCCGGTAACGGATTTGGCGCGCACCGGCGAAAAGGAAGTGATCGACGTGATCACGAGTCATCCATCCAATCGCGCGAACGGTCGGACGTCCGCTGAAGCGAACGGGAACGGCGACAAAAACCCGGACCGCGTAACAGTAGCGCTCGGCAGCATCTTCATGGGCATCACCTGTTCCGTCTGCGGCAGCGACAAAGTCATCCGCGCCGGCGCCTGCGGCGTTTGCACCGAATGCGGCACCAGCCAGGGGTGCAGTTGAGAGCAAAGCGCCAATTCCTGGGCCTGTACAACGTTTAAATTTTCAGATTGCGCCGCTGCAAACTCCGGGCCGCGGTCTTGAGATTCGAACCATCGGAATCCTGCGGATTTCTGAAGACGAGGTGCAGCATACGGCGCGAGATTGGACACGCGCGTGCGCATGGCTACAATGCGTCGCCCGTTTTTCTAAAGACAACCTGAATGAATAAGCTCGACGCGCAGCGACAGAAAGAAATCCAGCAAGCCGAAGAACTGCTTTTTGCAGGTCCGCAGGCCCTCGGTTTTGCCAAAGGCCTTTTCCAAGGGCATTTCGTTGCTGATTGGGTGATGCCTTATCCGCGCATTCCGGCGGCACAACAGGTCGAACTGGACGAAGCGCTTACCGACCTTCACCAATTTCTAGACGAACATCTCGATCCTGCGGAGATCGATCGGAAAGCGGATATACCGCGCAGCGTGATTGATGGCCTTGGCCGAGTCGGCGTGCTCGGCATGACCGCGCCGAAGGAATATGGCGGGCGTGGATTCTCGCAGATGGCTAACTGCAGAATTCTGGAAGAGATCGGTCGCCGCTGCGCATCGACATCCGTTTTCGTGAATGCGCACCACTCGATTGGAATTCGCGCGTTATTACTCTTTGGAACGCACGAGCAAAAACAGCGATGGCTTCCAAAATTGTCGACCGGCGAACAACTCGGCGCATTTGCGCTGACCGAAAAGGAAGCCGGATCAGATGCGGCAAACGTGCAAATGCAGGCTCGGCCCAGTGAAGACGGCTCGCATTTCATTATGAACGGTGAAAAGCGCTACATCACCAACGCGGCAATCGCAGATGTGCTGACCGTCATGGCGCGAACGCCTGTGCCTGGATCGGACAAGACCGCGATCACAGCTTTTCTGGTCACACCCGATATGCCCGGGTTCGAAATGATCGAGGCGCGGATGCCGAAGATGGGAATCCGCGGCACGGCAACCGGCCGATTCGCGTTGCGCGACGTCAAAGTTCCGAAGGAAAATATTCTCGGCCCGCCTGGCAAAGGTCTGAAAGTAGCGCTGACGGTTCTCGATTTCGGACGCACAACATTCGGCGCATGTTGCACCGGCGCGGCCAAGACTTGTTTGCGTCTGGCGATAGAACACGCAAACACGAGGAAACAATTCAACAAAACTCTCGGTGACTTTCATCTGGTCCAAAAGAAAATCGCGCGCATCGCGGCGGATGCTTACGCGATGGAAGCGATGACGACGATCACTGCATCGCTGATTGATCGCGGCCTTGAGGACTACATGCTCGAGACGGCGATGCTCAAAGTATTCACCACCGAGCGGCTGTGGGAGTGCATCAACGATGTATTTCAGATTTATGGCGGCTCGGCATATTTTGTCGATCGTCCGCTGGAAAAAATGATGCGCGACGCGCGCATTAACCAGATCGGCGAAGGCGCGAACGAAGTGCTCACTTCGTTTATCGCGCTGGTTGGGATGCGCGGTCCGGGGATGGAGTTCAAGGAAATTTACGACACGATGATGAAACCGACGCGCGAGCGGGGCTTCGCAAAAGCATGGACCGCTGGCAAGAATCGGCTAGGTGCGACAGTGCGGGTTCCCGAGATCCCAGTACGCAGCGCCGAACTGCGTTGGTTCGCCAATCAGCTTGGCCGCCTGATCTGGCGGTTCAATATAGCTGTAAATCGCGCATTGATCACTTACCGCGAACCGATTCTGGATATGCAGCTTGTCCAGGAGCGGATCGCGAACGCGGTGATGGACCTTTTTGCTGCGACCTGCGTGCTCAGCCGACAGGATGCCGAGCTTCAGTTTGCGCAACGAAATGGAAGTTCATCGACTCCGGACCAGTTTGCTGCCGATTTGTTTTTGCGTCAGTCGTTTCGCCGGATTCGCCGTTTCCTCACCGGACTGACCAATAACGACGATAAATCGGTGCTTGCGACAGCGAATTCTATTTTGGGTAAGCCAGGTAACTAACTCCGAACGCATTCGCGAGTAAAATTTGGCCGCGCGTATTTACACCGACAAACACGCCGATCTCCGTTGGCTGAAGGGACAAACGTGCGCAGTGATTGGGTACGGCGCACAAGGTCGAGCGCACGCTCTCAATCTCAGGGACAGCGGGATTAACGTAATTGTCGGCCTCTATCCGGGAAGCAAATCGCGGGTCCGTGCCAGGCGCAGCGGTCTCGAAGTCCTGGACACGTCTCGGGCTGCGCAGCGCGGAGACGTCATTTTTCTTGCGCTTCCGGACAACGAGATGCCGCGAATTTATGCGGAACAGATTGCGCCGAATTTGCGATCTGGCCAAACGCTACTCTTCGCTCATGGCTTCGCGATTCATTATCGCACTATCGTTCCTCGAAGAGATGTGGACGTTATCATGGTGGCGCCGAAAGGCCTGGGGCCAATGGTACGTCGCGAGTTTCTTAGAGGGCGTGGTGCGCCCGGTCTAATTGCAATTCATCAAAACCCCAGCAGGCATGCGAAGCAAACCGCCCTGGCCTGGGCAAAGGGAATCGGTTGCACGCATGCCGGCGTAATCGAGACAACTTTTCGTGAGGAGACGGAGACTGACCTTTTCGGTGAACAAGCAGTCCTTTGCGGAGGAACAAGCGCGCTCATTCGCGCCGGTTTCGATACGCTCGTTGGCGCCGGCTATCCCCCTGAGCTTGCCTACTTCGAATGCCTCCACGAACTCAAGTTCATTGTCGATCTCATCCACGAAGCGGGCATTTCGGGAATGCGCAAATTGATCTCCGATACCGCCAAATGGGGCGAGCTGACGGTTGGGCCGGAAATCATCGATCGAAGTGTGCAAAAGCGGATGAAATCAGTGCTGCAAAAAATTCGCTCAGGCCAATTCGCGCGTGAATTTATTCGAGAAATGAAACCTCCCCGCACACGCTACGCGCAATTGCTCCTGGACGCCGAAAAGCATCCAATCGAAAAAGTGGGCGCGCGATTGCGCGGAATGATGGCTTGGCGCGCAAAAATGTAAATCCACGTCCGCGCTGCCGCGACGGCAGCGCGCCATTGCCGGCGAAATCGTCGGAGTTTTTGGTTATTGCCCGTTACGATGGCCTAAAATATCCAGTGCGCCATGAGTGGTCGGAATTGCAGCGAGCCGGTCGCAAGGTTGCGGGATGCGGGAGCCCGCGGCCACAGTGTAGCACATCTTCTTTGAGGTCTTGACGACCTGCTGTGGTTGTGGGCGGAGCACGACGTTCTTGCTCGGATCAGCAGCAGCCGATGCGCAAAACGCGAGCGCAAGCACGACGCTTGCACATCGGACCGACCAGCCGCCCAGGCGACTTGGTCTGCCTACTGTTTTCACGGCCTAAGTGTGATTCCGCTTCAAAGCTTACGCAAGTCTATTTTGCGGTCATTTTTGAGACAAAAAAACGAGATTTTCGGCCACGATGCTCCTTACGATTAATCCGTCCAAAGGAAATGCTCCAGGCGAAGATTGGTAAGACGCGCTTTTGCTTCTTCGCTCCGGCTGCCTCCCGCTGCAGCGAGTTTCTCATAGATAGCAGCAGCAGATTCCCACTTCGAGTCTTCCTCCAACAGGCGCGCGGCGTTAAACCCAGCCTTGTAATACCAGAAGAGTTCGCGCCGCCGATCCGGGCGCGCGTCTTCCTCCAATATTTTGTAAAACGTGGCAAGCGCATTAGCGCGCTCGCTTTTCTTCTCCAAACATAGTCCTTTCTTAAAGAGCGCTTGGTTGCGCCAGTGAATCGGCTCATCCTTATCAGAGGCGAGTTGATCGTAGATTTCGATCGCGCGCTGATAATTGCTTGGATCGGTTGTACCCATTTCAAAGAAAATGTCGCCCTTGCCGCAGATCGCCTCGCGTTTTTCGGGGGAAAAGGCATCACTCTTTAATACCTCATCGTATAGGGCGAGAGCGTCCTTGGGTTTGCCAAGCTTGCGCTCGATCACAGCCTGCTCATTACGCGCTGCCCATCGCAGCGGGCCGTTCTGCCGCACCACCTGATCAAACAGAACAATCGCCCGATCCAGCGAATGTTCACCCATGCTGGACATTGCCGACTCTGCCGCGAAGAAGAGGGCTTTTTCACCAAGCGTATTATCGGGAGTCTGTTGCGCAATAAGTTCAAACTGCGTCTGTGCGTTCGCAAAATCCTGGCGTTGGTAATAAAACTCAGCCAACTTCATTCGAACTTCCGGAGCGAACGGCGAGGTTCCATGTTGTTCGAGGAAGCGCTTTGCGAGCTCAATAACTTTCGCTTCGTTGCCGCCGGCTGATTCCTCAATCCAGATGTTGAGATAGTCGCCGCGTTCCACGGCTGGAGCCGTTGGTGACTCGGCTGCGCGAGTCAGATACTTGCGCGCTTCGTCGAGGCGCGGCGGCGAGGCATGAAAGGCCAGTTCCGCCAGGCTGACCAAAGCTTCCGACGTCCGAGGATTTTTAGGAAAATCATGAATGAACTGTTGCAGCGATTTTGCAGCTTTTTCGTCGCCTTTTGCTGCTTGCAGGAGGCCTTCCTCTAATCGCAAGTCGGCACGAGCCTCTTCGTCACCACCCGCCTTTTCCAGTTCGCTGTAGTCAGCTAGAAAACGTGCGTGGCTACCGAGTTGAAGCCAGCCGGTGGACGCATTGAAAAGCGCAATCTTTGCCCACGGCGAACGGGAACGCGCGATTTGTTCAAAGTCCGCAGAAGCTCTATTAAATCGCCTCGCAAGGTATTGCGCCTGGGCGGATAAAAAATCGATTTGGGTCAGCAAAGATGACGCGGGACGAAACGAGCGCGCATCGTCCAAAATCGCAATCGCCTCATCGAAGTGTTTATCTTCGACTTCGAATTGTGCAAACTCGAGCAAAGCAGGGGAAATCGCCTGAGACTTTACGCCGGTGCGGCGAAGATCGGTAAATAATTGTCGCGCTCGCTCCCTGCGCCCTGCACGAATTTCGAACCGCGCAAGATACCATCGCGCAAATGTTCGTCGTGGCTGTTCGGGACTGCGCACCCATCTCTCCAGCTCGTTGCGCGATGGTTTGTGTTCGGCTCGATACAACTCATCGAGTCTTGCGAAGAGAACAGGAAGATCCGGGTCCGCCGGATGACGATCGATAAACTGCTCGACGACATCGTCTGCGATTTCCGGCGTTTTGAGTTGCACTTGCGCTTCCGCGACACCGAACACTGCCGAAATGAGCGTGGAGTGAGCTGCTCCTTCTGGTCTTTTCAGAAGACCCTGAAAAATGCCGATCGCTCTTTCAGGTCGCCGCTGGATTAGCTCCAATCGCCCCCGCAACACGCGGCGTTCTCTTCGTTCCGCGATCGACGTGGGCTGCGTCTCTTCAAGAAGACGACGCGCGCCGGCAGCATCGCCTGTTTCAATGTACAATCCGGCCGCTCGCAATTGCGTTCGCGTCGCCCATTCCTTGTCATGAGTGAGAAGCGTAAATTTTTTCAGCGCTTCGTCGCGTCTTCCCAATGCCCGCAACATTTCCGCTGCCCCAAACGTCGCTGCGCTGCGAAACGGCGACCGCTCATCGCTAGCCAGTTGCTCGTAAAACGGCAGCGCTTCGGCCCACCGATGCAGGCTCGCGAAGGCCTGGGCGCGCCAAAATTTTGCCCCGGGCAGGTCACGTACCCGAATATCCTCCAACAAAGTCAGAGCGTTTTCCGGCTGCTTTGCAGCTATTTGCGCTTCGGCAAGCTTTTCCACGACTGCGCGCCACTCGACTTCGGGCAGATTGTTATTCAACAACACCTGCAACCGCACGAGTGCTACTTCCGGAACCCCTTCTGCAATTGGTGCGCTAGCTTCGGAAATTTCGCTGGAAACGTCTGCCTTGGCAAATTGCGCAAGCAAACTCATCAGACACATCAGTCCTATGCGTCTTGTGTGGCTCATGTGTTCTTCAATGAGGACCGCAGATATTGTCCCGTATAGCTGTGTGGCAGCTCGGCGATCTTCTCGGGTGGACCTTCTCCCACGATGTCCCCGCCGCCCTCTCCGCCTTCGGGGCCCAGGTCAATGATCCAGTCCGCGCACTTGATCATCTCCAAGTTATGTTCGATCACAATTACCGTGTTACCTGCGTTGCGCAGCTTCATTAAAACTTGCAGCAGTTTTTCGATATCGGCGAAATGCAAGCCGGTCGTCGGTTCATCGAGGATGTAAAGCGTGCGGCCAGTTGCCTTTTTCGCAAGCTCCGTTGCCAGTTTTACGCGTTGGGCTTCACCGCCGGAAAGGGTCGTTCCGGCCTGACCAAGTCGCAGATAACCCAGGCCCACATCCAGTAATGAGTCTAACTTTTCTGAAATGCTGGGCACATTTCGGAAAAAACGAGCTGCTTCGTCCACCGTCATATCAAGGACGTCGGCAATGTGCTTGCCTTTGTAAGTGATCTCGAGAGTTTCACGATTATAGCGTTTGCCGTGGCACACTTCGCATTCGACATAAACGTCGGGCAAAAAGTGCATCTCGATCTTAATTAGCCCATCGCCTTCGCAATTTTCGCAACGGCCGCCCTTAACATTGAAGCTGAAACGTCCCGCGTCATAACCGCGCACCCGCGCCGCGGGCAATTGACTGAACAATTCGCGAATCGGAGTGAACGCGCCCGTGTAAGTTACGGGGTTCGATCGTGGCGTTCGGCCAATCGGACTTTGGTCGATCACAATTGCCTTGTCGATTTGTTCCACTCCGCTAATTGCCCGATAAGCCCCCGGTTTTTCCTTCGCATTATGGAAACGTCGAAACAGCGCACGTCGCAGAATGTCGTCCACCAAAGTGGACTTGCCGCTGCCGGAAACGCCAGTCACACAAGTAAAACAACCGAGCGGAAAAGAGACGGTAATGTTCTTCAAATTGTTCTCCGTCGCCTCGACCAATGTTAGCCAGCCTTCCGATTCGTCGGTCGACCGCGGTTTAGCGCGCTGCTTGGGAATGGAAATTCTCGCGCGACCCGAAAGGTAATCGGCCGTCAAAGAATTCTTCGCGCGCAGGATGTCTTCGAGTTTACCTTGCGCAACAATTTCGCCGCCACGCGGACCCGCACCGGGACCAAGATCGATAATGTGATCCGCAGCCCGGATCGTTTCTTCGTCGTGCTCGACCACAATGACGGAATTGCCGAGGTCGCGAAGACGGCCGAGAGTCCCCAGCAGCCGTGCATTGTCGCGCTGATGCAGCCCAATGCTTGGTTCATCCAAAATGTAGAGGACTCCCGCGAGCCCGGAGCCGATCTGCGTCGCCAACCGAATTCGCTGGGCTTCACCGCCGGAAAGCGTCCCGCTCTGGCGATTGAGTGTGAGATAACCCAGGCCAACTTCGACGAGAAATTGCAGGCGGGATTGAATTTCGCGTACAACGTCGCGGACGATGGCCCGTTGCTGCGCAGTCAGCTCGAGCGCCGCAATAAAGCGCGCGGCCGCTTGAGTCGTCAGCTCACTCAGTTGATGAATGTTCAACTCACGTGCGTGCCGATCCTTTATGGTGACCGCCAGGATTTCTGGTTTGAGCCTTGCACCATTGCATACTTTGCATGGTTCGTACGTCATGAATGATCGAATGCGATTGCGAGTGAATTCGCTTTGAGTCTGCTCGTACAGGCGCTGCATCTGCGGCACCAGTCCCTCGAATGGTTTTGCAACTTTCGCTTCGCCATTGTTGCTGAGATTCATCTCGATCGGCGTTCCGTTGGTGCCGAAGTAAAGCGCCTGCTTGAATTGGTCCGGCAATTCGCTGAAAGGCACGTCTTCATCGATGTGAAAGTGCTTCACTAGCGCCTTTTGCAGGTGTCGGTAGTATGCCTGCATTCGCTTCGTCCCACGCCGCCACGGCGTGATCGCGCCTTCAGCCAGGGTTTTGCCCGGATCGGAAATCATAAGCTCGGGATCGCAAACCAACTGGGTGCCAAGTCCATGGCAAGCCGGGCATGCTCCGAGGTGGCTGTTGAAGGAAAAATGTCTCGGAGTTAGTTCGCCGATTCTAAAGCCAGTAGCGGCGTTTCCGTAGTCAGTCGAGTAAGGTAGTTCCTCCCATACCTCGTCGGGTTGGACGTTGGAACTTGAGCCGCCCGCTCTCGACTCCTTTCGGAGTTGGGCGTGGACCGTTGAGAGTTGGACGTTCGGCGTTTTGGAAGCTTCTCTCAATACGACCACGCGATTCCCGCCCCATTTGAGCGCAGTCTCAATGGAATCATTGAGACGGATGCGAATGCCATCACGAACAACCAACCGATCGACCACCGTCTCAATGGTGTGCCGGTCGTTCTTGTTAAGCCGGATTCGCTCGGAGCGATCCAACTCCACAATTTGACCGTCAATCCGCGCGCGCACGAATCCTTCGCGCCTGATTTTTTCTATTATGTCCCGAAACTGCCCCGGCTGATTCTCGATCAGCGGTGCCAGCAAAATGATTTTCGACTCGGGCTCGTAAGCAAGGATTTGATCGACAATTTGCTGGGGCGTTTGCCGGCTCAACGGCTGGCCCGTCAACGGATCGTGTGGCTGACCTACAGCTGAAAAGAGTACCCGTAGATAATCATAAATTTCGGTCGTGGTCGCGATCGTAGATCGCGGATTCGCGCCGGCGCTGCGCTGCTCGATAGCGATGGCAGGCGAAAGACCCTGGATGAAATCGACGTTTGGCTTTTCCATTCGATCGAGAAATTGCCGTGCATAAGCGGAGAGACTTTCGACGTAGCGCCGTTGACCTTCGGCATAGAGAGTGTCGAAGGCTAGAGAGGATTTCCCCGAACCACTCAAACCGGTAATAACAACCAGCTTTTCCCGCGGAATTTCCACGTGAAGGTTCTTGAGATTGTGCTGGCGGGCACCGCTAATTTTGATAACTTGCGCAGGCATTCTGACGAGGAATGTCGAACCTATTAGTCAAGCACAGGTGTTCTCTTTCTCCAGCGAAATTGCTTTACCGAGAGTACGGCGGGACGCCTATCGCGACGAAGTTCCGCCCGTGTTGCGAAGGTGAAAGTCTCAATCGTAATCCCCTGTTACGACGAAAGAGCACGATCGAAAGGATCGTGGACGCGGTTCCCAAGGCGCTGCTTGAGCGCAGAGAGATCATTGTAGTAGATGATTGCTCGCAAGACGGAACGAGGATTGTGCTCCAGCAAAGGCTTTCGCAAGTAGTTCATCGGATTATTTACCATGCGGTGAATCGCGGGGAGGGAGCGGCGTTGCGCAGCGGTTTCGCGGCTGCGACAGGTGACATGGTTCTAGTTCAGGATGCGGACGTAGAATACAATCCGGAAGATTACCCGGCGCTCTTGGAGCCGCTTATGTCTGGCAAAGCGGATGCCGCATCGCGTTCTTTTCTTCTGGCATATGGTCGGTAACAGATTATTGAACCTGCTGTCCAATATGTTCACCAATCCGAATCTGACGGATATTGAAACCGGCTACAAGCTTTCAGAGGTTCTCTTATTAAATCGCGGTGCCTTGGGCTGAAGCAATTGGTTCGT
>Ga0307312_10001294_pt1 | contig 12771 bp, 10 predicted proteins | sample ER_DNA_202_FD_194489 | JGI IMG/M metagenome (GOLD analysis project Ga0307312, IMG submission 194489) | Bulk soil microbial communities from the East River watershed near Crested Butte, Colorado, United States - ER_DNA_202 | ecosystem: Environmental > Terrestrial > Soil > Floodplain | place...
GCGTGATCGCATTTGATCTCTATGCTTCAGCGACGCTCGCAATGCGCATGCCCCGTTTGCGAATTGTGTTTAGTGAAGCGGAAAAGAGATACTTACGGGTGATAATCGTCGCCGTTCTCGCATTGAACTGGTTGTATTCGCTTTCTCACTGGCGCAATTTTTAGAATCAAGGAGTGACGCTTTGCAAACCGTCGCTCCTTGAGGTGGTTTCACAGAAATGCCCTGCGGCATGGACGCCGCCCTGAAAATCGGTGTCCATCTGTGTTCATCTGTGGCTAATTTGGCTCGATGCGAGTTCTGGTCACTGGCGGTGCAGGCTTCATAGGATCGCACCTTGTCGAGAAGCTACTGGCGGGCGGACACCAAGTGGTCATTCTCGATGACTTCAACGATTTTTATGATCCGCAAATCAAGCACGACAACATTGCCGGTTTTGCCGGGCACGTAACGGTTTGTCACGTCGATCTCCGCGACAGCGAATCGGTGCGCAATTTGTTTCATCGTGAGAAAATTGACACGATCGCTCATCTGGCTGCGCGCGCAGGCGTTCGGCCCTCAATTCAACAGCCTCGACTTTATTACGACACAAATGTCACTGGAACATTACACCTGCTTGAGGCTGCGCGTGTAACCGGCGTGGAGCGATTCGTCTTTGCATCGAGCTCATCGGTTTACGGAGCTTCGAAGACGATCCCATTTTCTGAGGATGTACATCTTACCCAGACATTGAGTCCGTATGCTGCCACAAAGGTCGCAGGCGAATTTCTTTGCTCGACCTACTCGCATCTCTACAACCTGCGTGTAGTCGCGCTTCGGTATTTCACCGTGTACGGTCCGCGCCAACGGCCGGATCTGGCCATTCATCAATTCACCCGGCGTATTTACGCAGGGCAACCTATCGATCAGTTTGGGGACGGCACTACGCGCCGCGATTACACTTACATTGATGACGTGATTCAGGGAACGATGGCTGCGCTCAAGTACGAAGGCCCGCTGTTCGACATGTTCAACCTTGGCGAGAGCGAGACGATTCAGCTCAAAGATTTAATCGCGGCGGTCGAGAACGCGCTCGGGAAAAGGGCAAAAATCAACCAACTGCCCCAGCAAGCCGGCGACATGCCTCTGACTTGCGCGGATATTTCCAAAGCGAGGAAATTGCTCGGCTATAAGCCAACCACGCGATTCAGCGAGGGCCTGCCGCGTTTTATTGATTGGTTTTTGCTCAGCGCCAGATGAAGACGTTGATCCAGCGTTTGCCATTCGAGCAACGCGCCTGTTTTATCGCTGGTCAGGCGAAATCTGGCACCACGCTGTTGGTGGCGTTACTCGATAACCATCCTCAGCTGCTCGTGTTGCCGGAGGAAACCGCTTATTTTCCTACTGTCCTGACCAAATATGCGCCCCGCGGCCGTCGCGCGCAGTTTGATTATCTCACCAAGCAATCGCTTGCCAACGTGCTGTTCGGCGGCCCATGCAAGTGGGGTAAGCGGAATTACTCGACATTTCCGCGGGAGGAATTTCTAAAGGCGTTTGAGGGTGCGGCATTCGATCCCGCAAATGCGCAGGAGGATTTACTTGTGCTCATGGTAAAAGCTTACGCGGCGACGCTGGAACGGCCGTTGGATACCGTAGCGCGCTGGGTCGAGAAAACTCCGGCCAATCGCAATCACATTTCGGAGATCCTCAGGCGCTTTCCACATGCAAAGATTCTGGTCACGATGCGCGACCCGCGCGCCATTCTCGCAGCACAAATTGCGCTGGAGAAGACAAGACAAACAGGAAGGTTCTCGACTTACTATGTGATCGCTCATTGGCGGGTCGCCGCCCGGCTCGCCAGACGCGTGCGCGCTGGCGAGGTTCCCGGGGTGGTGGTGCCTTATGAAAAACTGGTCTACGAGCCCGCCAGAACGATGGAAGAGGTTTGCGCCTATCTGGAGATTGATTTCAACCCGGATATCGTGCTGACGCCGACGAAAGTGGGCCAGTTCTGGAAGGGCAACTCCGCCGCGCGGATCAACTTTTCGCAAATCAGCTCAGAACCTGCGACACGGTGGGAAGGTGAACTCTCGGAGGACGAGATCGGTTGGGTCGAATGGCACTGCCGCGATCTTATGTCCGAATTTGGCTACGACCCGAGGCTGACCCGGCGCGAATTACGCTATTTTATGCAGCCGATTCGCGGCGAGCGTCCACGAGAATACATCAAATCGCGTGCCTATTCACTGCGCGATGACTTGATTCGGCGTTAGCGGTAGGGACGCTGCGCTGCGGCGTCCAAATAGCGATGTCTCTTTCGTCGTTACGCTTGCAATCGCGATGGAAGCAGGCAATAATCTCCGCGAGATGTCGGGAATCTTCTTCGATCTTCCGAGCGTCCGGTTTCTAAGACGATTCAGATTTCTTGAACCGATGCTACGAATGGTTGTGGCATCACTGTTTCGTTGCCTGAGTGTGCCGGGTCGCGCTTTGAGACAAGTCCATTTCCGGCACGACGAGGCGGAGTTTCCATCGGCGTCGCAGAGTGCTTGTGAAAAGTTTGACTGGACTCTTGATGATTCGCGCGCCGCGGACGGTGTCCCGAACCTTTTCGGGGCGCTCCGCCCTTTTAACAATTGGACAAAGATTAAGGATCAACATGAACTCTTATTCACCCGAAAGACGCCAACGCCGCTCGCGCGGTGGGGGCCGACGCAGAGGAAATCAGGAACGCTTTCGAGACCGGCAGGGAGCAGCGAAGACACAGAAAAAGACATTCTGGCAACGGGTTGCTGAATTTTTCGGAAACGGCGGCGAGAAAAGGAAAACCGCAGGGCAACCGCGCAATGGTGCGCAGCCATCGCGACTGGCGCGCAAACCCGAGCGGATTGAAGTCACTTCGCCCCGTCTGTACGTAGGTAACTTGTCCTTCGACGCTACCGAGAGCGACCTTTTCGAGTTGTTCAACGGAGTGGGGCACGTGCAAAATGCCGAGGTCGTAAGTTACCGGCACAACCAGCGCTCGAAAGGTTTTGCCTTTGTGCAGATGCAAACTATCGAGGAAGCAAAACGCGCCGTGGAGGAATTGCACGACAAGGAATTCCTTGGGCGCAGGCTGGTGGTGAGCGGAGCAAAATCCGACCAGCACGAGGTGCGTTAGCCCACTTTTCGAGGTCTCCCATCCAGATTCTCGCTGTCAGCCGGCTGGCCCGCGACATTGTTGATTTGCACCGGATCGCGCAGGCAGGCTGAGCGCAATCCCACAGTCGCGGCCTGGGCCTACCGCATATCCATCCGAGGACCCTACTTCTTTATCTCCAAATACGTCCGCGTTTGCACGTGACTGGTGCCCGGCTGGAGTTCTTCAACTCGCATTTGTTTGAGGAACCAGCGCTTTTCGATCTTCTGCGCGGAGACGACTTCGAATCGCTTCGCCAGCTGCGCGTTCGAGTCAAACCCCTCCATCCGCATCAGCGCGCCGCTCGCCTTGTCGATCCAAAGCAAAATATTTGAATATTGCGATTCGTGCGAGGGCGCGCGCAGTTGTAGTTTCCAGCACTTGCGCGTGCGGACATTTTCTTCGCCCAACACGCGCGCAGTTGGCCAATAGAGAAATTTGAACGCCAGGTCTTCGTACGTCACGCTGGTGCCTCGAATTCTTTGATTGAGCTTCGAGCCCGAGAATTTTTCGGTTCCGGTGTCGCTCACAACATCAAGGCGCGAACTATTCTCGCCGAGACGCAACTGCAAAACCTCATCGGGATTTGTGAATGAATAACGAATCAGCGGGCCGTTTTGCACCAGCCGAAATGGGACCACCACATCATCTTGCCGAAGCTGCCCCTGCAGATCGATGTGCTGTTGTGACTCAATCATCCGCACGGTGGCGAGAATGTCGTTAGCCGACGGCGGCGACTCGGCGGAAATAAAATGTGTCGCGAATGCCGCACAAATGACGAATGCCGAATGACGAACGAGGAAGGAATGATAAAGGCGGCATGACAAAGGCCGAATGATGGACAACGAACGAGAGCGTGCGCTGGCCGCTCTGGTTTCGTCATTAGCATTCAATTCGTCATTCGTCATTCGTGCTTTGTCATTGTACCGAATTTGTTTATTTGCAGCTAACGATTAAAAGGCTTAAGCGCGGCTTCAATTCCCTCGCATGGACCAGTCTCTCTTTCGTTTGATTAATCGGCAATGGACGAGCCCGGCTCTGGACTTGTTCATGGCGGCGGTGAGCGACAGCGAGATTTGGACGCCGTTGTTTATCGCAATTGGAATTAGCGCACTTTTTCTTGGCGGCTTCAAAGCCCGCGCGTTCGTCATTTGTTTAGTCTTGTCTTTGCTAATCGGAAGCGTAGTCACGAGCGCGTTAAAATCAGCTGTGGATCGCCGTCGGCCCAAACAGGTCGAGACGGTGCGGATGGTGCACTTGCAAAAGGCGCGTCCGAAATTTCTAACTCTTTTTGAGAAACCGACCATTCGCTTTTCCGGTCCCGCCGATCGCAGCCGGTCGGGACCGTCGTTTCCGTCAGGGCACGTGGCGACCAACACAATAATTGCCGTTTTTTGCACCCTGTTTTATCGCCGGGGTGGCTGGCTCTACTGGTTCGTCACCGCAGCAGTGGGTTACTCGCGAATCTATCTTGGCTCGCATTGGCCGAGCGATGTGATTGCTACTGTTTTTCTGGGCGTTGGTGAATCACTGTTCTTTATCGCCGCGCTCGAGTTAATATGGAGGATCGCGGGACGTAAATGGACGCCGCAGTTCTTTGCGCGCCATCCAAGCTTGATTGGCGATCTGAGTGGTAAGGCGCGACCGCCGCGCGCGCCGCAATCGTCCACATGAGCACCACGCGCGCGGTCTGGTTTTTCATCATCGCGCTGACGGCGATTCGATTATCAATGCTAGCGACTACTGATCTGGAATTCGACGAAGCCCATTACTGGATGTGGTCGGAGCGCCTCGCGCCGGCATATTTCAGTAAAGGACCGGCCATTGCTTTTTTCATTCGCGCCAGCACTTCGATTTTCGGCGCGAATGAGTTCGGCGTCCGCTTCTTCAGTCCGCTGCTCGCAGGAGGAACAAGTGTGCTCATGTTCTACTTCGCGCGACGTCTGTTCGGCGCGACTGCCGGGTTGTGGGCTGTCATGGCGGTTAATGTCACCCCGATCTTCAATGTAGGTGCCTTCCTGATGACGATTGATGCGTTGTCGATTTTCTTCTGGCTCGCCGCGATGTTCACATTTTGGTTGGCGGTGGAAAAAAGCCCACATTTCTCCTGGTACTGGCCCCTTACCGGATTGCTGATTGGGCTTGGTTTTCTTTCCAAATACACGAACGCACTAGAGCTTGTCTCGATCGTGTTGGTGCTTGCCCTGGCTCCCCGGCTCAGAAGAGAGTTTGCGCACTCGGGTCTATACTCATTGCTCGGCATGTTCGCCATTTGCACGGTGCCGCCGATAATGTGGAACCAGCAACATGCCTGGATCACGCTCGTGCATTTGCGTTCGCGGGGAAGCCTCGAGCACGGTTTTGGTTTTCATCCAGTCGAGGTACTTTCGTTTCTCGGTCAGCATTTCCTGGCGTACTCGCCATTTCTCTTTCTGGGCTTGGCGTGGGGTGTCATCGCAAGTTGGCGACGCGTCAATCAGCAATTCAAGGTGCTGTTCTTGATGTGGTTTGGGTTACCGGTGTTTGTTTTTTATTTGCTTCTGTCAGTAAACAAAGCTGCCGCGCCAAACTGGGACGGACTCGCTTTTCTGGGTTTTGGCCTTTTGGCGATTCATTTCTGGTGGGAAAAACTCGAACGCAGCATCGCGTTACGGCTGGTCGCTGTCGTGGCCTTACTGCTTGGACTCACGATGAGTATCCTCGCGTTGGACACAGATTTGCTGCGCGCGGCTGGGTACCAGTTTAAGCGAACTGATCCAAGCGATCGGATCCGCGGATGGAAAAGCGCTACGATCGGGCTTGAAAAAATACGCCACGATTTGGAAACGCAATTGGGCGAGAAGCTTTTTCTGATTGCCGACGCTCGCGACCGTGCCTCAGAAATTTCCTTTTATCTACGCGACAAACGAGTCGAAGGGCCACGTCATCCGCCGGTTTATATCCCAGAATCGCAGGACATGGTAAACCAGTTCTCGTTTTGGCCACGCTATGATGAATTCATTGAACTAAAACCGGGCACGCCGCGGCCAGAGGGTGAAACGTACACAGAAGAGAACGGCATCAACCCGTTCGTCGGCCGTGATGCTCTCTTTATTCGGAGCGGTGAGAAGGCACACGTGCCGCATAGTATTCGAGCTGCATTTCAATCAACAGAGCCGGTAGGAACGATTGAAGTGTCGCGCTACGGAAAACTAATACGCACCTGGCAAGTGTTTCTCTGTCGAAACTACCGAACACTCCCGTTGTAGGAAAGGGTCGGGCGAACCGTGGCTGGGGCAATAGCGGATGTCAGCCAGTCTGACTGATTCGGCAGGTTGGCAGCGTGCCAGCCGAGTCAGGCTAGCAGCCTAACCTCCTGCGTGCTACCCTGCGGCCACCGCCTACTGGAAATGCAGCAACTCGCAGTTTCGGTCATCGTACCGATCTTCAACGAAGAAGAGAACATACCGATCTTGCAATCGGAGCTGCACGCGGCGCTAAAAGATCTCGATTACGAAATCATTTTTGTCGATGACGGATCGACCGATCGCACTGTAGATCGAATCGAAGCTGCACCGAATGTTCGAGTGATCCGGTTTGAAAAAAATGCCGGCCAAAGCGCGGCGATCTATGCTGGTCTCAAGACAGCGTGTGGCGCAACCGTGGTACTTATCGACGGCGATTTGCAAAACGATCCCGCTGATGTTCCAAGGCTTCTTTCTGAAATTGCGCGCGGCGCCGATCTCGTGTGTGGCTATCGCGCCAAGCGCCAGGACACACCGTTGAAGCGAATGACGAGCCGGATTGCCAACGCGGTTCGCAGCCGCTACACAAAAGACGGGGTGCGCGATACCGGTTGCACGCTCAAAGCAATGCGGCGTGAATGTGTTGGCGCGCTCGTTCCATTCAAGGGAATGCACCGTTTCATTCCTGCGCTGGTCAAAGGCGCAGGGTACCGACTTGTGGAAATCCCAGTGAATCATCGGCCGCGCCGGTTCGGCCACAGTAAGTACGGCTTGAGCAATCGCGCGTTGCGCGCGACAGCCGACATGTTCGGTGTGCGCTGGCTGCTTTCGCGGCGATTGAACTACAAGATTCGCGAGTAGCACGTGCTACTCGATGTCAAAACACGCTTGTCAACCCAAGCGCTCCCGCTAAGCTTGGCCTCCCGCACCGGGAATCCGCATGTCCTTGGCCAATTTACTTTCTGCCGAGCAAATCATCCCAGAGATGAAAGCAACGGAACGCTGGGCGGCGATCGTTGAGCTGATCGATTTGCTCGTTGGTCTTGGCAAAATCAAAGCCGCAGATCGCGACCCGATTCTTACCGCGCTTAGACAGCGGGAGGAGACCATGAGCACAGGCATCGGTTTCGGGATCGCCATTCCACATTGTTCTTCAGACCGGCTCGACGAAGTCGTCGCCGCATTCGGAAGATCCACCACAGGCATTGAGTTTGATGCGCTCGACAACGCCCCGGTGAAATTCATCGTCCTTTTCATTGTGCCGAAAAATCAATTTCAGACGCACCTGCGCACGTTGGCTTCCATTGCAAAATTTCTGAACGATCGCTCCGTGCGTGAGAGCCTGGCCGGCGCCACGTCAGCCGACGAAATTTTGTCGATCTTTCGGGATCGTTCCTAGCTGTAGCGGCGGTCTGTGACCGCCGAGCAAATATCGATGCGGCGCTCACAGAGCGCCGCTACAATTTCAGCGATTCTGACCCATGGAAACCTTCCAGTCACTGCTTGCAAGAAAGCTCGCGAGTGCTTTGAAAGAAGCCGGTTTATCGGACGCAGGTGAATTGACGCCGGCAAGCGACCCGCGTTTCGGCGATTACCAGACCAACGCTGCTCTCGTCTTAGGAAAGCAGCGCGGCGAAAATCCGCGAGTTCTCGCGGAGAAAATCGTCGCGCATCTTGTTACTGGCGATGTTTGCGAACGGCCGGTCGTGGCGGGCGCCGGCTTCATCAACTTCACACTGCGGCCCGGCGCGGTCGCTGAAAAGACAATGGAAGTGCTGCGGGACGACCGGCTTGGTGTTGCTGAGGCAAAATCGACACAGCGTATCGTGATCGATTTTGGGTCGCCCAATGTCGCCAAACCGATGCACGTCGGTCACATCCGTAGCACGGTGCTCGGCGATGCTCTTGCGCGCGTCGCGCAGTTTCTCGGACACGAAGTGATCCGAGACAATCACATTGGCGACTGGGGCACGCAGTTCGGTATGGTGATTTACGGTTGGAAGAATTTACTGGATCGACAAGCGCTGCAGCGCAATCCGCTGGCCGAGATTGTGCGCATTTACAAGGAGACAAACGAGCGAGCGACTGAGGATCCGGAAGTTCGCCAAGCCTGCCGCCAGGAATTGATAAAGCTCCAGGCCGGCGACAAGGAAAACCTCGACATCTGGAACGAATGCGTCGCCTTCTCAATGCAGGATTTCGAGCGCGTTTACAAGTTGCTGGATATTCATTACGACATCCAGTGCGGCGAAAGCTTTTACCACAATCGGCTGCCTGGTGTGGTAGAACGCCTGCTCAAATCTGGCATTGCAGAGATTAGCGAGGGCGCCGTGGTTGTTTTCTTTCGCGAAAATCCCGAGCTCGCCGATAAACCATTGATCATCCGCAAGCGGGACGGCGGCTTCAATTATGCCACGACGGACCTCGCCACAATCGATTATCGGATCAGCGATTTGAAAGCGGACGCGATTTGGTACGTAGTGGGCGCGCCACAGATTTTGCATTTCAAACAAATTTTCAATATTGCGCGGCGCGAAGGTTACACGGCTGATCTGTGCCATATCACGTTTGGCAGCATTCTCGGCGAGGACCGGAAACTTATGAAGACGCGGTCCGGCGACAACGTGCCATTGCGTGATCTTCTCGAAGAAGCCTGCAAGCGCGCGCGGAAAATCATTGAGGAAAAGAATCCGCACCTGAGCGATGAGGAAAAGATCGATATTGCTCAGAAGATTGGGATTGGCGCAGTGAAATATGCCGATCTCTCACAGTATCGGATGACCGATTACGTTTTCTCATGGGACAAGATGCTGTCCCTACAGGGAAATACCGCGCCGTACCTGCAGAATGCCTATGTGCGGATTCGTTCAATTTTTCGCAAAGCAGGCGAATCCGCTCCAAAGATTGATATGCTGGTCTTCGCCGATTCCGCCGAAATTAATCTGGCCAAACGGCTGTGTCAGTTTGGCGAGACTGTTCCGCAAGTGCTCAACGATTTCCGGCCAAATATTTTGACAAATTATCTGTTCGAGGTGGCGAACAGCCTCCACGCATTTTACGAGGCCTGTCCGGTGCTGAAGTCAGAGGAACCGGCGCGCAGCTCGCGACTCGCCTTGTGTGAACTGACCGCGCGAGTGTTGAAGTACGGCCTGGGTCTTCTCGGGATTCAAGTGCCGGAGAGGATGTAAGAGAACGCCGAACGCCCAACGTTAAACTCGGACGCTGAATTCGACGTTGGACGTTGAGCGTTGGGCGTTGGACGTTTGCTTCCTGCTGTGAAAAAGGAGCTCCCGCGCATTCCAACCTGCACCTATCGGCTGCAATTCAATCGCTGGTTCACTTTTTCGCAGGCACGCGAAATCGTCCCGTACTTGCACGCACTGGGCATCAGTGACGCGTATGCGTCGCCATATTTTCAGGCGAGCCCGGATAGCCTCCATGGCTACGACATCACCGACCACAACAAGCTAAACGCGGCTATCGGCTCACGCGCGGATTACGAGGCATGGATCGTGGAACTGCACGCCCACTCCATGGGACAGATTCTCGATTTTGTGCCGAATCACGTCGGCATTGCCGACTCGCAGAACCAGTGGTGGATGGACGTACTGGAAAACGGCCCCAGCTCCAGATATGCGCCCTATTTCGACATCGACTGGCAACCCCGGAAATTCGATCTGCGGGACAAAGTTCTTCTCCCAATCTTGAGCGATCAATACGGGCGCGTCCTTGAGCGCGGTGAATTGCAGGTGCGCTTCGAACAAGGAACGTTCTATCTGCTGTATGCCGAGCGCAGACTCCCGGTCGCGCCGGGAACGTATCGTCACGTTCTCGAAATTGCCTTGCAAAATCTCGTCGACTACAACGACGAAGGCTTTTACGCGGAACTGCAAAGCATTCTGACCGCGCTCGAATACCTGCCGAAACGCACCGAAACTGATCCGAAGCGGATCGCGGAGCGCACTCGAGAGAAGGAGATCATCAAACGACGACTGGACCGCCGTTGCGTCGAAGCGCCGCAAGTCCAACAGGCGATCGAAAAGGCGTTGGCGCAAATCAACGGAAAACCGGGCGATGCACGCAGCTTCGACACGCTCGATGAATTGCTTAACGCGCAATCCTATCGTCTTGCCTTTTGGCGTGTTGCCGCGGAAGAAATTAATTACCGCCGGTTTTTCGACGTAAATGAGTTGGCGGCGATTCGGGTCGAATTGCCAAAAGTGTTCGACGCCATTCACCGGCTTCTTCTGGATTTGGTGGGCACCGGCGCAGTGACAGGCCTTCGCATCGATCATCCCGACGGTCTTTACTTGCCCGGTGATTATTTCGAAAAGCTCCAGCAGCGTTGCGCGAAAGCGCTTGGGATCGCATTACCCAAAGACGGACGCGCCATTTACATAATCGCAGAAAAAATCCTCACCGGCTCGGAGACACTGCGCAAAGAGTGGCGCGTGCACGGAACCACTGGTTACGACTTTGCGAACCAACTAATGCAGCTGCTGGTCGATTCGTCGGCGGAGGCGGCAATCACAAAGACGTTCCATCGTTTCATGGATCACTCAGTCCCTTTTGGCCATCTGCTGTATGCCAAAAAACTGCAGGTGATGAAACTCGCGCTGGCGAACGACGTCGATGTTCTGGGCAACATGCTTGATCGGCTTTCCGAGCGAGACCGCTGGTATCGCGATTTCACGCTGGAAGCACTTTCGCGTGCGGTGCGCGAGACCATCGCCTGCTTCCCTGTTTATCGAACTTATCTCGTGCCGGATCAGCCGGTGAGCGAAGAAGATCGCCAAATCATCGAGCGCGTGATCAGCGCAGCCAAGCGCCGAAACCCGGCGATGGACGAATCGATCTTCAATTATCTACGTGAGGTGCTGCTTTTTCGTTTTCCACTAAATCTCGATGCCGCCGGGCGCGCGGCGCACACGCATTTCGTTTTGAAGTTTCAACAAACAACGGCACCGGTCATGGCCAAGGGACTGGAGGACACGGTCTTTTACATTTACAACCGGCTGACAGCGCTAAACGAAGTAGGCGGCGAGCCACAACAGTTTGGGATCAGCATCGACGCGTTTCACGAGCGCAATCTGGATCGGCAACGAAATTGGCCGGCGACTTTGCTGGCCACCTCGACACACGACACAAAACGCAGCGAAGATGTGCGTGCGCGAATCGTGGCGATTTCCGAAATCTCGGAGCTTTGGCGACGTTCGCTGCAACGGTGGCACGTGGTGAATCGCCGTTGGAAACAACTGATCAATGACTTGGAAGCGCCGGACGCGAGCGAAGAATATTTACTGTACCAGACTCTGTTAGGCACCTGGCCCGTAGAGGCAAACGGCGACCCTAAACCCATGCCGTCGCCGGAGTACGTCGAGCGGATTCAGGCTTACATGGCGAAGGCGCTCCATGAAGCGAAGATCAACACGAGCTGGATCCAGCCAAACGAAGAATGGGATGCAGCGATGCGGGATTTTGTCGCGAAGATTTTGGAGCCGGCGACGCGAAATAAGTTCGTGCCAATTTTTCTGCCGGTTGTGAAGGAGATTGCGCGTCTCGGCGCCATCAATTCGCTCACACAAATATTGCTGAAGCTAACCTCCCCCGGCGTACCCGACATTTACCAGGGTAACGAGATTTGGGATTTTTCTCTGGTCGATCCCGATAACCGGCGCCCGGTCGATTACAAAAGACGCCGCGACATCCTCGAAGCATTAGCGAACGCGACGACCGAGCAACTGATGCAGGGCTGGCCAGATGGCCGGATTAAATTGTTTCTGACCCAGCACGTGCTGCGATTTCGCCGCGAGCACGCTGACCTTTTCCAGCGCGGCGAATATCTACCGCTGCGCCTGAGCGGAACCTTTGCGGAGTGTTGCGTCAGTTTTGCCCGACGCATCCGGGATAAATGGATCGTTGTGATCACGCCGCGACTCTCTTCGCGCGTAGGTTTTCCGCCCATTGGCGAGCGATGGAAAGATACCGCAATCGAACTTCCTGAAACGTTTTCGCTGAAACGCGCACACGATCTATTCACGTGTCGCCCAATTTGTTTAGGGGATCGACAAGTGAAAGTCGCCGAAGCGCTGTCGATCCTTCCGTTTGCAGTGATTACGAATCTGTAGCCGCTTCGCTGTGCGAAGCGCGGCGCTGAGATGAAGTGTAATCGTACCCACGTCGCCCACAGGGCGACGGCTACAACTTGCGCGCCGAGCCTTGGAAAAGATCAATCAGCCACTCCACGAAGGTCCCTAAATTTGTCAGCAAATCTGTGCCGAACGCGGCAAAGGTAATTTGTGGCGATGCGAGAATGAGCATCGCGCTGAGCAATAACAGGTTCATGAGATAGATCACCACTAGCGAAAAAAATGTGCCTTGATCGCTAAGGTC
>Ga0307312_10001295_pt1 | contig 12765 bp, 14 predicted proteins | sample ER_DNA_202_FD_194489 | JGI IMG/M metagenome (GOLD analysis project Ga0307312, IMG submission 194489) | Bulk soil microbial communities from the East River watershed near Crested Butte, Colorado, United States - ER_DNA_202 | ecosystem: Environmental > Terrestrial > Soil > Floodplain | place...
GGAGGCGCTCGTCTGGCGATCGATCGACGGCTCCACGTGGCAGGCCGCGCCCCGCGAGAGCTCGCGTCTCTACAACGACGGGAAGATCCGGATGACCGACGTTGCGGCGGTCCGTGGCGGCCTGGTCGCCGTCGGCAACTACGTCGGCGTCCAGTACGGGACGGCGTCGAGCTGGGTGTCGAGCGACGGTCTCTCGTGGCGGCGGGCGGGCAATGATGCGGCGCTCGGCCAGGGCGAGATGCTGGCGATCACTCGCGGCGGGCCCGGCCTCGTCGCGGTCGGCAGCGTCGGCGCTCCGGACAACTACATCCCGACGATCTGGCTGACGGCCGAACCCTGAGCGGCCCAGCCATCGACCCGGCCGCGACCCGGCCGCGGCCGGCGGATCCGATCAGCGCGCCGCCGACTCTCTGGCGAGGTCGTAGACGGCCCGGCTCAGGACGATCAGTCCGACGGCCGAGAGCCACAGCCCCGGCGCCTTGTCAGGCAGGGCCAGGGAGCCCTTCGTCGCCAGATCGACGACCCGGATCAGCAGCCCGATCCCACCGACGACCGCGACCGCCCCATAGCTCAGCGTCCGGTCGACCGCGACCGGCCTGTCGCCGGCTGCGTACGGCAGGGCGAGCAGGGCGATCGTGGCGAGAGCGGCAAAGAAGACGAGAATGCCGCTCCCCTCGAAGGCGTTGCCCTGGAGTCGGGTCAGCTCCCCGGCGCCGCCGCCGAACTGCCACCACGGCAGGAGGCAGCCGACGATGATGATGAGTGCGGCGAGCACGGCCAGTCGCCGGCCGCGGCCGAGGGGGCGTCGATGCATCTGTCAGGCCTGGTCCGTGTAGACCTCGGGGCGCAGGACGCCCACGAAACGGAGGTTGCGGTAGTACTCGCCGTAGTCGAGGCCGTAGCCGACGACGAACTGGTCCGGGATCGTGAAGCCGATGTAGTTGACCGGGATGTCGACGAGTCGCCGGGCCGGCTTGTCGAGGAGCGTGCAGATCTCGAGCGAACGGGGGTTCTTGCCGCGCAGGTAGCGCAGGAGGTAGTTCAGGGTCAGGCCGGTGTCGATGATGTCCTCGACGATGAGGACGTCTTCACCCTCGATGCTCGCCGACAGATCCTTGAGGATCCGCACGAGTCCCGACGATTCGGTCGTCGTGCCACCGTACGAGGAGACCTCCATCAGGTCGATCCGGAGTGGCACGCTGATGGCCCGCATGAGATCCGCCATGAACGGGAGCGAACCCTTCAGGACCGACACGAGCGTCAAGGGTCGGTGCGTGTGATCGGCGCTTATCTGCGCCCCGAGCTCGAGGATCTTCGCCTGGATCGTCGCCTCGTCGAGGAGAACCTCGCCGATGTCGGCGCGCAGGTCGATCGGTTTTGTGATCACGGTTGAGGATGCTCCTCGAAGGTCGGCGGACCGGGCTCCATCGACAGCTCGATCGCGGACGCCGAGATCGGGCCGTCGACGCGTACCGGCACCACTTGCCCTGACGTGCCTGACAGCTCGGCCACGAGGCCGAGCTTGCCGAACTTCAACATGAGCGCACGGAAGTCGCGGGCATAGAACAGCTTGACCCGGAGATCAGGGTAGAGCTCGAGGACTCGCCGGAGCTTGCGGTTCTTCTTGCGAACCAGCTTCTGGCGGAGGGTCGTCATCTCGAGGTAGAGGTCGAGGTCGGGCAACCAGAAATCGGGCGCGAAGCTCTCGATCACGGCTCCCTCAACGTTCCAGGCGACCGGAAAGACGTGCGGCTCGTACTCCCAGCGGACCTGGTAGAAGTCGAGGATCCGGGCCATCTCCGCTTCGCTCGCATGGGCGAAGGCCGGGTGCGCGGCCGTCGTCGGGTCGGTCGCCGGCGACGGTTCTTCCACGACCGCGCGACGAGTCTCCGGCGGCGGCGCCTGATCCAGCCGGGTGGCCTGTCGAATCCTCGCCGCCGTCCGACGAGACCTGCGTCCGGCGCCGGGACCGGCGGCCGAGGCGTGGGTCACGCGGATCCTCGGTCCGGATCGCTACCGGCCCGCGCGACCAGGGCGTCGATGCCGCCCGACCGGAGCAGTTCGCGAGCGAGGAGCAGATCGTCGGCGCCGATCGGCGGCGCGTCACGGAAGCGGGTGTCGTCGGCAGGCTCGAACTCGCCGTAGACCGGCCTCGAGGCTGGCCCGTCCGATCGGCCGGCGACCACGATCCCGAGGGATGCGCTCTGACAGCCGGCGCAGGTGAGCTCGAGGAACGCGAGGTCGTCGCGCCGGGCGAGGATGCGGATCCGGTTCATCGGGACGAGCCCGCCACAGACGGCGCAGTCGACGCCGTTCGCGAACGGTTGAAGGCGATCGCGCGGATCCATCGGCTGCCAGTCTACTTGGTCGGGGTCCGGAACGCGTCGCCCGGTCCGATTGCATGGCGATACCCCCGGGGGGTATCATACGGCCGATGAACGAGGTTAAGCCATGACGTCAGAGCGAGGGAGGCCGACCGTGGCCCAGAGCGACGGCCAGGCCGCGGGCGGCCCCGAGCCGGATCACTTTCGGCATTCATACACGAAGGATCGTGCCGGACTCGTCCGGCGCCTGTCGCGGATGGAGGGCCAGGTCCGCGGGATCGCCCGGATGATCGAGCGCGAGGAGTATTGCGTCGACATCCTCCAGCAGACCGCCGCGCTGCGAGCCGCAGTCGACGCAGTATCCGTGCTCGTCCTCGAGGACCACGTCCAGGGATGCGTCAGGACGGCCGCCGAACGAGGCGAGGCCGACAAGTATGTCGACGAGGTGATCGACGTCGTGCGGCGGACGCTCGGGCGGCCGGTCAGCCGGAGCAGCCGAACGGGCTGACGACCGGTACTTCCGGGGTACCTCTGCTGCCGCTCGGGGGATTTGCGAGTAGTGCAGCGGGGTGCAGGATGGTTGAACGACGTGCCGTTGCCCCGGCTCGTCACCCACGGAGCTCACGCCAGGAAACGATGCTCGACCCTCGCCAATCCCGGCTGCCCGCCCGCTCCCCGCTTGTCGCCGCTCCACCCCTGTTCGTCGATCGGCGAGCCGGCTCGCGCCGCGCCGAGGACCGCGAGGCGCACGAGGAACGGGCGCTCCTCGCCCGGGCTCTCGACATCCTCGCCGGTGGCGCCGATGCCCAGACTCGCCTCGCCGGCATCCTCGACCTGCTTGCCGAGACCGTCGGAGCCCGGCGCGCCGCGGTTCTTGCCGACGGCGTCGAACGGCGATCGGCGGTCGCTCTTGCCCACGGCGAGGATGCTTCCGCGGCAAACGATCTCGCCGCATGGCTCGACGCAAGCTCGGATCGATCCCCGGCACAGCGTGCCGCGTCCGGCAGGGCTCGTGTTTCGGTCGTCGTCGCAGAATCCGTGACGGCCACGCCCGCAGAGCCCGGGATTCACACCGCGACCGGTGGTGACAGTCGCTCGTACGCCCTGCTGCCGATCCCCAGCGCCGGCGACGTCGTCCTCGGCTTCGAATTCGATGAAGCGCCACCGCCCGGTGAGCTCGCCAGGCGCCTGCCGCCGCAGCTCGCTCGGCATGCCGCTGTCGCTCTCGCTCTCGTCAGCGAGCAGTTGGCCGCCGAGCGTGAGCTCGCCTCCCTTCGGGCGATGGAAGCCGAGCAGGCACGCTTCGTGTCGACCGTCGCCCACGAGCTGCGGACACCGCTGACCGGGCTGCGCGGCTACCTCGAGCTGATCCTCGGCGACCGCGTCGATGACCCGGCCGTTCAACGCGAATTCCTGGAGCGGAGCCGGGCGATCGTCGGCTCGATGGACGAGCTGGTTGGCGATCTGCTGCAGCTGTCCCGGATCGAGTCCGGCAGCCTCGATCTGGAGCTCGAGCCGTTCTCCCTTGCCGAGGCCGTGAACCAGGTGGCGGCCGGCCTGCTGCCGATCGCCATCGAGCGCGACGTCCGCCTCCGGACAACGCTTCCGCACCGCCTCGGCGCGGCGACGGGCGACCGCCGGCGGGTCGAGCAGATACTGACGAACCTCGGCCACAACGCGCTCAAGTTCACCCCATCCGGCGGCGGCGTGGAGGTCGAAGCCCGGTTCGACGGCCCGGTCGCCGTGGTCGTCGTCCGCGACGACGGGAGCGGGATCGCGACCGATGACCGGACCCGGATCTTCGAGCGCTTCCAGCGACTGCCAGGCCATGAGCGGATCACCGGCACGGGCCTCGGCCTGCCGATCGCTCGAGGGCTCGCTCGAGAGATGGGCGGTGACATCGACGTCGCGTCGGTGCCTGGCTCCGGCTCTGCCTTCACCCTTGTCCTGCCGGGCCCGACCGCCACCGATCGGGAGGTCATTGCGGCCGTGCTCCAGCGGACTTTGGCCGCCGAGGAGGTTGCGCTCGAGGAACGGGCCGTGTTGCGGGCGATCGGCGGGCGTTCCCGGAGGGGCGCGCCGAGGGACGGCGATGTGACAGAGCCGGGCCTGCGCATTCTCGACGGCAACCGACCGAGCCAACCGACGCGTCCAATCCGCGACGGCGGAGCGGGTGGCCCAACCGGGGCCTGAACCGTCGCCACGCGGGGTCACGGCCGCCTCCAACGACAGCGAACTCAGGGTCCGTTATCCACAACCTTCACCGAACCGCGGCACTTCGTGGATAACTCCGTTGACGAGGCCGCGAGAGCGTCGTACCGTCCGTCATCCGCACAGGGATCGCTCGGGTAACGGGGCCTGCGAGGGGTACGGGGAAACCCGACCGCGAACCGGACCGGCCACGGAAGACCGAGATCCTCGACCCACCGTGCGATGAACGACGACGCCGGGAGCGGAGCCGGGACGGACCGCACAGGCACAGCCGCTTGGAGGGTGCCTGGACCGTTCGCGTGAGCCGCTCCCGACGCGCGTCGAGGGCCTTCCTGAGCTGCCGGCGGCCTATGGGGCCGCGCTCGTTGCCGGCCTCGCCGAGCTGGATCTCGTCCTGTCGGCGGCCGCCCGCCGGGCGATCGATGACCACGTCCGGCTCCTGCTCGCCTGGAACGCGGCGATCAACCTGACGGCAATCCGCGAACCTGCCGAGATTGCCCTGCGACACGTCGTCGACAGCCTGACGGCCGTCGCGTTGCTGCGTGATGTCCAGGGATTCGTGGACCTCGGCAGCGGCGGCGGGTTTCCCGGGATCCCGCTGGCGGCAGCCCTTCCAGTCGAGCGCGTGGCGCTCGTCGATTCGGTTGGCAAGAAGGCGGCGTTCCTGGCTGCCGCAGTCGATGTCGCCGGCCTGTCGTCGCGGGCCGGCGTGGCTGCCACCCGCGCCGAAGACCTGGCCGGCGAGTCCCGCCACCGCGAGCGCTGGCCGGCCGTGACGGCTCGGGCGGTGGGCTCCCTGGCGGAGCTCATCGAGCTCGCGTTTCCGCTCCTTGCCGTCGGCGGCCGCCTCGTCGCCTGGAAGCGCGGGGACATTGGCGCAGAGATGCAGGCCGCGGGCCGCGCCATCGGCGCCCTCGGCGGCGGCTCGATCGTCGATGAGGCAGTCCGCGTGACGGGGCTCACCCGTCATCGCCTTGTCGTCATCACGAAGCACGGCCGGACGGCCCGGGCCTTCCCGCGCGACCCCGCCACTCGTCGTCGCCAGCCATGGTGACGGTCGCAAATTGCCTCATCGCAGCTGCCCTGACTCGACGCTCCGGGGGCTGCTAGGCTGGCGCGAATGCGCGTCGCCGTCCTCTCGGACATCCACGCCAATCTCGTCGCGCTCGACGCGGTCATCGCGTCGCTTGGGTCGATCGACGCCATCTGGCACCTCGGCGACGTTGTCGGCTATGGCCCGGAACCAGACGCCGTCGTCGATCGACTCCGCGCGCTCGGCGCGGTGGGCGTCCGCGGCAATCACGACGCCGCTGCGGTCGGCCTGATCGACATCGACTGGTTCAACCCCGACGCCCGGGCCGCGATGGAGTGGACGCAGCAACGCATCGGCGAACCGACCCGCTCCTGGCTGGCGGCCCTTCCGGAATACCGCCTGGATGGCGAGTTCAGCCTCGTCCATGGAAGCCCGCGCGACCCGACCTGGGAGTACGTCGTGTCGCTGCCGATCGCCCGGGCAAACCTGGCCGTCCTCACGACGCCGTTCGGCCTCCATGGCCACACCCACCTGCCGATGGTCTGGACCGAGCACGACGGGCACGTCGAGCAGATCGCGCCGGCTGCAGGCTCGACGTTCACGCTCGATCACCGCCGCGCTCTCATCAATCCCGGCAGCGTCGGCCAGCCGAGGGACGGGATCGTGACCGCGAGCTACCTCGTCGTCGACACGGCGGCCGGCAGTTGCACGTGGCACCGGACCGCCTACGACATCCCGGCCGTCCAGGCCGCGATGACCGACGCGGGCCTGCCGCAGCGGCTCGTTCAGCGCCTGGCGTTCGGGGCCTGAGGGCGACCGCCCAAATGGGAAGTCAGCAGCCCCTCTCGGGTCGCAAGCTGGGAGATCGCCGGGTCCGCATCGAGCGGCCTCACGCGGCGTATTTCCGCTGGACCGGCCCCGGCCAGCTGACGGCCAAGGAGGCGGCCAGCGCTCCCGCGACAGCGGCCGGGCGGCTCCGGGCGCGGATCAAGAGCCTCTTCATCGGCCGGCCCCTGGCCTCCGAGGAGGAGATCGGCGAGCGGCTGTCGAAGAAGAAGGCCCTTGCGATCTTCAGCTCCGACGCGATCAGCTCATCGGCCTACGCCACCGAAGAGATCCTGCGGGTCCTCATCCTCGGCGGCGTGGCGGCCCTCGCCTTCGGCCTCCAGATCAGCATCGCGATCGCGGTCCTGTTGATCGCCGTGGCGATCAGCTACCGCCAGATCTGCGTCGCCTACCCGACCGGTGGCGGCAGCTACTCGGTCTCGAAGCGCAACTTCGGCCGCCGCGCCTCGTTGATCGCTGCGTCGGCCCTGATGATCGACTACATCATGACGGTCGCGGTCTCGACATCGTCGGCCGTCGAGCAGATCACCTCAGCCTTTCCGGCGCTCATCAACGAGCGGGTGATCATCGGGGTCGCTGCGATCACGCTCATCACGATCGGCAACCTCCGCGGCATCCGCGAGGCCGGCAGCATCTTCGCTCTGCCCACGTACCTGTTCCTCGGCTCGGCCCTGCTGATGATCGCGATCGGGGCGGTCAAGATCCTGGTTCTGGGTGAGCACGGGACCTTCAGCGCCGATCTCGTCGCCCAGACTGGCGAGACGGCGGGTTCGGTCACTGTTCTGCTGCTGATCCGGGCGTTCGCCGCGGGCGCTGTCGCTCTGACCGGCACGGAGGCGATTGCGACGGGCGTCCCGGCCTTCAAGCCGCCCGAAGCGCGCAACGCGGCCACGACGCTCGCCGTCATGGCCGGCCTGCTTGGTGTCCTGTTCATCGGAATCACGTTCCTCGCGGTCAACTTCGGGATTACCCACATCGACCTGCCGGAGAAGCAGACCGTGATCAGCCAGGTCGCCAGCCGGGTGTACGGCGCCGGATCGATCCCGTTCTATCTGTTCCAGGGTTTCACAGCGCTGCTTCTCGTCCTCGCGGCGAACACGAGCTTCAACGCCTTTCCGCGCCTGCTCGCCATCCTCGCAACGGACGGCTTCATGCCCCGCCAGTTCGCCTTCCGCGGCGATCGGCTCGCGTTCTCGTACGGGATCATCGTCCTCGCGACCGTGGCGGCGTCGCTGGTCGTGATCGCCGGCGGCGAGACCCATCTGCTCATCCCGCTGTATGCGGTTGGCGTGTTCATCGACTTCACGATCAGCCAGAGCGGGATGATCCGTCACTGGCTGCGTGAACGCAGCTCGGGCTGGCGGCGACGGCTGGGGATCAACGCCTTCGGCGCCCTGCTGACTGGGATCGTGTTCATCGTCGTGACGATCGCCAAGGCGCCGCCATCCCTCCTTGTCCTCGCCCTGGTGCCGCTTCTCGTCGGGTTGATGTCGTTCATCCGCCGCCAGTACGACGCCCAGGAGCGGGAGCTCCATGTTCGGGATGACATGATCATCGAGGGACCCCACCGCGAGCAGCGGGTGGTCGTGCCCGTCAACGGCATCAACCGGGCGGTCGTCCAGGCCGTCAACTTCGGGCGGACCCTGGCGAAGGACGTCAGGGCGGTCTTCGTGACGGAGGATCCCGAGGCCGGCGACGAGCTTCGACACCGCTGGGAGCGTCAGTTTCCGGGCGTCCCCCTGGTCATTGTGGAGTCCCCGTACCGGGCGCTGATCGGGCCGGTGACCGCCTATCTCGATGTCCTCGACGCGGGCTGGCCGGCAGAGGTCCCCGCACCGATCACGATCGTCGTCCTACCCGAGTACGTCGCCCGCCACTGGTGGGACCGCGTGCTGTATAACCAGTCGGCCAAGCGATTGAAGGCGGCCCTCGTCGGGCGTGAGCACACGGTCATCGCCGACGTACCGTATCGCCGTGGCCACTGACCCGCCAACCGACAAGAGCGGGAGGCCGATGAGCGCCGGCAAGGGTCCACTGAAGGGGCGCAAACCGGCCGATCGGCGGGTCCGCGTCGAACGCCCCCACTCGGCGTACTTCCGGTATTCCGGGCCCGGCCAGCTCGTGGCCAAGCCCGCGGCCAGCGCGCCGAAGACGTCTGTCGGCCGGCTCTGGAACCGCATCCGGGCGATCACGATCGGCCGGCCGCTGGCGTCCGAGGAAGAGATCGGCGAGCGGTTGTCGAAGAAGAAGGCGCTGGCGATCTTCAGCTCCGATGCGATCAGCTCCTCGGCCTATGCGACAGAAGAGATCCTGCGAGTCCTCGTCCTGGCCGGATCGGGGATCGCCCTCGTCTTCTCGCTGCGGATCGCGATCGCGATCTCGGTCCTGCTCGCGGTCGTGGCCCTGTCATACCGCCAGGTCTGCCGGGCCTACCCGTCGGGCGGCGGAGCGTACTCGGTGTCGAAGGAGAACCTCGGGGCGCTGGCCAGCCTGGTGGCGGCCGCGGCCCTGCTCATCGACTACGTGATGACCGTAGCCGTCTCGTCGACGTCGGCGGTCGAGCAGATCTACTCCGTCGTCCCGTCGCTGTTCCCGTTCCGAGTCGAGATCGCGGTCCTCGCGATCGCCCTGATCACGACGGCCAACCTCCGCGGCCTGCGCGAGTCCGGCAACATCTTCGCCATTCCGACCTATCTCTTCCTCGGGCTCGCGCTCACGATGGTCGGGCTGGGCGTCATCCGGGTGATCACCGGCCAGGCCGTGGACGTCCAGCAGGCCAACGCGGTCGAGTCGGGCTCCGAGGGTCTCGGGATCTTCCTGCTCCTGAAGGCCTTCGCCAGTGGCTCGGTGGCGCTGACCGGGACCGAGGCGATCGCCAACGGCGTGCCCGCTTTCAAGCCACCGGAGTCGAAGAACGCCGGCGACACGATGATCGCGATGGCGATCCTGCTGGCGGTCTTGTTCATCGGGATCACGTTCGTCTCGGACGCGTACGGGATCGAGCCGACCCTCAAGGGTGGGGAGACCGTCGTTGCGCTCGTCGCCGGGACCGTCTTCGGCCACGCCTCGCCGCTGTTCTACCTCTTCCAGGCCGCGACGGCCCTGATCCTGTTCCTCGCGGCGAACACGAGCTTCAACGCCTTTCCGCGACTCGCCGCGCTCCTCGCGATCGACGGCTACATGCCCCGCCAGTTCGCCTTCCGCGGTGACCGCCTCGCCTTTTCCTACGGGATCATCCTGCTGGCGGGCGTCGCCGCGTTCCTCGTGTGGCGCTTCGAGGGCGATACCCACGGCCTCATCCCGCTGTATTCGGTCGGCGTGTTCGCGTGCTTCACCCTGTCGCAAATCGGAATGGTGCGCCACTGGAACCGGCACCGTGAGAGAGGCTGGTGGTACCGGGCGGGGATCAACGGGCTCGGCGCGCTCCTGACGGCCCTGGTCCTCGTCATCGTCACGTCGGTCAAGTTCGTCGACGGGGCCTATCTCGTCGTGATCCTCATCCCGCTCCTGGTCGGGATGATGCTGTTCATCCATCGCCAGTACACGAGCTCGCGGGCCGAGCTGGCGATCCGCCCCGGCTATGTCGCGGAGCCGTCCCAGCGCGAGGAGCGGGTCATCATCCCGATCCCGGGGATCAATCGCGCCGTCATCCAGGCGGTCAACGTCGGTCGCTCGATCGCCGACGACGTGGTCGCGGTCTTCATCACGGACGAGCCGGAGGATGCCGGGTCCGTCCGCGCTCGCTGGGAGAAGATGGTGCCCGGCGTGCCACTCGTCGTCGTCGAGTCGCCCTATCGAGCGCTCGTCGGGCCGCTGGCCGCCTACCTCGACGTCCTGGACGCGGCATGGCCCGCCGACAAGCCGGCGCCGATCACCTTCGTCATCGTCCCGGAGTACGTCGCCCGCCATTGGTGGGAGCGGATTCTCTACAACCAGTCCGTCAAGCGACTTCGGAGCGCCCTGCTCGGCCGACCGCATACGGTCGTCGTCAACGTCCCGTATCGGCGCGAGGATCCCGAGGTCCTCCAGAGACCCGATCCTCGATCGGAGGCGCCGGAGGCCTGAGCACGGGCGGTGGTATCGTTCCCGCCGTGCCCGAAGCCCAGGTCCCCTCGTTCAACCGCGTCGTCATCGCCCTGAACGGCGGCTCAAGCGACGCCCAGATCGTGGCCCTGGCGAGCAGGTTCGCCAAGACCGGTACGACAGAGCTGATTGCCGTCCACATCGTCGAGATCGACTGGACATTGCCCCTCGATGCCGACATCGCCGGCCATTCCGAGGAGGCTCAGCGCGTCCTCGACATGGCGGAGTCCGTCGCCGAGAGCAACAAGGGAAAGCTGACGCCGGTCCTGCTCCAGGCCCGCGACGTCGGCGCCGCCCTCGTCGACGAGGCGAGCGAGCGCAACGCGGACCTCCTCGTGGTCGGGCTGCCGTACCGCAAGCGGTTTGGCGGCGATTTTGCCATCGGGCGGACCATTCCCTATGTTCTGAAGAACGCACCGTGCGCAGTGTGGGTCGTGCGCGAGCCGATCCCCGAGGAGAAAACGTGAAGACAGTGATCGTCGGCTGTGGCCGGGTCGGAGCGGTGCTTGCGAGCTCGTTCGACCAGGCCGGCCACGAGGTGATCATTCTCGACCTGACGAGCCGCGCCTTCGACCGGCTGCCGTCGTCCTTCAAGGGCACCGCCCTGCGGGGTGACGGGACCGACGAGGACATCCTGCGCCGGGCGGGCGCCCAGGACGCCGACGTCTTCATCGCGATGACGGAGGGCGACAACCGCAACGTGATGGCGGCCCAGCTGGCCCAGGAAGCGCTCGGCGCGAAGCGGGTCATCGCCAAGATCAACGACCCGCTCCGGGCGGACGCCTATGCCGATCTCGGGATCGCCGCGCTCTGCCGGACGAACCTGATGGCAGACGCGGTTCACGCCTACCTCGACATGCCCGTATCCGGCCGCAAGGGCATTCTCGAACCGACCGGCAGCCATCCCGGCGGCGAGCACCATGAGATCGTCGCGAGCCCGACGAACAGTGAGGTAACGGCAGTCACCGCCAGCGCCGCGTCGAGGGCCGTTGGTGGAGCATCCGATGCCGCGCCACGCGGTTCGCAGGCCGTTCCGGCCAGGGAGGTCTGATCGTGTTCGTGCTCGTCGTCGGCGGGGGCAAGGTGGGGTATTACCTGACAAAGGAGCTCATCGAGTCCGGCCATGAGGTCGTCCTCATGGAGAAGGATCTCGAGCGGGCAAGTCAGATCGCCGACGAGATCGGCTCGGTCGTCATCGCTCACGATGGCTGCGAGGGCAAGTATCTCGGGGAGGCCGGCTGCAACCGCGCCGACATCGTCGCCGCGGTGACGGGCGACGATGAGGACAACCTCGTCATCTGCCAGATGGCCAAGCATCATTTCGACGTTCCGCGGACGATCGCCCGCGTCAACAATCCGAAGAACGAGGAGCTCTTCAAGCACCTCGGCGTGGACGAGCTGATCAGCCCGACCCGGATGATCCTCGGCTCGATCGAGCAGGACATCCCGGTCCACGAGCTGCTCCACCTCGCTGCGCTCGGCGAGGGCGAGCTCGAGCTCATCGAGGCCCACCTCCAGACCGGCTCTCCGGCGATCGGCAAGGCGACCCAGGACCTGGACATCCCCGAGGGCTGCTCGCTGTTCGCCGTGATCCGCGACGGTATCGCCACGCCGCTCCGGCCGGAGACGATCCTGCGCGAGGGCGACAAGGTCATCGCCATCGGCCGGCAGGAATGCCAGGAGCTGCTTCACGGCCAGCTGATCGGCGAGGCGATCCCGGCAACGTAGTCGGCCGCTGCATTGGCCGTCCATGCCGGCGTTGTCGGCTCCGCGCGCTCGCTCACGCACCCGAGGGTGCGCTCGTTCACGTGCTCGCCTCCGCCTTGGCCTGAACGACCCCTGCCGCGGCCGGGCTGAGTGGCTTTCCCGGAGCTGCGGCCGGGCTGCGTGGCCAACATTGCCTAAACGACTCTTGACAACGGCATTGTCAAGGTTCTAGCATCCGACCATGTCCGGAACACTCCAGTCCCCTCGCACTGCTCGGACCTGGTCCAGCCGCGCGGTCGCCGAGTCCGCCAGGAAGGCTGGCTGACGATGGGCTTCGGTCGGGCCGACAAGGATCCACGGCGACCTGTCTATGTCATCAGCGTCGCCGCGGGGATCGTTTCCGTCCATCCGCGAACGCTGCGGATCTACGAGGGCGAGGGCCTGCTCTGCCCGGCCCGAACCCCGACCAACATCCGGCTCTACAGCGACGAGGACATCCGGCGGATCCAGTGGATTCGCCACCTGACACGCGACCGAGGGGTGAATCTCGCCGGCATCAAG
>Ga0307312_10001299_pt1 | contig 12744 bp, 10 predicted proteins | sample ER_DNA_202_FD_194489 | JGI IMG/M metagenome (GOLD analysis project Ga0307312, IMG submission 194489) | Bulk soil microbial communities from the East River watershed near Crested Butte, Colorado, United States - ER_DNA_202 | ecosystem: Environmental > Terrestrial > Soil > Floodplain | place...
GCCGATCCGCTTCGCGTACGCGGGGTCCATCGCGTGCTCGGCATCGATGAACGCGCAGATGCCGCCGCGCCGCTGGGCCTCGGCGATCACGTGGTAGACGAGCGTCGTCTTCCCGGAGGACTCCGGGCCGAAGACCTCGATGATGCGCCCGCGCGGCAGCCCGCCGATCCCCAGCGCGAGGTCGAGCGCGAGCGAGCCGGTCGAAATGGCACCGATCGCGACCTGGGCCTGGTCGTTCATGCGCATCACCGAGCCCTTGCCGAACTGGCGCTCGATCTGGCCGAGCGCGGTGTCGAGAGCCTGCTCGCGGTCCAACGTCATCTACCTCCCCATGCCATGGATTCGAGGACTTCATATTGCGCCCCGCTGGGGCGTAGTCGGGACAGGAAAGCAGCCGCGTCGGACGGCATGAACGGTTCCAGGTCCGGCAGAACCGGCTGCAACCTCGGACGCTTCCGGAAGCGCAGCACCGTCACGTGCGGGAGCCATTTCCGCCGCTCGGGCTCGTAGACGCCGAGCGCAGCAAGCCGCTCGTGGAGATCGACCGCGAGCGCCGCTGCGCGGCCGTCCGCGTCGTCGAAGGTGAGCATGCCGACGCTCCGGGTCTCGCGGTACCCGCGCAAGGAGAGAAGCGGCGGCTCCGCGCGTGCGGCTGCCTCGCGCAGGGCCCCGAGGATGGCGTCGAGCTCGGCCACCGGCCGGTGGCCGAGGAACGCAAGCGTGAGGTGCAGGTGCTCGGGCGGAAGCGGCCTAACCTCGGGCACGCCGGCCAAGGCCTCGCGCTGCCACACGGTGAGACGCTCAGCCGTCTCGTGCGGCAGGCGCAGGGCGCAGAAGAGACGAAGTCGCTCACTGCCCTCGACGCTAGCAGGAAGGCTCATGCGCCTTCGTGACGACTTTGTGCCAGAAGCGTGCGCACCAGATGGAGCGCGGCGAGCGCCGCCCTCTGCCGGATCGCCTCGCGCTCGCCCGGGAGGTTGAGCTCCTGCGGGAGGCTTCCGCCGGGGCCCTCGGCGTGCAGATAGACCAGCCCGACCGGTTTCTGCTTGGTGCCGCCACCGGGGCCGGCCACGCCGGTCACAGCGACCGCCACCTCGGCGCGGAGCCCCTCCCGGGCGCCTGCCGCCATTGCCGCAGCGACTTCGGCTGACACGGCTCCGTAGCGCTCCAGGACCGAAGTTGGCACACCGAGCTCCGCAGCCTTGACGGCGTCCGCATATGCGACCACGGCGCCGAGAAAGACGTCGCTCGAGCCCGGCACGGAAGTCAGCCGTGCCGCGACGAGCCCGCCGGTGCACGATTCCGCGGTCGCAAGGGTCAGGGCCTGCGCGCGGCAGGCCTCGAGCACCAGGGCCTCCACCGGCCGCTCATCCTCGGTGAAGAGGTGCTTGCCCACACGTTCCCTCAGGCTCGCCGCAAGCTTATCCACGCGCTCCTCGGCCCCGGCCTCGACGATCAGATCGACGTGGATCTCGAACTCCCGGGCGCAGATCGTCGCCGTGACGCCGTCACCCTCTCCCCCGGCCTCGTGCAAGGCCCGCGCGATCTCGGACTCGCTCGCGCCGTAAAAGCGCAGCACGCGGCGCTGCGGTGGTTGCGCTCGCTCGAGGACGCGCCGGACCGGCTCCGATTCGAGCGCTCGCGGCCAGAGGCGCTTCAGCTCGGACGGCGGCCCCGGGAGCACCACGACGGGGCCGTTGCCACCCTCGACCACCAGCCCCGGCGCGGTGCCCGCCAGACCGAGCACGAGCGCGCCCTGCGGCACCGTCGCCTGCTTGCGCACTCCGGCCGTGAAGTCCGCGTACGGCCGCCGTAGGCGCTCCGCGATCCGGCGCGAGACGCCTTCGATCTCCGACTCGAGCCCCGGCTCCACGACGAGCTCTCGGCCCATGGCGCTGGCCACGACCTCGACGGTGCGGTCGTCATGGGTCGGGCCGAGCCCGCCCGTGACGAGGCAGAGGTCCGCTTGGAGCCCTTCCCGAAGGGCTGCCTCCAGCTCGGCTGGATCGTCACCGACGATCGCGATGCGCGCCGGCTTCACGCCAAGCCGCAGCAGCTCCTGCGCCAGAAACGGGCCGTTCAGATCGGTGCGGTCGCCGCGGACGAGCTCACTGCCGGTGACGACGACGAAGCCGCGGGGGCGGCTCAAGCGGCCGGCGAGATTGCGTGCGGCGTGACGATATAGGGGCCGCTCCGCGTGAGGCTGTACCGCTTGCCGTTCAAGGTGATCGAGAGGTTCCCGGGGTTCCCGAAGTTGATCCAGAGCTTGCGCGCCCGGAAGGGCTGGGTCTGGCCGAGCTCGAGCGTGCCCGTGTAGCGATCTTGTCCATTCGCCGACCAGCTGCGCACCGCCATCCACGAGTTGCCGTGTGTCGCCCTGATGGTGAGCAGGAACTTCGCGGGAGCGGCCTTGTGCGTGGTTGGAGCCACGGCGGGCTTCGACGTCGACGTGGTGCCCGGAAGGTTCGGGATCCGCTGGGTGCCCGTGTCGCTGAACTTCCAGGCCGCGATCACGAGCGCGAAGAGCGCGCCGATCCCGGCGAGGGCGAACAACACGCCGCGGTTCTCGAGCCTGCGCTGGTGCTGGCGGCGCACGTTGGACGTGCGACGCGACACGACCGGCTCGCGGGGCTCCTCCTCGCCCGCGCTGAAGCGCGAGTTGTATTCGTCCACGTAGAGCTGCCCGTCGAGCCCGAGGTAGTCCGCGTAGGTGCGCAGGAAGCCCTTGACATAAGTCTGGGCAGGGAGCGTGTCGAAGCTCTCCTCCTCGAGGGCGCGCAGGTAGCGGGCCCTGATCTTCGTCGCCTGCTCGAGCTCGCCGAACTCGAGCTGCTGGCGGAAACGGGCCTCGCGCAGGCTGTTGCCGATCTCGAACACGTCACGATTGTAGTGCCGATTCGGATTTAACCGAAGAGGTTGAGCAAGCCGTAGAAACCGAGCGCCAGAGCCGCGGTGAGGCCCACGAACAGGGAGATTGCGCCCAGGAGGCGCCCCACGCGAGCCGTAGCCTCGCCGCCGATGCGCCCGATCGAGCGCTCGACGTTCCGACGAGCCCGGCGAGCGAGCGCGATCGCGGTGACGCCGAGGACTGCCGAGCCGCAGGTCGCCGCGGTCGCCTGGATGAGCGTTACCTGGTCGAGCCTGCGCGCCGCCAGGAACCCCAGCGGCGGGATCGCGAGCCCAACGAGCGCGAGCAGGACCGACCCCCTGGCTGCGTCGTTGCGCCCGCGGGAGCTACTGCTTCTTGTAAGGCCGTCCAACAGCTGCAGGCGGGACAGTGCGGCCGATCACGCCGGCCACAGCGATCAGCGTCAGGAGGTACGGCAGCGCCTGGAAGAGCGTCGCCGCATTGCCGGAGTAGGCCGGAAGCCTGAATGCGAGCGCGGTCGAGAACCCGAACAGCAGCGCCGCGCCGAAGGCGCCGAAGGGACGCCAGTTGCCGAAGATCAGCGCGGCCAGGGCGATGAACCCTCGGCCTGCGGTGACGTTCTCGTTGTAGGTGTTCAGGTACCCCACCGTCAGGAAGGCGCCGCCCATCGCGGCGAGCATCCCGGACAGGATGACGGCTCCGTAGCGCACGGCGTAGACGTTGATCCCGACCGTCTCGGCCGCTCTGGGATGCTCACCGCAGGAGCGAATCCGCAGCCCGATCGGGGTCTTGAACATGACGATGTAGGAGAGCGGGACGAGTGCGATCGCCACCCAGATCATCAGGTTCAGGTGGCCGAACGAGCTCGCGAAAAATGAGTGGCTGGAGTCGCTCGCCAGGTTGACGTTGGGGATCTGCGAGATCCCGGTCGGGACGTTCTCGCCGTGATACAGCTGGACGAAGAAGTACCCGGTGATTCCTAGCGCGAGAAAGTTGACGGCCGTCCCGCCGACGATCTGATCGGCGCGCAACTGGATCGCGAAGAACGCGTGGACGAGAGCGAGCCCGCCTCCCGCCGCCATCGCGATCAGCACGCCGAAGAACCAGTTCCCGGTCTTGTCCGCGCCCCAGATTCCCCAGAAGGCGCCCATCAGCATCATTCCTTCGAGGCCGATGTTCACGACACCGGAGCGTTCCGAGAACATCCCGCCGATCGCTGCGAAGGTGAGCGGCGTGGCAAATACGAGCATCGAGGCGATCAGGCTGGCGGTGAAGACCTCGTCCAGGTTGGCCTGGCTCGAGCGAGTGGCGAGCACTCCAAGCCCCGCTCCCGCGACCCCCGCCGCGATCGCGCCCCAACCGACGCGGCGAGCTCCGCGGGCGACGCAGGAGACGCCCAGCAAGGCCGCGACGATACCGACGATGAGCGACCACGTGATCGTCCGGACGGAGATCGGCGGAATCGCGAGCAGGCACGCGACGATCCCGAGCAGGATGCCGACGGCTCCGACCGACGAGGGCTCGAGCAGGCGAGAGCGGAGGACGCGGTCGACGTTGCCGACATACGTGCTCACGCGGGTGCCTTCGCCCCTTCGACCTCTGCCCGTCTCCGAAGTTTCCGCCGCGCATTCCACAGATACAGGATCAGCACGTCCGCGCCCACGAAGAGGACGACGAGACCCTGAATCATCTCGGTGAGGTGACCCGCGAGGCTGGGGTCGATCGAGCCCCCTTGCAGGCCGTGTGTGGTTCCGTACACGAGCCCTCCGAAGAGCAGGGCTGCGAGCCCTGTGCCGAGAGCCGTGTTGCGGCCGAGCAGCGCCACGGCGATCCCGAGGAAGCCGATCGACGTCGCCTGCACGTCGATCGTGCCGTAGTGGAAGAGGTAGCCCATCATGTCGAGGCCGCCGGCAAGGCCCGCGAAGGCCCCGGAGATCGCCATCGCCCGCACGTAGTTCGTGCGCACCTTGATCCCGCCGTACCCAGCCGCCGCCGGGTTGAAGCCCACGGCACGCACCTCGTAGCCGAGCGTCGTCCGGCTCAGGATCAGCCAGAAGACGATCAGCGCAGCGATCGCGATAAAAAAGCCGATGTGGAGGCCCTGGAGGGCAGAGTCGCCCCAGAAGACCGGGAGGCGCGCGCTATCTGCGACGTCGCCCGAGATCGGCACGTCGAGCGGCTTGTTCGCAGCCGCCTGGAGCGGGCCGCCCTGCTGGAAGATGTAGTTGCCGAGCCAGTAGGCGATCCAGTTGAGCATGATCGTCGTGATCACCTCGTGGGCGCCGACGGTCGCTTTCAGGAAGCCAGCGATCGCGGCCCAGATCGCTCCGGCCGCGGCGGCCGCGACGATTCCCAGCGCGATGTGCGCGGGGCGCGCCATGTTCACGAACGAGACTCCGACCCAGTTCGCGCAAAAGAGCCCGACGAGGTACTGCCCGTTGCCTCCGATGTTGAAGAGGCCGCAGCGGAACGCAAAAGCGACCGCGAGGCCGGTCAGAATCAGCGTCGTCGTCTGGAGCAACGTCTGGCTGAAGTTGTACGCCGCGGTGTTCGCGATGTCCGTGTTCCACGGATGCGCCAGCCAGTTGAGACCGGCGCCGTTCAGGATGTCCCAGTACGCCTGGAACGGGTTGTGCCCGGTGGCGAGCACGAGCAGGCCGCCGATCATGAACGCCAGCAGCGCCGTGGCGATGGGAGTCGCGATTCCGCCGGCGCGCTGGTAGAAGGCGAGGCGCGCAGCCACGGTTGCCGGCGGCGCCGTTGCGACGTCCTGCTCCGGCTCGCTCCCGGTCTGCGGGTCGAGCGGCTCGCTCAAGCGGCCGTCGGCTCCTTTCGGCCCGCGCCGAGCATCTCGAGCCCGATCTCCTCCTCTGAGGCCTCGGAGCCGTGCTCGCCTACGATGCGGCCCTCGTACATGACAAGGAGCCGGTCGGACAACGAGATCACCTCGTCGAGCTCGAGCGAGATGAGCAGGATCGCCCGCCCCTCGTCACGTTCCTCGACCAGCCGCCGGTGGAGGTACTCGATCGCCCCGACGTCCAGGCCGCGAGTCGGCTGGGCGGCAACGAGCACCTTCGGGTCGCGGGAGACCTCGCGGGCGGCTACGAGCTTTTGCTGATTCCCTCCGGAGAGCGCGGCCGCTCGCGTCTCCGGGCCGCCGCCGCGCACGTCGAACTCCTTGATCAGCTCACGGGCGCGCTGCACGAGCCGACGCGGGAACAGCCAGCCCCAGCGCGAGTCAGGCGGGTAGCAGTAATCGTGCAGCGCGATGTTCTCGGCCAGGGAGAACTCCAGAACGAGACCGCGGCGCTGCCGGTCCTCCGGGATGTGCCCCACCCCCGCGTCCAGCATCTTCCGCGCCGTCACGTGCTCCATCACCTTGCCGCCGACGGCCACTTGCCCTCCCTCGGGGCGGCGGAGTCCCGTAATCGCCTCGATCAGCTCGCTCTGGCCGTTTCCCTCCACTCCGGCGATTCCGACGATCTCGCCGGCGCGTACGACGAACGAGACGTCTCGCACGGCGGCCAGGTTCCGGTCGTCGTTGACGTGCAGGTCACGGACCTCGAGCACGACGTCCCCGGGGTCCGCCGGCTTCTTCTCCACCCGCAGCAGCACCTCGCGGCCGACCATCATCTTCGCGAGCCCCTCCTCGGTCGCCCCCGCCCTCGGCACGGTGTCGATCTTCTTTCCGCGTCGCAGCACCGTGATCCGGTCGGCAATCTCGAGCACCTCGTTCAGCTTGTGGCTGATGAAGATGATGGAAGTCCCTTCGGCCTGAAGGCTCTTGATAATCCCGAACAGCTCCTTCGCCTCCTGCGGCGTCAGCACGGCTGTGGGCTCGTCGAGGATGAGGATCTCGGCGCCGCGGTAGAGCGCCTTCAGGATCTCGACCCGCTGCTGCCGGCCGACGCTGATCCCCTCGACCCGGGCATCCGGAGCGACGGCGAGCCCGAAACGCGTCGAGATGTCGGTCACGCGCCTGACGGCCTCGCCGTAGTCCAGCAGGACGCCCGCCTTAGTCGGCTCGGTCGCGAGCACGATGTTCTCCGCAACCGTCATCACCGGAATCAGCATGAAGTGCTGGTGGACCATCCCGATGCCACTGTCGATCGCGTCCTTCGCCGAGCCGAACGTGACGGTCTTGCCTCGAACGGCGATCTCTCCTTCGTCCGCCTTGTAGAGGCCGTAAAGGACGTTCATCAGCGTCGACTTGCCCGCGCCGTTCTCGCCGAGCAGTGCGTGGACCTCGCCCTGACGAAGGTCGAAGTCGACACGGTCGTCGGCGACGACGCCGGGGAATCGCTTGGTGATGCCCCGCATCTCGAGGACTGTGGACGCCTCCACTGAGGGTGATTCTATGAGGCTTCCGGCAAACGAAGGGCGGGCATACCGCCCGCCCTTCGTCCAGAGAGTTACGAGTAGCTGCCTACAGCTTGACGGGAACCTTCAGCGTCCCCTTGATGATCCGCGCCTTGATCTTGTTCATCGCGGTGATGAACCTCTTCGGCACGGCGGGATTGATCTTGCCGACGGCCATACCGCCGTTGGCGAGCGTGAACTGGATGTCTCTGTTGGGCTTGAACTTGCCGCTCTTGGTGAGCTTGATCATGTTGAAGACGCCGAGGTCGACGCGCTTGACGCCGCTCGTCAGGACCCGCTTCGCGTCCTTGTACTGGTCCTTGTCGACGCCGATTCCCCATTTGCCGGCCTGAGCCGCAGCGGTCAAGGTGCCGAGACCGCAGCCGCCGGCGACCTGGAAGAGCACCTGCGCGCCCTGGGCGAGCTGGTTCTCGGCCACGGTCTTGCACTTGTCGGCCGCGACGAAGTCGCCCGAGTAGCCGATGAGCACGGTGATGTTCTTGTTGTAGAGCTTCGCGCAGAACTGGTAACCGGCGATCCAGATGTCAACCGGCGGGATGTGCAAGCCGCCGACGGCGCCAATCACCTGCTTGCCGCCCTGCTTCTTCGCCATCTCGGCCGCCAGGTAGCCGACCAGGCACCCGGACTGGTTGGCCGCGAAGTCGATGCCCATGACGTTCGGGTGGTTCTTCTTCAGGACGCTGCCGGTGATGCACTTCTTGGCGCCCTTGGCGCAGTAGTCGGTGATCGCGAACTTCGATTTCGGGAACTTGTCCGCGACGGTCTCGACCGTGTCTGCGAGCAGGAAGCCGGCCGCGATCGTGATGTTCGACTTTGCCCGGATCGCGGTGCTGAAGTTCGGGATGTAGTCGGAGGTCGAGTTCGACTGAAGCGGCTTGATCCTGACCCCCAACAGCCTCTGTGCCCGCTTCAGGCCCTCGAGCTGCGACTGGTTGAAAGAGCGGTCGTTGAATTTGCCAATATCGCTGATGAGCGACGCCAGGAACGTGGCGTTGCTCGCTTTCGGAGACGCCTTGCTCGAGCTCGTGCCCACGAGCGCTGCAAGCGCCGAGAGCAGAACCACTACGAGCGCAGCGGCACCGATTGACGTACTACGTCGTGAAACCCTCACATGCCCTCCCTCATTGAAAAAACGCGCCTGTCTTCTAGGAAAAGACGTCCGATGCTAACCCGAAGTTAGGGCGCCTGTGAAGGGAGAAGGGCTAGATCGCGTCGCTCATGCGGGTTAACGAGCCTTCGTCAACGAGCACTCGGCGGGGCTTGGAGCCTTCGTAGCCGGAGATGATCCCGCGGCGCTCGAGCATGTCGATCAGGCGGCCCGCTCGGGTGTAGCCGACCCGCAGCCGGCGCTGGATGAGAGAAACGGAGGCGGTTTGCGTCTGGACGACGATCTCGATCGCCTTGTCCAGCAACGGGTCCTCGTCGGGGTCGAACTCCCCGTCGGGCAAATCGCCGTCCTCGGGCGCCGCCTCAGGTGCCTCGAGCAGGCTCTCGTCGAGCTCCTGCTCGCGCTGGCCCTTGCACTGCTCGACCACGAGCGCGATCTCCTCTTCGCTCACGTAGGCGCCCTGGAGGCGCTGCAGGCGCGAGGTGCCAAGCGGCTTGAAGAGCATGTCGCCTTGGCCCAGCAGGCTCTCGGCGCCGGCCTGGTCGAGGATCACGCGCGAGTCGGTCTGACTCGAGACCGCGAAAGCGATGCGGCTGGGCACGTTGGCCTTGATCATCCCGGTGATCACGTCGACCGAGGGCCGCTGGGTGGCGAGCACGAGGTGGATCCCAACGGCGCGCGACTTCTGCGCGAGCCGGATGACCGCGTCCTCCACCTCCTGCGGCGAGATCATCATCAGGTCTGCCAGCTCGTCGATCACGACGAGCAGGTACGGCAGCGAGGGCTCGCCGCGGGAGCGGAAGGCACGGTTGGCCTCGGGCAGGTTGCGGGCGCGCACGGCGGAGAGGCGCTCGTAGCGGCGCTCCATCTCCGCGACCACGTTGCGAAGCACGGCTGCCGCCTCCTTCGGGCTCGACACGACCGGCGTGAGCAGATGCGGAATCGACTCGTAGTAGCCGAGCTCGATCCGCTTCGGGTCGATCAGGATCATGCGCACGTCGTCCGGGGTGGCGCGAAGCAGCGTCGAGGTGATGATCGTGTTGATGCAGCCGGACTTCCCCGAGCCGGTCGTGCCTGCGATCAGGATGTGCGGCATCCGTGCGAGATCGGCCCAGACAGCCTGGCCCGAGATGTCCTTGCCGAGCCAGACCGAGAGCGGGCTCGAGGTCGGCGGCAGGTCCTCGTAGATGTCGCCGAGGGTGACGAGGTTCGGGCTCGTGTTCGGAAGCTCGACGCCGACGGCCTGTTTGCCGGGGATCGGCGCGAGGATGCGGATCTCAGTCGTCGCGAGCGCGTACGAGAGGTCGTCCTTCAGCCCCGCGACCTTGGACACCTTCGTGCCCGGGGCGAGCTGGAGCTCATAGCGGGTCACGCGCGGACCGGAGATCTGGCCGATCACGGTCGCATCCACGCCGAAGTTGGCCAGCGTCTGCACGAGCGCCTCGGCGACGCGGGCGCTGTGGTCTGCGTCGGGGCCCGCGCCGGGCTTGGAGCGGCGCAGGAGCTCACGGTCGGGCAGCTGGTAGTCAGCGGCAGGCGGGGCGCCGTTCTCGAAGAGCGTGGGCTGCTCCTGCTCGAACTGCTCCTCGACGAGGAGCGGCGCATGCTCGCCATCGGAGACGAGCTCGGGAAACTCGTGCACGACGTCCACCGGCGGCGCCTGCGGCTTCAACATCGGAGCGTCGCCCTCGATCACGCGTAGCGGCGGAGCCGCCGCCTCTGCGGGCCGGCGGTCGATCGAGCGGCGCGCGGCGCGGTGCACGGCCCGGCCGGAATTGCGGAGCATCGCTCCCGCCGAGGCACCCGTCACGAGCAGGCCGCCGGCGAGCAGCGTCAGGACCCCGACGATCGCGACGCCGGTCCCTCCGAGCGCCAGTGCCAGTCCTCCCCCCAGCACGCCGCCGATGTAGCCGCCCTGGTCCTGGCCCAGCGTGATCATCAAGCCGAAGGCGAGCACCGCGAGGCCGGTGCGGAAGGGCCGAACGTCCACCAGATCGCTGCGGGTGACCATCAGCGCACCGATGATCGCGAGCGCTGCGGGCAGGCCCCAGGCGGCGCCCCCGATGACCGCGTCGAGGCCCTCGGCGATCCAGAGGCCGACGTACCCTCCGTTCCAGCCCGCCCAGATCACGGAGCCGAGGAAAATCCCGATCGCCAGCAGCCCGAGCCCGATCAGCTCTGGGTGCTGGTGCCCGTGCCCCTTGCGCTCGCGCTTCTTGCGCTTCACGCGCGCGGGCACGCGCGGCTTCAGGGTGCGTCTCTTCCGACGGCGCGCCATCGTGCGCTGCTTCGACGCCGGGTGGGCCTTTCCCTCTGCCCTCCTAGCTGCGGGTCAGGTCGCGGCAGACGGCTCGCGCTGCGTCCACCAGAGCCGCCGCTTGCGGCACCAGCGCGCGGTCGGAGCGCCAGGCCGCAGCGATCACGCGCGGCGGCACCTCCGGGGCGAGCCGCAACAGGCGCGTACGCGGATCACGCTCGTCGGCGGAGAGGCTCGGCAGGAAAGCGGTGGCCACGTCGGACGCGACGGCTCCCTGAATGACCTCGTTCTGGTCAGAGCGGAAGACGATCGTCGGCTCGATTCCCTGCGCCCGCAGGTCGTCGAGGGCGATCTGGGTGATCCGGCAGCTGCGGAAGCAGACCAGCGGCTCCCGGCCTAGCTCCTCGAGCGAGATCTCGGTGCGCTCGGCCAGCGGTGACCGCGCCGACACCAGAGCGGTGAAGGGATCGGTCACGAGCTCCGCCCATTCGAACGGCCCCTCCGGGAGCGGCAGCACTGCGAAGATCAGGTCGAGCAGGCCGCGCTCGAGCTGCTCCAGGTGCTCGAGATCGGAGATCGACTCGCGCAGGTCGACCGAGACGCCGGGCCGCTGGGCCAGCAGCAGCTTGAGCGTCTCCGGGAGGATCTTGGCGCCGGCGGTCTGGAAGGCGCCGACCCGGACGACGCCCGTCCGCCCGATCGCGAGCGCGTCCATCTCGGCCTTCGCTGTGGTGATGCGGGCGGAGATCGCCTCGGCGTGCTTCAGGAGCAGGCTCCCGGCCGCGGTGAGCGAGACAGCGCGTCCGCCAGTAGACCGCTCCAGGAGCGTCTGGCCGACGAGCCGCTCGAGCATCGCGATCTGCTGGCTCACGGCGGACTGGCTGTACCCGAGCCGCCGTGCGGCTTCCTTGAACGATTGCTCCTGGGCGACCGCCCGCAGCGCGACGAGATGTCGCAACTCGACTCCGAGCCACGAAGTGTCAGCTACTGCTGCAACCGCCGCAGGCATCGCAGGCTCTACACCGGTCCCTCGATCTCGGGTACTCCTCCCAGAAGGCGCTGCTCCCTTAGACGTGACTCCGCCGCGGTCGTTAGCGAAACTTGAAGCAGGTGAGGCGCCGATAGGAGTCACCGGACCGGCGCCTCACCCGTCATCGCCTGCCTACTTGAGACAAACGGCGTTGAAGTTCATGACGGCGTAGATCGGCTGGTACGAGTAGCAGCCGACACGCTTCGACGTGAACTCCCTGACCGTGCGGAAGAAGAGAGGCGCAAGGGGAGCCTGCTGCTTCATCACGTCGCGGTCGATTGCCGCCCAGGCCGCGTAGCGCTTGGAGAGGTTCGAGATGCGACCTGCGTCTCGCATTCGGTTGTTGAATCCCACGTGGTTGAAGTAGGAGTTGTTGTTGTTGTTCTCGGCCTGGATGTTGCGGCCGTCGAGCAGGATGTCGATGAAGTCGACCGGATCGGGGTAGTCCGCACCCCAGGCCTGGAGATCGAGATCGAAGGGCTCACCGCGGTGGCCCTCCTTCGCGATCCGGACGGCGAAGGGGAACGTCCTGATGTTCGTGTTGATGCCGATGTTCGACAGGTCGTTCTTGACCAGCTGGGCAATCGCGATCGAGGTCGGGCTCGTCGCCGCGTACATCACGATGTTGCAGTGCTTCGGCCGCAGCGAGCGAGCCTTCGACACGTTGGGCCGGCCGGTCGGATAGCCGATGTCCTTCTTCCAGTTCTGGAAGCCGGGCATCGTCGGGGGAAGGATCTGGTTCGTGGGCGTTCCGGCGAACGCACCGCGCTGCGCGAGCGCGGCAGGCCGGTTGACGACGAAGTTGACGGCGCGACGAGTCCTCGGGCCGAGCCCTGCGTTCCCGTTGAAGCAGGAATGACCCTTGATCCCTTCCCCGGCCGAGCCGTAGGTCGTGTTCATAGTCAGGAAGTCCGTGATCACGCCCGGCTTGACGTGGTACTGCTTCGGATAGCGGTTGTGCAGGTTGACGTGTGCGGTCGGCGGGACGCCGAACATGTCGTAGTCCCTCGCGTTCGACTGGACCTGCAGCAGGCTCGTGTCCAGGTTCGTGTTCACGCTGATCGAGATCAGGTTGGGATTGTGCGGCCGCGTGCCCTTGT
>Ga0307312_10001301_pt1 | contig 12742 bp, 12 predicted proteins | sample ER_DNA_202_FD_194489 | JGI IMG/M metagenome (GOLD analysis project Ga0307312, IMG submission 194489) | Bulk soil microbial communities from the East River watershed near Crested Butte, Colorado, United States - ER_DNA_202 | ecosystem: Environmental > Terrestrial > Soil > Floodplain | place...
GCCGAAGGTCTTGCGCTCCTGGCTGTAGCGGAGGGCCAACTCGAGCGCCCGCTGGGCGATCCCGACCCCGCGCGCGGCGACGTTGACGCGGCCGACCTCGAGCGCGTCCATCATCTGGCGGAAGCCTTCACCGAGCCCCGCGTCCTGCCCGCCGAGGATGCGCTCCGGCGGGCAGCGATAGCCGTCGTAGACGAGCTCCGTGGACTCGACGCCCTTGTAGCCCATCTTCTTGATCTTGGGCGGGATGGTCAGGCCCGCGAAGTCGCCCGTGTTCTCAGTCGCACCGGGCTCCTTCTCGGTGATGAAACAGGTCATCCCGGTGTAGGGCGGATCGGCCTTGGGATCGGACTTCATGAGCACGAACACCACCCCCGAGAGCAGGCCGTTGGTGACCCACATCTTCTGGCCGTTCAGCTCCCAGTAGCCATCGTCGGCCCGCTTCGCGGTCGCCTTGATGCCCTGCACGTCAGAGCCGACCTCGGGCTCCGAGAGCGAGAAGGCGGCGCGGATCTCGCCGGTCGCCATCTTCGGCAGGAAGTGGTCCTTCTGCTCGTCGGTGCCGAACTTCATCAGCAGGTAGGAGCCGATGAAGTGGGTGTTGACGACCCCGGAGATCGAGATCCAGCCCCGCGACAGCTCCTCGACGATCATCGCGTAGGTGGTGAGGTCGAGGCCCATGCCGCCGTACTCCTCGGGGATCGTGACCCCGAACAGGCCGAGCTCCTTCATCTGCTCGACGATCGACTCGGGGAACTTGTCCTCGTGGTCGTATTCCTCGGCCACGGGGAGGATCTCGTTGTCGACGAACTGGCGCACCATCTCGGTGATCGCCTTCTGCTCGTCGGTCTTCTCCATGTAGGTGTCGGCGGCTACGGCCATGGCTCCTCCCCTCCGAAGTGCGGGCGGCCAAGGATAATCGGAGCCCGTGTCCGCCGAAGCCGTGCGCATCGTGGAGCAGATCCAGGAGGTCCTCGTCGTCGACGACATCGTCGCGGTGCTGGGCGACGATGACGAAGACCAGCGGATCCGGCAAACGCTCGCCGAGCTGGCCGAGCCGGACTTCGAGGTGATGATGGTGGGGCCCGACTATCTCCCCCAGGCTGCAGAGCGAGCCGGACCCGACGGGTTCCGGGAGGCCTGGCTCGATTGGACGAGTCCGTTCGAGAGCTTCCGAATCGATCTCGAGCGCGTCATCGACGCCGGCGACCGCGTGGTCAGCCTCGTCCGCCAGATCGGCAGGACGAAGACGGGCGGCGTGGAGATCGAGACGTCGGCGGCGGCCGTCTGGACGATCCGGGACGGCAAGCTCACCCGGGTCGAGTTCCACCTCGACCGCAACGCGGCCTTGCGAGCCGCGGGGCTGGCGAATCTGAGATGACGGGTCCAACGTCGAGCTGACGCGGCGTGCGTTCGAGACCATGGCTCGAGGCGCGACCCCGGGTGTCCAGCCGCCGCTTGTCAAGCTGGCCGGCGGTCCTGAGCCGCTCCGGCTAGCCTTCGCGGCGCGTGCTCAGCTACGTCCGGCGCCATCCGCTGTGGGTCATCGTCGCGGGTGGAGTCGCGGTGCGCGTGGTGCTGGCGTTCGCCTTCGTCGGGGGCCCCGGCGACATTAGGGCCCTCCAAACTGTGGGCGAGTTCCTCCAGCGCGACTTCCTGCACGCCTACCAGGTCAACGACCACTGGTTCGGCGGCAGAATCTATCCAGCGTGGCCATATCCGCCCGCCTACTTCCCGTGGATCCTCGCCGCCCTGGGCATCCACAATGTGTCGGGGCTGCCATTCCACGGCGTCGTGCAGCTGGCGCCGATCGCCGCCGACGTCGCGATCGCGCTGGCCATCTACACCTACCTGGGCTGGCGCGGAGCAACCGAGCGCCTCCGCGTCGCCGGCGCGGCGCTGGTCATGCTCGGCCCGTCCTTCATCGCGGTGTCCGGCTACCACGGCCAGATCGACAGCGTCGCGATTCTGCCCGGGGTCGTGGCCGTGATGGCGTGGGAGCGCCGACCCGATTCGACCCGGGCTGTGAGAGCGGGGTTGTTGGTGGGGCTGGGCGCCGCGGTCAAGAGCGTGCCCGGACTGCTCGTGCTGGCCCTGCTCCCGGCCATGCGGTCCCCTCGCGAGGCCGCGCGCTTGATCGGCACCGCGGTCGCCGTGCCGGCGATCATGTTCCTCCCCTTCTTCATCGCCGACCCCGGGGCGCTCGAGTGGCTCGGGGCCTACGGGGGCGTTGCCGGAAGGGGGGGTCTCAGCCTTCTCCTCCAGCCCTCCCTCGCATTCGATTTCCTCACCCAAGGCCTGTTACTCCCGGAGCACACTCCGCTCAGCGAGCTCGTCGCCGACAGCGCCGTGTGGATTGAGGTCGTCGTCCTCGCCCTGCTCGGGGCCTTCCTGATGCGCCACCGCCCCGCTCCGATCGACGGCGCCGTATTGATCTGGCTGGCGATCTACGCGTTCTTCCCGAACTTCCTGTTGCAGTACCTGATCTGGGGACTGCCTTTCTTCATCATGGCCGGCTATCTGAGGCAGACGGCGATCCTGCAGGCGGTGCTGCTTCCCGCAACGGTGATCTACTACGCGGCGGCGTCCGGCGCGGGGATCGCTGAGGGCCTCGCGACCATCTACGTGTTAACCATGATCGGAGTGTGGATCTTCTGGGTCGCGGCGTTCGCCACCGTGGCCGCTCGGATCGCCCGGCGGCGCGAGGCGCCCCCGGGTGTCCAGCCGCCACTTGTCAAGCTGGCCGGCGCGTGAGCCCCGTCCCGCGTCATCCCTTGTGGGCACTGGTGCTCGCCGACATCGGCGTGCGCGCCCCCACGGATTCACCTCTCCTCCCAATCCCGGCACGATCAGGAGACGGTTAGTCAGCTAAGCGCGATGGCACCCGATAATTCGGTCAAACGCAAAGACACCGGAGGCGCTAGCCCCCCGACTGCCTATTGAGCTTGAGAGCGCTCCGAAATTCGAGCCGGGCGAGGTGTTGAAGAGGCGCGGACACCTGCTGCTGATGAAGTTCGGCACCGACGAGCGCGGAAGCTAATTCGGCGCAAAGCAGGAAGAGAAGGACTGCGCCCCGGAGCGAGTCCAGGGGCGATCAGGACCGCTGCGAAGGCCGCGACCGCGACCCACGCAGTTACGGGAACGGGCCGGAGCGTGGAGAGCCTGGCGACAACGGCGCCCAGAACCAGGAGGGCGAGCGTGATCGAGAATCCGTTGATGAAGTCCGCGCCGTCGGCCCAGGGCGCCCGAAAGAAACCGCTTGCCATCGTCGGCCCGCTTCGCGGTCGCCTTGATGCCCTGCACGTCGGAGCCGACCTCCGGCTCCGAGAGCGAGAAGGCGGCGCGGATCTCGCCGGTCGCCATCTTCGGCAGCCCGAACAGGCCGAGCTCCTTCATCTGCTCGACGATCGACTCGTGTCGACGAACTGGCGCACCATCTCGGTGATCGCCTTCTGCTCGTCGGTCTTCTCCATGTAGGTGTCGGCGGCTACGGCCATGGCTCCTGGTGGTGGTGGCGGGGTGGCGTCGACGGTACGTGCCGACGGGCGCGGGCGAAGGATACCCGCGACGCCATGCCGCGAACCCCTCAGGGATACTGAAGCCGATGGGCTCCGCGCTCGAGGCATTGGCCCCGCTGCTCGAAGCGTTCCCGACCGCCGAAGCCCCGCTGAGCGCCGACGACCCGCCGGCGATCGCACGGCTGACCTCGGCCATGGAGCGCGTCGCCGCCCCCGATCTGGAGGGCGCGATGATCGGCCCCGACCCGTCCTTTCGAATCGAGTTCAATGGGGCCGACGGCCTGATCGAGCGCTGGTGGGACTGGCTCAGCCCCTACGAGAGCTTTCGGATGGAGGTCGAGGAACTGATCGAGTCGGGTGACATCCTGGTGACGTGCGTGCGCCAGTTCGGGACGCCGACCGGGGGCGGGCCCGAGGTGGAGGCCGAGAGCGCCGCGGTCTGGTGGCTTCGGGACGATCGTCTCGTCCGGGTCGAGTTCCACCTCGACCGGAACGCGGCCTTGCGAGCCGCGGGGCTCGCGAAGCACCTTGGTCAATGGACAAGGTGACACACCCCTCCCGAGCGGACTCCGGCTGCCGCCGCTGGAGGTGCCCATCCTGGCTGGATAGGACCGTTCCGCTTTCACGCGAAGGGAGAAGCGCTGTTCAACCGGAGAACGCTGTTCCTGCGCATGGAAAGCGGAAGAGTCAGGCGACGCGTTCACGAGGGAGAACGCCTGCATGCAGCTATGAACGCCGGTGCGCGAGGCTCGGGCGACCGCGCGCCTCGGCCCCGGGTCGACACGAGTCGTACCGCGCTAGCCGTCGCCCCCGGAAGCCCGCCGGTAGGTGAAGGCGAGGTCGTCACGGTATCCCTGGTCGTCCTCGTTCAGTTGCCAGACGCCGGTGAGAGTCGAGCCGTCGTCGCTGAGCTTTGCGCCGCCGCGCTGAGCGAACCCCGGGGCGTCGCGCTCCAGCGTCAGCTCCCTGCCGTCGAACTCGATCGCGTAGACCCGATGGACGCCGCGCGAATCGAAGTACTGCATCGAGAGGTCGTTCTCGCCCTCCATCACGCCGATCACGGAGAGCGAGTCGGGAAGGTCCGGATGCTCGTTGGCAGCACGCTGGATTAGGAACCGACCACCTTCGAGCCACTCGTAGGTGGCCCGCCCGCGAACCACCGTGTCTTCGAGCATCGGGTGGGTCATCTCGATCGTCCACTCGCCGACCAGCGCCTGGAACGGCTCCAGCTTCGCCCTGGGGTCGGCCTCGTCCATAGCACTCCTTCGTTCGCGTTTCTAAGGGATGTTGGTCGCTACCTGCGATCGGCGGCCGTGCCCGTGCCCCGCTCGCGACGGTCGCAGATGGGAATCCAAGAGCGGTTCGCGAACCCCTACTCGGCGGCAGAGCGCGGCTACATCGACGACGTGATCGTCCCCCATGAGACGCGTCCCGAAGCTGATCCGCGCCCTGCGCACGCCGCAGACCAAGCGGGTGGAGCAGCCGAAGCGAAAACACGGCAACATCCCGCTCTAGGACACATGGCGACCACGACTCTGCGAGCGACGGCCGGTGCCCGCGAAGCGCGATCCTGGGCGCCGAAGGGGATCGGGGAGACGGAGGTCCGAATCGTTCTCGGGGGGGCAATGGTGGTGTCCGCCGTGCTCGGCCTTTGGTTCAGCCGTAACACCACCTTCTCCCCGGATGGGATCTACGTGTTCAGCAGCACCCCGGAGCTCGACCTGCGGGGCGCAATCGAGCCCTACAGCCCGCACCTAATCCTTATCCCGCGCGTCGTCTTTGCGGCGATCCTGAACGCATTCGGGGCCGGCTACCTTCCGTTCCGCCTCCTCACGACGGCCTCCGTGCTGCTCACGGCAGGACTGTTCTTTGAGTTCGCCAACCGACGAATCGGGGCCGTCGCGGCGCTCGCCCCCACGCTCGTGCTGCTCTTTTACGGTTCTGCCGGGATCCACGTGATCAGCGGCGGGGGATGGGGCGTGCTGCTCACCTTGGAAGCGGGTCTCGGGGCGCTGATGGCGCTCGAGCGCGAGGACCTGAGGGGTGACATCGGCGCATGCCTCTTGCTCTGTGTGGCGGTGGCCACCTATTCGGTGGGGCTTGCGTTCGTGTCCGGTGCCGCGGTGCTGATCATGCTCGGCGCGGCCCGCTGGCGCCGGGCCTGGGTGTTCCTCATTCCGGCGCTGCTATACGGGGCGTGGTTTCTGTGGTCCCGAGGCCACGGCGCAGGTGCCGGCGAGAGCTCCATCACCCTCTCGAATCTGCTGCTTGCACCGAACTGGATGCTCAATTCTCTGGCGAGCGTCGGGGCGGCGCTCATGGGCCTCAACGACCCCCCGCTCGGCGAAGGCTGGGGGCCTCTGGTGGCGGTCGTTGCGCTGATCGCGCTCGGCTGGAGGCTTTGGCGCGGCAACATCTCGAAGTGGCTCTGGGCGGCGGTGGCGGTGCCGGCCACGCTTTGGACGCTCGAGGCGAGCGCGTTTTCACTGTTCCGCGCGCCCGGTAGCTCCCGGTACATGTTCACGGGCGCGATCGCGGTGCTGCTCGTCGCCGTCGAGGCGGCGCGAGGGGTGAGGCTCGGGCGCCGCGAGATCGTAATCCTGTACGTGGTCGCGGCGATCAGCCTGATGACGAACATCGCCCTGCTCCGGGACAGCTCGGCGCAGTTTCGCAGAATGGCCATCTCGGAGCGAGCCGACCTGTCTGCGGTCGAACTCGGCGGCGGTCGCGTGAGCCCGCGACTTACGACCCCAGTGCTGCCGGCGGTCCTGCTTCGGACCGGAAAGCAAAACATCGCCACGGGGTACATCGAGGCGGTGCGGCAATACGGATCGCCGGCATTCTCGTTGCCCGAGCTGCGCGCTCAGGCCGAGCCCATTCGCGAGCAGGTCGACGCGGCGCTCGCGGACACGTTCGGGCTACGGCTGCAACCAACCTCCGCTCCGGCCGGGAACTGCCGGCCGGTCACCGGCCAGGGGAGGGGCTTCAAGTTGCCTGACGGCGGGGCGGTATTGAGGACTGAGCGAGCGCGCGGGCCGCTGAGGCTCCGCCGCTTTGGCAACGCGTTCACCGTTGAGGCTGGCATCCTCGCGCCGGGCGTTCCGATGGCGCTGGCTGTGCCAAGCGACGCGGCGCCCGACCCGTGGTATGCGTCGGCGTTGACTTCCCCGGTGCTGCTGTGCCATTTCAAAGGAGCTTGAACTCGGTGAGAATGGAGTAGGGCGCTTACGATCGGAGCGTGAGTTCGCTACGAACTCATTCGGCGCTTGATTCCGCCCGCCTGGGGCGTCGGCGATCGGGCCGAGGCCGCCGCGCAGGACGTGGTGGTCACGGTGACACCCGGCGCCCAACGGGTGATCTTCTTTTCCGATCTGTGTCCCGGCCAGCACCTCGCCGTGCTGGGCGCCGATGCGCAGGGAAAGGCCGGGGTCGAGCTCGCCGCGCTGGACCGCTGCCGTCTTGCCGGCCGCTCCGAGGGCAGGCGCTCGGCCGAGGAGATCACTCTTTTCGACTCGACCGGGCTCGCGATCCAGGACCTGGCGATTGCAATCGCCGTCTTCAACGCGTGGAGCGAAGGGCGCGTGGAGGGACGGCCCGCGGCGCTCTAGCCCTGACGCCCGGGTCGCGGCGCGGGGCGAGCCACCAGGCACTGAGCGAAAGCGGGATAACGGCCGCGCAGATAGTCGCCGGCGTGTGCCTGAATGGCTTCGGTGGCGAAGGCCGGAAAGCCGAACAGCTCGGACGGCGTGCCCGCAGCCAACTCGAGGCCCGCGTCGTCGAGTAGCCCGCGCACGTCAACGTTACGGCCGTACCTGTTGCTGGCCTTGTTCGTGAAGGGTGCCAAGTCGAGGAAGAGGTCGATGCTGATGATCGCCAGCCCGTCATCCCTGATCACTCGACGGGCATGGCGGCAGAACTCGGTGACGTCCTCTCGCGTCATGTGCTCGAGCGTCGAGATGGAGAGCAGCACGTCCACCGAGTGCTCCGGAATGCCGGCGGCGCCGATCGTGGCCGGTCGAAGGTCCACGCCGCCACCGAATGCACTACTGAGGCGGTGATGCAGGTTCGGATTGAGGCTCCAGCCCTTCCCGGCTGCCGCCAGGCCGGGGTCAACGTTGATCACCTGGTGCCCATCACTGGCGAGGACCCATTGCATGCCCGAGAGCCCGCCTCCCACCTCGACGACGCGCAGCGTGCGGCCCAGGGATGCGATGGTCTGATGGGCCCAGGGGTATTCGAACAGCCGTGTGGCGCTGTTGGGCTGCCAAAGGAAGGGGCCGCACAGCCGCGCCACCCTGGGTCGTAGGGCGAGGATGCGGACCACGCCTGTACGCCTGAGGGCGATCCCATAGAGGCTGAGAGCGAAATCCAGCTTTTGCTGGCGATTCCACCGCTCAAAATGGGGCGGCAGGCGACGCGGCGCAAGCATTCCGCTAGTCGCCCTCCTTCCTGGCCTTGCCCGGCGCCCCCTTCTCTTTCCCCCCGGCGCAGTGGGCCATCGGGACTAACGAGGGCGGGCGGTGACGAGAAGCGTCAACCCGAGCGGAGGCCGGACCCGGTTTTCCACTTCCTGAAACCATAGTCTGAGCGCTCGGTTGATCGCTCGCGCGGCGGGGGACCGTGAGTAACGAAAGCTGTCGTCGACGCTCTTCTCGCGTCGCTTGCTGAGCCATACCGGCACAACGCCGATCGCGTTCCAATACCGGCAGGTGTGAAGTTCGAAGTCGCTCCGCTCTAGTCGCGCAGTGAGCACACCCTTGTCGTAGCGCCGGTAATGCCCCACCTCCGCGTCCTTGGGCCCGTAGAGCCGGCTGAGCGAAGGCACCGACAGAACCAGGGTGCCGGTGGGCTTGAGCGCCCTACGGATGCGTTTGAGGGCGCCCAGATCGTCCTCGATATGCTCGATGACGTCGAGCGCTATGACGGCATCGAAGGTTGCGTGGTCCTCGATGTCCTCGACGCCCGCCAATCGGACTCGTGTGCTGTCCAGTTGCTGCCGCTGGAGTAATCCGCGGCACATTGCCACCATATGCTCCGCCGGATCGAGGGAGACCACCTCGCGCCCGGAGCGAATCAACTGCGCCGTGAGTGCGCCTCGACCACATCCGACGTTGAGAACGAGGCCGGGTGGGGTCATGGACGCAACCAGCCGGTTCAGCGTGGCGCCACGGAAGTCCGCTTCAAGGTGCGCGAACCAGCTCTCGAGATCTGCCTCCGCGGGTCGCCCCGCTTGCTCAGGGGGGAAGATCGGCGATTCGTCTCGCGCAGCAGCTATGTTCCCCCGTGGCAACTTGCTCCCTTTGCGACGAGTCCTACCCGGACGTGAACCTTATTCTGATCCGGGGGCAGTCGCTCTGCGGCCTCAATACTGGGAGCCGCCCAATGCACGGTCGGAGGTTCAAAAGGGCGATACGGTCTAGACTCGCCGAGTTGCATCCACGGATTGCACGCTGGCGTGGAATGGCGAGGGGGAGATGATCCCGGGGGCTGATCAGAACGCGACGGTTGTCGGTACCGAGCGTGCGTCGACCGTCCCCGCCGGCCGCGAGCTGTCGCTCGTTGTCCCCGTGTACAACGAGCGCGATGCGCTGCCGGGCCTGCTCGACGAGACGGAGCGCGTCTGCAACGAGCTGGGCGTTGATTGGGAGATCGTCGTGGTGGACGATGGCTCGACGGACGGAAGCGCCGAGCTCCTCGAACAGCATGCGAGTCGGCGGAGCGGGGTCTCCGTGGTGCGGCTGCGGCGGAACTTCGGCAAGTCGGCTGCGCTGACGGCCGGGTTCGACCACAGCTTCGGCGAGATCGTGGTTACCCTCGATGGGGATGGCCAGGACGATCCCGCCGAGATCCCCGCACTGATCCGCAAGCTCGACGAGGGCTACGACCTCGTCTCCGGCTGGAAGCGGCGACGGCGCGACCCGGCGTTGAAGCGCTGGTCCTCGCGTCTGTTCAACCGGGTGACCGGACGTCTCTCCGGGCTGCGTTTGCACGACCTGAACTGTGGGCTCAAGGCCTATCGTGGCCGCTGCGCGCGTTCGCTCGAGGTCTACGGCGAGCTGCACCGCTTCATCCCGGTGCTCGCCGCGCAGCAAGGGTGGCGGGTGACGGAAGTTCCGGTCGAGCATCGCCCGCGCATCCACGGACGCTCGAAGTTCGGCGCGGCGCGCTACCCGCGGGGTCTCTTCGACCTCATGACCGTGCTCTTCATCGGCCGCTACCGGCAGCGTCCGCTGCACTTCTTCGGCGGGGTCGGGCTGATCCTGATGGTCATGGGGGTCGCGATCTCGAGCTACCTGGCAATCCTCAAGATCAGCGGGCAGTCAATCGGTCAACGCCCATTGCTGCTGCTTGGAGCGTTGCTGATTGTGGTTGGCGCGCAGTTCCTGACCTTCGGCTTGCTCGGCCAGCTGATGACCGCGATCGGACACGACAGTGGTCGGCCGCGTGCCGACGGTTACGAGGTCGAGCGGGTGGTGGACGCGGGCGGGTTAGTGGGTGAAGCTGCCGGAGAGGCGGATGGGAGGACAGAACGAGTGCCGACGCCCTCCGTTCCTCAGGGCCCCTGAGGGCCGGCCTGAGGCACCGGAGTTCAACCTGCCGCCTCCTTGGCAACGATCGAATGACAGAAGCCGCTGCGGGCGCCAAGCTCGCGTCATCCGGCGCGCCGTTAAGCCGCCGACGGATCGCGTTCGTTGGCGTCTCACCCCAGGCCCGCGGCGGGATCGCCCAGTTCGGAGCCAACCTCGTCCGGCAGGTTGCCGACGATACCCACGTTTGCGTGCTCGGCTACCGGCGCCTCTACCCACGGTTCACCCGCCCGGGACGGCAGGCTCCCGATCCGAGCGCGCTTCGTGCTGACGTGCCCGCGACCTCGGGCCTGGTCCCGTGGCTGCCTTGGACGTGGTTGGCGGCGCGTCGGGAGCTGAGGCGGTTCCATCCGACGTTGCTCGTCCTGCAATGGTGGAGCCCCCTCTTCGGCCCCTGCATCTGGTACCTGGCGCGCGATGCGCGTCGCGCTGGAGCACGAGTGGCGATCGTCTGTCACAACTACCGCCCCCATGAGCGCTTTCCCTTCTGGCGGGCGTTGACACGGATCGCGCTCAGGGAGGCGGACGTATTGCTCACGCTGTCGACCCCGGTCGCCGAAGGGCTCGGTGAGCTGCTTCCCGGCAGCAGGATCCTCGCTGGCGGTCACCCACCGAACCTGCCCGAGCTCGCGACAGGGGATGACCCCGACCGGTGGCGAGCACGCCTTCAGCCCCTCGAGGGTCGCGTGATCCTCTTCTTCGGAAACGTGCGCGCGTACAAGGGCCTCGAAGACCTGATCGATGCCATGCCCCACGTACGCGAGCGTCTCGAGGCCACCCTCGTGGTCGCGGGCACCTTCTTCAAGCAGCTGAGGCAGTTCGAGAGCCAGGCGGCCAGCCTGGGGGTATCCCGCTGGGTGCGCTTCTTTCCGCATTACGTTCATAACGAGGACGTGCCCGGGCTGTTCGCGCTCGCAGACGTCGTGGCCCTGCCCTACAGATCCGGGTCGCAGAGCGGGGTTGTCGCCCAGGCGGCCCTCACCCAGACGCCCGTGGTAGCGACGGCCGTGGGCGGACTGCCTGAGGCCGTAGGCGATCGGGGCCTCCTGGTTCCACCCCGCGATCCGGTGCGGCTGGCGGATGGGCTGGTGCGAGCTCTAGAGGATCCGCCTCCTCCTCCTATGCTCGACGAGGACCCGTGGAGGGGGTGGCGCGAGGTGCTGCTCGCCGAGTCCGCGGCTTCGATTGCGACCGGGTCATGAGCGCCTCGAGGTCGAAGGCTCGTCGGACCGTGGGCCTTGGCGCGGGGCTTGTGATCCTCGGCTTTCTCGCGTGGGCGCTAGCCAGCGAATGGCACCGCGTATCGGACTACCAGTGGGAGCTGAGATGGGGGTGGCTCGTGGGGGGCGCGCTGCTCGTCCTCGTCCAGTACCTGCTGTTCGGCGCTGCTTACATCGTGCTGGTCGAGCGCCTGGCAGATCGGCGCGTGGACCGCGGCCGGATGCTCGCGGTGTGGGCCCGCTCCCTCCTCGGCCGGTACGTCCCTGGGAACTTCCTGATGGTCGCGAGCCGGACCCTGCTGGCTGGGGAGGCCGGCGTTTCGAAGCGGGTAGCCCTGGCGGCGACGGTGTACGAGCAGGTGTTTCTGCTCGCGGCGGCCGCCGTCGGCTCGGTGACCTTCCTCGTGCTCTACGGCGGAGGAGGCCAGGGCGTATGGGTGTGGCTCACCTGCGCGGTGCCGGTGCTGCTCGTGCTGCTCGACCCGAGGGTGTTCAAGTGGCTCTCCACATGGGCTCTTGTGCGCGCGGACCGCGAGCCTCTGCGGATCTTCCTCTCCCCAGGTCGGGTGGCGGGATTCTTCGTCCTCTACAGCCTCACGACCCTGATTCTCGCTGCCGGAATCTGGGCCCTGGTCCACTCCGCGGCTGGGGCGGAGGCAGGGGATCCCGCCTTCGTCGGGCTCGCCTCATTGCTCTCGTTCGTCGTCTCGATGATCGTGTTCATATTCCCGTCGGGGATCGGCGTTCGCGAAGGGGTGTTCGCACTCGTGCTCTCCAGGAACGTTCCGTTCAGCGTCGCGGTTGCGCTCGCGGCTGGAACCCGCCTGGTGCTCATGTTGGTCGAGCTCTCGTTCGTGGCAGCGGTTGCCATGGTGACGCGTCAACGGCGGAAATCGCCGACCCCTTCCGCAGCAGCCCCGCCGGCCCCGCCGCCTGGGCCGACTTCCTAGGGCGGGCCGAGTAGAAGAACCGGGGTCCCTCAGGCCGGGGAGGCTCCCGGTCGCCTGGCGCGCGCGACCCAGCCGATCCCGACGTCGCTTTTGCGGAGCGGGAGCTGGAGCAGCCTGAAAGGCGCGGCCACGGCCATTGTCGCCGGGGCGAGCCAGTCGGGGGCGTGAAGAAAGCGGCCGCTCTCGTATGTCCGCTGCTCGATCGGGAGCTCGCTCTTGTCCTGCCGCGCCGCGATCGAGATCCGAATTCGCTCCAGGAGGTAGAGGAGGGGCCAGCCGTATCCCCACACGACCACGTCCTCGAAGCCGGCATCGTGGAACACCTGCTGCAGCCCGGCCCTCGTGTAGCGACGGTAATGCCCGGTTCGCACGTCGATCGGACCAAACCGCTCGGGATGAGCCGGCACGCTGAGCAGCACATGCCCCGCCGGGCGGACCCGCGTCGACCACTGCCTCAGCTCCTCGCGGTC
>Ga0307312_10001303_pt1 | contig 12738 bp, 13 predicted proteins | sample ER_DNA_202_FD_194489 | JGI IMG/M metagenome (GOLD analysis project Ga0307312, IMG submission 194489) | Bulk soil microbial communities from the East River watershed near Crested Butte, Colorado, United States - ER_DNA_202 | ecosystem: Environmental > Terrestrial > Soil > Floodplain | place...
CGCAGCCTCAGATCGTCATCGCGCTGAACCCGCCATCGACCCGCACGATCGCACCGGTCACGAACGCCGATGCCGCCTCGGAGGCCAGCCAGACCACCGTCCCGACGAGCTCGGTCGGCTCGCCGAGCCGATGTGCGGGTGTATGCGCCAGGATCGCGCGCAGCCGCTCCTCGGAGAGCAGCTTGCGATTCTGCTCGGCGGGGAAGAACCCCGGCGCGATTGCGTTGACCCGGATCCGGTGAGGGGCCAGCTCGAGTGCCAGGTACTGCGTGAGGTTGTTGATCCCGGCCTTGGCGATCGAGTAGGTCATCACGCGCGACAGTGGCGGTCCCGACGACGCGGATGAGAAGTTCACGATCGAGCCGCCGGTTCCCCGGTCGACCATCGATCGCCCGAAGACCTGGCAGGCCAGCAGCACCGACGTCAGGTTGGCATCGATAATGCGGCGCCACTCATCAAGATCGACCTCGAAGAACGGCGTTGCGCTGTTCACGCCTGCCGCATTCACCAGGATGTCGACCGGGCCGAGGCCACGTTCCACCGCTGCGGCTGCGGTCTCGAGCGAGCCTCGGTCGGTTGCGTCGAGCGTGAAGGCCTGCGCGCGACCGCCGGCTCGTGCGATCGAATCGGCGCGGGCAGCCCCGCGCTCCGCCGAGCGTCCCAGGACGGCGACGGATGCCCCGGCGGCGGCAAGTCCCTCGGACACCGCGCCACCCAGGACGCCCGTCCCTCCGATGACCGCGGCGACGCGGCCCGTCAGGTCGAACATCCCGCTGGGCGCCATGGGTGGGCTCTCCTTGCGAGTCCCGTGTCGGAGGGTCTACTGTAGGACAATCAAGCAATCCCGACGCGGCTCTGGAGGACCACGCCGTGCAGACGTACGTGTTCCACGCGCGTGACGCGATCCGATACCGGTTTCCCACGCACACTAACGACCTGCTCATGGACCGCCATGACGCGGCCACCTCGGAGGCGTTCTTCGTCATCCTCGAGCCCGGCGAGGCGCCGCCGTTCCATGCCCATCCCGATGCCGAACAGGTCTTCTTCGTCCTCGGGGGGCATGCGCAGATGACCGTGCGAGAGCCTTCCGGACCGACCGCCGTGGAGCTCGCGCCCGGTGACTTCGTTCGGACGCCGCCCGGGCTCTACCACGCCGTGAAGAACACAGGGAGCGGGCGCTTCACGTACCTCTCGATCGATTGCTTTACCGGCGGACCAACCGCCGAGGAGCCGACCTGGGATGCCCACGTTCGAGCCATGTGCGAGCTGAACGGCTGGGACTTCGACACCGTCAAGCTCGGGCCTGTCACTGACGCATCCGGCGCCCTCGACGCCTCGGGCCTCCTCGTCGGCGGCAGTTCCGCCCGGTCCTGACGCCAAATCCGCCCAGTCGCAGGAGCAGCACGTGATTAGGCACCTCGCCGACCTCGCGACCTCGCCCGAGCCGTACGCCGACTACCGGCCGATCTTCGAGACCAAGCGCCTGAACGTCACGCACGTCTCGATCCATCCCGGTGAGACCGTCCCCGCCCACACCCACCAGGACGAGGACCAGGTCTACTGGGTCCAGACCGGGCAAGGTTTTGTGGAGCTGGACGGGGCGCGGACCGAGGTTTCCGCGGGCAGCACCGTGCTGATCCCGCTCGGGACGGAGCACTTGATCACGAATACCGGCACCGGCCAGCTCGACTACGTCTTCTTCGTCGTCTTCGTGCCGGAGCACGCGTGATCGATCATCGCCGCGATCGCCTGCGGACCCTCGTCCTCCCCGACCGGGAGGCCATGGCGGAGGCGGCAGCTGCGCACGCCGCGGACCGCATCCGCGCGATCCTCGCGGCTCGCCGGCATGCTCGTATCATCTTTGCCGCCGCGGCCTCGCAGGCGGAGATGCTGGATGCCCTCGCCATCCAGGACGGGATCGACTGGTCGCGGGTCCAGGCGTTCCACCTCGACGAGTACGTGGGCCTGCCGTTGGGTCACGAGCGTTCATTCGGACGCTGGCTGGACGAGCACATCTGGTTGCGCGTGCGACCCGGGCGCGTCGAGCGCATCGACGGCGGGAACGACGATCCGGAGGCGGAGAGCCGGCGCTACGGCGCGCTGCTCGACGATGGCGGGATCGACCTCGGCCTCATCGGGATCGGCGAGAACGGGCATCTCGCGTTCAACGACCCGCACGTGGCGGACTTCGATGATCCGCTGACCGTGAAGCCCGTCGAGATCGACGACACGAGCCGCCACCAGCAGGTGCGCGACGGCGCGTTCGAGGCATTCGAGGACGTCCCGCGCCTCGCGCTCACGGTGACGATGTCGGCGATTCTCGCCGCGCGCTCGCTGTCGGTCGTGGTGCCGGGCGCACAGAAGGCCGAGGCGGTGGCGCGGACCCTGGACGGACCGATCGAGACGGCCTGCCCAGCGTCGGCCCTGCGCCGCCATCCGGACGTCGTCCTCTTCGTCGACGCGCCAGCGTTCTCGCTCGCGCGCCCGCCGGCGCCCGAGCCCCAAGGAGCGATCCGATGACCATGACCGATACGCGCCTCGCCGTCCACGGCGGCGAGCCCGTTCGGACGACGCCGATCGGGCAGTGGCCGGAGTTCGGTCACGAAGAGGAGGAGGTGCTCCTCGCTGCGCTCCGGTCCGGGAAATGGGGCTCGCTCGACGGGACGTATGTCAGCCAGTTCGAACGCGAGTTCGCGGCGTTCCAGGCCGCGAAGTTCGGGGTCACCACCGTCAACGCCACGATGGGCCTCGCCGTCGCCTACAAGGCCATCGGTCTGGGTCCCGGCGACGAGCTCATCGTGCCCGCGTACACATTCATCGCCACGGCCAGCGCCGCGCTGATGATCGGGGCCATCCCGGTGTTCGCAGACGTGGACCCGGAGACCCTCCTCATCAGCCCCGAGTCGATCGAGGCTGCGGTCACCCCCCGGACGAAGGCCATCGTGCCGGTCCACCACGGTGGCTCGCCGGTGGACATGGACGCGGTGATGGCCGTGGCGGCACGTCACGGTCTGCGCGTTGTCGAGGACGCGGCACAGGCCCACGGCGCGGCGTGGCGCGGCCGGCCCGTGGGCGCGATCGGCGACGTCGGCGTCTTCAGCCATCAGTCGTCGAAGATGCTCACCGCCGGCGAGGGCGGGACGATGGTCACGAACGACCCGGAGATCGACGAGCTCCTGTGGTCGTACCGCAATGTCGGGCGGCGCCGCGGCGGGGAGTGGTACGAGCACGTTCGGCTCGGGTGGAACCTGCGGATGACCGAATTCCAGGCGGCGGTCCTGCTGGCCCAGCTCAAGCGGTTCCCCGAGCAGCAGGCGCGCCGGACGGAGGCTGCGGCATACCTCACGAAGCGGCTCGAGGAGGTCCCCGGCGCGGTCGCTCTCGAGGTGCCCGAGGGTGTCACGGCACACAGCTGGTACACGTACCACTGGCGCTGGCTCGGTGCCCGCCGCGGCGGGCTCCCCAAGATGGAGTTCGCGCGAGCCCTGCGAGCCGAGGGCATCCCCGTGCTCCACGGCTATGTCCCGATCAATCTCAATGAGGCGCTCCGGGCGGAGATCAGCCGTCTCGGCGGGCCGGAGCCAGCCGCTTGTCCGGCGGCCGAAAAGGCAGACGCGGAGGAGATCCTCGCCTTCTCGTCGCCCATCCTCATGGCCTCGCACGAGGACATCGACGACGTCGTGCGCGCCGTCGACAAGGTCGCACGGTACCGCGCATGACCGAGGCTCGGCCGATCCGTTTTGGGCTCGTCGGTGCGGGAGCGATCTCGACGCAGCACCTCGAGGCGCTCGACGCGATCCCAGGCGCGCGAATCGCCGCGATCGCGAGCGCGTCCGCAGATCGGGCGAGGACCGCCGGGGAGCGCTGGGACGTCCCGTGGACCACCGACGTCGACGAGCTGGTTGCACGCGAGGACATCGATGCCGTCACCATCTCGACGCCGTCGGGCCTGCACCCGAGCCAGGCACTGGCGGCGCTGCGACACGGCAAGCACGTGCTCGTGGAGAAACCGCTCGCCCTCTCCAACGATGACGCCCGCGCCGTTGTCGACGAGGCGCGCGACCGGGGCCTGGTCGCCGCGACCGTCTCGCAACGCCGGTTCGAGCCAGTGGTGCAGGCGATCCGGGACACCGTGGCTGGCGGCGCCCTGGGGCGGATCTCGTTGATCGTCGCCGAGGGCTTCTACCACCGCCCGCAGTCGTACTACGACAGCGCCGCCTGGCGCGGGACCGTCGCGCTCGATGGCGGCGTCCTGATGAACCAGGCCATTCATACGGTCGACCTGCTGCGCTGGATCGGTGGCCCGGTCGAGAGCGTGGCCGGCCACGTCGCGACGATCGGGCACCGGATCGAGGCCGAGGACACGGCGACCGTCAGCCTGCGTTTCTCGAACGGCGCGCTCGGGGCGATCCTCGCCACCACGTGTGCCGCGACCGAGCGACCCGTCGAGCTGCGGATCCACGGGGAGCGCGGCCACATCCGCCTCGTGGGCGAGGAGGCGGCCGAGTGGGCGGTCCCGGATCTGCCGGCGCCGGTAGCCGCCGAGGCAGACGGCGCCGAGGGCGTCGGCGCGACGAGCGCAACGTGGGGCACGAATGCCGTCGGCTACGTCCGCCAGTACACGGACTTCATCTCGGCGATCCGGGATCGTCGAGCCCCCGCCGTCACCGCCGCGGACGGTGCCGCCGCAGTGGAGATCGTGCTCGCGGCATACGAATCGAGCCGGAGCGGCCAGGCCGTCGCGCTCGGTGGAGGGCAGGCATGAAGGTTGGCGCCGCGCGCGCGGAGATCACGCCGGAGCTCGGGCTCGTCATGGAGGGTTACGACGTACGCAAGGCCGGGGCGACCGGGGTCCACGATCCGCTCATGGTCCGGGTCCTCGTCGCGGAAGGCCCGGAGGCCACGGTCGCGCTGGTCATCGCCGACCTGATCCAGATCGACCCGCCGCTCCAGGAGCTGATCGCCCGCGAGGTGCAGCAGCGGACCGGGATCCCACGCGAGCATCTCCAGCTCGTTGGCACCCACACCCACAGCGGGCCGATGCTCCGCGAGCCATCCGATGTGATGCGCGGGATCGCGACGACCATCGCCGAGACTGTCGAGACGGCCTGGCGGCAGCGCCGCGAGGCGAACGCGGCAGTCGGGGTCGGGCATGTCGACGGCATCGGCAAGAATCGCCGGCCCAACGGCGGGCCTGTCGACGATCGCGTGACCGTCGCCCGCTTCGACGGCGTCGATGGGACGCCGATCGCGACGCTCGCCAACTACGGCTGCCACCCGACGACCCTCGGACCCAACAACACGCTGTACTCCGCGGATTACCCGGGCGTCGCGTGCCGGGCGATCGAAGCCGAGGTCGGCGGCGTGGCCATGTTCACGACCGGGCCACAGGGCGACGTGAACCCGGGCGGCTACTCGCCGGAGGGGAGCATGGTCGGGATCGTCGTCCCGTGGCGCACGTTCGAGTCGGCGGAACGCTACGGACGGCTCGTCGCCGACGCGACCCTCGCGGTCCGGGCGACCCTCCGCCCGGCGCCGTCGGATCGCGTACGCGGCGATTCGCGCGTCCTCGAGCTGGAACGCAAGCGCCTCCCCGACCCGGCCGCTGCACGTGCCGCGGCGGTGTCCGCCGCTCGAGCAGATGCTGACGTCCGGGCGGCGGATCTGTCCGACGACGCGACCTATCACGCCGCCGTCGCCGCCGCCTACGCGGACCTCATCGCCGGCCAGGCGGAGGATCCGGAGCGCGACGGACCCGTCCGGGTGCGAGTGAGTGCGCTCGCACTCGGGCCGCTGCTCCACGCCGGCGTGCAGGGCGAGCTGTTCGTGGCGCTCGGCCAGCGGATCCGCTCGGCCCTCGGCGAGGAGAACACCTGCATCGCCGCACTGACCGACGGCACGATCGGCTACATCCCCACTGCCGACGCGTTTGACGTCGGCGGGTACGAGCCGAATGCGAGCGTGCTCCGGGCAGGCGAGGGCGAGCGGCTCGCCGATGCGGTCATCGCTCTGGCGAGCGCGACGGCAGCCGCGGTGGCCCCGGCGTGATGCACCAGCAGGCGACGATGGAGGAGCAGGCGATGGCGAGCCCAGTCCACCAGACCTACCTCGAGAAGGCCAAAGGCATCCTCGATCGACTCGCGCGCGAGGAGTCCGAGTCGATCATGCGGGCCGGGGCGGCCGTCGCGGATCGTGTCGCCGAGGACCGGCTCATCTATGTGATCGGGCCCGGCGGCCACTCGCAGATCGGCGCCGAGGAGGTGTTCTCGCGTGCGGGCGGCCTCGCCGCGATCTACTCGTTCATCGACGACGGGTTCTACCTGGGGCACGGCGCCGGTCGATCGATGCGCATCGAGCGGACGCCCGGCTACGCCAGGGCGATCCTCGCCGAGGTCGCGTTCGAGGCCCGCGACCTGCTCATCATCGTGAACGCCTACGGCATCAACTCGGCGACGATCGACAGCGCGATGTACGCGCACGAGCTCGGGATGACGACGATCGGGGTGACATCGGTCGCGAACCAGCGCGGCCTGCCACAGGGCCATCCGAGCCGCCACCCCAGCGGCAACGACCTTTGCGACGTCGTGGATATCGTGGTCGACACGAAGATGCCACTGGGCGATGCCCTGCTCGAGCTCGACGGGGTGAGCCAGCCCGTCGGCCCCGTCTCGACGATGGTCAATGCGTACGCCATGAACTCGATCATGCTCGAGGCGATGGCCGAGCTCGTGCGCCGTGGCATCGACCCACCCGTGTGGAAGAGCTCCAACAGCCCCGGCGGCGACGAGGCCAACCTCGCGGTCACCGAACGCTACCGCGACCGCGTTCCGAACCTGTGACCGCATGTCCGTGATCGCGCGCTCGGGTTCCGTGGCCGCCACCGGCGAGCGACGTGCCGCCCGCCAGCGTGCGGAATCAATGTCTGATGATCTATTGTCCGACGATCCAACGGCTCGGAGGACCTCGCCCGCGATGGCGCTCCAGAGACCAGAGACGCTCACCACGGCGGTCGCCACCTACATCCGCAATGCGATCGTGCACGGCCAGCTCGCGCCCGGCTCGCGACTCTCGGAGGTGGCACTCGCATCCGAGCTCGACACCTCGAGGGGAACCGTCCGCGAGGCGCTCAGAACGCTGGTCGACGGCGGCCTCATCGAGGCCATCCCTCACCGCGGCGTCTTCGTCACCCAGCTGTCGGTCCGAGCGACGTGGGAGATCACGAGCCTCCGCGCGCTGCTGGAGCCGTATGCGTCGCGGCTGTCGCTCGAGGCCGCCGGCACGGCGCTCAACGCCGACGTCCATGCGGCGTTCGAGGACCTCAAGGTCGCCGTGGCGTCGGGCGACCCGGTGGTCGTCGCGGACGCTGACGTTGCGTTCCATCGCTCGGTCTTCGCCCGGTGCGGGCACGACATGCTCCTGAACCAGCTCGAAACACTGCAGTCCCTGTCCCGCCGCGTGGTCCTGACGAACCAGATCTCCTCGGCGGACGCGCCCACGCTGATTGCCCAGCACCAACCAATCGCCGACGCCGTCGAGCTCCGCGACCCGGAGCTCCTCGAAGCCGCCGTCCGGACCCACGTCATCGAGGGCGGTGAGCTCCTCATGACGCGGATGGCCGCGCTCGAGACGGGTCGGTCGAAGGTCGCGACAACCGGGTCCTTCGGCCTCGGGAGATGGCCGAGCGGGACGACCCCACATCCACGGCGAGCGGGCCTGGCCCGTCGCGACGGCCGCTCGTGAAATCGGCGGCGGAGGAGGCGCGCCACCTTGCAGATCGCGTGACCGAGACACTCGTCGAGCCAATCCAGAGGAGGAGGAAGCACATGCACCAGGTCAAATCCATCAAGCTGCTGGCGACAGGAGCGTCGCTGCTGCTTGCCCTCAGCGGCTGTCAGCCCGGGACGCCCTCGCCCGGTGCGTCGTCCGGCCCGCCCGCGAGCGGCCCCGCCGCGACCACGACGGCAAACGCCTGCGGAACCGACCCCGTCACGTTGAACGTCTGGGGCGGCTACCCGGAGATCGACGCCGTCTACAAGCAGGCCGGCGAGGACTTCAAGAAGACGCACCCCAACGTCTCCTTCACGGTCTTCAGCACGGACCTTCGCGGTTTCGAGCAGAAGCTGACCACTGCGCTGCCGTCGAAGACGGCCGGAGAGGTCATCGTCCGCACGACGAACTTCCTGGCACGGTTCATCGACCAGGGCCTGCTGGACAAGCTGCCCGATGACATCAAGACCGCGGTGAATACAGCAGGCGCGTACGCACCCGAGGTCATCAAGGACAATACCTACAAGAACGACCTCTGGGGGATGCCGATCTTCACCGGCGGCACCGGCATCTACTACAACACCGACGACTACGCCACGGCAGGAATCACGAATCCGCCTGCGTCGCTCGAAGATCTCGCGGCGAACGCGCGGAAGCTCGCCGTCAAGGACGCGAGCGGGACGCTCACCCGATCCGGCTGGAGCCTGCGGCTCTCAGGGCAGGGCAGCGGCGTGGCCGAGAAGTTCTGGATCCTCCTGATCCAGAAGGGCAAGACCCTCATCCGCGAGACCCCCGAGGGCTCCGGCAAGTGGGTCGCCGAGTACAACGGCCCCGAGGGCCAGGCCCTCTTCCAGATGTACGTCGACATCCTGAAGGAAGGCGTCGACACCGAGGAGATCGACGCCGACGCGAAGGCGTTCGAGACCAAGCAGACCTCGCAGTTCCTGCGCGAGTCGTGGGTCATCAACGAGATCGCGACGACCGCGCCCGATCTCGTGGGTCACTACGCCACGATCTCGCCGCCGGTCGGTGACATCCTCACCACCGAGTCCATGTTCGTCCCGGCCGACGCCGCCAACAAGGACTGCGCCTGGGACTTCATCCGGTTCATGCGCGAGCCGGAGCAGCAGCAGAACCTGACCAAGGTCTCCGGGTGGCTCTTTGCCCGCCAGGACATCGACCTCACCCAGTTCCTCGTCGACAACCCGGCCTACGAGGGCTTCCTCAAGCGGCCGGATAACTTCCAGCTGTATGTGACCCCGCCGATCGCGGAGTTCGACGAGATCGAGACGAAGCTCGCCACGCATCTCGTCGAGGGCTATGCCGACTTCGCGAACCTTGCCGGGCAGCCGGACAAGATCAAGGCGCTCCTCGATGGCTGGGCCACCGAGACCAACGACATCCTGAAGGCCAACGACCACTTCGGCGGCTGAGCAACCTGATGGTGGGCGCCGCGGCTTCGCGGCGTCCACCATCGACCCCTGATCCATCTGCGAGGACCAGACCGTGATCCATCCGCTGGCAGCGGTCCGGGGTGTGCCCCGGCGCACCTGGCTGCGCTGGCGATTCGCGTATCTCGTCCTGCTGCCAACGCTGATCCTGTTCACGTACCTGCGCGTCGTCCCCACCGCATGGGCGTTCGTGATGAGCCTGTTCGATTGGGGAATCGTCAAGCCGGCTGAGAAGTTCGAGGGCCTCAACAACTACATCAAGCTGCTTTCCGACAAGAACTTCCAGACGGCCTTCACCAACACCACGATCTTCGCCGTCGCGACGACGGTGCTCTCCGTCCTGCTCGCGATCGTGCTCGCGGCGTTCCTTGCGCGAGTCGTCCGCGGCCGAACGGGCGGGCTGCTCGAGCTCCTGTACTTCGCACCCGTGCTCGTCCCGCTGGTCCCCGTGACGCTTGGCTGGCGCGAGATCTTCAACTACAACCACGGCGTCCTGAACGCATTCCTGGGGATCTTCGGCGTCACCCGGGTCCCGTGGCTGAGCGATCCGACGATGGCGCTCGTGGCCGTGATCATCCTGTCGGTCTGGAAACAGGTCGGCTACAACATGATCATCCTGATCGTGGGGATGCGGGCCATCCCGCGCGTCTACGAGGAGGCGGCGTCGGTCGACGGCGCGAGCGCCTGGCAGCAGTTCCGGCACATCACGATGCCGCTCCTCGCCCCGGTGACGCTGTTCGTCATCGTGATCACGACGATCGCCTCGTACAACGTCTTCACGCAGGTCTACGTCCTCGCGTCAGACGTCCAGGGCGCACCCGGTCGGCTCGTCCGGGTCATCGTCTACGACCTCTTCGAGAACGGCTTCCGGTTCTTCAACATGGGCTACGCGTCCGCCGAGGCTGTGTACCTGTTCCTGATCATCCTGGTGCTGACGCTGATCCAGTTCCGGTTCCTGCGCGGGAGCACTGCCGAATGACCCTCCGCCGAACGGGCCTGTCGCGCGTCCTGTATTGGGTCCTCGTCGTCGCGCTGGCGCTCGGCGGGATCGTGATGGTCTTCCCGATCTTCTGGCTTTTCAGCGTGTCGTTCCGGCCGGCCTCGGAGCTGAGCGTCGTGCCGCCGAACCTGCTGCCGGTCTTCTGGACGCTCAAGAACTACGAGACGGTCTTCGCCCGGGCGCCGATGCTGACGTACCTCTGGAACAGCTTCGTCTTCGCGACGGTGTCGACGATCTTCATCATCCTGACGTCCTCGACGGCGGGCTACATCTTCGCCAAGTTCAAGTTCCCGGGAAACCACGCCATCTTCATGCTCGTGCTCGCCACGGCGATCGTGCCGTTCGAGATCTACATGGTGCCGCTGTTCCTGCAGATGAACGCGCTGCACCTGGTCAACAACCCGCTGGGCCTGTTCCTGCCGTTCCTCGTGCTCTCCTATGGCATCTTCTTCATGCGTCAGAACACCATGACGAGCGTTCCTGATGAGATCCTGGATGCCGCCCGCATCGACGGCATGTCGGAGACGGGCATCATGATCCGGCTCGTTCCGCGCCTTCTCGCACCGGCGGTCTCGGCGCTGGCGATCCTGGCGTTCATCCAGGCCTGGACCGCGTTCATCTGGCCGCTCCTGATCCTGAACGACCCGAAGTACTTCCCGATGGAGCTTGCGCTCTCGCAGTTCGCGAACACGGGCTCCACGAACTTCGGGGTGACCAGCGCAGCGGCCGTGATCGCGCTGCTGCCGTCGATCATCGCGTTCCTGTTCCTGCGCCGCCGGATCGTCGAGGGCATCACGATCACGGGCCTTAAGGGCTGAGGTGGCCCAGAAACACGCTCCGTCCTTCGTACTCGAGGGGCGCGCAGTGGACGATGGGCTCCCGATTCGCCTGACGGTCGAGGACGGCGACGTCGTCGCCGTGGAGCGCGCGCCCACGGGCTCCGCGGCCGACTGGATTGCCCCGGGCTGGCTCGACCTCCAGGTGAACGGCTTTGAGGGCCACGACCCGAATGCCGCGAACGCCACCCCTGCCGAGACGATCGAGATGACCCGCGCGCTCTGGCGTCACGGCGTCACCGGCGTCTGCCCCACCATCTGCACCGAGTCCGAGGAGCACATCCTCGATTGCCTGCGAGCGATTGCGGCCGCCTGCGAATCGGACGCGCTCGTCAGGGCGAGCGTCGTCGGGATCCACGTGGAGGGCCCGCACATTTCGCGGGAGGACGGGCCTCGCGGCGCCCATCCGCTGCGGCATGTGCGGCCACCGGACATCGACGAATACCGGCGCTGGCAGGACGCGGCGGGCGGGCGGATCCGAATCATCACCATCTCCCCGGAGTACCCGGATGCCGTGGCCTACATCCGGGCGATCGTCGCTGACGGCGTCGTGGCGTCCATCGGCCACACCGGCGCCGACAGCGAGCAGATCCAGGCAGCGGTCGACGCGGGCGCCACGTGGTCGACGCACCTCGGCAACGGCGCGCATGCCTCCATCCGGCGGCATCCGAACTACATCTGGGACCAGCTCGCGGAGGACCGCCTGTCCGCAGGGTTCATCTTCGACGGCCATCACCTGCCGCCGGCCGTCATACGGACGGTCGTGCGGGCGAAGGGCGTCGAGCGCACGGTGCTCGTGAGCGATGCCGTCCTCGCAGCAGGGATGGAGCCGGGCGAGTACCAGCTCGCCGACGGGCTGCCGATCACGCTCCAACCGTCCGGCCGGCTCGAGATGACGGGCACGGAGTACCTCGCGGGCGCCGCAGCGCCGCTCGAGGTCTGCGTCGCGAACGCCGTCCGCCACGCCGGACTCTCGATCGCGGACGCCGTCAGGGCCGTCACGATCAATCCGTCCCGGCTGCTTGGCCTCGGCCCGCTTGCCGGTCACGAGGCGTTCCAGGTCGGGGCGCGGGCAAACCTGACCCTGTTCCGCCAGGACGCGGAGACACTCGACATCATCCCGCTCGCAACGGTCGTGGATGGGGTGCGCGTCTTCGGGGAGGCTGCGCGCTGACGGGTACCGCTGACCTGACCGTCACGGCGTGGATCACCGTCCCGGACCGGGCCACCTCGGGGCTCGGCGACATCCTCTCCGCGTTCGATGCCGCCGAGCGACGGGGCCTGACGCTGGGGTTCCTCGACTCGTCGCCCACCGGCAACCATGGGAACGATCGCGAGCTCATGTTCGGGCTCGACGCCGGGACCGCGCCGACCTGGGCGGACCTTGGGTCGCCCAGCCCCGCGACGATCATGGTCGCCGGGCTCGCCGTGCTCGACGGCTCCCTGTACGCGGCAACATGGGAGGGGCCGCCGACGGAGCGGGGCCACGTGTACCGGCTGGAGGGCGAGGCCTGGACGGACTGCGGCTCGCCGTGGGACTGCAATGCCGTCACCCGCTTGGCGGTCCACGACGGCGGGCTGTTTGCGGGCGTGTCGCGACTCCGTGGCGGCGGGTCGGGCCTGCCCGATTCCGCCAACCAGGGACCTGGGGGGCGCATCTTTCGCTACAGAGGCGGGCAGGACT
>Ga0307312_10001306_pt1 | contig 12725 bp, 13 predicted proteins | sample ER_DNA_202_FD_194489 | JGI IMG/M metagenome (GOLD analysis project Ga0307312, IMG submission 194489) | Bulk soil microbial communities from the East River watershed near Crested Butte, Colorado, United States - ER_DNA_202 | ecosystem: Environmental > Terrestrial > Soil > Floodplain | place...
TGCGCACGAGACGCCCTCCAAAAAGTGTGTTCGCCGGAAGACCCGGCAACATCGCGAATGGTACTCAGTCCTCGAACGCCTCGCGCTGCTTCTTCCGCACGCGCCGAAGCTCGTACACCTGTGCCACCTCGCCTCCTATGATGAATAGGAAGGAAGCGTAGTAGACCCAGATAACCACAATAACCAATGCAGCGACCGTGCCGCTGTAGAAGGAACCGGGGTTGAAGGAGTGCACATAAGCCGAAAAAGCCCGCTTGGCGAGCTCCAGCATTACGCTCGTGAACAACGCGGCGATCAGAGCCGTTTTCCAGCGGATCTTCCGGTGCGGTAAAAATTTGTACAAACAAAAGAACATCGTCGCGATGAAGGAAAACGCCAGGATCTGGCCCAGGTTGTACTCGACCTGGCCCATCAGCTCCTTCCGGATCCCAAGGTCGGCAAGCACAAGCACCCCTCGGGTCGTGGCAATGGCCAGGTACGCGCTGAGGGCGGTGTAGGCGACCAGCAGCATGCTCGAGACCAGTGTCATCTCGATGTCGAAGATCTTGCCCGCGATAATGCCGCGGTCGGTGTCGATGTCGAAGATCGCCGCCAGCACGGTTCGTAGCGACCCGAACAGCCGCGTTGAGAACCAGATGAAGCCGATGGCGCTGTAGATCGTGAGGGAGCCGCTGCGCTTGATGACTGCGGGGAGAATATCCACGGCCGGTCCGGAATCACCGGGCGGATGCGGAGGCATGAACTTGTCGATGATCTGCAGGACTTCCGCCGAGGTGGTCTCGGCCGACTGATTGAGGAGGTAGACGAGACCTGTCGCCAGGAGCAGGAAGAACGGGACGGCGGCTAGCAGGATATTGAAGGCGATGCCGCCCGCGAGGAAGAAAACGTTGTCCTCGCCGCTGTTGTCCCAGACCCGCTTCGCGTAATCGCGAAGCAGCCAACCAACCCGGGCTGGGAGCCCGCGCTGGGGCACTAGCTGTCTTTGTACGCCGCTTTGCTTTCGGCGATGCGCTGCTCGAGCTCGCCCCGCGCTTCACGCGCCGCGGCGCGTCCCGCGTGGAACGCGTTCGACACCCGTCGCTTCTTGTCGTCGACCGCATCCAGGGTTGCCTCGATGCGCTCCTCGACGGTGGCGCGAACTTCCTGGAATTTGTCCGCGACGGTGCCGCTCACGTCCTCGACGAAATCCTTTGCCGCGTCCTGGGCGCGGCGGGCTCGGCGAGCCAATCCGCGCCGCGTCTCTTCACCCGATTGCGGAGCCAGGAGCAGCGCGACCCCTGCTCCGAGGGCAAGCCCGATCAGGAACGATCCGACACCCGGCTGGTTCCTCTCTACGATCACATAAGGCTCGCGTAGATATGGCTCGTCGTCGTCGTACCACTCGTACTCGTCCATTCGTTCCTCCGCGTTGTTTAGCGCTTCTTCGCTTTCGATTTGGCTGCAGTCGCCTTGGCCGGACCCTTTGCAGCCTTCGAGGCTGGCGCCGGAGCATCCACAGGCCTGCCAGAGCGCTGCATCCCGTTCGCGGTGCCACTGGCCGCCGGAGCGCTGCCATCGCCGACCTTGGTTCCGTTTAGAAGCGATGCAATCTCCGCGCGCACATCGCTGGCTGACATCCCGACAATGGTCGCCGTTCGCGCGTAATCCCCGTTGGTCGAAGCGAACGCGCGAAGCACGAGCTGGCGACGCGTGTCGGCCAGGGTTGCACCCGGCGGAACTGTTATCGACGCGCTCGCCTCCTGCCCACGGTGGATGTGGCGCGGCATTATGTCGGCCGCCTTGATCTTGTCGCCGCGCGTCATGATCACTGCCCGCTCCACCGCGTTCTTGAGCTCGCGCACGTTGCCCGGCCAGTTGTGGGAGAGAATCCACTCCCAGGAGGCTTCGTCGAAGCCCGTCATCGGCTTGTCGTTCTGCTCGGCAAATCGGGCGAGGAATTCGTTGGCAAGGAGCTTGATGTCGCCAATGCGCTCGCGGAGCGGGGGTAGAAAGAGCTCCACCACGGCGAGACGATAGTACAGATCTTCGCGCAGATCGTTGTCCATCAGGGCCTTCTGCACATCTCGGTTGGTCGCCGCCAGAATGCGAATGTCGACCTCGATCTCCTTCTTGCCGCCGAGCCGCCGGATCGTCCGCGACTCGATGGCGCGCAGGAGCTTGACCTGGATGTCGGGAGGCATCTCAGCCACTTCGTCGAGGAAGATCGTCCCGCCGTCTGCCATCTCGAACGCACCAGGCTTTTCGTTCGTCGAGCCGGTGAACGCACCCTTCTCGTGTCCGAACAGCTCGTTCTCGAGAATGTCCTTGGGCAGCGCGGCGCAATTCAACGGGAAGAACGGCCCCTTCGACCTCTCGCTCTTGGCGTGGATGGCGCGCGCAACGAGTTCCTTGCCCGTGCCGGATTCGCCAAATATCAACACGCTCGCGGTGGACGGAGCAACCGCTTCGATTATCTGATAGACCGCGCGCATCTCCTCCGACTGCCCAGTCAGCTCGCCGAAATGCGTGAGCCCCTCGAGCTGCGATGACAGCTCCCGGTTTTTCTGCTGGACGTTGAACTTCTCGAGCGCCTTCGGAATGAGCGCCTTGAGACGATTCAGCTTATCGGCCGTAAGCGGCTTCTCGACGTAGTCGTAGGCGCCCTCGCGCATCGCCTGCACCGCGGAGTCGACAGTCGCCTGGCCGGTCACGATGATGCACTCGGTAGGAATTGCGCGGAGCTGTAGCTCCTTGAGCAGCGCCAGGCCGTCAACCTTCGGCATCTTCAAATCGGCGAGGACGACGCCAAAGGGCTCGGCACCAAGTTGGTCGAGTGCCTTCTGACCATCAACGGCAACAGCGACTTCGTATCCTTCGTCGCGCAGGATCGCGCTCAACCCCTCAGTTATTGAACGGTCGTCGTCCGCAATGAGTACCTTGTGGCGCTTCATCTCAGTCTTTGGAATGGCTTTTTCCTTCGGGCAAGATTCTTAATATAACTCTATGGCCGTGCTGCTCGACCGCTACTCCGATGCGGCTAGCCAGACGTTCGATGTCGGACACAACGACGGCTGCGGCATCGCCGTGAATCGTCAGCTCCACAGCAGCGCCGGCGCCGTGTCCACCGGTACTCTTGAGCGTTCCCGCCGCCTGAGCCGTCAGCACCGAACCGACCAGGGCAAGCAGTCCATCCGTCAGCGCGCTCGCCTCGCCAACCTGAGCCGAGGCCCGGTCCGCAAAGGAGCTCAACTCCTTCGCCGAGCCGTCACGGGCCGATCTGCTGCGCACGACCTCCACATTTACGGCAACACCGTTCAAGGCGTTCCGGATCTCGTGACCGGCCCGCCGGATTATCTCACGAACCGCTTGAGGACCCTCCGTCGCTTTGGATCGGGCTTCAGTCACTCAGGTCCGCATCATCGGGTGCTGCCTCCACCACCGCGAGGTCGGGGTGTGGCTGCGGCTTGTGCTGCTCGACGGGCTTCACGAACCGATCGACGGTTTCCCGCGTGTTGATTACAGCGAGCTGCGTGAAGAGAAAGCTGAACTTCTCGTCATAGGCCTTTGCGAGGCGGGCTTTCACGTCAGTGGGGAGATCCCAGAATCTCTTCTTGAACGGGCCGATCGCCTTTTTCCGCGTCTTGTAGTAGAACTGCTCATCGGTGTCGCCCGGCTTGCGCTCATCCTTCGCGTTCTCGCGCAGCCATTCGTAGATCTCGTTGCGCAGCGCGTCAGAGATGTTGTCGAACAACATCGTCTGGAAGTTCGTGGCAAGGTGTATTTCGGCCGTCTCGGTACGCGGGAAGTTATGGAAAGCAGTATCGGGGAGCGTCGATGCTCCGTGTTGAACGGCGCCGGCCAGTCCGTACTTCTCGCGCGCGACCTTGGACAGCCTTGCCAGGGTGTCAAAATCGATCTTCACATCCGCAATGCTGCCGTCGGCGAGCACGACTCCGCCGTGCGTGGTGCCCGACTGAACGCTGATCTTGGAGAGTCCTTCGGTGCCGCTCGAGCGCTTCGCAAGCGTCGCGTTGAAACCGTCCATGTACGTCACCAGCTCTTCGACGGTAGAGTTCTCGGTGCCGACTTCGCCGATCTCGCCGCCGATCGAGATTGTCACGCCTTCCGGCTGCAGCTCTCTCACTGTCAACGCGAGCTCCACTCCCTGCTCATAGTTCGTGCGCTGCTGCTCGTTGAGCGTGGGCTTCGAGAGATCCACCAGCGTCGAAGTATCGACATCGATGTTGTAGAAGCCCGCCGCGATCGCTTCCCGCGCCAGCTGCTTCACGCCGTTCACTTCGGTGACGGGATCGACGGCGAATTTCTTGGCGTTGACCTGGAAGTGGTCACCCTGGATGAAGATCGGTCCCCGAAAACCTTCGCGGAGCGCGGCCGCAAGCATCACAGCCACGTACTCCGCCGGCCGCTGATCAGTGTACGCGATCTCCGACCGGGCGATTTCCTGGATGAGCGCACCGACCTTGAATCTGACGGCGGTCCGGAAGATCGAGCGCCCGGTATCGTAGGCCATGCCGCGAATGTTCATCGCGGGAACCGTGAAGCCTCCGCACTTGCCTCGGCCGCGGGCGAGATACAGATCGTGGATCGACGAAGGCTGCACACCGACCGCCTGGCCGATCTCCCAGATCAGCCAGCGCGCATCTTCGCGGTCGTCGGGCTCCCCGAATACCGCGGTGTAAACCAGCTTATCCATCGCCGGAGAGGCAATGGCCGCCTCGTCATGGACCGTCACTCGACCGTCGAGGACGGTCACCGCTTTGTTGAATGGATTCACGAACATGTCAGTAGAAAAGATACGGGTCAGGGAAAATAATCAACTGAAGACTACCTGCTGGGTTTGAACTGCAACTGAAGACTACCTGCCAAGGGCTGTGTGCGGGCCGGCTTTTTGGCTGCGGGCTGACTCGGTTCTACGGGAGGTTTAGGCCCGTAGCCACTGGCCGGCCCGCCGACAGCCCTCACCCGGTAGTCTTCTGTTGTAGTTAATCCAGCTAAACCACCCACCGGGGGTCGGACTTGGGTAACGACTCCCATTCTTTCTTGGCCTGATCCGCGCCAGGCCGGCCGAGGAGCGCGTACGCAAACTGCTTTCCCAGCTCGACCCCCGGCTGGTTGAACGCATCGATCCCGTACAGCTGCCCCGCGTACGCGGTCGCGATCTCGAGCATCATCATCAACTGCCCCACGTGCGACGCGTCAACGCGCTCGAGATGAATGGTCATGTTCGGCCGGCCCCGCTTGGCCAACGCTCCGGCGGTGGCACGCTGCTCGATGTCGATGAGCTCTCCCAACGAATGCCCGCCGAGGTATCCAAGCTCTTTGACGTCCGCGAAAGCGTTGGGAATGGTTACGTCCGTGCCGCGGTTGTCGACCGCAACGAAGGTCACGGTCTTGTCGGCCGGACCTTCCATGAAGAGCTGTACCTGCGCGTGCTGGTCTGTCGCGCCGAGCGCCGCCAGGGGTGTGGAACCGACATGCGATCCGTCTGGCCGTTGCTTGCCGAGACTCTCAGCCCACAGCTGCACGAACCACGCGGCAAAATCACGGAGCGGATCCGAGTATGGCATGAAGACGACGATTTTTTTCGCGAGACTGGTGTCGGCAAGCCACTGCAGCATCGCGTAGACCCCGGCGGGATTGGTTGCGAGCTCCGGACTCTCGCACCGCTTCGCCATCGCGGCGGCGCCCGAGAGCAACGATCTCACGTCTATTCCGATGAGCGCGGCCGGCAGCGTTCCAACGGGAGTGAGCACGCTGAACCGACCACCAACGCTCGCCGGGATGTCGAGCGCCGGCACCGAGAGACCCTCGGCCAGAGGCCTCAGCGCGCCCTGTTTCGGGTCGGTGATGAATACCATTTGCTTCGTGACGTCGAGGCTCGCCCGCGTGAGTCGATCGTGCACGATGAGGAACTGCGCCATCGTCTCGGCTGTGCCGCCTGACTTGGAGGTGACTATGAACAGTGTCCGCTCCAATCGCAGGTTGCCCAGCAACGCATCGATCGTTTCGGGATCGACGTTGTCGAGCACGTGAAGTCGCGGGTACCCGCTCCGCGATTTCTCGTCGAGCATGTTCCAGCCGCTCGGCCGGAGTGCCGTTCGGAGAGCGATCGGACCGAGCGCGGACCCGCCAATTCCAAGGATGACGACATCCTCGTGCTTCCCGCGCGCGCCGCTGGCGAATCGCTCGACCTGATCGAGCAATGCCTCGTCCGATGGCAGATCTACGAAGCCGACAGTCCCGCTGGCGCGCAATGACTCGAGCCCGCGTTTGGCTGCCCCGAACTGTCGCCCGGCGCCCTTCCACGCGCCCGGGTTGATCCCGCCGGGGGAGATCATCATGTTCGAGTAATCGATGCGGAGCGTCATCAGTCTACCTGCACGGTGAGGCCGTCGAATGCAGGAGCGATACCGCGCGGCAGCTCCCGCTCCAGCTCGGCGTGGCCAGTCCGGTGGGTCAGATGCGTCAGCCATGTCTGGCGCGCCCCGACCTTTTGCGCAACAGCGACGGCCTCCGAAACGCTCAGGTGAGTCGGGTGCGGCTTGCGGAACAGCGCGTTCAGCACGAGAACGCTGACCCCACGAAACGCCTGCAATGCCTCCTCGGGCAACTCTTTGGCGTCAGTTATGTAACCGAGGTTTCCGAAGCGGTACCCAAAAACGGAGACTGGTCCGTGTGGGACCGCTACCGGCTGCACGTCGAGGTCTCCGACACGGAAACTCTGTCCCGCCCGAACCGCATTCGCGTGGCCATCGGGCTTACTCGTCCCCGGAAGCGGCTTGATCGAGTCGTCGAAGATGTAAGCAAACCTGCTGGCGAGCCGCTTCATTGTATCAGCCGGACCGTACATCTCGATTGGCACCTCACTTCGATCGGAAAGCGCACGGACGTCGTCGATGCCCATGACGTGATCGGCGTGGTCGTGCGTAAACAGAATGGCGTCGATGCTGCTGACATTCGCGGCGATGAGCTGCAGGCGCAGCTCCGGCGGAGTGTCGATGAGGATTCGCGTTCCACCGTCTGACTCGACCAGCGCGCCGACACGAGTTCGTTTATCCCGTGGGTCTGTCGACCTGCACACATCGCACGTGCATCCGATTTGGGGGATGCCAAAGCTGGTTCCTGTTCCCAGGAAGGTGAGCTTCAGACGGTCTCCACCTTGAGCAGATTGGTGGTGCCGGGCATGTCGAAGGGGACCCCGGCGGTGACGATGATGCGGTCACCGTTCGACGCCAGCTCTCTCTCGGCCACGACGCTCTTGGTGCGTTGCATCATCTCATCGTAGTCGGCGCAGTGCGGCACCAGCGCCGGCACCACGCCCCACACGAGCGCGAGCTGACGGTATGTGCGGGGCTCGTCGGTGAGGGCCAGAATCGGAACCGCGGGCCGCTTGGACGCGACCACGCGCGCGGAGAATCCACTCTTGGTGAACACCACGACGAGCGGCGCATCGAGCATGTCCACCGCTGCGACCGTCGCGGCGGCAATTGCCACTTCGGTAGTCACCACTCCATCGCCCTGCTCGGCGCCGGCAAACGGGGCAACCGGAGGATGCGTTTCGATCTCCTTTATGATGCGCGTCATCGCCTCGACCGCGAGGCGCGGATAGGCGCCGGCCGCCGTTTCGGCCGATAGCATGACAGCGTCGGTTCCATCCATGATCGCGTTCGCGACATCGCTCGCTTCGGCGCGCGTCGGCCGTGGATGCTCGATCATCGACTCCAGCATCTGGGTCGCAGTGATGACGGGCCGCCCGTATTTGTTCGACAGCCGGATGATCCTCTTCTGTGCCCCCGGCACCGACTCGAACGGAAGCTCTACACCGAGGTCACCGCGTGCAACCATGACCGCATCGCTCTCGCGGACGATCGCTTCGATGTTCTGTAGCGCGACATCTTTCTCGATCTTCGCGACTACGAGCAGCCACTTGGGAACCATCTTGCGAAGCGATTCGATGTCTTCCGCGCGGCGCACGAAGCTGAGCGCGAGGTAATCGACCTCCTGCGCGACGGCAAAGCGGATGTCGGCGACGTCTTTCTCGGTGATCGAAGGTGCGGAGACCTGTATCCCCGGCAGGTTCATCCCCTTGTGACTCTTGAGCTCACCGCCGTTCAGCACTCTCGCCTTGACGCGGTCGTTGGCAACCTCGAGTGCGACGAGCTCGATCAGTCCGTCGTCGACCAGAATCCGGTCTCCCACGCGAACGTCGTGGGCCAGCTGGTCGTAGGTGACCGGAATCTCGCCCTTCTTCTCATGGCCTTCGTGAACGAGCACCACGTCCTCGCCCACCTTGAGCGTGCGCGGCTTCGCGAGATCGCCGATCCGGATGCGCGGGCCCTGGAGATCGCCGAGGATTGCGACCGGTTTATGGACTTCCTCGGCCAGCCGTCGAACCATCGCGATCGTCGCCGCGTGTTGATCGTGGGTGCCGTGCGAGAAGTTCACGCGGGCCACGTTCATGCCTGCCTCGATCAGCCCGCGAATCGCGTCGTCGGTCGAGGTCGAAGGGCCAAGTGTGCAGACGATCTTCGTGCGGGGAGTGTAGATGCCGGTCACTTCCCGCCAGGTGTGAGTGATCCGATCTTCGATTCGAGTCCCGCGATCAGCTCGTCGAACGACTTCTGAAAGCTGGCGATTCCATCCACCAGCAGCTTCTCGGTTACTTCACGCACGGAGATTCCGGCCGCTTCTATTTCCTTGAGCAGCCCTTCGGCGACGGCGACTTTCTTGTCGACGGTTTTCTCAACTACGCCATGATCCGCGAACGCTTCGATGGTGGCCGGCGGCATGGTATCGACCGTGTCGGGGCCGATCAGATCCTCGACGTACATGACATCGCGGTACGCGGGGTTCTTGGTGCTGGTGCTGGCCCACAGCGGACGCTGCACCCGTGCGCCCTGCTTCGCCAGCGCTTCCCATCGCGGTCCGGAGAACTTCTGCCTGAAGAGTCGGTAGGCGAGCTTCGCGTTGGCAATCGCGGCCCGGCCCTTGAGAAGCTGCAAGCGCTCCTTCTCCGCGGGCTGCGCCTTTGCAATCATCGCGTCGAGACGCTTGTCGATCTCCGTGTCGACCCTGCTGACGAAAAAGCTGGCGACCGACGCGAGTCCATCGATCGGCTGGCGGGCTTTGACGCGATCCTCGAGACCCGCCACGTAGGCCTCGATCACCCGATCGTGCGCTTCGATCGCGAAGAGTAGCGTGATGTTGACGTTGATTCCTTCGGCGATGAGACGCCTCACCGCGACTGCGCCCTCTACGGTGCCAGGCACCTTCACCATGACGTTGGGTCGATCCACAGTCTTCCACAGCCGGCGGGCCTCCTCGACGGCGGCATCGGCGTTGTGGGACACGCCGGGAGAGATCTCGATGGAGACGTAACCGTCGGCGCCGCGAGTCGAGCTGTAGACTCCCGCAAACGAGTCACAAGCATCCCGCACATCGGTTGTCTCGAGCAGCTCGAACAGCTCCCAACTCGTCAGCCCGTCCTCCTCGGCGCCGACTATCTGGTCGTCGTAGGCGTTGCTCGATGCCAGCGCTTTCTGGAAGATCGTCGGGTTGGATGTCATGCCGGTCAGCGCATCTTCACGGATGCGACGGTCCAGCTCGCCGTCGTGCAGCATCCGACGGTCGATGCTGTCGAGCCAGATCGATTGCCCGACGTCGTGAAGCTCCTGCAGCCTGTTCTTAGCCATGAAAGTCCCCCTCTCCAATTCTAACTATCCTCGCGGCCCAGCGCTCCCCGCCGCCGCGGCGAAAAAATTGCTTGAGCCCCGATCGTGGACCAACGGCGAATTTTTCTGCTATCACCGGCGAGCTGCGGCGGGAAGCGTGCCGCCCTCCTGTTCAACGACAGGGCCGAGTTCGACATCGCCCGCCGGGTCCGCCAACAACCGGGGGCGCCCCTTGGCGACGTCTTCAGCTTCCTGAGCGGCCTTTATTTCCGAGGCAAACTCGCCTACGCCCGGGAATTTCAGAACCCGCCCCCTCGGCGAGCGCCCGGCATTCAGATCATAACCCCGACGGACGGGCTCTACTCCCCCGGCTCTCTGGTCACGCTCAAGGACCTGGAGCGGTTCGCGGGGGTGCCAATTGACGCCGAGGAATCACGCTACCGCTACCCGCTTGAACGCGACGCGACCAAGATCGCCGAGAGGATCGGACCGCAGTGCCAGGTCGTGCTGCTGGGAAGCGTGGCTACGGGAAAGTACGTAGACGTTCTGTCGCCCATCTTCGGGACACGACTGGTATTTCCAGAGGAGTTCATCGGTCACGGCGACATGGCCCGCGGCGCGATGCTTCTGCAGCGCGCTGCTGCCGGGGTCGAGCTCACCTACATTCCGGTCTCCGACCCATCCCGCCTCGGGACTCGAACAACAAAAAAGGCGCGCGCCGAATTCGACGCGCGCCTTTGAGCCGCCATTAGCGTCCGACCCGCCAGTCGGTAGAGAGCTCCGTGTTGCCCCACGCAAGCCTGAGCACGCCGTGGGGGAATGTCTTTGACGGGGGATTCTCGACCGCGGGAATGAGCCAGAATGTTAGACTTTCGACAGGCTCAGTGAGCGTCCGCTGCCGCAGATCAATTCGGGCCAAATCCTTCGAGGGATCGTAGTTGGTTCCCCACTGATTGACCTCCCTGCTCACTACCAGCTTCCAGCCGGTCCGGGTGGGGAGGGAGAACAGGGTGTAAGTGCCGCGCGGGATGAAGGCATTCCCGAGCGTGATGTCGACTTCCGTGTTGAGCTGGGTGGCCATGTTGGCGCCGGTGCGCCAGACGGTGTCCCAGGGAACCACCCCCGGCATTCCAATGACGTTTCGCCCCCGGAGGTGGGGCTGGCCGTAATCGATAGCGATCTTTGCGGGGCCCGCCAGGTTCAGCGCACCGAACCACCCGCCTTCGTCAGGGTCATATCGGCTGTCCACGAGCACTGCTACCGACGCTCGCGTGCTCGCGGCAGCTCTCGGAATTCTTGGCGCTTGCTGAGGCTGAGCCGGCTGCGCCGCGGGCGCGCCCTGAGCGGGCGGAATCGGCTGCCCCTGCCCGCCGAGCTCGGCGGCGACTACTAGCGTTGCCGCCGCGAAGATTATGAGTCGCGAAGCAATCATTCTGCTCTCCCGTTCAAGTTTGTTGACCGCTGGATGGACTACGAATCGGGGTATTCCCCGGTCAGCTCAAACTAGAATTCGCGCTTGCGCATCTCCTTGAAGAAGCGCTCGTGCTCCTGGCGCTCCTTCAGCGTCGCCTCGTCCGTCGGCAGATCGGCGAGATTCTTGTCGTATTTCTTGCCGAAGCCCTTTCTGCCGCTCGACTTTGCCGCCTTGGCGGCGTTTTTCTTTGCCAGCGCCGCGATCTTCTTGTCGTCCATAGCCCTCCCTCGGTCCAGGGTAAACGTGCGCTTAAATATGTCACCGCTGCGCTAGTCGCGTTACAATAAGTCGTGGCCAACTTTCCAGACCCCATTGCCGTCCTTTCGGCGATGATCACTCCGGCAGTGCTCATCTCCGCGTGCGGATCACTCATCCTCGCGACATCCGATCGTCTCAGCAAAGCAGTGAGTCGGACGCGGGAGATCTCGCAGGCGTTGATCCCCCGGGCGAACGATCAGCGTGCCGATGGTCGCGAGGAAGAGCGGCGGATGCTGTTCACCCAGCTCGACTTCGTGACGACGCGGGCGCGCCTTCTCCAGCGCGCGCTGTCTAGGCTGTACGCGGCGGTCGCCTTTTTCATCGGCACGAGCGTGGCGATAGCGTTTCTGGTTGCGATCACGACCTCCGACATGAATCTGCAAGTGCTTCTCGCACTGCTTCCGATCGGGCTCGGACTAATTGGGGCTGGCCTGCTGCTCTACGCCGCGTTCCTGCTGATCAAGGAATCCCGCTTCGCGCTTGCCGCCGTGAATGAGGAGATGGATTTCACCTGGAAGCGCGGCAAGGAGTACGGCCCTCCGGATCTCGTCAAGAAGGGGATCAAGCGGACTCGGTGGTTTGGCGGGGTGAAATAGGAACGGGCAACGGATAGTCCGTTGCCCGTTTCCCGTTGTCTGTTACCCGCTACCCGTTACCCGTGAACTCTCTCTCAGCCGCACTCGCTGAAGCCGCACACGTGGCACTTTGCACAGCCCTCGGCGAACTCCAGTGACGAGCCACAATCCGGGCACGTTCCTATGAACGACTCGCTCCGATTCACGGCATCGAAGCGGTACTGACCCTGCCCCGCCTCTCCGGTCACTGGTGTAGGCTTCGGCTGAATTGCTTCGACCGGCGGGCTCTCTGAAGGGGAAGCACCGAGCAGCTCCTGCTGCACGCCAAGTTTTTCCCGCATCCACTTCTCGAGCGCAATTCCGATGGCGTCCGGAACGCTGAGTACTTTGTTCGGCCCGAGTCCGATCGCCTTGTCCGACGCGATGCCGCGCAGCTGGCGATGCACCTCGCGGATCGGAATTCCAGATCTGAGCGCCAAAGAGATCAGGCGACCCATTGCCTCGGCATCCGCCATCGCTGCGCCACCAGCCTTGCCCAGGTTGATGAAGACCTCGAATGGCTGCCCACGATCGTCCTCGGTGATGTTCAGGAACATCGTGCCGAGCGGCGTCTCGATGCGGGTCGTGATTCCACGCAGCGTATCGGGACGGGCTCTCTTCGCGCGGCGCTGAAGATTCTCCGCCTCCGCATCGAACAGCGCCTGCTTCAGTCTCGCGTTGTCGGCCTCGAGCTCCGCAATCGTGCCG
>Ga0307312_10001309_pt1 | contig 12711 bp, 13 predicted proteins | sample ER_DNA_202_FD_194489 | JGI IMG/M metagenome (GOLD analysis project Ga0307312, IMG submission 194489) | Bulk soil microbial communities from the East River watershed near Crested Butte, Colorado, United States - ER_DNA_202 | ecosystem: Environmental > Terrestrial > Soil > Floodplain | place...
GCCCATTCAATAATGACAACGACTTAGCCCGCCAAGGTCCCAACTTTGGCGGGTTTTTTCATGCCCGTGCCGAGCATTCGTGCCGACACAGCGGAATAGACGCGGGACGGCGGAAGGCTGCACTAGGTGATGCATGGCTCCGCGTGGCTCACACCAACTAAGGAGACTCGCCGCAACCAATAAGGCATCAATCCCAACAAGGAGATGCCTGTGAGTGAAGAAGTGAAAGTGCCACGGCTGCTGACGACCGCGCAGCTCGCAAAGCTGACCAACATTCCCGCGTGGAGGATCCTTCAGCTCGTGAAGGGACGACCGGACAAGCGATCCAAGAAAGCCAAGCCGCTCCCACCACCACCGCCGCACATTCGGATCGGTCGGTCGATCCTGTTTCGAGAGGACGGCGTCGTGCAGTGGATCAACGCGGTCACTACGGGCACAGTGGTCGAATCCCAGCCGCCCAAGCGGTCTCTGTCCATATACAGGATCACCCCGCGTCGGGCAGACAAGAGCGCGCACATCGCATTAGCGCTTCCCAGTCCAACCCCTTCTGCAGCCTGTAGCATTGATCCCACCAGTGACATCGGTCCGCAGTCCTGTAAATCGATCTGACCGTAGTAAGGCGAGGTTTTCAACGCACGCACCAGAGCGCCTCGCACACCGGGATTGCGGAGTGCACCTATTATATCTTGCGCGACGACCGACAAATCCCCCATGACTTTGTCGTCCACTGGCGTCGAAACACTGAACGACGGTTTAACGGCATTTGCAGCAGTCGGCGGTTGGGTCCCCTCGGTACACGCAGACAAGATGAGGGAACCAAATCCGCTGACCAGAAAAAGCGCCAACGTGTGTGAGTTGGTACGTGAAGTGATCACGATGTCTCCAAGAGGCTGGGCGGCGTGACCGATGCATAACAAAGGCCATCGACTGACGCCGAGCAGAGAACCAGACAGGGTCGAAAAATCAAGGGCGATTCTCTATCAAAGGAGTGCAAATTCTTATCAACATTCGCGACACAATCGACTGCAGCTCGGTGCAGGTCGAGTGACAACCGTGGCCCAGCTCAGAGACGCAGGGAACTATCGTGTCCCTACAGCTTGTCGTCGCACGGGCAGCGCAGATCGCCGTGTGGTCCTCATGCTCGCGGCCTGTTGTCTGATGTGCAACCCAGCGGAAGTAATTGGGCCGCCGCCGAGCGATGACCGGCTTATTGCATTCAGCTCTGATTCCAACTCGGTCGGCGGCTTGTCAATTTTCACTATGCATGCGGACGGTTCGCGAAAGACTCGCATCACGCAGAGTGGATCCTTCGATCAGTTCCCCATCTGGTCACCCGGCGGCGACAGCATTGCCTTTGATTCCGACAGAGTCGACGGAATACCCAGAGTTTGGGTTATGGCTGCCGACGGATCCAATGCCCACCCTATCGCAGTCGGCTACTACCCCCGGTGGTCACCGAGTGGTACACAGTTGCTCTTCACCGCGAAAACCGACAACGGTATCTACGCCGTTTTTGTCGCGAACCCAGATGGGTCCGACCAGCATCGGCTAACCGCAAACCCTCTAGGAGAGGTCAGGGCAGCGTGGTCACCTGACGGCCGCCGGATAGTCTTTTCCGCGTACCCTGAAGGCACAATGAACCTTTATGTCGTCAACGCTGACGGTAGCGGCCAACGGCAGCTCACGAACACGACGGGATTCAGCGACGAAGCAGCCTGGTCACCTGACGGAAAATACATTGCTTTCACTCACGGACCGGCAGACGACTTGGGTGCCATTCATATCATAAAAGCCGACGGAGGCGATGACCGAACACTATCACTGCCGGGGTGCGCTGGCGCCGCGTGGGCACCCGACTCCAAGGACCTGGCCTTCAGTTGCGCAAACGATTCGAAACCGCGGATCTATCGTATGCGCTTGGACGGGTCAGGGCGGTATCCACTGACGAGCCCCGACTTCTTAAGTGTCGGTGCCGCTTGGAAGCCGTAGAGTCGTCGCCACGCAGCTAGTCGCGCGGCGCGGCAGCGAGTGTGACCGTCTCCGATCGGCTCAGTAGAACAGGCAGGGACGATTCGTGCTAGAGCCTATCAGGTCGCGCCCGGTCGGCTAACAGTTAGGATCGATCATCTTGTCGAGTGAGAGGTCGGCGTTTGAATCGATGACCGGGTGTCGATTCAGCTGTCGATTGACCCCGACATTATCGGCATCGCGAAAGGTGAACAGCGGCAGATCACGCTGTCCGTCAACGATTTACCGGTTTCTTGCCGGACTTCTTACTCCCCTTCGGTCGCCTGATAAGCGTGAGGTCGGTAGTTCAACTCTACCCAGGCCCATGAACCTCTGATCATTACCCCGTAAGCGCTTAGGCGCTTGCGGGTTTTTTTCTTTCCGGAGCAATGGAGTCGTTGAGTATCCGCTCGGCGCCGACGCGATCGCCGCCCGTCGCGTAGATGGTAGCGAGAAGTGCGCGGAGCATTTTGAGATCAGGTGGTTGTCGCGTGTGACGTGAACGACGGCACGCAGAATCTGCGTACCGCCGCCCACAACTCCGTTACCGCAGCGACTTGAACCCTACGCGCATCTCATCCACCAAAAGCTTCGGCTGTTCCCACGCCGCAAAGTGCCCGCCTTTGTCGAGCTGGTTGTAATGGACAAGTTTGGGATACGCCCGCTCCGCCCAACTCCGAGGCGTATAGTATACCTCGTCTGGAAAGACGCTCACCGCAACCGGGATGGACACATTCTTGGGTCCCAAGTCGGTCTTAGCGAACCCCTCCCAATAGAGACGCGACGCCGAGATTGTCGTGTTCGTCAACCAGAACAACGTGGCGTTGTCGAGCACATCGTCCCGCGTGAGGCCTGTCGACTCCCCGTCGAAAGCACGTGCGATGAGCCGCAAACTGGTCGGGTCGTGGTCAAGTAGCCATGCTGCCACGCCGACGGGTGAATCCGCGATGCCGTACAGTGTTTGCGGATGCGCCGCCATGAAAAACTGTGTTGGAATGGTCTTGTACAACGCAGCAACCGTCTCGTATGCGCGCTTCTCTTCGGCCGAGAGGCCCGTTGGCGCCGGGCCGCCGGTCGCGGCCGCCTTGTTGACTTCGGGTGGGATGCCGGCGGGCAGGTTCGTGTGCATACCGATGAATTCCGGATGTCCCTGCGTAGCCAAGAGATCGTTGACAATCGCGCCCCAATCCCCGCCTTGCGCCACATATCGCGTGTACCCAAGGCGCTTCATCAGGACCGCCCAAGCACGCGCGATGCGCGCCTGGTCCCAGCCGGTCGTGGTCGGTTTGCCTGAAAATCCGTAACCCGGCATCGAGGGAATCACCACGTCGAAAGCGTCCGATGCGCTCCCGCCATATGCGGTGGGATCGACGAGTGGATCGATAAGCTTCACCTGCTCGATGATCGACCCCGGCCAGCCGTGCGTGACGATTACAGGCAGCGCATTTTTTTCTTTCGAACGTACGTGAATGAATTGGATGTCCAATCCGTCGATCTTTGTGATGAATTGCGGATAGCTATTGAGCTTCGCCTCGATCTTGCGCCAATCGTATTCCGTCGCCCAATAGCGGGCGAGCTTCTGCATCGTCGCGAGCGGAACGCCCTGCGAGAAATCAGCGACGGTCTCTTTTTCGGGCCACCTTGTCGCTTTGATCCGCCGGCGGAGATCCGCGAGGTCCTCATCCGAAATGTTGACGCGGAAAGGTCTGATCGATGTGTCTTCCGTCGACGCGCGGGCTGCCGGCGCCTTGGCAGGCGCTACGACGGTATCTAGCTCTGGCATGTTCTTGCTCCATTCAGTGTGGCGCAAGTCTCTCGACTCGCGGTAGCGGCTTGGGTGTGCAACGGGCGTCGGAAGTGACACCAGAAAACCAAGCCAAAGCCGAAATTGCGACTAGACGCGCCTCCTTTCGAAATGGTTCGGACCTAGCAACTAAGAAAAAGACCGCCCAAGGCATGCTTGTCGCAGCCCGGCGGTCTTGGGTTCTTCGTGGCGTCTACAAAGGCGTCGCGGAGGAGGCGCATGGCGTCGCGCCCCTAGCTCTGCCGAGTTTGCCCCATTGGGAGCAATGCTTACGGGTACGTCTTGCGGTGGTCCATGTCAAGAAGGAACTGTTAATCAAGCGGTAACGCGATTTTTCGTGCCCCGAACCTGATTCGTGAAGGGCAAGACGAAGCCGCGTTTGTGAACCGATTCAATGGCTGAGGCCGTGATGGTGTCCGTTGTGGTGTCCGTTCGGATGCGCAAGATGTTCGCGGCAGTGCGCAAGATGTTCGTAAAGCGCGACGGGCTGAGCAGGATATTCGTGAAAGGTGGGCCGGTAGGAACTTCTAAGTGTGATTCGTGTTCGTATAAAGCTGCCTGATAAGCGTGAGGTCGGTAGTTCAACTCTACCCAGGCCCATAAACCTCAGATTATTACCCCGTAAGCGTTTAGGCGCTTGCGGGGTTTTTCTCCTGTGTGCCGGATTGGTCCGTGGTGTCCAGTCAGCGAGTAACGGTCAATGACTTCGGATCACGTTTGCATGACGCACAAACAGCCGCCACGTCCCACCTTCATTTTTCCAAATGTTCGTGAAGCGGCGCTTTATCAATTGACCGGCCACAAGACCGGCGCTGGGCGCATCATCGACCGGTTGCACGGTCTCGAGGCCCATGATGATGACGAACGGTCCATCAGTTCGGATCAATTCAATTTCGCGATCGAACCTTGAAAAATTGATGATGCCCGAGCGCACGAAGGCGTCCAATACCGCGCGTCTTCCGACGACCACCCGGTTATTCGGCGCATTCAGGATGAGCTGATCGGACCACAGTCTTTCGAGAGCTGGAACATCGCGTTTAAGAGCCGCTAGCCGCTCTTCGTCGTCTAGCGTGCGCACTCGCTGTTCGTCCCCAGTCCGATCCTGTGACATTGCTGCACTCCCGGGTGACATGCTGAGAAGCAGTAGGAATGCTAATGTGGTTCTCATGTTGTAACTCCTTGTTCGAGCCGTTTGTCGGTACCAGAACAGGTCTCTGTGGACGAACCATTCCCGCCGAGCATATTAGAAGCTGTTGGCGCTGGTCGCTCGCACGTGGGGGACAGACGCTTCGATTGAGAGGGACACCATGATTTCAATGACGACCGATAGCGTGCGACCGCGGGAACGGGTCGAATATTGGCGGGATCTCGTCACAAGGCATGTCACCCCAATGCGGATCGAGTCCAGTGGAAGATCCCCTCTGCGTGGCGAGGTACAGGCGCAAGTCATTGGAAACGTCACCGTAGCCGAAGTTTCCGGCCACGGAATAGATGCCTCGCATACACGTGCCGAGGTTGCGCATACGACCAGTCATCTTTATGCGGCTTGCGTCAACCTGGACGGGGACGCCCGAATCAAGCGTCGTGGCGAGCAGATCACTTTCCAGAAAGGCGACGTTTTTATTACCGACAGCCGACAAGAATTCACGCTCGATCTCGAACACCCGTGGCGGCACCTTGTGGTTTCTCTGCCGACGCACTGGATTGACAGTCGCGTGGCTAGACCTGAGCTACTTGCCGGCACGGTGCTACGCGGCCATCCGCTCATACGCCTATGGGCGGCCCACCTTGCGGACGGTTTCGCGATGGCGAGCAGCTTCTCGCCGGCTGCCGCCACGCTGTTCGCGCGGCACTCCGTCGAGCTATTGGCTCAGGCGCTTGATGAAATGCACTACGACCGGCCCACGCCTTCAGATGCATCGCGCGCCGCGGTGTTCCTGCACGCCTGTCGTCTGATTGCGCTCAGATTCGGAGACCCAAACCTGGGGCCCGATCAGATTGCGAGAGATCTACAGATATCGACTCGCTCGCTGTCAAGGATCTTTGCCGCTCACAACGAGACATTCATGCTACGTGTCTTCGATGAGCGCGTGACCCAGGCCATGAAACTTCTTGCCGCGCCGGAATCGGCTCACCGGTCGATCACCGAGATTGCGTTTGCTTGCGGGTTTAATGACAGCTCGCATTTCGGACGTGTCTTTGCCGCGCGAGTGCAGATGACCCCGTCACAATGGCGGAACCAAGTATCTCAAACTCAACAACTATGAAAATCGATCGCGGCAGTTTCCTGTTCGCGTTCAGCTCGGTCGCAGCGGATGGCGATGGTGTCCGTTGTGGTGTCCATTCGCATGCGCAAGATGTTCGCGGAGATGCGCAAGATGTTCTCAAATAGCGATACGCTGAGCAGGATGTTCGTGAAAGGCAGGCGAGTAGGAACTTCTGAGCCTATTTCATGTTCGCACAAAGCTGCCTGATAAGCGTGAGGTCGGTAGTTCAACTCTACCCAGGCCCATAAACCTCAGATCATTACCCCGTAAGCGTTTAGGCGGTTGCGGGGTTTTTGCTTAATGTGAGAAAATAGCGTCTGCTGTCGATTCGCTGTCGATTGGGCCTAGCTAACCGGACCGGCGCGTCGCTCGTCTCGGTTCGACAGCGCAGTCCGCATAGTCACCTGATCCGGCTGCTGATAGAATGTCATCAGTCAGCATTTGGCTGGATCGGTGGACGAATTCGGGGCGGAGGAACGAAAGGGATTCGGGATGCTGTTTGGGGAGCGTCCAACTGACCGCCTTTCTCGCCTTGGCCGGGGTATGTTCATTCGCGCGCTTGAACAGACTCTCGCAAGAGACGCGGACTTCAAGTTGGGCTTGCAAATCGAGCTGCCAGATATAACAGTTGTGGTCCGTCCAGAAGACTTTCCCCTACGCAACATCCGCTCACAAGGAGGCCACCATGAGCGCGACGCAAGCGGTCCTCATTCCTGAAGGATCTCCAAAAACACAAACCTACACAGCCAAAGCGTATGCCGCGCACAGTCCGACTTCGGGCATGGCAGCAACAACGATTCCAAGGCGTACGCCGCTGCCGAAAGATGTGCAGATCGAAGTTCTCTACTGCGGCATCTGCCATACCGATCTGCATTTTGTGCGCAACGACTTTAAGAATGCAATTCCGACCAGTTATCCCTGCGTGCCCGGTCACGAGATTATCGGACGCGTTGTAAAGACCGGGAATGAGGTCACAAAGTTCAAGAAAGGCGACTTAGCTGGGGTGGGCTGCATGGTGGATTCGGATCGCACCTGCGAAAGCTGTCGCGGCGGCGAGGAGCAATACTGCGCAAGCATGCCCGTGTTGACCTACAACATGCCAGACAAATATCTGGGCGGCATGACCTATGGCGGTTATTCGCAAAGCATTGTGGTGGACGAGCACTTCGTGCTGCGCGTGCCGGATAACCTGGACGCCGCGGCGGCTGCACCGTTGCTTTGCGCTGGAATTACTACCTACGCGCCGCTACGCCGCGGAAAGATTGGTCGCGGGCAAAAAGTTGGGATAGTAGGCTTGGGTGGACTCGGCCATATGGGGGTAAAGCTTGCGGCGGCGTTCGGTGCCAACGTGGTCGTGTTCACTACGAGCGCAAGCAAGAGTGCAGACGCGATCCGGTTGGGCGCGCACGAGGTTGTGAATTCAAAGAACGATGCCGAAATGCAGAAGCACGCCGGCACATTCGAGTTCATCCTCGATACCGTGCCCGCGGCGCATAACATCAACGCCTACATCAACCTGCTGAAGCGAGACGGAACGTTGGCTCTGGTGGGCGCCCCGTCGGAGCCGTTGGCATTCGACTCGTTCGGCCTATTATTCGGACGCAAGCAGATATCGGGCTCGATCATTGGCGGCATCCGCGAGACGCAGGAGATGCTGGATTTCTGCGGGCAGCACAACGTTACCGCTGATATCGAAACAGTCGGTGTGCAGCAGCTTGACCAGGCGTATGACCGGCTGCTCAAGAATGACGTGAAATATCGGTTCGTAATTGATATGGCATCGCTGAAGTAAGCGACCGCGATTTGACCGATGCCATAAACGATGCGCTTCGAGCCGCCATGCGAAAAAACCGGCTCTTTTCAGTAATCCCTGGAACGGCTCCGTCCGGGCGAGCGGTACCTAAAGGCGAACCACTGAGTGGCATTTAGCCGCAACCCTCTCTCGGTAATGGTGTCCGTTGTGGTGTCCGTTCAGGTGCGCAAAATGTTCTTCGAGTTGCGCAAGATGTTCTTGAATGCGGGAGGTGCTGAGCAGGTTGTTCCTGAAAGGCGGCTAGTAAGAACTTCTGAAGCGAATTCACGTTCCTGTGAACCGGCCTGATAAGCGTGAGGTCGGTAGTTCAACTCTACCCAGGCCCATGAATCAGAACTTATTGCCCCGCTTTGGATACGTCCTTAAGCGGGGTTTCTGCATTCGCCCAAAAAAAAAGCCTACCGTCGGTTGCTACTGTCAGTTGGCCGATCATGACCCCACCGCCCGCCTCCTATATCACGATTGGAAAGCGCATTCCTCATGGTCACCCGATCCGCCTGCTGGTACACAGTCGAGGGGCGAGAATGGACGTGAGAACTCACCGACTACCGACAAGAGCCGAGGGACGAGAGACTGGCAGTGCGCCATCCACGTCCCTCGTCGGAGCATCATAACGCGAGTGGCGCGCTAATCGTTCCTCATCCTCGTCGATGTGATCTCCGAGAAAGGTCCTCGTCCCTCGTCCGGCGGTCGACACTTCAAACTTACCCCGCGCGCCGAGTTCAATCGTCGTTCTCGTCGTTATCGTCGTTCTTACCCGAGGAGTGGACTCTCCCTCGCGCCCAAACAGGAACGGCGTCGCTAAACACGGCGTTGAAAGTCAACTGTCTCGCTGGCCGGCTCAAGTCAACCGGAATCGTGTACACCTCCTCGTCGCCGTCGCGCGTGCTCTGAAACGCGAGGTACTTTCCGTCCGGCGACCAGAAGGAGTCGTCGTCGTCGACAGCCCCATCACCGCCGATCCCCGTGATCTGCCTAATTCCCGTCCCATCCGCGTTCATGACGAAGATGTCGAGGTCCCCGCCGTCGCTGCGGCTGCTGAATGAGAACAGCTTGCCGTTCGGCGACCAGCCTGCGTGGTCGCCCTCGTCTTCGACGTGGTTGTCGGTGAGCTGGGTGATTTTACCGTCGCCAACGTTCACGACGTAGATCTCCTTATCCCCGAGGGCACCGTCGACGATGTAATCGTAATAGCCGACGAAGGCGAGCTGCTTGCCATTCGGCGACCAGGCGGTCACGGTCGCAACCCAGCCGATGTTCGTCACCTGCTTGATTCCGGTGCCGTCCGCGTTCATGACGTAGAGGTCGTCGTCGCCATCGCGGTTACTCTTGAATGCGATCAGCTTGCCGTCAGGCGACCAGATGCCGCCGAAGTCGTAAGTACCGTCGTGAGTCAGTTGCCTAATCCCAGACCCGTCGGCGTTCATGACGTAGACTTCGCAGCCACTAAAGTCGGCTGGGAAGCGGTTGAACGCGATCAGTTTACCGTTCGGTGACCAGGTCGGATCGATGTCTTCATGGTCGTCGCTGGTGATTGCCGTCTGGTCGGTCCCGTCAGCGTTCATCACGTAGACGTCCAAGTTGCCATTGCGATTGCTGTGAAAGACGATCTTACCCTCCTGGCCGCCTTCCGCAGCCGTGCTCAACTGCGCTTTGCCGACAGCATTCAGCGAGGGTCCCAGCGGCTCAGTCGCGGTTGGCATCGATTCCGGGCTGCATGCCAGAGCAAGCGCAACAACGAGCAGCCACGGAAGCACAGATTTTCCACTTGGACTAGTCGGTGGTGATGAGCGGATAGACATGAGCCGAATCCTCGATTTGGGTAGGGGCGAGAAGATTGGCGCCACTTTACCACCCGGGCGTGAGCGGGATGTCTGCTGGCTGTGAGTTGGCTGACCTTGGCCACAAGGGCTCCTGACGCCATGATTTAGCTGATGATAGAGTTTCAGCTTCTGGGCGAGGTTCGCCTGCATGGCGCCGACGAGGGAGAAGTCCATGCACTTCTCCGGCAACCGAAGCGGCTGGCCCTGTTGGCTTATCTGGTGACACCACTGCCGGGCACATGGCATCGAAGGGAGACGCTGCTCGCGCTTTTCTGGCCCGATCTCGACACGGTGCACGCGAGAACCTCGCTTAGAAACGCGATCTATGTGTTGCGGCAAATTCTGGGCGATGACGTTCTACGAAACCGGGGAGATGAGGAAATCTCAGTTGACCCGGCCAAACTCGAGACCGATCTGGAGAAGGTGTGGACCGCAATAAAACACGGGCGGATGGAAGACGCTCTGGCCAACTACCGCGGCGAGTTGCTGCCAGGCCTCTTCGCATCGGACAGCGAAGGATTTCAGCGTTGGCTCGACATCGAGCGGGCGCGGCTCAAGGTCGAGGTGTCAAGGGCGGCACTGAGTCTCGTGACGTCGCTGGAACGGGCAGGAAACCTCCGCGAAGCGTTGGGCGTGGCGCAGCGAGCAATTGAAATACAGCCTGATGACGAGACTGCCGTGCGCCGGCTGATAATCCTTCATGAAGCGATGGGTGATCGTGCCGGTGCCCTTGGCGTCTTCGAGATCTACCGCACCAGATTGGGCGCCGAGTTCGATGCGCAGCCCGCTCCTGAAACAATCGCTTTGGCGAATCGACTCCGAGTGTCTTCGGAAGCATCGATGCAGCGAACGCGGCACCCGGTAGTCGAGCGTCACCCTATCGCCTTAGCCGATCCTTCGGCTGCGCAGCTTGCGGAAGTATCCGGCTCCGGGTCTGCGGCAATCAATAAAGGTGAAAGACGTAGCGGTCATCGGCAGAGAGTGTTGTCGGTCGCCACCGCACTGGGCGTTCTCATTGCCGCCGGACTCATCTGGGCCCTGCGACCACGATCGTCCAATCAGGTGCTTCGATACACTCTTGCCGTCGACTCCAGCGAGGCGATGGCACCAGGCGCGAGCTGGTCGGGACGGCTTGCTGTCTCCCCCGACGGGACGCGCTTCGCGTACATCGGCGGCCCCAATGGCGAGTTGCTCGTCCGTCTACGGAATCAGCTCCGCGCGACAGCCATATCAGGAACCAACGGGGCACTGACGCCGTTTTTCTCACCTGATGGTCAACGCATTGGCTTCCTCGGGGAAAATCACGTTCATATCGTCTCGGCGACCGGAGACTCGTTGATCGCGGTGTGCGATACACTCACCGGAGTGGCTGGCGCGTCCTGGGGACGCGACGGATTCATTTACGTGGACGGCCGGGGTTACAGGAGCCTTCTTCGGGTTGAAGCAAAGGCCAGGTCGAGACCACGATGGTTCACGACTCTCGACACTGCGGCCGGAGAAGTCAATCACTCCTGGCCCGACGTTCTGCCAAACGGAAAAGGGGTGCTGTTCGTAGTCACGTTCACGGGGACGAACGGGGTAAGCGATAGTCTATCGTATGCCATTGCCGTTGCCGACATCCCATCGGGGAAGCATCGCGTCATCGTTAATGATGCGAAGTTCGGTCGTTACGTATCGTCGGGCTATCTGCTCTACATCACGACGAAGAAGGTATTGATGGTCGCGCCGTTCGATCAGAATGCAATGAAAATCACCGGCGCGCCCCGGCCCCTGATCGAAGGGATGCGCCTTGGCAGGTTCGGCTCGGCGGACCTCGCAGTTTCGGCGGCTGGAACGCTGGTGTACGCGACGGGCGGGGGAGAGAACAAGCGGGAAGTTGTGTGGGTAACCCGCGACGGCCGGCAACAGTCCGTCGACCCCGACTGGCAAAGCGAGCTATGGGTTCCTGCTCTTTCGCCGAACGGTAAGCAGCTCGCAATCACCAGGCGATTCAGTGGCCAGAGGATTGACGTCTGGGTGAAGCAGTTGGATCGAGGTCCAGGCATCGTAGTCAGCTTACAACAGAACGGTGGTTTCTATCCCACGTGGACTCCCGATGGCAGGTCCGTGACTTTCACGTCGGACGAAACGAATGGCGCGGCCAGTTTCTGGACGAGCAGAGCGGATGGCAGTGCGCCGCCGGTACTTCAGTTCCGTTCTAAGAGATGGGTCTTCAGCACCGTCTGGTCACCAGACGGGAAGTGGCTCGTCTACAGAGATCGCGGTGTGCCACCCGACTCGGGTGACATTCTCGGAGTGCGACCCGGTCTCGACGCATCGCCAGTGCCTCTCGTGGCAAGCAGGTATTGGGAAACAACTCCCGCTATTTCGCCCGATGGGCGCTGGCTGGCATACACCGCGGATGAAAGCGGTCTGAATCAGGTGTATGTCGTCCCGTTTCCGAACACGCGCGCCGCAAAATGGGCGGTGTCGACAAGTGGAGGGACTGACCCCGAATGGTCGCATCGGGGAAATGAATTGTTTTATCGCGATGCCGCCGGCAACCTGGTCGCCGTCGAAGTAATAACCACCCCAACTTTTTTGATCGGGCGCGCGACATCGCTCTTTTCCACGGTCGGACTCGAGATGGTCCCGGGACTCAAGGGATATGCGGTAACGCCCGATGACCATCATTTCCTGATGATTCGGCCGGCGGTCGGCGCACCGGAAAAACTGATCGTCGTCGAGAACTGGTTCGAGGAGCTGAAGGCGAAGTCGTCATCGCGTTGAGGAGGGAAGTGATGGCTCTTATAGAGATGGACACTCGATATACTCGATCTCCGCGGCGCGCTGTCGATTCAGCTGTCGATTAAGTCCGACATTATCCGGCATCGCGAGGGGTGAACAACGCAGATCACGCTGTCCGTCAACGATTTAACGACTTCTTGCCGGACTTCTTACTCCCCTTCGGTCGCCTGATAAGCGTGAGGTCGGTAGTTCAACTCTACCCAGGCCCAT
>Ga0307312_10001310_pt1 | contig 12705 bp, 12 predicted proteins | sample ER_DNA_202_FD_194489 | JGI IMG/M metagenome (GOLD analysis project Ga0307312, IMG submission 194489) | Bulk soil microbial communities from the East River watershed near Crested Butte, Colorado, United States - ER_DNA_202 | ecosystem: Environmental > Terrestrial > Soil > Floodplain | place...
GCGCGATCTCTATCTCCTGGCGCTGGCCCTGGGCGAACGCCCTGACGGGTCCGTGTTCGGGCGGATGATCCGCGAGGCCCGCATCCACTTCGCGGCGGTAATCGAGGAGGCGCGGATCGCGGGGCTCGACACGGGGGCCATCGCCGTGATGCTCGGCAAGTTGAACATCGAGTTGGCCGACAGCATCCGGCCGGAGTTGTGGGCGCGCGTCGAGCAGCTCCTCGCCGAGCGAGCCGCCCGCAAACCAGCGGAGCGCCGGGGACGGCGCTGAAGGGTGCCCGCTGGCCAGGGGGTCCCCAGAGGAGCAACCTATGACCTACGTGATCGCCGAACCCTGTATTGGCGTCAAGGACCGGTCGTGTGTGGACGTGTGTCCGGTCGACTGCATCTACGAGGGCGAAGACCAGCTCTACATCGAGCCCGACGAGTGCATCGACTGCGGGGCGTGCGTGCCCGAGTGCCCGGTCACGGCGATCTTCACCGAGGAGGAGGTCCCGCCCAACTGGGAGTCGTACATCGCGAAGAACCGTGATGTGTTCAAGAGCGACCAGCCGCCAGCGAAGAGGACTCCTGCGAAGTAAGGGCGGGTAATTCGGTGTACCCGGAGGGCGCATGGATCGAGTCGCAGTCCTGCACGGGCCGATTTGGCGCGGCGCCACCGTCCTTGTAGTCGACGACGAGCTGTCCATGCATGGCTAGATCTCTTAGCGGTGGGCCTTCGGAGGTCGCCTGAAGGATCGGTGGTGTCGATTGTGGTGTCGATTGATCCCGAGAGATCACGGCATCCGCGGCAAGCAATCCGGGCAGATCGCTCGGGATGTCAGTGAGTTACAGGAATGGCGTCGGAATTCGTTTCCTACGTGGGCCGCCTGATAAGCGTGAGGTCGGTAGTTCAACTCTACCCAGGCCCATTGATCTGAATGCCCCGCTGCCCCGCCATCACTCGTGATCGTGGGGCGTCTTCGTTTTCATCGAGAACCGAGTTACTAACAATCGACTCTCAACTCTACTCGGTGCCACAATGATGGAGGCGGACAAAAGCCTGGGCTTGATCGGCCTCCCTCGTCCGGTGAAGGAGCTTGCCCGAACAACGTGGGATGCCATCGTCGTGGGGGCGGGGCACAATGGACTCACCTGCGCCGCCTACCTCGCGCGGGCCGGCCGCCGCGTGCTGGTGCTGGAGGCCCGGGAACGGATCGGGGGAGCCTGTACCCTGGAAGAGTTCTGGCCCGGTTACCGGGTCTCGCCCTGCGCCTACGTCTGCGGGTTGCTCCATCCGTTGGTGATTGAAGAGCTGGACCTCGTCGGGCGCGGTCTGGAGTGGCATCCCGCCATGCCGGGCCTGTTTGTCCCCTTCGAGGACGGAACCAGCGTGCAGCTCTGGGGCGATGACGACCGCGCGGAGGCGGAGATCAGCCGGTTCGCGCCGGGAGATCTCTCGGGCTGGCGAGCGATGGTGGTTTTGAAGAAGCGGGTGCGGGATACGCTTCGACCCGCCGGCTCGGCCGACGTCTGGATCGGGCCCGCGCCCAGCCGAGCGGAGATCGAATCCCGGCTCTGCGGCGACCGAGATGCCATCGCGCTGCTATTCGAGTGGTCCATGGTGGAGTTCGTGGAACGCTATCTGGATGATGAGCGTCTGCACGAGGCACTGTTAGGGCAAGGCGTCATCGGCACCAACGCCACCCCGCACCAGCCGGGCACCGCATCGATTCATTTCCACCACGCGTCGGGCCGGATGGGCGGAATTCCCGGCATGTGGGGGTACATCAAGGGCGGGATGGGTCGCGTGTCATTTCTCCTGGCGGACATCGCGCGCGATGCCGGCGCGCTGGTGGCTGCCGGAGTACCGGTGAGCCGGATCCTGCCCGGCGAAGGAGTGGAGCTGGAGAGCGGTGAGCGGGTGCGTGCGCCGGTCGTCATATCCAATGCCGACCCCCGCACCACACTTCGTCTATTGGGGAATGCGGCCGATTCCACCTGGCAGGCACAGGTGGAGCGAATCCCCATGACCGGCTGCACGGTCAAGATCACCGTGGGCCTGAAGGAGCTGCCCAACTTCAAGGCTCGTCCCGGGACGCTGGAGCCGCACCATTTCGGGCAGGTCAACACCCCGCTCAGCAAATCCGCCTGGCGGTCACAGCACGAGACGGCCCAGGCTGGCGAGCTGCCATCCCGGCTCTGGACCGAGCTCTACTTCCAGAGCTCCCACGACCCCAGCGTCACACCCGCTGGGGAGCACGTCATGAGCATCTTTGCCCAGCCGGTGCCCTATCGCTTTCAGCAGGGTGATTGGGATACTCGGCGCGAGGAGGTGGCCCGAGTGGCCCTGGAATCGGTCGGTCGGTTCTGCAGCAACCTTCCGGAGGCCGTGCTGCACCTCGAGGTCATGGGGCCGCCGGATATCGAGCGCCATACCGGACTCGCCGGTGGCCACATCTTCCAAGGTGAGTGCCTGCCGGAGTACATGTGGGACCAGCGACTCAAGCCGAGAACGCCGATGGCCGGCGTCTTTCTCTGTGGGGCGGGAACCTACCCTGGCGGAAGCGTGATCGGCATCAATGGCCGCAACGCCGCCATGGAGGCCCTCCGAGGATTGTGGTCATGATGTGTCCACGGTCACGACCGGAGAACCGTCCATCTAACAGTATTCTCTCTGGACGCGGGCACCCCTCCAACGGAGAACAGTACGATGCAGAAACGGGTACTCGGACGCAGCACTCTGGAAGTCTCGGCGCTCGGCCTCGGCTGCATGGGCCTGAGCTTTGGCTATGGCGCGGCGACGGACCGGCAGGCGGGGATCGCACTCATTCGCGGAGCCGTCGAGCGTGGCGTGACGTTCTTCGACACCGCGCAGGTATACGGCCCGTTCACCAACGAGGAGCTCGTCGGCGAGGCCCTCGAGCCCTTCCGCGATCGCGTGGTGATCGCCACGAAGTTCGGGTTCGAGTTTGGGCCCGACGGGCAGTCGAGGGGCCTCAACAGCCGGCCCGAGCATATCAGGCAGGTGACCGAGGGCTCGCTCAAGCGGCTCCAGGTCGAGGCGATCGACCTCTACTACCAGCACCGCGTCGACCCGAACGTGGCGATCGAGGAAGTGGCGGGCACGGTCAAAGACCTGATCCGGGAAGGCAAGGTCAAGCACTTTGGCATGTCCGAGGCGGGCGCGCAGACGATCCGTCGCGCCCACGCCGTTCAGCCGGTCACTGCGCTCCAGAGCGAATACTCGCTATGGTGGCGGGAGCCGGAGGAGTCGGTGCTGCCGACCCTCGAGCAGCTCGGCATCGGCTTCGTGCCCTTCAGCCCGCTCGGCAAGGGGTTCCTGACCGGGAAGATCGACGAGAGTACGACCTTCGACAGCGGCGACTTCCGCAACACGGTTCCGCGCTTCACGCCGGAGAATCGAAAGGCGAATCAAGCGCTCGTCGATCTGCTGGCCGCGATCGCCGCGCGGAAGAAGGCGACCCCGGCGCAGATCGCGCTCGCCTGGCTGCTCGCGCAGAAGCCATGGATCGTGCCGATCCCGGGCACCACGAAGCTGCACCGCCTGGAGGAGAACCTCGGCGCCGCTGACGTCCATCTCACGGCCGACGATCTTCGTGAGATCGAGAGCGCCGCCGCACGGATCGAGGTCCAGGGCGCACGGTACAACGAAAGCTCGCAGCGTTTGGTCAACCGCTGACCGGCGCCCTTGGGGTGAAAGGACTAGAAGCCATGAGCAAGGTCTGGTTTATCACAGGAGCCGGCAGCGGTATCGGGGCGGCGACCGCCAGGGCCGCCCGTAAGGCGGGGCATAGGGTCGTGGCGACCGGCCGGAACGTGGAGAAGCTCCGCGAAGCCCTGGCGGACGTCGCCGGCGACGACCTGCTGCTCGAGCGGCTGGACGTCACCAGCGAGGCCGAGGCGAAGCGGGCCGTCGATGCCGCTGTCGCCCGGATCGGCCGCATCGATGTCCTGGTGAACAACGCCGGCTACAGCCTGCTCGGCAACTTCGAGGAATTCATCACCGAGCAGATCGAGCGGCAGTTCGCGCCGAACTTCTGGGGCGTCGTGCACGTGATGCGCGCCGTGCTCCCGATCATGCGCCGCCAGCGGTCGGGGCACATCATCAACATCTCCTCCGTTGCCGGCGTGGTCGGCCAACGGGCCGTGGCAGCCTACGGCGCGAGCAAGTTCGCCGTCGAGGGACTCTCGCTCGCCGTCGCGCAGGAGGTCGAGCCGTTCGGCATCAAGGTCACGGTAGTCGAGCCGGGATTCTTCCGCACCGACCTGCTCAACCCGCGGTCGGTCGAGTGGAGCAGTGGGCACATCGAGGACTACGGGGCCCCGGGCAACGTTGCGGCCGCGTGGGCGGCCTACCACGGTCAGCAGCCTGATGACCCGGCGGCACTGGGCGAGGTGCTGGTCCAGATCGCCGACATGGAGCACCCACCCAAGCTGTTCGCCGCGGGGAGCGACGCCCTCGACGCGATCACACCGGTAGTGGAGGCTCGCCTTGCGGAGCTCCGGGCCCACGCCGATCTCTCCAAGGCGGCGGGCGGCGTGTTGACTCCCACAGGCTCGGCGTAAGACCGCCGCCGGCGATGTGAGGGCAGCCGCGGTGATGCGAGGCCCGCCATGGCGATACGAAGGCCGGCGGCCGCGAAGCGGAGGCCGCCCCGCCAAACGCGAGGCTGTTCGTCCGGAAGCGGGACCCGCCGAGGATTAATTGGAGGGTGCCGTGAGAAATGTGTCGTCCGCCGGCGTAAACGTCCTTCCCGCCACCCGCGAAATCATTCCCTTCTCCACTCACTTTGTGTCAGTCTATCACGATGTTGTCCCCGCCGGCAGAATTTCGCGTCCGCCGCCGACGATGCAGCCCCCGCCGGCTCAGAGTTTGTCGCCGCCGCTCACAATATGCGGGTGGTCATGCGGTCAGGTGGCACGGCGTGGGGATCAAGTTCCGTCCGACCGTCCGCCTGCCCGGTGGCACGCTCGATGCAGAGCCTTATTTCGTCCCACGTTGCCAGACTGCAGCTCGGCGGAATCTCGCGGGGAAATTGGTTGCAATGTCGCGAGTGACATCCCGAAGGCTCGAGCTCCGGGGAACCTTACCCTGACCTGTAATGAGGATTTGGGGATGGAGGGAACCATGCCGCACAAGTATCACGGCCTGCCGGCCGCGGCGAGCGTCGAGCAGGCCATCGTTCTGGCTCAGCTCCTGATCCTGAAGGACCTGGAGCGGCGGGCACTGCGCCTCCCGGACCGGCCGGATCCAGCAGAACCCGAGGTACGACCCGCAGCGTGAACTTGCGACCCAGTGGTGGTTGAGCGCGAGCGCCCGAATCCTGGAATTTCTCCAGTCTACGGCAGGAGGACGGCGTAGGCCCCGGACCCTACACTCTCCGGGGTGCGCTCCCACCAGTTGCCCCAACGTCTCTCGGCCGGTAGGGTATCGCAATGCAGACTCGACGACCATTCCAGCGGGCGGTGTTTCTCGCTCTCGGCTTTCTGCTCGTGGGCGAGGCTCCTTTGTTCGCCCAGGGTGCCCGGCCGGATAGCGACTCGATCCGTCCTGCGCCGGCCGACGAGATCTGGATGGCGTTCGATTACTCCAACAGCGTTACCGGCTACTCCGCGCTGGCTACGGCCGGTGCCATGCGCCCGCGCCGCACGATCGCGGGTGACCGGACGGGTCTCCAGCGTCCAGCCGCGATTGCCGTTGACGAGCGGGGCAGGCTGTACGTCACCAACCCAGGCAATAACTCGGTCACAGTCTATGCCCCCGGCGCGGCTGGGAACGTCGCACCGGTACGCACTCTGCGCGGGCCCGCCACCGGGCTCGCCACCCCGCGCGGCGTTGCCCTCGACCCGCACGGGGCGCTCTACGTCGTCAACGAGAGCCGCGACCGGGTCACCGTCTACGCGCCGGGCGCCGACGGCGATGCTGTACCCATCCGCTCGATCTGGGGAAGCCGGACGCGGCTGACGAGGCCGACTGCCGTTGCGGTCGACCGGTATGGCGCGACCTACGTCACGGGTCATTGGATGGGCTATGTCGTCGTGTTCGCACCAGGGGCGAACGGGAATGCGCGTCCGGCGCGCGAGTTCCGCAGCACGGCGTACGGGCCGGTGGGGATGAAATCCCTGCTCTGGCGGGGTGTTGCCATGCCCGGCGCGATCGCACTCGATCGTGCCGGCCGGCTGTACGTGGCCTATAGCGGTGCGTCGAAGAGTGGACCCGAGGTACAGGTCTATCCGCCGAATGCGCGCGGCATCACGGCTTCACTCCGCACCATCAGTGGCGACCGTACCGCGCTCGAGTATCCGATTGGCGTCACCATTGACGCCGGCGGCTTCGTGTACGTGCTGAACCAGAGCACTACCCACTCGGTTACTGTCTACGCACCCAGCGCCGCGGGCGACGCTCCTCCGATCGTGAAGCTTGACGCAGATGCCTCGGGCCGCTGGCGGCCGAGTCCCTGGGATCGGACGGTGCAGGATACCGCACATCCGCCATCGCTGCCGCCTGCGGTGGCGATCTATCCGCCCGGAGCAGCGGGCGACGTGGCGCCGCGGCAGGAGATCACCGGAGAGCGCACTCGGCTGCTCGCGCCGGTCACGCTCGGCCTCGGCGGAGATCGCACGGTGTACGTGCTCAACTGCGACGGACGCGTGACCGTCTACCCCTCCGGCACTCATGGCGATGCCGCGCCCATTCGAGAATTCGGGAAGGCATCGCTGCCGGTGGACGCCTTTCCCACCGGCTTGGCGCTGGATCGCAGCGATACCGCATTCATCTCCTACGTTTGGCAGGGCGACCGGATCCACCCCGGTCGGACGGAGGTCTATGCGCCGGGCTCAGAGGGTGACTCACCTCCGCGTCGGCAAATCGACTGGTTCGCCGCCAGGTTCAATGGGCTTGTGATCGATGCGCACGATTACCTCTACGCTGGACTTGGTGAGAGCGGCTTCAGCGTCATGCACAAGTCGCGAGTGGCGAGACCTGGCGTGCCGGTTGGTGTCACACCTGAGGCCCCCGATGCGGACCCCTCGACACCTGGCTGGGACTATTACCGACATCTCAGCTTACCCGACGATGAGGTTTTCTGGCCGGGGCATTTCGCTTTGGATTCGCACCAGCGTCTCTACCTGCCTAGCCGCGACGACATCATTCGCGTCTACGCAACGGCCACGCCCGGCCGGTTCCGTCTGATGCACACCCTCGCCGGCCCTAGCACAGAGCTCGACGAGCCGGCTGCGGTGGCCCTGGGGCTCGGCGACACTCTCTTTGTGGCGAACGCGGGCTCGGCACGAGGCCCGAGCGTCACGATCTACGCACCGAACGCTCGAGGCGACGTGCCACCCGTCCGGACGCTTCGCGGAGCACGCACTGGACTCGGGGCCAGCGGAGCACTCGCGATAGACGCCACGGGCCGCCTCTATGTGCTTCGGAAGTCGCCACCGGAGAAACGCTGCGCGGGGGTCGCCCGCTGACGCTTCTGGCGTGAGGGCCGTGGATCAGCCGAACGTGAACGCAAACGCCTCCACGCCCGGATCGAGAAACTCGATCTCGAACAGTCGATCGGCGATGGGCTTCGGTTGTCGGATCAGCTGATACAGCCGCTGTTCGGTAACCGTACCGTAGCCCTGCTCGTCCACGTCAATGCCGTGAGCAGCCCCCGGCGGCTTTCCATCGATGAGCACCCGAAAGCGCACGGACGTTCCTCGCGCTGCCGGTCCCATGACCAGATGAAGATCGCGGGCATGAAAGCGGTACCCGATTCGGCCATTGGCCTTATTCAGCGCAGTCGCCTGTTTTCCGACCGTCCATTCGCCTGCCAGGGCCCAATGATTGAGCTTCAGCCGATCGGGGGCGCGATAGAGGTGACGCTGATCCGGTACCGTGCCATCGGGAGACGCAAAGTTCTCGCTCCGGGCGTAGCCGACATAGTTCTCCGGTGACTTCAGGCTGCCCCAATCGGCGGCAGTCTCGATACCCCGGCCGTCGATGGACACCGGCTCACCGCCCACGTCCGCCTTCCCCGCCTCCGCCAGCAACTGCTGAATGACCGCTTCCGACTGCTCGTAGTCTCCCTCGCCGAAGTGATGGTGCCGGATCTGCCCCTTGGCATCGGCGAAGTAGAGCGCCGGCCAATACTGATTGCCGAAGGCCTGCCAGATCGCGTGCTCATTGTCCACCGCGATGGGGAAGTTTACTCCCTCGCGCTTCAGCTCCCGCCGCACGTTGTCGAGGTCCTTCTCGAACTCGAACTCAGGCGAGTGCACCTGGATCACTACCAGTCCCTGATCCTTGTATTTGTCGGCCCAGGCACGGACGTAGGGGACGGTGCGGAGCCAGTTGATGCAGGTATAGGTCCCAAACTCGACCAGAACGACTCTTCCCCGCAGGTCGGCGGCCTTCAATGGCGGCGAGTTGAGCCAAGTGGTGGCGCCAGCGAAAGAGGGCAACTCCCCTTCGACCGGTGACGGAGGCACGCTCGGCATCGTCTGCTGTGTCATGTCGGTGCCCTCTGCTGAAATTTGACTCGGAGCCGGGTTCGTGCCCGCGAGCATCGCGGCGAGCAGTAGCAGGCGTGGGTTCATGATGATCGCCTGGCAGACCTGCCGACTTCGATGACCGCGTCGGTTCCCCCAGCTGCATTCAGAGCATTCCCGCCATTCATGAAGTTCCCGACCAGCTGTGCGATCTGATCCGCCTCGGTATCGAGCGCGAAGTGACCGGCGTCGAGCAAGTGGACCTCTGCCGTCGGCACGTCGCGGCGATAGGCCTCCGGCTCCGATAGCTCGAAGGACTTGTCGTACTTGCCCCAGAGAACCAGCAGCCGAGGCTGGGTCGCGCGCATCCAGGCCTGCCACTTGGGATAAGACTCGACGTTGGTACGGTAGTCGTAGAACAGGTCGCTTTGAATGTCGGCCTGGCCGGGCTGGTTGAGAAAGGCGAATTCATCGGTCCAGAGATCGGGGTCGTAGCGCTCCACGTTGGGATCGTTCCCGACATGACGGGTCCGCGTCGTCGCCAGCGACAGGAGATTGGTGCGTAGCGCGCTCTCGTTGGCCGCTCGATCCGCCCAAAAAGCCCGTCGCGGCTTCCAGTTCTCCCCCAGACCTTCGTTGTGCGCCACCGCGTCCTGGACGATGAGGGCCTCGACCTGCTCCGGATGGGCCAGGGCCATGCGAAAACCGACCGGGCCGCCATAGTCCTGCATATAGAGCGTGTAGCGCGACAGCCCGAGCGCCTCGGTGAAGTGATTCATGATCTCCGCGTAATGGTCGAACGTGTACGCGAAGGTTTTCGGGTCGGGCCAGTCGCTATGGCCGAAGCCGGGGTAATCGGGCGCGACCAGGTGATAGCGATCGGATAGCCGGGGGAAGAGCGGCTCGAACATTCGCGAGGAAGACGGAAGTCCGTGCAGCAGGAGCAGTGTCGGCGCGTCCGTCGGGCCGGCCTCCCGATAAAAGATGGAAAGGCCATCCACCTGTGTGGTGCGATAAAGAGTCGGGTCCATCGGTCTAGCCCTTCCTGGGGGAGCTAATTCGGTAGTTTCCGCTCCACTCCGTGACCGGCCCGGCGACGTCGGCGACCTCCTCGACCAATGAGCTTAAGAAGGCCGAGACGTCGGTGCACCTCGAGAGCATGGCGCTTTGTCCGGCCCACAGGGGGAGAAGATCCGCTCGGCCCGCCGCCTCCGCCCCCACCGAGAGGTTTCTGACCAGTGCTCGTTGCAGTGGATACGGCAGGATGGCGGTTCCCTCCCGGTTCAACTCCTCCATCAAGCGGTTCCGGATTCCGCGGGCGAGTCGTCCGGTAAAGCCTCTGGTCAATCCGGTGTGTCCGGCATTGGGTCCCAGCAGAGCCTCGCGATGGAGGCGGCTGGCGCCGGAATCCTCGCTGATCAGGAAGGCCGTTCCCAGCTGGACTCCCTCCGCGCCCAGGGCCAGAGCGGCCGTCACCCCCCGCGCATCGCCGATACCACCCGCGGCGATCACCGGCACCTCGACCCGGTCCACGACCTGAGGCACTAGCGACATCGTGCCGATGAGTGAATCCTCCGCCGGGCGCAGAAAAGAGCCCCGGTGGCCTCCCGCCTCGAAACCGGACGCGACGATGGCATCCACGCCAGCCTGTTCGAGTGCCAGGGCTTCGTCGGGTGTTGTCGCCGTGCCGATCGTGGCGATGGCTTTGGCCCGGCACTCCTCCAGGATCTCCCGGGGCGGGATGCCAAAGATGAAGCTGAAGACCGGAACGTTTGCATCCAGCAACACCCGGACCTGGTCCTCGAATCGGAGCGGCGAAGCCGGTTGGTACGATGGACGGGGAGCGCCCAGGGCAGCGAGGTGGCCGGCGAGCGGCTCCAAGCTCCGGTTGAACGCGGCCTTATCGGAGGTGCGGGCGCCTTCATCTTCCATCGATACCCACAGGTTCACCGCGAACGGCCTGGAGGTGAGAGAGCGAATCTCTGCGATCACGTCTGTGATCGCTGCGGGCGGCAGGCTGAGCGCCCCGAGCGATCCGAGTCCGCCGAAGTTGGAGACCGCGGCCGTGAGTTTCTGAGAGGACAGCCCGCCGAGCGGTCCTTGAATGATGGGATAGTCGATCCCGAGTTTCTCGGTGAGGCGGTTCCGACTCCAGGCAGGTGGCATCAGGCGGATACCTCAAAGATCAGCTCCAGCTCGACCGGAGTGCCGAGCGGCAGGCTGGCTACTCCATAAACCAGACGGCACGGATTTTTGTTCTTTCCGAATACGTCCTGCAGCAGCTCCGATGCGGCGTCGGCGATCTTCGGCTGATCGCGCACGTCACCCGACGTGGCGATTGATACACCAAGCCGGACGACCCGGGTCACCCGGTCGAGCGATCCCAGGTGCTCGCGCACGACGGCGAGCGCGTTGAGCGCGGCGAGGCGCGCCGCCGCACGCCCCTCTTCCACATTGAGCTCAGCGCCCACGCGACCGGTGACCCGCGACTCGCGACCTTCGGTAGGCAGCATCCCGCTCACGAAGAGCAGGTTGCCAGTCTGGACCGCCTCGGCGTAGGCGCCGAACGGCTCGGGCGGCGCCGGCAGCTCGATTCCAAGCTCTGTCAACCGCTGCTCGGCGCCAGAAGGCGGAACACCCTTACGAGGCCGACTGCGCTCCTTTGACGCTGTGCTCATCGATCCCTCCCAGTCCCCGTCCTGCATCCCTCTCTACGCCCCTCCCGCCCCTCCGCCTCTACCGCAGCGACCTGAAACCTGCGCGAAGATCTTCCACGATCGCCTGCGGCTGCTCCCACGCGGCAAAGTGCGCGCCTTTCGGATGGCGCTGATAGTAGGCCAACTTGGGATAGGCCTTTTCGGCCCACTTTCGCGGAATCGGGCAGATCTCCTCCGGGAAAGCGCTCACCACGACCGGGATCGCGACCCCCTTCGGAGCGAAGAAGGGCAGCTTGTTTTCCCAGTATAGGCGTGCCGACGATACCCCCGTGTTGGTCAGCCAGTAGAGGGTGATGTTGTCGAGAATATCATCTCGCGTCATGCCCTCGGCGGCGCCGTCGAACACGCGAGCGATGAGCCTGTAGGTCCAGATATCATGATCGAGAATCCACGCGGCCAAGCCGATCGGAGAATCCTCGATCCCATACAGCGTCTGCGGCCGGTTCCCCATCTCCTGGGCATAGCCGAGACCATACTTGTAGAAGAAGGCGACGTGGTTGAAAGCCTCTTTCTCCTCTTCGTCGAGGCCGGAAGGTGGCGCTGCGCCGGCAAAGGCTGCCGCATCAATCTCGGGCGGAATCGCACCGGCCATGTTGGTGTGAATGCCAATCAGTCCTGGCGGTGCCTGCACACCCATCAGGTCGACGACCAGCGCACCCCAATCGCCGCCTTGCGCGGCGTAGCGCTGGTATCCCAGGCGCTCCATTAGAGTGGCCCATGCCCGGGCAATGCGTTCGGGGCCCCAGCCGGTCGTGGTCGGCTTGCCCGAGAAGCCGTAGCCCGGCATCGACGGAATCACCACGTGAAACGCGTCCGAGGCGCTCCCGCCGTGGGCCGTGGGATCGGTCAGTGGTTCGATGATCTTTAGCTGCTCGATGATTGAGCCGGGCCAGCCGTGGGTGACGATGAGCGGCAGGGCGTTCTCATGCTTCGACCGCACATGGATGAAATGGATGTCCAGCCCATCGACTTCAGTGATGAAGTGCGGGAATGAACTCAGTCTCGCCTCGACCTTGCGCCAGTCGTATTCCGTCGCCCAGTAGCGGGCGAGCTTCTGAATCGTCGCGAGCTGCACGCCCTGGGTGTCATCCGCGACCGTTTCCCGCTCAGGCCACCTTGTCGCTTCGATGCGCCTGCGCAATTCGGTAAGGTCCGCGTCCCGAACATTCACCTGAAACGGACGAATCGCATTCTTGTCAGCTACCCGCTCGCTGCGTTGTCGGATAGTGCTGGTCGCAGTCATGGCCTCCCCCTTGTGAGTTCCTTGTGAGTCCCGCCTCTTCTAGCGCCGTTTTTCACGTGAACTTTCCTCTCGGACGTTTCGGTGGCTTACCATCCAGCACGCGTAGCAGGAGCTCGGGTCAAGAGGGCCCGGCTCACGACCACGACCCAGACGAGGCCGATGATGGGCGAAACGAGCCGCGAATAGGCGCCGTCCGGCGCCCAGAATCCACCGCGCAGCCAGGTGGAGCCGCCTAGTAACACGAGCCCTAAGGCTGCGACCCCCGCC
>Ga0307312_10001312_pt1 | contig 12702 bp, 10 predicted proteins | sample ER_DNA_202_FD_194489 | JGI IMG/M metagenome (GOLD analysis project Ga0307312, IMG submission 194489) | Bulk soil microbial communities from the East River watershed near Crested Butte, Colorado, United States - ER_DNA_202 | ecosystem: Environmental > Terrestrial > Soil > Floodplain | place...
TGCCGGTGAGGCGCGCGATCTCGCGCACTGGGCAGTCGGCGTAGTAGTGCAGCACGATCACCGCGCGCTGCTGGGGCGTGAGTTGCTGAAGGGCGACCAGCAATGCCTCATCCGCATGCACGTCGTGAAAGGCGCCCTCCGGGATAGGTCCGTGGGCGAGACTGGACTGACGCTTCAGGTCGCCGGCGGCGAGACGGAAGGCCGAGCGCCAGACCCAGCTGCGGGGATCTCTGATCTCCGAACCGCGGCGCAGCGCCTGGGCAAAGGCCTCGGCCACTGCGTCGGAGGCGACGTCCTCGTTGCCGGCGAAGGCATAGAGCGCGCGCCACAGGCGATCGCCGTCCTGGCGGTAGACCGCCTCAATCTCGCCAGCCGCTGCGACAGGGGCCACGATGGTTGTCACTATGCCTGTACAGGGAGGGATTGGCTCCAAAAGGTGACAGCGGCGACAGACTGCTACGCGCTGGCCGGCAAGGGTGGGCGGAATCGGAGCAGCTCGCTGAGGCCCGCACACCCCAGTGCCCGAAGGTCGCCATGGGTCGGCGTCGGACCACCGTTGGCAGCCGCCTCCTCCTCGCGAATGGCCGCGGCAACGGCACTGGCCACGCGACTGCCCCCCTCGCTGAACAGATCGAGCCGTGCAAGCGACGGCCCGAGGTCGTCCCACCGTTCGAGCATGGTCAGCGCGATGGCGGGCATCAGGTCGCTGTGGTCCCATGTGCGCGCCCTGTCCCAGAGACGGAGGCCTGGGGCATACGCCTTCAGCCCGTCGTCAATCGCACCTCGGTCGCCCACCATCACCTTGGGCACCATCACGGCGCTGGCCCGGACAAGTGGCGACTCGGGGACCATGCGCGCGACGAGCTCATCGAGGCGCTCTGCCCTCTTGCGATCGCGGACATCGGCGATCGCGCCATAGCTGCAGCCGGAGGCTCCCACTAAGCAGAAGCCGGCGTCTGGGTTGGCGTCGACCAGCTTGACGATCTGCTGCGTCGTCGTAGCAAGGTTGTCCCACGCACCGCGTGCGAGCTGGAGGAATCCCCTCAGCGCCAAAGCGTGCTGGCGGGTGTGGACGCTGCGTCGAGCCGCATCTTCAACCAGGCGGTCGGCGAGCGAGTCGGCGCGGTCGAGATCGCCCCCGTGGAACGTCATGATCGAGTACCACACCAGGCCCTCCGGCTCGTTGATGATCGCGCCGGCGGGGACCAGGCGTTCGTAGAGCGTCTCGTACAGCTCCAGGGCCTGGGAAACCCTCCCACTCCAGAGGTAGAGCATGCCCATGCGAAGGGCGGCATCGGCAAAGCGGATGGCGTCGGGCGACTCCACAAGGCGGATGATCTCGTCCGCACCGGCAACTTCATCGGTGAAGGCCGCGCGTTCGGTGAGGAGGCGAGCGAGCGAGACCTGGTCGCCCGATGCGCGGGCGATTCGCTCCCCTTCATCAAGGAGTCGGGTGACCTCGCTGTCGTCGGGCAGGTGCTGGAAATACCCCCAGTTCTGTGTCGCGATCTCGAGCATGTCCGCGTACAACTCGCTCGGAGCGGTCAGGCCGGCCTCCGCGTACATCTCGATCGCCCGCGCCCGATGCTCCCAAGCCTCGTCGCCGCGCCCCTGGCGCACGAAAGCGCGACCGACCGCCGCCTCTGCCGAGGCCAGATCCGCAGGATCGTCGGCAAGCTGGACAGCCCTCTGGTAGAGGTCGAGGGAGTCTTCGTAGGCATTCCTCCCCTCGAGCCGGCGCCCGGCCGCCAGGTGTGCTGCAAAGGCCTGCCGTCGCATGGCCGTCAGCTTGGCGGCGTCCTCCCACACCCAACCGGCGTCGGCAGGCTTCACGGCTTCCCACCAGTGATAGGCCAGCGCCTCGACATCGCTAGGATCGACCCCCTCGACCGCGTACCGCGCATGCAGGGCCATGCGCTCGGCCACCGGCAGGCGGCCATAGGCCACTTCCCTGACCAGCGCGTGGTGGAAGCGGTACTTCGAGTTGACCGGCGCAACGAAGCCAAGATGAGCGATCCGACCGAGCAGGCCGACCACCTCGTTTGGCTCCCGCTCGTTGAGGAGGGATGCGTCGCGGACGTCGAAGGTCTCACCCACGACACTCGCCCGCTGCAGCAGCTCGCGCTCGGAGGTGGACAGCTCGTCGAGCCTGGCTGCGATGGCCGCCTGGATGGTGACCGGCATCTCGTTGTGCGTTGTGCGCGAGCGCGCCAGCTCAATGATGAAGAGTGGGTTGCCGCCCGCCCTGGCGGCGTCGATTCCGCCTTCGCCGGCCGCTCGCGCCAGGGCTTCGGCGGCATCCGCATCGAGCGGCTCGAGGTCAATCTGCACCAGGCTCTCGCTCGGCCGGAGATGGGCACTACCGAGGAACTCGGGGCGCGCCGTCGCGATCACCAGGATCGGTGCCTCGAGGTCAGCGGTCGCCTGGTCGACGATGCGCAGCAAGACTGGATCAGCCCAATGGACGTCCTCGATCTGGACAGCGAGGCGATCCTCGCGTGCGAGGCCGGCGAAGTATTGGCGCCACCCACGGGCAATCAGGTCGCGCTGCTCCATGCGTCCAAAGCTCAGCAGGCGCTCGTCCACCGCCAGGCCGGCGCTATGGCACACCGCCGCCGCCGCTTCGGCTCCCTCATCCTCCCCAAGCAACCTCACAAGCCGGTCTCGGACGTCGTATGGGGTGGCGTCTGGGAGATCTGAGTTCAGGAGCTGTCTAAGCGGCGTGTTGATGCCCGTCTCGGTGCCCGGCCGGCAACGCGCCTGCATGAGCCGAACCCCGCTCCAGCGTCGGATCGCCTCGCTCGTCAGGCGGCTCTTTCCCTGTCCGGGCGGGCCGACGACCAGGGCGAGCGTGGCTGTCCCGCCTTTCGCGCGGTTGAACGCGCCATCCAGGATCTCGAGCTCTCGCTCCCGCCCAACGAATCCAACCTCCCGGAGGCCATCGGCACTTCCAAACTCGGTGAAGCGCCACGCATCCACCTCGCCCAGGCCCTTGAGCGGGAGCGCACCCAGCGGCTCGAATTGGGCAACGTCCTTGGTCGCCTCGTGGCAGGTCGGCCCGATGATGATCTGGCCGGGCTCGCCCTGCTGCTGCAGGCGTGCCGCGATGTTCACGCACTCACCGATCGCCATGCGCTGGTGTCGGTCGACCCCGGCGAGGTCGACTAGCGCCTCACCCGTCTCGATCCCCACTCGGACCGCCAGCCTGGCGCTCGCCGCGGCCGGAGCCGAGGACCATTGCGCACAGGCATCGGCCGCGCGGAGCGCGCGCTCGGCATCGTCGGCCTGAGCAACCGGCGCCCCGAACAGGGCGAAGATCGCGTCCCCGACGTAGGTCTCGATGGTCCCGCCGTATCGGGTGATGGTGGTGCTCATCTCCGCGAAGGCATCTCGAAGGAGACGCTGCATGCGCTCAGGACCGAGCCGGACCGTCGCATCAGTCGAACCGACCACGTCGATGAAGAGGCACGTGACGAGGCGACGTTCGCTGTGAGCTTCCATCGGCGCCCATTGTCGCGCACGCCAGTGCGGGAATCACCCTCGGAGAGGGCTTCGAGCTCCGACGAACGGCACAGCTCCAACGTCGCAGGTGTACAACTATGTTCTATTTCACCTGTGGGCGGCGTTCGTGCTCCATCTGGTCGGGGATTCGCGCGACCGGTCGGAACATGTTCCTTGCGCGGCAGTGCAGCCGTGGTGGGAGACTCACGAGTCGTCGGTCAGTTGGGTGGGAGGGAATTCGTCCAAGGGAATGGCATCGCCGTCCGGAGGGGGTCGCTCCAGCGCGCGCAAGCGCGATCGACTCGGTCACGCACCAGAGGGGCAGGATCGACCACGCGACGCGCGATCCGTTCCCCGCCTGAGTGACACCGCCGACGCTCATCGCCTCAGCTCCGCCGACGAGGGGATCAGCAAGGAGTCAGCCCGCTACCGCGGCCTGCTCGAGGCGGCTCCCGACGCGATGGTGGTGGTCAACCAGGCCGGCGAGATCGTGCTCCTCAACCTGCAGGCCGAGAACCAGTTCGGCTACAGCCGCGACGAGCTGGTCGGCCAGCAGGTCACCAACATCATCCCCGAGGGCTTCGCCGAGCGGCTGATCGCTGACGACCTGCGCTCGGCGGCCGATGCGCTGGCCCAGCAGATCGGGACCGGCATCGAGCTGGTGGCCCGCCGCAAGGACGGCAGCGAGTTCCCGATCGAGATCATGCTGAGCCCGCTCGAGAGCGCCGACGGGATCCTGGTCACCGCGGCCATCCGCAACATCAGCAAGCGCAAGGCGGCGGAGAACCAGCTGCTGCAGGCCCAGAAGCTCGAATCGATCGGCCGCCTGGCCGGGGGCATCGCCCATGACTTCAACAACATGCTCTTCGCGATCCGCGGCTACGCCGAGCTCCTGACCGAGGACCTCGCGACCGCGAATCGGGCCACGTTCGATCCGGACGGCGCCCTCGTCAGCGTCAAGGCCATCAGCGACGCGGCCGAGCGCGCCGCGGTGCTCACCGCGCAGCTCCTCGCCTTTGGCCGCCAGCAGGTGGTGACTCCCACCGTCCTCGATGTGAACGTAGCCGTGACAGCAATCGAGCCGATGTTGAACCAGCTCATCGGCGAGAACGTGAAGCTGATCCTGAAGCTTGACCCTGCAGCCGGCCACATCCGTGCCGATCCGGGCCAGATCGGCCAGATCATCGTGAACCTCGTGGTCAACGCGCGCGACGCGATGCCCGGGGGCGGGGCCGTGACGATCGAGAGCGGCAACGTCACGTTCGACGAGCGCTACACGATGGAGCACTTCGAGGTAACCCCAGGCCCGTACGTCCTCCTGGCGGTCAGCGACAACGGGACGGGGATGGATCGCGACACGCGCGAGCACATTTTCGAGCCGTTCTTCACGACCAAGGACGTCGACAAGGGCACCGGTCTCGGCCTTGCCACCGCCTACGGCATCGTAGGTCAGGCGGGCGGCCACGTCTGGCTCTATTCCGAGCCGGGGCTTGGCTCCGCCTTCAAGCTCTACTTCCCTCGGGTCGATGCCGCCGTAGAGCACGCGTCAGTCACCCCGGACAGTCCAGCAATCGGCGTCGGGACGGCGTTGGTCGTGGAGGACGACCCGGCAGTGCGCGACATGACCACCCACCTGCTCCAGCGAGCGGGGTTCGAGGTGCTGGCGGTTGCCGACGGGGCTGAAGCTTTCGCCGCCGCGCAGCGCGCGGAGCGGATCGACGTGCTCGTCACCGACGTAATCATGCCGAAGCTCTCCGGCATCGATCTCGCCGAGCAGATGATGGAGGTCTACCCGCTGATGGGCGTGGTCCTTCTCTCTGGCTACACGGCCGAAACGCTCGACCTCGAACGCGTCACTGCCGGAGGCGCGACGTTTGTCTCTAAGCCCGTGTCGTCAAACGAGCTGACCCAGGCCGTCCACCACGCGATCGCCTCACGGCGTGCGACGCCGGACGCGACATGACCGACGCCTCCTCCGAAGGGAGCCCGATCCTCGTCGTCGACGATGATGACGGCGCACGGACCCTCGTGGCGCTCGCGCTGAAGCGGGCGGGCTTCGACGTGGTTGACGCATCGAGCGGGCAGGCCGCGCTCGACCTGGTCGCAACCACGCAGGTCAGCCTCGTCGTGCTCGACATCGGGATGCCAGGCATGTCGGGCACCGAGGTCGTCAAAGAGCTCCGCGCCCGGCCGGAGACGCTCACCCTGCCGGTCCTGCTGATGACCGGCTCCGGGGATGAGTACAGCGTCATCAACGGACTCGCCGCCGGCGCCGACGATTTCCTGCCAAAGCCGATTCGGCTGGACGAGCTCGTCGCCCGGGTGACGGCCCACCTGAGGCGCCAGGTGGCCTGGACCAGCGTGGTCGAGCAGCGCTCCGCCCACCTGGCGCGGCAGCGGGCACTCATCGCCAACACGCTTCGGAGCCTGCGCCCGGGGGATACGCCGGAAGCCACCGCGCAGGCCATCTGCCGCCAGGTGCTCAGCCTCACGGGCACGGCAGCCGCGCAGCTGCTGCTGTTCGAGCTGGATGGTCGAGCTGGAGCCATCGGCTTCGCGGTGGCGGGCCAGCCGGATCCGCCGCTCCGTCGCCTTCAGTACGACCGCTCCCAGATGTTTCACGCGCGGGCCGAGAAGGGGCCATGGATCGAGTCGTGGTCGGCCCAGCCGGAGGACCCGAATTTCGACGACCTGACCGGGCTCGGCCGTCACCTCGTGGCGTGCGCGCCGCTGCGATCGGAGGGGGAGGTGATCGGCCTCTTCGTCATCGACAGCCTTCCGTCGGCCGACGAAGCGGAGTTCACCGAGTCGCTGGCGGCCCTGGTCGAGTTCGCTGACCTCACCTCGGTGCTGATCGGCCGAGATGTCGCCGATCGAACCGAGTCGCACCGCGCTCGATTGCAGATCCGCCAGATCATCGAACAGGGAGCGTTTGCGCCGGTCTTCCAACAGATCGTGGACCTGGAGCTCGACGCAGTGGTCGGCTACGAGGCGCTCACGCGCTTCGATGATAGCGTCAGCCCCGAGGTCCGCTTCCGCGAAGCCGCCGCCGTGGGACTTGGTCCCGAGCTCGAGACGGCCACCCTGCAGGCGGCGAGCACGGCCGCCTCGGACTTGCCGGCCGCGGCGTGGCTCAGCGTAAATGTCTCGCCGGAGCTGATCAGCGAGCACGATGCGTTGCAGAGCATCCTCAAGGATTCCGGCCGGCAGATCGTGCTCGAGGTGACCGAGCATGCGGAGATCCCCGACTATGCGGCCTTCCGGACCGCGGTCGCCAATCTCGGCCCCGAGACCAGGCTCGCCGTCGACGACGCCGGTGCCGGCTTCGCGAGCCTGCGTCACATCCTCGAGCTGCGCCCGGCCTACATCAAGCTGGATCGGTCGCTGGTGGCGGAGCTTGACTCCGATGAGGCGCGCCAGGCGATGATCGTCGGCCTGCGCCACTTCGCGGGCTCCACCGATTGCCGCCTCATCGCGGAGGGGATCGAGACCGACGCCGAGCTCAACATCCTCCGCACCCTGGGCGTGACCCTGGCCCAGGGTTACATCCTCGGCCGTCCCGCTCCGGCCAGCGAATCCTGAGCTACCCGCCTGATTGAGGGCGGACCGTCCTGAACAGCTCCCGGTACCGATCGCGAAGCAGCTCGATCTCGCTCAATGTTTGCGCCCACTCCGGACTGCCCTGCGTGAGCTCGGCGAGCTCGCGTTCCGCTGCACGCCAGCTGCGCAGCACCTCCCCGACCGAGAAGACGCTTGGCGGAGCATCGGGTGAGCCCGGGACCGCCCAGAGGCGCGCGAGGTACCCGGATTCGTCCGCCTCGATGGCGTACAAGACGCGGATCGTGGCGCCGTCGCCACGCTTCAGGCCCGCGGTCCCGACGAGCGGCCGGGAGCCGGCGGATTCCCACTCCTCCCGGAAGGCGGCTTGCTCGTCGGCATTCGTGGGCCGCATGGAGAAGCGATCGCCAGGCGATTCGCGCAGCTCCGCGAGCGTCACCCCAAGGAGCTCGAGGGCCGCCTCGTTGGCATCGACGTACCTGCCCGCCGCATCGATGCGGATCACCGCCTCGGTCGTTCCCATCTCGGTCATGGACGTGCGCCCCAGCTTTGCAATTGATTCGACACGGTCCAACGTCGGTACAGACTGCCCGTGTTGCGCTGTGTCGTCTGTACTCTATCGGACATACGTGCGGAGGACCCTCGCGTCACGATGAGCGACTCGCACGACCCCGCCGTCCACGACATCGACCCGCGCGCGAACCATCTGCTGCGCAGCCTGACCGACGCCGAGTTCGCGCGGATCGACCCCTACCTGGAAGCCGTCGCGTTGCCACGCTCGACCGAGCTGGAGGCGGCCAACGAGCAGATCGAGCACGTCTATTTCCCGACCAGCGGAATCGCCTCGATCGTGGCGCTCGACGAAGGCGGCGACTCGGTCGACACCGCGATGATCGGCCGGGAGGGAATGACCGGCCTGCCGGTCTTCCTCGGCACCGGCTCCTCGCCCAGCCGGACGATCGTCCAGGTGGCGCTCAAGGGCACCAGGATGCGCGCCGACGCACTCCGTTCCGCGCTCGCGGATGGCGGCACCCTCATGCGGCTCCTGCAGCGGCACACCCAGGTCGTCATCGTCACGATGACGCAGCTGATCCTGTGCAACCGCATTCACCGGCTCGACCAGCGGGCAGCACGCTGGCTCCTCCAGGTCGACGAGCGGGTCGAGGAGGAGCCATTCCACGTCACCCAGGAGTTCCTGGCCCAGATGATCGGCGTGCAGCGACCCGCGCTGTCGGTCGCCATGCGCCAGTTCAAGGACCAGGGCCTGGTCCGCTACGCGCGCGGCCAGATCAGCATCGCCGACCGCGACGGGCTGGCCCTAAGGTCGTGCGGCTGCATCCGCCTGATCGCGGTCGAGGCCGAGCGGCTCCGCATGCTCGAGCGCGTCGCGGCCGTGAACTAGCGTCGGCTCACATTCCCGGTACGGTGAACTCGCCTTCGGTGACGTCCGGAGCGGGTGGCGGGCTGAAGGTCACGGCCTCGTCGAACTTGCTGAAGGTCAGCGTCGCGGTGATCTTCCCGACCGTCGCGCTGTCGATGCCGGTCGAGACGGCGGTCAGCCACAGCTTCTCGCGATCGAAGAGAAGGTTGATCTCAACCGAGTCGCCGAACACCGACGACGGATCCAATGAGGCAATCGCGCCGGCATCGGCCAAGAGTGCCGAGGGCGCCGTGACGCTGACCTGGTAGCACTGGCGATCGCCGCACGCCACGTCGGCGAGCTTCTTCGTCACGACGCCGTCCTTCCCCAGGGCCGCCTTGACCTGGTCGATCACCACCTGGGGATCGACTGACGCGGAGGGGGACGGGCTGCCCATCAGGTCGTTGCTCTGATGCGACCATTTCGTGCCCGTCATGCTGCTCTTGATCCAGAGGTCGGGGCCGATGACGATGACGTCGGCGGTGAGGCCCAGGAAGGCAGGCACCGCCAGGTGGGCGCGAAGGTTCTTGGCCGGGATGTCGATATCGGCCTCAAGGCTGGTCGAGTTCAGATTGAAGGTGGCGTCGCCATCGGGCACCTTGAAGTCGCCATCGAGCTTCAGGGAGACGTGGAAGCTGTTCAGCTTGGCCGTCGCGTCGAGGCCCTGGGTGATGATCTCGGCCGGGTCGGTGATCGCCGGCGTGCTCTGACAGGCGGCCAGCAGCGCGACCAGGACGACCACGACGGGTGAGAATCTGCGGAGCACTGCGGCCCCTCCCTGCGGATGAGTTCACAGCCACAATAAACGGTTCTGCCTCGCACCAGCGTAGACCGATGGTCCTGGCCCCCTCGCCACCTCTCGAGCCGTCCGGGTCGACTACCGTAGGGCCGATGCGCCGCGTGCAACGAACCGCTCAGATCTCGGCCACGCCGGCCGTCGTGTACGCATTCCTGGCGGAGCCGGCCAACCTCCCACGGTGGCAGGCGGGGATCGTGGCCGCCGAGCGGACCTCTCCCCCACCCACCGAGGTGGGCTCCACGGCACGGGTCGTGCTGGAGCTGATGGGCCAGCAGGTGACCGCCGAGATCACGGTCAGCGAAGCCGAGACGGACCGACGGCTCGCCCTCGGCGCGAGCGTCGCCGGGATGGGGATCGTGGCCACGCTGGACCTGGAGCCGCGCGGCGGAGGCACGGAGATCACCCTCAGCTCCGAGGTCCGCGCCGAGAACATCTTCATGGCGCCGCTGGAGCGAATGGTCACGGAAACGGCCGAGCGCGACCTGGACGCCAGCCTGGCTCGATTGTCCGCGGCACTGACCGGCGACTGAGTCCTAGACTCCGACCCAAATCCCGACGCCGGGCCGGGACCCAAGAGCGAGGTGAGCGGTGGACGCAATGCGAACCAGCGGCGCCCGATGGGCATGGCTGCTGGCGGCGACCTTCCTGGTGGCGACGGTCTGGCTGGTCCTGGTGACGCAGAACATCACCGTGCCGGGCGCCGACATCGCCAAAGACGCCAGTCTCCCCGACGCCATCTTCGAGGACTTCCGCGCCGCGCGTGAGGCCTTTCCCCAGGAGATGGCCTATACGCTCCTCTTCTCGCTGGGCTTCCTGGCGATCGCGGTGCTGGGTCCCATCCTGCGTGCCGTGATGGACCGGTCGGACCCGAGGGCGACCCGACTGGCGGTCCTCTTCCTCGTGGCGGGCACCATCGGCATCCTGTCTCAGGTCATCTTCCTCGGGGGCAAGGAGGTCGCCACCGCCCCGTACTACTGCGACTGTGACTTCCGGGAACCGCAGCTCATCGCCCGCGGGGCGGTGCTGGATGCCCTCTCCGGGATCCAGTCCTGGATGACCGACGCGTTCACCTTCCTGTTCGCCATCGGCCTGCTCGCCGCCGCCAGCCTTGCGTCCGCACGGGGCTGGGGAGCCGGGTTCGTGCGGGCGAGCCAGGGCCTGGCGGTGCTTGGCCTGGCATCGGCGGCTTGGGACAGGATCGCGGTCCCGCTGCTCATCAACGCGGACGTGCAGTTGGACTACTACGGCGCCGGCCTGTTGATCCTGGCGGTCATCGCCGGGGTGGCCGTCCCCGTCTGGGGCGTGCTGCTCGTTCGTGCGCTGTCGCGCGAGCCGCTTCCCGCCTCGACCTAGCTCCGGCGACGCGGACGGATCAGCACCAGGAAGCCGCTCGCCGCCGCGATGATCACGAGGCCGAGGGCGAGGGGCGTCGGCTGAGGCGCCATGCTCGCGTCCGGCAGGGTCGGCGGCCCGGGGAGAACGGGTGCGGGCGCTCCGGGCGCCGGGGTCGAGCCGGGAGGCGCGGGAGCGGGCGGAACCACCGCGGGCGGCAGGACCAGGGTGACGGTGCTGCCACCGCCGAAGCTGACACTGTTGCCGATCATGAAGTCCTTGTTCAGGACCGCCAGGTTGGCCGACTGCGACGTCCCAAAGAAGAGCTGCACGGGGGTGGACCCGGTGATCGCGCCGCCCGAGCGTTGCGTGATGCGGCTCAGGGGGACCTGCCAGTCCACGAAGTACTGGCCCTCGCCGTCGGGCAGGCCGCGCGCACCGGCCGAGAACTCGCCGCCGGCGTTGTTGAAGGGAGTGGCGTAGACCTCGGTATGGGCGGTGCCATCGGCGTTGGCGACATAGACGAAGTCTCGCTGCGGATTCTTGCCATCGAGGCCGACAGCGACGCGCGCGGTGCCGTTCACGGCGATCTGCAACATGTAGGTGGTCGACTGGAAGCCACCTGCCGAGGCCTTGCGGGGATCGCCCGCCAGTCGGATGCGGAAGAAGGCCGTCGTGCCGTCGGAGTTGAAGTAGACGGAATTGAGGGTCCCTGAGGCGCCGCTGCTGACGTCGCAGTACCCCTGCCCGCAGCCGACGTCGCCAATCACGTCACTCACCTTCTTGCCGCTCGTCAGCAGATAGGCGCGCCAGGTCGTCGGCCAGGCGGCAGCGTGGTCGGCACTGGGGCTGTCGATCGCGAGCACGGTCGAGATGGGCAGGCAGCCGAAGGCGGCTGCCAGCAGGATGGCGCCGATTCTGCCGCGAGAGCTCTTGGGCGGGCCGGGCATGGCACGACTATGGGTTGGCGGGTTTCGGCGGCGAATGACCCGCCCGTTCGCCTGGCGGTGACTTTGGTTTGACCTCCGGGGCACGCTATACTCCGCCGCGAAACGCGTTGACGCGGGAGCAGTAGGCGTCCGCTCGATCTGCAGCGAGCCGGGATGGTGCAAGCCGGCGATCACGGGGACCCGAACTCGCCCGCCGAGCAGCCGGTAGCACCGGCCGGGATGGCGTCCGATAGCAGCGCCGATGAGTGGACCGATCGTGGGGTTGTAGCTCAGCTGGGAGAGCACCTGCATGGCATGCAGGGGGTCGGGGGTTCGAGTCCCCCCAGCTCCACCAACCCAAATCGGTCAAGTCAGTGTGGTACCGCGAAGGCCCCCTTCGTCCTGACGAGGCGGGGCTTTGTCATACCTGCAAGGACAAGACCGATGACCATCACCGAGGGCCAGCTGCGCAAGGCGACCGACGGGCGCCCGTGGACGCTGCGCCCGGCACGACCGACCGACGCACCGGCACTCGCCAGCCTCTTCGCCGACGTCCGGCGCGAGGGGCGCTGGCTGGTGACCCCGCCGTCCGCCGTCAGCCAGCCGTCGGAGGCCTTCTATATCGGCGAGATGATCCGGGACCTCAGCAGCCTGGCGCTGGTGGCCGAGGCCGACGGCGACGTCGTCGGCAACGTGCTGATCAGCGTCGAGCGCAGCGTGGTGAGCGACCACGTGGGGACGCTCTCGATCTGCGTGGCGGATGGCTGGCGCGAGGTGGGGATCGGCTCAGCCCTGGTCGGGGCTGCCCAGGAGTGGGCCGGTGAGCGCGGCCTGGCCAAGGTCGCCCTGGGCGTCTTCCCGGACAACCTGCGCGCGATCGCCGTGTATGAGCACGCCGGCTTCGTGCGCGAGGGGCTCCGTCGTCGCCAATACCGCGTACCGGGCGGCGAGTATCGCGACGAGCTGCTAATGGCCTGGTTTCCCGAAGATGGAGCGCCCGAATGACTGAACGCGCCGAACGATTCGACCCGCGGACCTACGAGCCCGGCTGGCGCGAGCGCTGGGCCACCGACGACATCTATCGGGCCGATGACGACGACCCGCGGGACAAGCACTACCTGCTGACGATGTACCCGTACCCATCGGGCGACCTGCACATCGGG
>Ga0307312_10001315_pt1 | contig 12693 bp, 13 predicted proteins | sample ER_DNA_202_FD_194489 | JGI IMG/M metagenome (GOLD analysis project Ga0307312, IMG submission 194489) | Bulk soil microbial communities from the East River watershed near Crested Butte, Colorado, United States - ER_DNA_202 | ecosystem: Environmental > Terrestrial > Soil > Floodplain | place...
CGCGCTTCGACGCCGTGGTTGCCTTTACGGCCTTCCACTGGATCGAGCCACAGACCGCATACGCAAAATCCGCCCGCCTGCTGCAGGACGGCGGCGCGCTGGCGGTGGTGGCAACCAAACACGTCCTTCCGGAGGACGGCGATCCGTTCTGGGCGGAGGTGCAGGAGGACTATGACGCCGTCGTTCCAAGCGACGAGAACCGGCCGCCGCCACATCCGGACGAGGTACCCGACCTGAGCGAGGAAATCGAGGCCGGCGGCCGTTTCCGGAACGTCGCCGCGCGCCGCTACCTCTGGGATGCGCGCTATACAGCCGACGAGTACCTCGCACTGCTCGACACCTATTCGGGCCACCGTTCGATCCCAGGCGAGCAGCGGAAGGGGCTTTATGCGCGGATCGCGGCCCGGATCGGCGACGGCAGCGTCAGGAAGACGTACGTCTTCCTCCTGAACGTCGCCGTCCGCCTCTAGCTCCCACGAGATCGCCGGGCAGCCGGCCGGCCCGGACACCGGGCAGGCGTAGCAGCCCCTCCCGCTCCGCATCGGCGGGCAGCCGGGCCGGCAGGTCGAGCGCGAGCAGCTGCGAGAGACCTGCGCCTAGGGCTCGTAGGCCTCTACCGTCCAGATCAGGAGCTGCGACACGAGCGCGAGCGGCCCGAAGAGGCCGAGAGCGGCGTCCGCCGAAGAAGCGGACAGGCGCCGCGCAAAACGCCCGCCGCGGTACCCAGAGCGCACGGTTCAGGCCGCGTGCGATCGTGGATCGGTTACGCCTCGGTCAGCGGGTGAAGACCGTCTCGCGACTCGTCCGCACGTAGACGATCTGGCCGCGCTCCAGCTCGAGCTGCTCGGCCTCCTCCTTGGCGAGCTGCACGAGCAGGTGATGGCCGTCGTCGAGGACGAGCTCGACCCTGACCTCGAAGCCCAGGTGGACGACGCGCTCGACCATCGCTTCGGACAACCCCGCCTCCGGCTCGAGCCGGATGACGACGTCGTGGGGCCGGACGAACGTCTCGCCGAGCCGGTTGACCGGCCCCACGAAGCTCATCACGAATTCGTTCGCCGGGTGCTCGTAGAGGTCGCGCGGCGACCCCACCTGCTCGACGCGCCCCTCGTTGAGGAGGACGATCTGCCCGGCCACCTCCATCGCCTCCTCCTGGTCGTGGGTGACGATGATCGTCGTGACGTGGACCTCGTCGTGCAGGCGTCTCAGCCAGGCCCGGAGCTCCTTGCGCACGCGCGCGTCGAGCGCGCCGAACGGCTCGTCGAGGAGCAGCACCTGCGGCTCGACTGCGAGCGCGCGAGCGAGCGCCATCCGCTGCCGCTGGCCGCCGGAGAGCTGGGCCGGGTAGCGCTTCGCCAATCCCTCGAGCTGCACGAGCTCGAGCAGTTCGTGCACCCGCGCCCGAATCTCGGCGCGCGGCCGCTTCCGGACCGTGAGCCCGAAGGCGACGTTGTCCCAGACGGTCATGTGCTTGAAGGCCGCGTAGTGCTGGAAGACCATCCCGACTCCGCGTGCGCGGGCGGGCCTGCTCGTGACGTCCTCGCCGCCGATCAGGACCTGGCCCGCCTCGGGCTGCTCGAGCCCGGCGATCACGCGCAGCAACGTCGACTTGCCGCTCCCGCTCGGCCCCAGAAGCGCGGTCAGCGAGCCCTCCGGAATCGCAACGGAGACGTCCTTGAGCGCGGTGAACCCGTTGAAGCGCTTGGTCGCCTCGATCACGGCGATGCCGCTCACGCGACCTCTTCTCTCGGATGCAGGACGCGCAGACCGACGACGGTCCCGATCGCGATCATCGCGAGGACGACCGAGGCGGCGTAGGCGCCGGAAGTATCGAAGCCTTCGAACTGCGACTGGACGTAGAGCGGCAGCGTCTCGGTGCGTCCCTCGATCCGGCCCGAGACCACGCTCACGGCGCCGAACTCGCCGATCGCTCGCGCGGTGGTGAGTACCACCCCGTAGGCGACGGCCCAGCGGATGGCCGGGAACGTGATCCGTCGGAAGACCTGGAGCGGCGAGGCGCCGAGCGTCTCGGCGGCCTGCTCCTGGTCGGTCCCGATCTCGCGCAGCACCGGGACGACCTCTCGGACAACGAAGGGAAGCGAGACGAACATCGTGGCAAGCACCATTCCCGGCAACGCAAAGAGGATCTTGACACCGTGCCCTGCGAGCCCGCCGAGCCAGCCGCCGCGGCCGTAGAGTAGGAAGAGCGCAAGGCCTACGACCACGGGCGAGAGCGCCAAGGGCAGGTCGACGACCGCGTTCACCAGCCCTCGGCCCGGGAAGCGCGTCCGCACCAGCGCGAGCGCCAAGACGATCCCGAAGACGGTGTTCGCGGGGACGGCGATCGCGGCGATCAGCAGCGTAAGCTCGAGCGCGTGCAGGGCCTGGTGGGTGGTGACGGCGTCCCAGGCATGCCCGGCCCCGTTCTCGAACGCCCGGTAGAAAACGAGCCCGACCGGGACGAGCAGGAGGAGCGCGAGGTAGCCGAGCGCGCCGAAGCGCAACGCGTACCTAGCCACGGTTGCTCTCGAGCTCGATTGTGTCGACCGGTCGTTTCAGACGGCCGCAGGGGAGACCCCTGCGGCCTGAAGGTAGGCACCGCAAGCGGCGCCTACGCATCGTGGCGCGTCCTCCAGCGCCGGAAGGCACCGATCCCGAGCAGGACGCCGAGCGAGATCGCGAGGAGCAGGACCGAGACTGCAGCCGCTCCCGACTCGTTCCCCGACTGGAGCTGTCCGAAGATGTAGACGGAGGCGACCTCGGTCTTGAAGGGCAGGTTCCCCGAGATGAGCACGACCGCCCCGAACTCGCCCACGGCCCGGGCAAAGGCGAGCGCGACCCCCGAGAGGATCGCCGGCAGGAGGTTCGGGAAGACGATGCGGCGGAAGATGGCGAGCGGGCGTGCGCCGAGGGACGCGGCCGCCTCTTCCATCTCCGTGTCGAGCTCGAGCAGCACGGGCTGTACGGCCCGCACGACGAACGGGAGGGTCACGAACAGGAGCGCAAGGAGGAGCGCCGTACGGGTGAAGGCGACGTCGATGCCGAACGGCCCCCCAGGCCCGTAGAGGGCGAGCAGCGTCAGGCCTGCCACGATCGTGGGCAGCGCGAACGGAAGGTCGATCAGCGCATCGACTATGCCCTTGCCCGGGAAGCGGTCGCGCACGAGCGTCCAGGCGATCGCCGTGCCCGCGACGGCGTTGAGCAGCGCACAGATGGCCGCTACAACAAGCGTGAGCTTCAGCGCGGAGACCGCCTCATGTCGCGTGGCCTGCTCCCAGAACGCGCCCAGGCCCCCGGCCCGCGAGCCCCAGATCAGCGCCGCGAGCGGCAGCAGGACGACCAGGCTGAGGTAGCCGGTCGCGACACCCCGCGCGAGGGGCGCGCCGCTGCGTCCGGTTACGGGCCGCTCGAGAGCGGCCGTGTCAGCGGCCAAGCGACCTCTCGATCACCGCCACGATCCCCTTGTTCGGATCGAAGAAGCGGCGGTTGACCTTCGGCCAGCCGTTGAGGCCGAGCTTCTTCGAGCTGATCGTGAAGAGCCCGGGCGGCTTGTAGAAGCGGTAACCCTTGGCCGCGCTCCTCAGGACGGGTCGGTAGCCCTGGTCCGCGAAGGCCTTCTGGGCGGTCGCCGACCAGAGGTACTTGAAGAAGGCCTTGGCCGCGGGCTTCCCGAGGCCGGTCTTCGTCAGCGCGACCGGCGTCTCGATCAGCAGCGTCGCCTTCGGGATGTGGTAATCGGTATGGACGCCCTTCTTGTTGGCGAAGATCGCCTCGTTCTCGTAGGTCAGCAGGACGTCGCCCTTGCCCTGGGCGAATACCGCGAGCGCCGCGCGGGCGCTGTCCGGCTGCACCGGCACGTGGTGGAAGAGCTTGTAGAGGTACTTGATCGCCTGTTTGTCGGTCTTGCCCTGACGCCGGAGCGCTCCGTAGGCGGCCATGACGTTCCAGCGGGCACCACCCGACGTGAACGGATTCGGCGTGATCACCTCGACCCCGGACTTGGTCAGGTCGTTCCAGCCCTTGATGTGCTTCGGGTTTCCGTCTCGGACCACGAAGACCACGACCGAGTCGGAGACGATTCCCCGGTGCGCGTTCGCTCGCCAGGTCTTCGGGACGAGGTTCTTGCGCACGAGCAGGTCGATGTCCGGATCGAGCGAGAGGTTGACGACGTCGGCAGGTTGCCCGGCGGCCACCGCCCGGGCCTGGTCGCCGGACGCGGCGTAGGACTGGGTGAAGCTCACGCCATTTCCTGCGGCAGTCTTCTGGAAGGCGGAAATGATCTTCCCGTAGGCGTCCTTCGGAGTCGAGTAGGCGACGAGGTCAACGGTCGTGCTCTTCGACGCCCCGGCGGCAGAGCCGGCCAGAAGCGCGATGCCCAACAAAGCGATCCAAATAGCTTTCATTCCGCCTCCTTATTTATCGATCATCTCCACCGGCTTGCTGGAGATTACGCAGAGGCGCGGACGGTCGTCAAGCTGGAACCGGCTCGGCGCTCTAGAGTGGGAGCCGTGGAGCCCCTCGACCGCTCGACGATCTGGCCGTACGAGGGCGGCGAGCCGGCCTCCTTTTACTACCAGCGCTACGCGCACCCAACCGGGGTCGCCGCGGAACGCGCGCTCGGCGAGCTCGAGGGTGGCGAGGCGCTGCTCTTTCCCTCGGGCTCCGGCGCGATCACAGCGCTCGTGCTTGGCCTGTTGGAGCCCGGCCAGACGATCGCGCTCGCGGAGGGCGCCTACTACGGCACGGCGCTCCTGTTCGGCGAGCTCGACCGCTGGGGCGTGCGCTTCACCGAATTCGACCAGACGGGACCGCCTCCCGACGGCGCAGACCTCGTCTGGCTCGAGGCGCCGTCGAACCCCTTCCTGACGATGCCCGACTTCGAGGCCGCGGCCGCCGCACCGGCGCGGGTCGTCGTCGATTCGACCGCGGCGACGCCTGTCCACCTGCGCCCGCTCGAGAAGGGCGCGGACTTCGTCGTGCACAGCGCGACCAAGTACCTCGGCGGCCACTCGGACGTCCTGCTCGGCGCCGTCGTCTGCCGCACGGCCGCCGACGCGGACCGGCTGCGGGCCTTCCGGGGCCGCACGGGGATCGTGGCCGCCCCCGATCCGTGCTGGCTCCTCCTGAGAAGCCTGAAGACCCTCCACGTGCGGGTGGCGCGGATCACCGAGACCGCGCGCGAGCTCGCCGAGAAGCTCCGCGCCCACCCGGCGGTCGAGGTCGTGCGCTATCCCGGCTTCGGAGGCCTGATCTCCTTCGACGTCGCGAACGCCGAGGCGGCCAGGAAGGTGGAGACCTCCGTCAGCCTGATCGCCAACGCGACCAGCCTCGGCGGGACGGAGTCGGCGCTGGAGAGCCGCGCACGCTGGGAAGGAGAGCGCGTCCCGCCGGGCCTCCTCCGCCTCAGTGTCGGGCTCGAGGGCGCCGACGAGCTCTGGGCAGACCTCGAGCAAGCCCTGGCGTGACGATCGTCTTCTTCCCCGAGGGAGCCTACGGCCCGACGAACAACTGCGTCGGGATCGGGCGGGTCCTGCTCGAGCGCGGGGCGCGCGTCGTGTTCGTCGTCGAGGAGTCGTTCGCGGGGACGCTCGAGGCCCAGGGCTTCGAGGAGGCGCTGATGCGGCTCAAGCCGCCGCCCGAGGTCGAGGAGGTGCCCGGCCAGTTCTGGAAGGACTTCGTCCGCGAGACCGCGCCCGAGTTCCGCAAGCCGACGATCGACCAGCTCGAGACGTTCATCCTCCCGGTCTGGCGGGAGCTCGTCGCCGGCGCGCGCTACGTCGACGAGCGGCTGCGGGAGATCTTCGGCGACCTCGAGCCAGACGTGATCGTGCAGGACAACGTGGTCGCCTTTCCGGCCGTCGCGGCGTCGGGTCGGCCCTGGGTGCGAATCGTCTCCTGCAACCCCCTCGAGCTGAAGGACCCGGCTCTGCCGCCGACGTTCTCCGGCTATCCGACGGGAGACCCAGCGGGCTGGTTGGAGTTCCACGCGCGCTACCGCGAGCTCCACGCGCCGCCGCAAGCGGAGTTCTCGGCCTTCTGCGAAGAGCGCGGGGCTCCGCCGTTGCCGGAGCTCGAGTTCGTCCACGAGTCGCCGTTCCTCGACCTCTACCTCTACCCGGCCGAGCTGGACTACGACCGGTCCCGGCCGTTGGGCGCGCACTGGCAGCGGCTGGACTCGTGCGTCCGCACCGTCGAGGAGGGATTCGAGGCGCCGCCGGGCGACGGTTCGCTCGTCTACGTCAGCCTGGGCAGCCTCGGCTCGGCCGACGTGGAGCTGATGAACCGGCTCGTTGCCGGGCTCGCCGAGACGCCGCACCGGTACGTGGTCAGCAAGGGGCCGCAGCACGAATTGATCGAGCTCGCACCAAACATGACCGGCGCCGAGTTCCTGCCGCAGCCGGCGATTCTCCCCCACGTCGGCCTGGTCATCACCCACGGCGGCAACAACACCGTCACCGAGGCGATCCACTTCGGAAAGCCGATGATCGTGCTGCCGCTCTTCTGGGACCAGTACGACAACGCGCAGAGGGTCGCCGAGTGCGGCTTCGGCGTGCGCCTCCCCACGTACGAGTTCGAGGACGAACAGCTGCACGAGGCGATCGACCGGCTCCTCGCCACGGAGAACCCGAGGCTGGCCGACGCGTCGGCTCGCCTGCAGGCGAGCCCGGGAACGCTCAGGGCGGCCGACCTGATCCAGGCTGCGGGCGGCGCGCGCCCGTAGGCACGCGCCGCCCACCTCGTCTCAGCCGACGTTGATCTGGCCGAACAGCCCGTGTGTCTCGTCGTCCGGGCCGGCAGTGAAGAAGAGCGTGCCGGCGGGGCCGTTGTTCCCGCCCTGGCCGAACTCCAGTGCCCAGAGCCCGTCGATCGAGAGCGACTTCCCGCTCTCGTCGCGCAGCTCGCCTCGATGGGTGAAGTGCCCGTTGTGCTCGGCGTAGGCGTTGATCTGCCCGTCGCCGAAGTTGCCGACGAGCAGGTCGCCCGCGAAGCGCCCGAAGCTGTCCGGAGCGAGCGCGAGCCCCCACGGCGCGTTTAGCTGGCCGTGCTGCGCAACCCGCGCGACCAGGTTCCCCGCGGTGTCGTAGGCATCCACGAAGCCCTTGCCGTGGCCCGCGACCTCGTCCTCCGCGTCCGCATCCTGCTTCGCGTAGCTGACGAAGACGCGGTCGCCGATCGTCTGGATCCCGAACGGCGCGTAGCCGCTCGGCAGCGACGGGTCGACGAAGCCGCTGTCGGGCACGAGCCCGAAGCTGCCGTCGAAGACGTCCACGCGCGCGTTGTGGAAGTCCGCCGCGTAGAGGCGCTGTCCCGCGGCCGTGTCGGCGATCGCGAGGCCCTTGTAGTCCGCTTCCGCACCCGACTGGTCCGCGACCACGATCGCGGTTGTCCCCTGCGCGCCGTTCCAGGCGCGGACCTTGCCGTCCTCGCTGTCGAAGATGAAACGCGCCACTCCGCCCGTGGGCAGGACGAAGCCGGCCGTTCCGTTGAAGACAACACCGGTCGGACCGCCGTCGACGCTGACGACGAGCGCCTGCGGCAGGCCGTCCGAGCCGCGGTACAGCGTCGAGACGTTCGTCTCGTTGTCGGAAACCCACCACGGCGACGTTGGGCTGGAGGCCAGTCCCCAGGCGTTGACGAGGTTCGGATCGGTGTTCGGTGCGACACCCGGCTGGTCGGAGACCAGCGGCGTCACCGTGTATGCATTGCGTTCGGCGGCGCTCAGCGGCGAGGCCGCCACTATCGCGACGCCGAAAACAACCGCCAGCGCGAACAACACGCGCCGGCCGTTCACCGAAAGGTGCTCTCCCATCTCCCACGCTCCTTTGCTCGGTTCGGAGTTCCCCTCGTTCTGTACCGAGCGGGCCGTGGACCGGTTTTCCTGCGAGAGCCGGAGGTGGGATTCGAACCCACGGCCTACGCATTACAAATGCGTTGCTCTGACCAGCTGAGCTACTCCGGCGCCGGCTCAGCCTAGCGCCGCGCCGGACTGCCGGTGCTCGATCACCTCGTCGATCAAACCGTAATCGAGCGCTTCCTGAGCGCTCATGAACCGGTCGCGGTCGGTGTCCCTCGAGACACGTTCGAGCGGCTGGCCGGTGTGGTCGGCGAGGATCTGCTCCAAGCGGCGTTTGAGGTCGAGGATCTCGCGGGCCCGGATCTCGACGTCCGAGGCCTGGCCGCCGAAGCCGGGCGACCACGCCTGGTGGATGAGGATCTTCGCGTTCGGGAGCGCGCTCCGCTTTCCCCTGGTGCCGGCGGCCAGAAGCACTGCGCCCATCGACATCGCTGTCCCGACGCAGATGGTGCGCACGTCCGGCTTCACGAAGGTGAGCGTGTCGTAGATCGCGAGGCCCGCGTAGACGTCGCCGCCGGGGGAGTTGACGTAGAGCGAGATGTCCTTGTCCGGATCTTCGGACTCGAGGTGCAGGAGCTGGGCGACCACGACGTTCGCCACCTGGTCGTCGATGACGCTGCCGACCATGACAATGCGGTCGTTCAGCAGCCGCGAGTAGATGTCGAACGCGCGCTCGCCCCGGGAGGTCTGCTCGATCACCATCGGAACGATCTGGCTCACCGGGCCGGCACCTCCTCGGGGGCGAGCGCCGCGACGTCCGCGAAGAGATGCACCGGAACGCCGTAGGCACGGAGCCCTTCGGCGACACCGGCAGCGTTCGCGACCGCGGGCGGCACGAAGATCTCGACCGGCCGCGCCCGCGCCGCCCGCCAGCCGGAGGCGCCCTCGAGCACGGAGCCCCAGAGCAGGACGCGGCCGAAGACACGGGTCTCGGCGTCGACGGCGAGATAGTGGTCCCAGGCGCCGAGCTCGCGGCCGGCGTGGATACCGCACTCGCAGCCGCGGGAGGGAGGCTCGTGGCTCACGCGCAGCAACCGCCGGCAGACCGCTTCGACGGGCTCGTCGACGGGCCAGAGGTCGCCGTAGAGGACGCTGCGGAGCCGCGTCTGCCCGGCGTCGTGCTCGACGCGCCAGACCTTCCAGCCGACCGCGGGTTGCAGCGCCTCCGCGCCCCACGCCCGCTCGACTTGCCCGATCCTCATTCCTCTTCGGCGAGCCACGCGAGGATCGCCTCGCGCGAGAACCGCCACTCCTCTCCCACTTTGCGGCCCGGGATCTCCTTCCGCTCGGCCAGGCCGATCACCGTCTCCTCGTCCATCTGCAGCAGACCGGCGAGCTGGGCAGGTGTGAGGATCTCGAGCTCCTCTGCCGGACGGAACCAGGCCCGGCCGACGCCGAGCTCGCTGTCCGCGCCGCCAAGCTGGCTCAAGGTCGCCGGATTCTCCGGATCGACGTAGCGCGCGACGAGCTTCGTGATCAGCTCGCGCTTCGGCGCACCGAGCACGTTCGCGGCGCGGTGCAGCTTGTCCGCCTCTGCGGAAGGGATCCGCACGAAAAGTGCCGTCTCGTCGACCTGACGCCGTTGTCGAGCCATCTCGGATATCTTGATATCAAAAAGATATCGCGAGCGCAAGAGAAGGCCGGGCCGCAGGCCCCAAGTACCACTGTGTTACTACCTAGGAGAGGACCTGGCGGCCCTGCTGGTGCGCCAGCACCTTGCGCTTCACACGCTGTAGCGCGTTGTCGATCGTCTTCGTGTCGCAGCCGAGGCGCTCGGCCATCGTCTCGTACGACTCGCCCTCGAGGTAGAGCTTGAGCGCGTCGGCCTCGAGCTTCGAGAGGCCGGTGCCGAGCGTGAAGACGAGCGACTGCAGCTCCTCGGTCGAGATCACGCACACGGAAGGATCGTCGACCGACGGCCCGGGCAGCGCGTCGCCGAGCGTGCAGTCGGCCTCCGACTCCTGGCCGGCGGGCGTGTGGCTGAACGAGACGTACGTGTTCAACGGCGCGTGCTTGAAGCGCGTCGCGGTCTTGATCGCGGTGATGATCTGGCGCGTCACGCAGAGCTCGGCGAAGCTGCGAAACGAGGACAGCTCGGGGCTGAAGTCGCGGACCGCCTTGTAGAGGCCGATCAGGCCCTCCTGGATCAGGTCCTCGGAATCGCCGCCGGCGAGGAAGTACGAGCTCGCCTTCAGGCGGACGAACCCCTGGTAGCGGCGGATCAGCTCGTCGAGGGCCTTGCCGTCGCCGTTGCGCGCGCGCATGACGAGCTGCAGGTCCTCGAGCTCACGCGCGAGCTTCTGCGGAGTGTGAGGTGTGGCAACGGATCGAGCGGCGGGCACGGCTTCCCCCTCGCTGACGGCAGGCGAGCTCCTCAAGCCTCACCCTGAAGTTGAGGATCAAGATAGCAAGGTCCCAACAACGTTTCAAGACCTTGCGCTTAGTTCGTCTTAACCGGACCCTTGGCCCCGGCGCAACCTTTCAAGACGCTTTCGCGTTTCGTCGTCCACGCGCTCACCGAGGCGGAACCGGCTGACCTCGTCGTGGCCGGGCTCCTCCAGCGCCGTGAAGAAGTTCTTCGAGCTGCGCTTCTGGACTTCCTGCCCGGAGGTGCCCCGGACGGCCGAGTCCGAGGAGACGAGGCAGACAGTCTCGGCCGCGCGGTGCTCGGCGGCTAGCCTTTCGAGGAGGGCATCGGCGTGCGGCGCGTAGCGCACCTCGAGGGGCCCGTGTGTCCGCTCCTCGCCGACCCCGTCGAAGACGACCACGCCCCGAGCCCCATGCAGCGCGACGAAGCTCGCGAGCCTGTCGACGAGCTCGCGAGGGTCGTCGAATGGGCCCGCGTGCAGGAGGTTGTAGCCGTCGAACAGGTACAGCGTCGGCTCAGCCACCGCGTTGCCGCCTCGCCTCGTAGAGCAGCAGCGCCGCCGCCACGCTGACGTTCAGCGACTCGACCCGCCCGGCGAGCGGGATCGCGACAGCGTCGTCGCAGGTTCGGCGGACGAGCGGCCGGAGCCCTTTGCCTTCGGCGCCGAAGACGAAGGCGATCCCGCCGGAGAGATCCGCCTGCCACATCGTCTTCTCCGCGGCGCCGTCGGCGGCCCAGGCCCAGAGGTGCTGGCCCTTCACCTCGCCGAGGTAGCGGGCCAGGTTCTTCACGACCGCAACCGGGAGGTGCTCGACAGCTCCTGCCGAGGCGCGACAGACCGCGGGGGTGACACGCGACGAATTGTGCGCAGGTAGCACGACTCCAGACGCGCCCGCCCCCTCGGCGCTGCGCACGACGGCACCGAGGTTGCGCGGGTCGGTGACGGAGTCGAGCACCGCCAGCAGCGGCGCCGGGCCCTCCGCCAGCGCGTAGGCGTCCGCGTACCGGTACGGCTCGGCCCTGGCGACGACGCCCTGGTGGTCTGCCGTCCCGGCCTCGGCCGTCAGCTCCCGTTCGGGCCTGCGCTGCACCCGCACTCCCGCCTCACGAAGCCACGGCTCGGCCTTGAGCGCCCGCTCGGTCACCTGGAGCTCGAAGACCTCCCGCGGCCCGCGGAGGAGCTCCCGCACCGGGCGGCGCCCGTAGACCAGCTCTGACGTCACCGCTTCGGAACTAGTTGGAAGCCGGGCTCGGCCTCGACGTCGCGGACCTCCCAGCCTGCGGCCTCGATCTTCTCCCGTAGACGGTCGCCCTCGGCGAAGTCCTTCCGCTCGCGGGCCTCGACCCGGCGCAGGGCAAGGTCCTCGAGCTCGGCGGGCGCTGTTTCGGACGCGGAGAGCGTCTCGAGCCCGAAGACCTCGAGCCCGCGACGCAGTAGCTCATGATCCCGCCAGCGGTGCATGACCGCCAGCGCCTCCGGAGTGTTGAAGTCGTCCTCGAGCGCGGCGGCGAACGGCTCCCACACACCGACAGGCTCCGACGCGCCGCGGAAGACGTTGCGGAAGCTCTCGGCCTGGGCAGCCGCCTGTTCGAGCACCCCCTCGGAGAAATCGATCGGCTTGCGCCAGTGACCGCCGAGGAAGTAGACGAGCAGCGTCTCGCGGCCCCAGCGGTCGAGGACGTCGCGCAGCGAGACGATGTTGCCGAGCGACTTGGACATCTTCTCGCCGGCGAGCCGGAGCATCCCGTTGTGCATCCAGATCCGGGCGAACTCGCGCCCGGCCGCCCGCGATTGCGCGACTTCGTTCTCGTGGTGCGGGAAGACGAGGTCGAGCCCGCCGCCGTGGATCTCGAACGCCGGGCCCAGAAACGCCTCCGCCATCGCCGAGCACTCGATGTGCCAGCCCGGACGGCCGCGGCCCCAGGGCGATTCCCACCACGTGTCCTCGCCCTCCTTGTTCGTCTTCCAGAGCGCGAAGTCGCGCGGGTCTTCCTTCAGTTCGCTCACCTCTTCTTCCTCGGAGGGGTTGCGCACCGCGTCGTCGTCCTCGTGGCGGCCCGAGAGCCTGCCGTAGTCCTGAAACCGGGAGACGCGGAAGTACACGTCGCCGCCGGCGGGGTAGGCGAAGCCGCCGTGGACCAGCTCTTCGATCAGGGCAACGATCTGCGGGATTGTCTCGGTCGCCTTCGGCTCGTGATCGGGCCGGCCGAGCCCGAGATCGCTCGTGTCCTCCACGTACCAGCGGCTCGCATTCTCCGCGAGCTCGGCGCTGGCCCCGGGCGCGGCCGCGTAGATCTTGTCGTTGATGTCCGTGATGTTCTCGACCAGGTTGACCTCGTAGCCGGTCCGCTCGAGCCAGCGCTCGAGCCACATCGAGATCACGAACGGACGCGCGTTGCCGACGTGGATCCGCTGGTAGACCGTCGGCCCGCAGAAGTACATCCGCACGGGCCCGGGTGGAGCGGGCAG
>Ga0307312_10001316_pt1 | contig 12693 bp, 11 predicted proteins | sample ER_DNA_202_FD_194489 | JGI IMG/M metagenome (GOLD analysis project Ga0307312, IMG submission 194489) | Bulk soil microbial communities from the East River watershed near Crested Butte, Colorado, United States - ER_DNA_202 | ecosystem: Environmental > Terrestrial > Soil > Floodplain | place...
CCGATGGCCGGATGCAAGCAAGAGGCGAAGGCGCCGGAACCTGTCCGGCCCGTGCTGTCGACCATCCTGCAACCGGCCGCATCGGGCAGCACAGTGGCGGTTGGAACCGTGCAGCCCCGCTATGAGACCAATCTCAGCTTCCGCGTGCTGGGGCGACTCATCGCACGTCCAGTCAACGTGGGCGACCTGGTCGCCAAGGGGCAGACGGTTGCCGCAATCGACCCGACCGCTCTCGAGCTCGCCGTGAGATCAGCGAAAGCAGACCTTTCGAAAGCCCAGGCCCTGCTTGAAAACGCAATCGGGACCGAGGAGCGCAAACGGATCCTGATCAAGACCGAAGCCACGACGAAGCAGACGCTTGACGATGCAGAGCAGGTGCGCGCGGGCGCAGAAGCATCGACCGCTCGCGCCCGCGCCAACCTGACCAAGGCGATCGAGCAGCTGGGTTATGCCCAGGTCAAGGCCGATTTCGCGGGTGTCGTCACGGCCGTGAGCGCCGAGGTGGGACAAGTCGTCTCGCCGGGTCAGAGCGTCGTGACTGTGGCGCGACCGGACGTCCGGGAGGCTGTGGTCGATATCGGCGCGGACTTCCCTGTACCCTTGACCGTCGGTTGGCCGTTCACCGTCAGCTTGCAGCTGCTTCCTGCTGTTCAAGTCCAAGGCCAAATTCGCGAAATTGCGCCGCAAGCCGATCAAGTGACGCGCATGCGGCGCGTTCGTATCGCCTTGAATGATCCGCCTGAAAGCTTCCGGCTCGGAAGCACCATCACGGCAAGGCTAAGCGACGGTCACAGCTCAGTTCTCCGAGTGCCCGCGTCCGCCGTCCTCAAAGAGGGCGCTGAGACTTTCGTCTGGGTCATCGACGCTCCCACAAGCACGGTTTCGCTCCGCAAGGTCGAGCTTTCAGAGGACGAAGGCGGCATTCGCCTAACCGGCGGTCTCACCGTTGGAGCGCGCATCGTGACTGCCGGGATCCACAGCCTCAAACAAGGACAGCAAGTCCGCATCGAACAGGATTCTACACCATGAAATCGTTCAACCTCTCCAACTGGGCCCTCGGACATCGCTCGCTTGTCTGGTATTTCATGATCGCCTTCATGGCGGCCGGTCTCTTCGCATACCTGCAGTTGGGGCGACAGGAAGATCCTGATTTCACCATCAAGACCATGGTGATCGGGGCGCAGTGGCCGGGCGCTTCGCCCGCGGAAATGACGCGCCAGGTCACCGACAGGATCGAGAAGAAGCTCGAAGAGCTGGAGTCGCTCGACTATACCAAGAGCGTCACCGTTGCGGGCCAAACAACCGTCTTCGTCTATCTGCGCGACACGACGAAGGCTGCCGACGTCGCGCCGATCTGGGCGCGCGTCCGCAACATGATTGCGGACATCAAGGGCGATTTCCCGCAAGGGGTCGTAGGTCCCGGCTTCAACGATCGCTTCGGCGACGTCTTCGGCAACATCTACGCTTTCACCAGCGACGGCCTGACCCAGCGCCAGTTGCGCGACCGCGTCGAGGACATTCGCGCAAAAGTCCTGACCGTCCCGAATGTCGGCAAGGTCGACATTCTCGGCGCGCAGGATGAAAAGATCTTCCTGGAATTTTCGACCCGGAAGATCGCGGCGCTCGGACTCGACACCCGTTCCATCGTCTCCTCGCTGCAGGCGCAGAATGCCGTCGCGCCCTCCGGTGTTTTCCAGGAGGGGCCGGAGCGCATCAGCGTGCGGGTCAACGGTCAATTCGCATCCGAGGAAAGCCTGAAGGCGATCAATCTCAGGGTCAACGACAGGTTCTTCCCGCTGACAGATGTGGCAACCATCACGCGCGGCTACGCCGATCCGCCCACGACCCTGTTTCGCTTCAACGGCCAGCCTGCCATCGCACTCGCGATCGGGATGAAATCGGGTGCGAACTTGCTGAAATTCGGCGAGGCGCTGAAGGAGGAAATGTCCAAGATTCTGGCCGAGCAGCCGATCGGCCTGGGAGTTCATCTCGTCGCTGACCAGCCGGTCGTTGTCGAGCACGCCGTGTCCGGCTTCACGGAAGCCCTGTTCGAAGCGGTGGCCATCGTGCTCGGGATCAGCTTCTTGAGCCTCGGCGTTCGCGCCGGTCTGGTCGTTGCGATCGCGATTCCCTTGGTTCTGGCGATCACGTTCGTGGTGATGGCGTATGCAGGAATCTCGTTACAGCGCATTTCGCTGGGCGCATTGATCATCGCGCTCGGACTTCTGGTCGACGACGCCATGATCGCCGTCGAGATGATGGTGGCGCGGCTGGAAGTCGGCGATCCCCTGGAGAAGGCCGCAACGCACGTCTACACTTCCACGGCCTTTCCCATGCTAACGGGCACGCTAGTCACCGTCGCCGGCTTCATCCCGATTGGCCTCAACACCAGCAACGCCGGTGAATTCACCTACACCTTGTTCGTGGTCATTGCTGTCTCGCTGCTCGTGTCATGGATCGTCGCGGTGCTGTTCACGCCCTTGCTCGGCGTCACGATCCTGCCGGCCAGGATGAAAGGTCATCACGAATCCAAAGGCCGGCTTGGGCAGACGTTCGCCCGTCTGCTTCTGGTTTGCATGCGTCATCGCTGGATCACCGTCGGGGTGACGGTCGCGGCGTTCGCACTCGCTCTGTTCGGCATGAATTTCGTGCAGCAGCAGTTTTTTCCATCGTCGGACCGTGCCGAACTGGTCATTGACTGGAACCTGCCTCAAAACGCCTCGATCACTGAGACCAATGCGCAGATCGCCCGCTTCGAGCGTGAACAGCTGCAGGCCAATCCCGGTGTCGATCATTGGTCGACCTATGTCGGAACCGGCGCTCCGCGATTTGTGCTGTCATTCGACCTGCAGACGGCGAACACCTGGTTTGGCCAGATGGTCGTCGTCACCAAGGGAGGCATTGCCGAGCGCGATCGCGTCAAGGCGCAATTCGAAACCTATCTGAAAAGGACCTTTCCAGGCACCGATATCTTCGTCAAACTGCTCGAGGTCGGACCTCCAGTCGGGCGCCCCGTGCAGTATCGGCTGAGTGGGCCCGACATCGCCAAGGTGAGGGAATTTTCCCAAAAGCTCGCCGTCATTGTGCGCGCCAATCCGCATCTCGATCATGTCGTGTTCGACTGGATGGAGCCCGCGCGTGTAGTCAAGGTCGATGTCCTGCAGGACAAGGCGCGCCAGCTTGGCGTGAGTTCGGAGGACATCGCGACGACGTTGAACGGCGTCCTTGCCGGCTCCTCGATCACCCAGGTGCGCGATAGCATTTACCTGGTGAATGTGACGGGACGCGCGACTGCACCGGAGCGCGCATCGATCGATACGCTGCGCGACCTGCAATTGACCGGCCTTGGCGGCCAGTCGGTGCCGCTCGGAGCGGTCGCCACGCTCCGCTACGAAATCGAGCAGCCGACAATCTGGCGCCGGTCGCGGCTTCCCACTGTCACGCTCAAGGCAAGCGTTCTCGACAGCGCGCAGCCGAAGACCGTCGTGGATCAACTCGCGCCGAAGGTGAACGACTTCGCAAAGGAATTGCCCGCAGGATACGCGGTCGCGATCGGAGGCTCGGTCGAAGAGAGCGCGAAGAGCCAGGCTCCGATCGCCGCGGTCGTTCCACTGATGCTTTTCATCATGGCCACGATCCTGATGATACAGCTGCAAAGCTTCCACCGGCTGTTCCTGGTGTTTGCGGTTGCGCCCCTCGCCTTGATCGGCGTTGTCATGGCCTTGTTGCCAAGCGGAGCGCCGCTCGGATTCGTCGCGATCCTCGGTGTGCTGGCGCTGATCGGTATCCTGATCCGCAACTCAGTGATCCTGATCGTTCAGATCGAAGATCTGAGGAAAGGGGGACGGCCTGCCTGGGACGCGGTCGTGGAAGCGACCGAGCATCGCATGCGGCCGATCATGCTTACCGCAGCCGCCGCAAGTCTCGCCCTGATTCCGATTGCGCGGGAGATTTTCTGGGGGCCCATGGCCTACGCGATGATGGGCGGCATCATCGTGGGCACGTTGCTGACGCTGCTGTTCTTGCCGGCGCTGTATGTGGCCTGGTTTCGTATCAAGGAGCCGGAGCTCACGACGGACAACCATCACGAAAATCCGATTGCCCCCGAATTGCAAACAGATCTGTCAGCTGCTGATGCGCCCCGTCAGTGCGAAATGGAAAATGCATAGGAGCCAATATGAAAGAAGTTCTGAGTTTCTTCACGTTCGGCATCGGAGCGCTGTGCTTCGTGGCGTTCTTTACCGTCTTCAAGCCGGATGCCGTCAGTGCAGTCGCTGGGACTAGCAAGCCCGAGTATCTAACGTCCCGACCGGAGGCGTCCTATGTCAACGGACAAGCGATCCCGGTCGACGGCGGCCTCACCGCCTCGATGCCGTATACGGGAAAGCCGATTTAGGGGATTGAAGGAGAGCCTCTCCAATCGTCATGGCCGGGCTCGTCCCGGCCATCCACGTCTTCGTTGCGCAGAAGTAAGACGTGGATGCCCGGCACAAGGCCGGGCACGACGGTGAATGCCTGGGATGCGTCAGTTCAGTGAGGGACGCCCTACTCCGCCCCCGCCTTCTGCGCGTATTCCCAGGAGGATTTTGCGAGCGGCACCGTGCGCTTGGCCGACTCCATGGCCTTGGCGCTGGCCGCGGTGCCGTCGCGGATGCGTCCGGCGATGCCCTGGGTGATTCCGGCGAGCCGAAACAGGTTATAGGCAAAATACCAGTTCAGGTCGGGAACGGCGCTGCCGGTGACGTTGCAATAGATTTCCGCCGCTTCTTCCGTGCTCGGAATGTTGAGCGTCTTGACGTCGGCGTTGGCGAGACCGGGCATGGTCCATTGCATCAAGAGATAGGTGAAGTCCGCCATCGGATCGCCAAGCGTCGACAATTCCCAGTCCAGCACCGCGATCACCCGCGGCTCGGTCGAATGGAAGATCATGTTGTCGAGGCGATAGTCGCCGTGCACGATCGAGACGCGCTCCTGCGGCGGCACGGTTCGCGGCAGCCACTCGATCAGCTTCTCGACTTCTGGAATGTGCTGCGTCTCGGACGCACGATACTGCTTGGTCCAGCGATCGACCTGGCGGGCGAAATAATTGCCTGACTTGCCGAAATCGCCGAGCCCGATGGCTTGCGGATCATAGGTGTGCAGTTTGGCGAGCGTCTCGACCTTGCTGGTGAAAATCTTGCGCCGCGCTTCCGGCGGCTGGCTGGGCAAGGTCGGATCCCAGAACACCCGGCCCTCTTCCATCGACATGATGTAGAAGGCCGCGCCGATCACCGTGTCGTCGGTGCACAGCGCATAGGCCTTGGCGACCGGAAAGCCCTGCTTGCCAAGCGCGGCGATGACGCGGAATTCGCGATCGACCGCATGCGCCGACGGCAGCAGTTTCCCGAACGGCTTGCGCCGCATCACATAGGATCGCGCGGGCGTATCGAGCCGGTAGGTCGGGTTCGACTGCCCGCCCTTGAATTGCAGGACGGTCAGCGGTCCCTGATAGCCTTCGACGTTTTCGCGCATCCAGCGGTCGAGGCTCAGCTCATCGATCCGATGCCGCTCCTCGACGGGCTGGGTGCCCGAAAACTCCTCGTCTTTTCTGACGCCCTCGGCCACGATGACGCTCCCTTAAGATCTCTTGGGAGCGCCAACCGGAAGCTCCCGTTAATGCGTAGTGGGAGCGTTTGCATACTTCCGAAGTTCAAGTCTGGCAATGGCGCGATTATGGACCTCGTCCGGCCCGTCCGCCAGCCGCATCGTGCGCATCGAGGCATAGTCCCGCGCCAGCCCGGCATCGTCGGAGACCCCGGCGGCGCCGTACGCCTGGATCGCGTTGTCGATGATCTTCAGCGCCATGTTGGGCGCCGCCACCTTGATCATGGCGATCTCGAGCTGCGCGGTCTTGTTGCCGACCTTGTCCATCATGTCGGCGGCCTTCAGGCACAATAGCCGGTTCATTTCGATGTCGGTGCGGGCTTCCGCAATGCGCTGCTCCCAGATCGAATATTCGATGATCTTCTTGCCGAACGCGGTGCGCGACGACAGCCGCTTCACCATCTTCTCCAGCGCCTCCTCGGCCTTGCCGATGGTGCGCATGCAGTGATGGATGCGGCCGGGACCCAGGCGTCCCTGTGCGATCTCGAACCCCCTGCCTTCGCCGAGCAGAATGTTGCTGACGGGAACGCGGACGTTTTCCATTAGTACTTGCGCATGGCCGTGCGGCGCATCGTCGAAGCCGAACACCGGCAGCATTTTCTCGACCTTGATGCCCTTGGCGTCGAGCGGCACCAGAACCTGCGACTGCTGCTGATGGCGCGGCGCCTTCGGATCGGTCTTGCCCATCACGATCGCGAGCTTGCAGCGCGGATCGCCGACGCCGGACGACCACCATTTGCGGCCGTTGATGACGTAATGGTCGCCATCGCGCTCGATACTGGTTTCGATATTGGTAGCATCGGAGGAGGCCACCGCGGGTTCGGTCATCAGGAAGGCGGAGCGGATTTCGCCGTCCATCAGCGGCCGCAGCCAATTCCTTTTATGTTCCTTGGTGCCGTAACGCATCAGCACCTCCATGTTGCCGGTGTCCGGCGCCGAGCAATTGAATACCTCGGAGGCCCAGCTGATATGGCCCATCTCTTCGGCCAGCGGCGCGTATTCCAGATTGCTCAATCCCGCGCCGCGGAATTCATCGTCCTCATGCGCCGACGGCGGCATGAACATGTTCCACAGGCCTTCGGCGCGCGCCTTCTTCTTCAGGTCTTCCAGCACCGGGATCACCTTCCAGCGCTCGCCCGCCTCGTCCTGCTGCCGGTAGATCGGCACCGCGGGGCGGACATGCTTGTGCATGAACGACTGCACACGGTTGAGCCATTCGCGCTGACGGTCAGACATGTTGAAGTCCATGGGGCGTTTCCTCACATTCCTGGATGAAAATTGTTGGCGGCACTGTCTGCCCGCCGCCCCACGTCCGCAAGACCTAATCCTCCGCTGTTATTGTGAGCGGCTGCGACGACGGGCCGGCTGGCATCTGCCCGGGGCTGCCAACGCGCCACACCCGCATTGACTTCCCCGGTCTCAAACGATAGTTTCATACAACTGTTTGAATTGCAACCTCTCAGATTCGCCTGCATAGGTCCCATGACATGGCGTCGGACCAGACGAGAACTTCGATCCTCAGCGCTGCCGAGCGGCTCTATGCCGAGCGCGGCTTCGGCGACGTCACGCTGCGCGACATCGTCGCCGCCGCCGGCGTCAATCTCGCGGCGGTGAACTATCATTTCGGCTCCAAGGACGAACTGATCGCCGAATTGTTCGTCACCCGCAGCCTCGCCACCAACCGCGAGCGGCTCAACGAATTGAAGGCAGCGGAAGAAGCCGGCGGCGGACGCGCCAGCATCGACTCTATCTTGCGCGCGCTGGTCGGGCCGATGCTGCGCGGCTGTCTCGGCCCCGAGCGCGAGCGCTCGACCGCAGCGCGCTTCATGATCCGCGCCTCGATCGAATCGGTGCCGCCGATCCGCCGCATCAGGAATCGCGAAATCGACCATTTGCGGAAATTCGCCGCCGCGATGCGGCGCTCGCGGCCCGATCGCGACGAGGTCGATTTCTATTGGGGCCTGCATTTTGCGCTGGCAATGGCGCACCAGACCATCCGCGACAGCGAGCGGCTGACAAAATTGTCGGAAGGATTGTGCGATCTCCACGACGTCGAAGGCATCATCGACCGCATTGTCGCGGTGTCGGTGATGGCGCTGACCGGGGGCGAAGCGGCTAAAGCTCCGGAGCCCGTCGCCGCGCGACGGGCACGGTAAAAGGCGAGTCACTCTGACATTCAACAAGCCTCATGGTTCGAGACGCGCGGCGTTGCCGCGCTCCTCACCATGAGGGTTTGGAGGACCTCATCCTGAGGAGCATCGCCAACGGGTCGCGCGAATGCGCGCCCGATGACAGGCTCCGCGATGCGTCTCGAAGGATGAAGCCACCGGAAGGGAAAATCCTCTAAATGATCTTCTCCTTCTTCAGCGCATCGAGCTTGGCGTCGTCGTAGCCGATCGTCGCCAATACTTCCCGTGTGTCCTCTCCCAAAAGCGGCGGCGCGCGATAGTCCGTCACCGGCGTTTCGGAAAAGACGATCGGATTGCGGATCAGCGACAGCGCGGGTTCGAAGGGGTGGTTGACCTTGATCTCCATGCCGCGCTCGCGCACGTGCTCGTCGGCAAACACCTGCGCGAAATCGTTGACCGGCCCGCACGGCACGCCGGCTTTCTCCAGCTCTTCCAGCCAATAGGCCACGGGCTTCTTCGGAAAAAGCCCCGCGAACAGCGCCATGATCTCCTTGCCGTTGACGACACGGTCGTTGTTCCTGACGAATTTCGGATTGGTCGCGAGCTCCGGCCTGCCCAGCACCGCGCAGGTTCGCGCGAATTGCGCGTCGTTGCCGACCACCAGCATCAACTCGCCGTCGGCGCAGCGGAATACGCCGGCCGGCATCCCGCCATTGCCCCAGGTGCCGCGCCGCGGCGGCGTCTCGCCGTTGACGAGATAGATTTGCGCAAAATGCGACAGCGAGGCGATCACGGTGTCGAACAGGCAGACGTCGACATGCTGCCCCTCCCCGCCATTGACCTTGCGGTGATAGAGCGCGGCCAGAATGCCGATCGATGAGTTCATGCCGGTCATGTAGTCGACGATCGAGGGGCCGACCTTCATCGGGCCGGCACCGGGCTCGCCATCCATATGACCGGTGACGCTCATCAGCCCGCCCATCGCCTGAAAAATCGCGTCGTAGCCCGCGCGCGGCGCATAGGGCCCGGTCTGGCCGAAGCCGGTCACCGAGCAATAGATGATGCCGGGATTGACCGCCTTGATCGCTTCGTAATCGAGCTTGTAGCGCTTGAGATCGCCGACCTTGTAATTTTCCATCATCACGTCGCAGGATCTTGCGAGTTCGCGGATGATCTGCTGGCCTTCGGCGGTTGCGATATTGACGGTGACCGACTTCTTGTTGCGGTTGGCGCACAGATAGAACGAGTTGTTGTTGTTCTCCTTGCCTTCCGGGTCGACCAGATAGGGCGGGCCGAAGGCGCGCGCGTCGTCGCCGCCCCCCGGGCGCTCGATCTTGATTACTTCGGCGCCGAGGTCGGCCAGCATCTGAGCCGACAGCGGGCCCGCGAGCACGCGCGTCAGATCGAGAATCTTGATGCCTGAAAGCGGCAAAGGCGACATGAACATCTCCTCCAAAGCTCGCGGCCTTCTTGGGCCGGGAACAAACCCGGCGGCGCCGAACGAGAACGAAATCTGCCGATACACTATTTTCGGCCGCCGAGCACTGCGTTGACGGCATGAAGCCATCTGTCTGCTGCGGCATGGTCGGGCAGGCTTGAGACGGCCCTGGTTCGGCTTCTTATAGAGGAAATGGAACGGTAGAAGGGATCGAACAGTTCCGCCGCCTTAAATAAGTGCGGGCGTGCGGTAACATGCGGCTGTATAGAACACAGGGAAAATGCATCCAACATTTTCAGGCTCTTCTGACCATTGAAAACGATTCTTTTCGTCATGGCCGGGCAAAAGCGCGAAGCGCGTCTTCGCGCTAGACGTCCCGGCCATCCACGTCTTTCTTGTTTAAGTCCAGCTAGGACGTGGATGCCCGGCACAAGGCCGGGCATGACGAGCTTCGTTAGAGAGCCCCATTTCATTGGCTGCATTTTGAGTCAGACTCTAGGGAGGACAACATGAAAAATTCTCTGAAGCTGTTCCTAACTCTCGCAGCGATGGCGATGGCGATCGCCGTATCAAGCGAACCGGTGTTCGCTCGCGGCGGCGGCGCCGCCAATATCATGAACTCGCCGGGCTATCAGCGCCGGCTTCAGGAATCGAGACAGCAATTGTCACAACCCGTCGTGCAATCGTCCCCCACCTATCGACGCAAGTGGCGGCATCGGCGCCGGCACTGACCTGCCTGTGCGCATCGCCCTCTCCTGCAGGAACGGCATTTCAGCGAGGCTTCAAGTCCAGTTGGTGCCATCGCCATTTTCCAGCGCACGTTTACAAACGTTTAAATCGTCTCTGTCACAGTAAGCGGCGAAGGTGTTGATCGGCGCGGCGGCAGCCCGAATCGCCTTCTGCGTAACGCTCTCGAATAGAGCCACCCACCAAACCAGCGCAACCATATGAGCTCTCAAGGGGCTCAAAAGGCATGCGCTGATGAGACAAAAAGAAGCGAGACCTCTGATTATTCGGGAATGGGACCGCTGGCTTCAATCGCATTCCATCGAATCCGGCGAGCCAACTGGCAGAGACACGTTGAAGTTCTTTTTCGAACTACAGGATGCGCGGTCTCCACTGCTGGATTTTCAGTCGAGGGGACGCGACAAGTGGCGAATTATCGATGCGTGGCTGCTGAGCGATCGCGAGCGACCCGCGAACGCTCCGCGAAGCCGTCAACGTCGATATCGCCGGGATCGCGATCTGTTTGCCAGCCGACTTGCCCGTGGTCGCCGCCGATGAGCAAGTGACCGTGCGCGTCCTGGCGAACAGCTGCCCAGCGATGGCAGACCGGGACGACAATCTTGACACAGACGGTCCTTTTTCTTGTCCCTTCGCAGCGATTAAAAAGACTCAATCATAACCCGCAATGGCGCCTCGGTAATTGGGGGACAATTGCGATGCGCACAGTCAAGATCCCCGCGCTCTCGAATTCGGAAAGCGCGATGACGGAAGTTGAATTCGACCGATTGCTGGATACCGTGAGAATGGCAATCGAGCCTGCTCTGCGGAAAGAGTTTTTAACCCGCCGGCGGACTTTCAACAAGCGGGCGAAAGCCGCAACCGACCAATTGCCCTGGCCGCTCATTCCATTTCCGGAGGGCTGGTACGGCGCCAGCTAACCGCGCGCGTTCCTTCATCGATCTTCATCCGGATGTACCCAAAGGCAGGGCATGATCTCGCGCGTCACTGGAGAGTTTGCGTTGGACCGATCAGAGCAATACCGCAAAAATGCAGCGAACTCCCTGATGCTTTCCCGGGAAGCCACTACCCGCGCATCTCAGGATTACTGGGTAACCATGGCCGAGTTCTGGTTCAAGCTTGTCCGGCATACAGAAGAGACGGAAGGTGCGGTGGCCGGTCATGAAGACGGGGCTGACAAAGGAATGCCGAGACCGGTTTGGTAGGCACAGCTTGCGGCCGGCGCGGCGCCGGTTCGGCCGAACCGAAGATTTGAAATCATGGGAGCGTGAAGGGAACTCGAACCCTCGTACGGCTTAAGGGACTGTTGCCCGAACGATCTGCAACAGAATCCTCGCGAAGGTTTTTCGAAGGCGCCGCGCGTGTCGTTCGAAAAATTATCGGCGCCGATTTATTGTCAGCGGCTTCCCGCTCGAACGGCCCCACTGACATGTCTTTTTAAAATCCAGTTGATAAAATTCAATTTAATGGTGCCGGTGGATTGCGAACCTACATCAGCCTCACGCTTCGCCGTTCCAGTGAATCAAAGGCGCGCTCCCGATGTCCGACACCTCCGTAAAAGTCGCTATCGCATTGTTCATGGTCCTGACCCCACCCGCCGCTTCATTTGCGCGAGGCGGACACGGGGGCGGGCACGCAGGTTTGGCGGCAATGGGAGGATTTGCGCGACCGGCTGGTTCGGGGGCAATGGGAAATGTGCCGATCAGTGGAATTGCGCGGGGCCCGGCAAACGCCGGTGGATTGAACAATGTGGCGGTCGATCCCAGCGGCCTGGGCAACGCTTCCAGGATGGCTCCGCTTCCGGGGCCGCACATAGCCGCGCCTACGATTCCGCAGTTCAACTGATGCGAAGAGTGTTCGCAAAACCCTGAAAGAACAGCCCGGTGTTGGGCCGAAATCATGAATGACACGCAAGGAGCCGATGACATGAGTGATCATGATGAATGGATCAGCTATTCGCACTGGGGGATGTTCCTGACCGGAACGAAATATTCGAAATAATCCTCTGCGAGAGATCGGGTGACTGGCGGGCACCACGAACTCGCGCAACGCCGCATGATCCTGGTGGTGACGTCGAGCGGCTCGACGATGTTTGCGCGCATCGATGTTATGAGAGCATTGAACCGCGATCCCCGTTCACGAGTTTGACCCCTCGCGCAAAAATCATCATTGGGGCCGTCGGAAGCTGGCGAGGGATCGGCGACCACACTTGCTATTTGGTCAGGAGGCGTTGGCGAACGCGCCTCAACAAAAAGCCCCGGGCGATGCCGGGGCCTGAGTTGCTGGAGAAAGATGACCCGTTCAGTTCCCAAACTTATAGGACAGCCCGGCCCGCACGACATCGATCGTTTGGTGGCCTGCGGTAGTCGAAGTGCCTGTTGCGCCGGGAATGTTGGTAACGGCGAAGAACGAGTCACGGAATTGGCCGAAGTCGTAGTGCAGATATTCGAGGCGGCCGATCCAGTTCGTTTGCCAGAGTCTGTACTCTACGCCGGCGCCCAGCACCCATCCGAACAAGTTAGTTGGATGGGTAAAGGTCTGATTAAAAAATCCACCCGCAGGGCCTGGAAAGAATTGACCTGTGAAATTCGTCTGATTGAGGCGCTCCCAACCTAGTCGCCCGCTTCAACCAATTTGAAAGGATTTAGTGATTCGCTGTTGTCGCCACTATGGGCGACGGAGGGCGATCATGGCTACGAAGGAGATTTCGGTAAAGAAATATGTTGTGCGGCTGAGCGG
>Ga0307312_10001320_pt1 | contig 12668 bp, 10 predicted proteins | sample ER_DNA_202_FD_194489 | JGI IMG/M metagenome (GOLD analysis project Ga0307312, IMG submission 194489) | Bulk soil microbial communities from the East River watershed near Crested Butte, Colorado, United States - ER_DNA_202 | ecosystem: Environmental > Terrestrial > Soil > Floodplain | place...
CATCGGGACACCTCCAGATCGAAGCGGTCGACGAACAGGCCCGCGTGCGTCGACCCGAGGCGGTACAACGACGAGCCCGCCAGCCGGAAACGAGCCAACGGTGCAGACTCGGCCCACTCCAGCGACGCGACGGCGAAGCTGTTGACGATTCCGGACCGATCCAGGACGAGCGCGACGTACTCGCTGCGATCTTCCGTGTACATCTTCATGACGACGACGAGGCGATCTCCGTGCGGCTCGGCGAGCTGCACCTCGCCGAGAGGCGTGGCGCTCGTGATGCGCCAGCTGCGAACAACCGCGTCACCCACGAGCTCGGCCAGTCGGAGCTCGCCCGCGCCGAGGCGCTCCACCACCACCTCGCGGCCGTTGGCGAACGAACGACCGGGCCGCCCGCGGCCGGCTTGCGCAGCCCGACCGAGGGCGGTGCCGTGCTCGGCGACGGGCAGCCATTGCTCCGAGGGCTGCTGCTGCACGACCGGCCCTGCCTGCCCTACCGCCAGCTTGGCCCAGGTCCGATCGGAGAGCCGCTGGACCCAGAGCGGCGTTCCGTCACCGCGGAAGCTCCGCAGTACGGGGTCCGGACTGACGCGACTCGGCGGCTCGAGGACGTCCATCGCTCCGCCAGGCTCGAGAGCGAAGTCCGCGAGCCCGCCGCTGACATCGACGGTCGTAGCCTTCACACCGACGCGTGACCAATGCTGGATACGTCCGTTGACCTGATCGAGCACCACGACCGAGCCGTCGGCAGCGACGTCGAACGAGGAAGGGCCGACGAAACCAAGCTCGCGGGAGCCGAGCAGGCCGGCGTTTCCGACATCGCTGCCCCACGTCGCCGCGACAACCCGCTCGTCCGGCGCGCGATCGCGGCCGAAGGCATGCGCACCGAGGGCGACCTCTGTTGCATCACGCAGCGGCACACTCCGCTGCGGCGCGGCGGCCCCGCCTGCCGGGACCGTGATCGTCGCCCCACTTCCGCGGTTGCGGAGGGTCGCGTAGTAGGAGAAGCCAGACGGCCACGACGCGATCCCCCTTGGCAGGTCGACGAAATAGCGGCCGTCGCGGGAATCTTCGCCTCGCCGAAGCGCCAACTCCTGAAACGGCCCGCTCTGACCCCTGCGCACGAAGACCGAACCTGAGCCGTCGCAGGGCTCGCCGTCATCTCTCGGGGCGCAAACGATCGCGTAACGGAGCGTGACCGGGTCGCCCGCCCTGGTGAGCACAGGCGGAACGTGGACGGCATCGACCTCGGGAACGGCGGCCGTAGGCCCGCTCGCGGCGGAGACCGAGGTCAGTGCGATTCCCCCGATGACACCTGCGAAGATCCCGGCCGCTCCCCCCGCGAGCGACCGGATGCCTGGTCGGCGCATGGGATTCCTCCTGGTCGGGATCGCTCCGACGGTACGCGGCTAACTCCGACGTCTGGGTAACGTCTTTGCAACAGAAGTGCTAAACCCGAGTTAGACCAGCCGACAAAAAGGGGAAGACGCTCGCGAAATGGTCGTGGAGGAACGCCTACAAGCCATGCTGGAACAGGGAGAGGAGCTCGGCTGCCTCAACCTCTCGGCGGTCAGCGAGTTCCTGCAGGAAGCCGATCTCGACGAGGACCAGACCACCGGCTTCTTCGAACAGCTCGAGGAAAAGAACATCGTCCTCACCGACGACTGCGCACGGCCGGACGCCGTCGGGAGCACGTATGTGAACGGCGACCTGGCCAGCGCGACCACGGACGCCCTCCAGCTCTTCCTCAACGAGGCCGGCCGCTACAAGCTGCTGACCGCCGCCGAGGAAGTCGAGCTGGCCAAGCTGATCGAGGACGGCGACAAGGAGGCGAAGGATCTGATGATCAACTCCAACCTCCGCCTCGTCGTCTCGATCGCCAAGAAGTACCAGGGCCACGGCATCTCGCTGCTCGACCTGATCCAGGAAGGAATCATCGGGCTCATCCGAGCGGTCGAGAAGTTCGACTGGCGTCGCGGTTACAAGTTTTCGACGTACGCGACCTGGTGGATCCGGCAGGCCGTGCAGCGCGGCGTGGCGAACAAGTCGCGAACGATCCGCATCCCCGTCCACATCGTCGAGCGCGAGCAGAAGATGTCGCGCGCCGAGCGGACGCTGACCGCCAAGCTCGAGCGGGAGCCGACCGACGAGGAGGTCGCGGAACTGGCGAAGCTCTCGCTCAAGCACGTGAAGGAAGTCCGCGCGGCTGCACGCGCCGTCACGAGCCTCGACAAGCCGGTCGGCGCCACCGGGGACGCCAGCTTCGGCGATCTGATCGCCGGCGAGGACGTCGAACCGTCCGAGGAGGTTCACGTGAGCCTCGCCGAGGACGCCGTTCGCAGCGCCGTCGAGACGCTGCCTGAACGCGAACGCGAGATCGTCAAGCTGCGCTACGGGATGAACGGCGACCCCGATCCGAAGTCGCTCGAGGAGATCGGCCGTACGCTTGGCCTGACGCGCGAGAGGGTTCGGCAGATCGAGGCGCGGGCTCTGCAGCGGCTAGCGGAGCGGCGGGAGGTCGCGGCGCTCGGCGAGCCCGCCTAGAGAGTGGAGCCAGCCGGGATCGAACCGGCGACCTCTGCCATGCCATGGCAGCGCTCTCCCAGCTGAGCTATGGCCCCTTGTCGCCCCAGTTTAGCGGCGAACTCGAAGTCCTTGGCCCAGTTCACGCCCGCTGCCTGATTGTTCCGCGCTGGAGCGAGACGAAGCTGGATTGCGCTTCGTTCACCGAAGGTGTCGAGCGGCAGGAAGTAGCAGCGATCCAGCTCGGCGCAGTAGGCCGCAAACGCATCGATCTCGTCAGCTGAATAAAGCCTCCGGAGGAGCCCATTGCGGTTTCTTCGAGTGGAGTAACACCGCACGACGATGACGTCGCCATGACGCGGCGCCCACTTGCATTGCACACGCATTAGACGCTCGCCGAGCTCGAAGATCATGTCGTAGCGCCCGCCTTCTCCCACCGGTGTATACACGCTGATGCCGAGCTTGACAGCAGCGTGGACGATCGCCGTCTCGGCAACCGCTCCTTTCTGATCACTTGTAAGCATGTTGTCGAACCTAGCAACGACATCGGCTGGGCCGTGTCCCGTTTGGACAACTTGCCGTGCGCCGACGCCGCGCGCACCCTCGAACGATGTCGACGCGCACCGCACTCGTCGCGATTGCACTGCTTCTGCTCGGCATCGCGATCGTCTCGCCACACGGCTCCTCGTCGAAAGGCCCGTACGCCGCCGACATCGCGCGGTCGCCCGGAGTCCTCAACCCTGACGTCACGCAGGCGAACATCGACGCCACCATCTGCGTGCACGGGTGGACAACGACGATCCGGCCGCCGACCTCGTACACGAACGCGCTGAAACGGAAACAAATGCGTGAATACGGCGTCGGCGGCTCGGTGTCGGATTACCAGGAGGACCACCTGATCAGCCTCGAGCTCGGTGGGCATCCGACCGACCCGCGGAACCTGTGGCCCGAGCCGTACCCACGCGCGTCCGAGGTCGACTCGATCGAGAACGACCTCAACGCGAAGGTCTGCGCGGGGGAACTGTCACTGGAGGAGGCACAACGAAAGGAGTCCGAGCTGAAGCATCGCGACGGCTAGGCAAAGCCTGGGGACAGTCCTACACTCGATGGCCTGAGATCCGTGGCGACGATCGGGCGTTGGAGCACGCGTCACCCGTGGCGCGCGATCGCGGCCTGGCTCGCCTTCGTCGCAGTCGCCGTCGCGGCGATGGTCGCAACCGGGACGGAGACGCTCCAGAACGGCGCCGTCGGCGAGTCCGCACGCGGCTACGAGATGCTGGACGCGAACAACCTCTGGCCGCCACCGCGCGAGATCGCCTACCTGCACAGCACAACGCTGACGGTCGACGATCCGGAGTTCCGCGCGGCCGTCACCGACGTCGTGAGACACCTTGGCTCGCAGCCTGTCCGCATCACGACGCCATTGCAGGACCGGCAACTCGTCGCGCGCGACAAGCATTCGGCCCTCGTCGTCGCGTCGTTGACCGGAGGCTTTGCGGAGGACGTGCGCAACGCGATCCTCGCAGCAGCGCCCGGACATCCCGGCGTGACGATCGAGGAGACCGGCGACATCACTGCGAGCGACGCCCGAGACCGCTCCATCAACGACGATCTGCAGCGCGCAGAGATCCTCTCCGTCCCGGTCACGTTGTTCGTGCTCCTCTTCGCGTTCGGCGCAGTGGTCGCCGCCAGCGTGCCGGTGCTGCTCGCGCTCACGGCGGTCGCTGCAGCGTTCGGGCTGCTCGGTCCGATCAGCCAGGCGATTCCGATCGACGACAGTGTCCGCACGGTGCTCGTGCTGATCGGGATGGCCGTCGGCGTCGACTACGCGCTCTTCTACGTCATGCGCTCGCGAGAAGAACGACGGCGTGGCCGGCCGCCGCACGAGGCGCTCGAGCGGACGATCCGAACCTCAGGCCGCACGGTGATTCTCTCGGGCACGACGGTGATCATCGCGATGGCGGCGATGTTCCTGATCGGCGCGAAAGTGTTCAACAGCCTTGCCGCCGCGACCATCTCCGTCGTCGCGTGCGCAGTCGCCGGATCGGTCACGGTCCTGCCCGGCGTGCTGGAGCTGCTCGGGAACCGGATCGATCGCGGGCGGATTCCGTTCCTGCCCCACCTCCGGACCGACCAGACGCACTCGCGCTTGTGGGCCGCTGTGATCGATCGTGTCCTCAAGCGCCCCGTCCTTTCGTGCGTGCTCTCGGCCGGCCTGCTGGTGGCGCTCGCGCTCCCTGCGCTCGGGTTGAAGGTCGCGAAGCCGAGCGACAACACGCTTTCGCCGCAGAACATTCCCGAGCTGCGCGCTATCGCGGACATCCGTCGCGAGTTTCCGGGCGCAGCGGAAACCGCCAAGATCGTCGCAACCGTGCCGCCGGGAGGCGCCGCCGCACTGCGCACGCAGGGACGGCGACTCGAGCAGCTCGCCGTCGCACGCGGCATGGGCCACAAGCCCGTGCTGGCAACGTCGAGTGACGATGGGACCGCCGCAGCCCTCTTCCTGCCGCTGAGCGGCGCCGGAGACAACAACGCGAGCCGCCGCGCGATCCTGACGCTCCGCAACGAGCTGATTCCGCAGACGATCGGCACAATCCCCGGCGTGAGGACGGCCGTCACGGGCGATGTCGCGGAAGACGTCGACTTCACCCATCAGTTGAACCAGGGGCTCCCGTACGTCCTCGGGTTCGTTCTGTTACTCGCCTTCGTGCTCCTACTGGTCGCGTTCCGTTCGATCGTCGTGCCTTTGAAAGCAATCGTCCTCAACCTGCTCTCCGTCGGCGCGGCCTACGGCGTGCTCGTGCTCGTCTTCCAGCATCACTGGGCCGAACCGCTGCTCGGCTTCACCTCGAACGGCGCGATCATCTCCTGGCTGCCGCTCTTCCTCTTCGTCGTCCTCTTCGGACTGTCGATGGACTACCACGTCTTCATCCTCAGCCGCGTACGGGAAGGCGTGGACTCCGGCATGAAGAGCGACGACGCGGTGCGCTACGGGATCACGGCCACCGCGGGCGTCGTGACGAGCGCCGCGCTCGTGATGTTCGCCGTTTTCTCGATCTTCGGGTCGCTCTCCTCGCTCGACGTCAAGCAGGCCGGGGTCGGGCTCGCTGCTGCCGTGCTGATCGACGCGACAATCGTCCGCGCCGTGCTCCTGCCTGCCTCGATGAAGCTCCTCGGGGAATGGAACTGGTATCTACCGCGCGCCCTGGAGCGCCTACCGCGGGCGGAAAGCGAAGCATCCCCGGCGCGCGATCCGGTCTAGATACCTTCCACCGGGAACGATCGAGCCATGAGCACCGCCGCAATCGAACGACACTCCCTGCGCACGGTCGCATTCGCGCCGGCCCTCGCGCTCGCGGGACTGATGGCGTTCCTCTTCGCACGCCTTTGGCCCGACATCGGCGGGAAGCCCTTGCACGAGGACGAGGCCGTCGCCGGGTTGATCTCCGCACGGCCACTGGGCGACCTGTTGCACACCGTCGTCCTCGATCGCGGTGGAGCGCCGCTGCACTTCATCTTGGCCCATGTTGCTCTGGCGATCGACACAACGCCGGAGTCCCTGCGCTGGCTCTCGCTCGTCTTTGCGCTGGCAACGGTGCCGGTCTGCTACGACCTCACGCGCCGGCTCGCCGGCCGATCTGCAGGGCTCGTCGCAGCCGCGCTCACAGCGACGTCCCAAATGCTGCTCGTGTACGGGACGTTCGGGCGGATGTATTCGCTCTTCGCGTTCGCGAGTGCGCTTGCCTCCGACCTGTTCGTGCGTGCGCTCGAGCGGCCGCAGCGCCGTGAGGTGCTTGCCGCGGCAGCGGGAGCGCTCTTGCCGCTCGCCGTCCATCCTTTCGGCGCGTTTCTGTTCGGCGCGGAGGCGGCAGTTGCGCTCTGGCTCTGGCGCGGCCGGACACTGCGCGGAGCACTGCCCGTCCTCGCACTTGCGCTGCTCGCCTTGCCGCTCCTGCTCACCGACCTCCGGCTCTCCGACAGATATGCTCCGGAGGCAGGCAAGGACCTCAACAGCGGCACCTCCGCCGGCGCGGCCACGTTGCACGCGCTTGGCGGTGCGGCAGGAGGACGCGGAGCTCTGCTCGCCGTCTTCGTCTTGCTGGCCGCGGCCGGAATCTTCGCAGTTGCGCGCCGGCGCCCCGCGGTCGCGGCTTTCGCCGCGCTCACCATCGCCGTCCCTCCTGTCGTCCTCGCCGTCGCGAGCGCGACGGGTGTCGCGGGCGACCGGCTTGGCCCCCGCCATCTGATCTTCATGCTCCCGCTCTGGATCGCGCTCGTCGCGATTGGTGCGACTCAGCTCGGAGCAATGCTGCCGCCGAAAGTCCGCGTTGCTGCCCTCGCCGCGATCGTCGCCGCCGCAGCGCTCGCCCCGAACGCCGTCTCGGAGCCGCGCACGATTCCAACGGGCGCGGAGGGAGCTGTTGCGGAACCCGCAGCCTGGCTCGCAACGCAGCTCGGCCGCGGCGACGTGCTGTATCCCTACTCGCCGGTTTTCTTTGCTGCGCTTCCGGCTGCGAAGGAGGCGCGCGCATACTCGCGCGAGCCTGTGGCGCTCGCGCGCGCTGTCAAGCGAACGGGCGCGACGCAGAGGGTCTTCATCTCGATCCCGCTGCGCGAGCCGCTCAATGGAGACGGGCTGCGAAGAGCGGGAATCCGGTTCCAGGCATTCCCGTCGTGGCTGATCCTCGAGTCGCGCGGCCCATTCGCGAACGGAACTGCCGTGCTCGAATCAGCGGCGAAGCTCCTGAAAGCGGCGACCCCACTCGTCACAGAAACGAATGCGCATGCCTACACAGAGCAAATCCGCGGCACGGCGTGCGCCGCGCTGGTTCGACTCCGCTCTGCCTGCTAGACGGCCGCGACCTCGACGGGTGGGGCATCGCCCCAGAGGTCCTCGAGCCGGTAGTAGGCACGTGACTCCGGAGTAAAGATGTGAAGCACCACGTCGAGGTAGTCCGCGACGATCCAGGTCGCCTCGCTCTGGCCGTCGACCGAGCTCGGCAGGAGGCGCACGTCGTGCTTCATCCCGCTGTGCACCTCGTTGTAGATGGCTGCCGTCTGCCGAGAGTTCTGTCCGGTGCAGACGACGAAGTAGTCCGTGTAGGAGCAGGCGGGCCGCATGTCGAGGATGACCACGTCCTGTGCCAGCTTTTCCTGGGCCAGGCCGGCGATGCGGCGGGCTTGTTCGAGAGACGTCAGTGTGGCTTCAGCTCCGTTCGGATTGCTGCCGAAGTGTAGCCGCGCTACTAGCTGTCTCGGTAGAGCCCAAGAGAGTGGATCAACTCGGCCACGGCCGGAGGCACCAGCCCGTCGATCGACTCACCGCGGCTGACTCGGTCTCGAATCTCGCGCGACGAGATCGGAACCGGCTCGATCTCGAACAGCTCGACACGATCGGGCCGCGACAGCTGCTGCAGGACCGCGTCCAGACGCTCTCGCGGATAGCCCGGTCGCGTCGCGACTCCAATCCGCGCAAGGGCGAGCACCCCTTCCGGGTCCTTCCAGGTGAGGAAATCCACGAACTGGTCGGCTCCGATCAGGAACAACGGTTCGCGCCAATCGCCCGCGCGGAGCATGTCCACCGTGCGCTCGTGCGGATCGGGCTCGACCTTGTAGTCAGGGAAGGCAGCCTGCGCAAGCTTCAGCCGCGTCCCGGCGTCGAGCTGGACCTCCTTGTGGCCGGGCCGTTCCGCAACGAGCACGGCCAGGTCGTCGAGGCCGAAGTGGTCTCGAGCTGCTCGCGCCAGCGCGAGGTGACCGTTGTGCGGCGGGTTGAACGTACCGCCGAGCAAGCCGGTCACTGGACTTCCAGGATCTCGCCGTCCACTTCGACCTCGTCGCCTCTGCGCGCTCCGGCGGCTTCGAGCGCAGAGTCCAGCTCTTCCTGGTCCGACGGCACCTCACCGGAGATGCGGAAGCCGCGATCCGTGCGGAGAACCCTGAAGCGGCGCCCGCCGGCCCGAGGCCGGTAAACGAGGAAGTCGACGAGCCCGTCCTGGGACGGTGCAGCGAGAGCCTGCGGCGGACAAAGCTCGAACAACGCACGCCGGAACTCGTCGATGCCAGCGCCTGTCGCGCACGAGACGTGGAAGACCCGCACGATGCGTTCGTCCTCGACATCGAAGCTCGGCGTGTCCGCGCGCAGATCGATCTTGTTCAGGACGACTGCCTGTGGTCGCGTCTCGAGCCCTGCACCGTAGGCTGCCAGTTCTCGCTCGATGGTGCCGAATCGCTCGGCGGCATCGTCCTCCGACGAGTCGATTACGTGCAACAGCAGATTCGCGCGCTCCAGATGCGCAAGAAACTCGTGGCCAAGGCCGACACCCTCACTGGCCCCCTCGATCAGCCCCGGCACATCGGCCACCGTGAGCTGACGCGACGCATCGGGAGCGTCGACCGTCCCGAGGATAGGCGCGAGCGTCGTGAAGGGATACTCCGCGACCTTCGGCTTCGCGTTCGAGATTCTCGTGAGGAGCGAGGACTTGCCGGCGTTGGGGAGGCCCACGAGCGCTGCGTCCGCCAGCAGCTTGAGCCGCAGGTCGAACGTGGCTTCCTCACCGGGAAGGCCGGTCTCCGCGAAACGCGGCGCGCGACGAGTCGGCGTCGCAAAGCGTTTGTTGCCGCGACCCGGAGTTCCGCCACGTGCCGCGACCATCCGCGCTCCCGGCACCGCTAGGTCCGCGATGAGCTGCTCGTCTTCGTCAAGCACCTGTGTCCCGACGGGGACGCGAAGCTCGATCGACTCCCCCGTTGCCCCGTGCTTCAGCGCGCCGCGGCCGGGTTCACCGCTGCCGGCCTTGTAGCGCCGCTTCACACGAAAGGCGGACAGATCGCGCAGGTCTGGGTCCGCGACGAGAACGACGTCGCCGCCCGGCCCGCCGTCGCCACCGTCGGGGCCACCCTTGGGGACGTGCTTCTCACGGCGGAAGTGCAAGCTCCCGTCGCCACCCCTGCCCGCCTGGACGTTGATCTCAGCTCGATCGTGGAACACACGCGAACGCTAGCGCCCCGACCGAGCCGGTTACGAGCTAGTCGCCGACTTCGATGAAGCGGCGCTCGCCGCTCTGGCGAAACGCGACCGTGCCGGGGCGGGTTGCGAAGATCGTGTCGTCGCGCCCGATGCCCGTACCGCTGCCCGGACGGAACTTCGTCCCCCGCTGCCGGACGAGGATCATCCCTGCCTTGACCTCCTGGCCCGAGAAGATCTTCACACCGAGCATCTTCGGGTTCGAGTCGCGCCCGTTGCGCGAAGAGCCGAGTCCTTTTTTGTGAGCCATCTAGTTCTTCTCCTGCTTCGCGGCGAGAGCGGACTCCAGTGCCGCGATCGCGCCTTTTCGATTTGCGTTTTTCTTCTCGAACTTCAACGTCGCCTCGAGCTGCTCGATCCTCCAGCGCTTGGACTTCTCGGCGATGTCCGCAACCGTGTAGTCCTCGTAGCCGCGCGGCGGGGGAGCGGGGGCGGGTGACGGAGCTGCCGGGGCAGGCGCTGCTGCAGCTGCCTTCGGCTCTGGTTTCGCCTTCGGTGCCGGCGACTCCTGCTCGGCGGCCGGAGCTGCGGCCGTAGTCTGCTTCGAGGTGCCGCCGATCGACTGGATCTCGATCTGCGACAGGTGCGCCCGGAAGCCGGTCTGCTTTCTGTAGCCGGACTTCGGGCGTCGTTTCCCGATCCTGATCTTGTCGCCGAGAACGTGGCCGACCACCTTCGCGGTCACCTGTGTCCGGGGCGAGAGCGTCCCGTCGCCGTCCCCGCCGAGGAAGAGGACGACCGGGTTGAACGTCTTCCCCTCGTCTGTCTTCAGCCGGTCGACGAGCAGGCGCTCGCCCTCGCGGACGCGGTACTGCTTCCCGCCGAGCGAGATGATCGCGTATGAGGTCTTGGTGGCAGCCATGGCGTGAAAATGCGGGCTTTCAAGCCCGCGAGCGCGGGAAAGTGTAGCGGAGCTCAGGCCCTCGGAAGATCGTCCCACTCGGACATGGGCACGTATTCCCAGTCCGATGGCTTCTTCTCGTCCTCGGTGTCCGAGGGCTTCTCCTCTACGGAGTCCGGAGGCTTCTCCACCTCGGTCAGGCCCGCGGCCTCCTCGGTGCCTCCCGTGCCGGTGGCCACCACCGCGGCCGCCGTCTTCTTCTTCCGGCCCCGCCCGCCCCGGGTCCCCCTCCGCGTCTTCTTCTTGGGCCTCGGTGGCTCCGTGCCGTCCCCGGCAGGCTCGTCGGGGGACTCATCGGGCTCGCCCAGGTCCAGATCCGGAACATGGATCCTGGCTGCTGCGGGGGGCGCCACGTCCTCCGGTTCGCCCGTGCCGTTTCCGGCCGCCGCTGGTGACGCCGCGGTCTTCTTCTTGCGGCCGCGGCCGCCGCGTGAGCCTCTTCGTGTCTTCTTCTTCGGGGCGGCCGGCTCGGCCGTTCCGTCCGCCGTGCTCACGGCATCCGTTTCCGGCTCCTCCACTTCGGGCTCGTCGCCCTCGAGATCGTCCGCCTCCGGCTCGTCTTCCTCATCCTCGTCGTCGAGTTCGGGATCGTCGAGCTCCGCCGTCTTGGCCGGTGTCGCCGCCGTCGCGGACGCGCTGCGGCGCGTGGGCTTCTCCGCCTCGCTCTCCGCGGTGATCGGTTCGTCGGCCGCAACCGCCTGGCTGACGAGCGTGGCGTAGACGGCATCGTCGAGCACGCGCTCGATCTGCACCTCGACCTTCTTGCCGACCTGCTTCGCAGCATTCGCGACGCAGATGTCGAGTCCGTCGAGCTTTCCGACACCTGCGTTGACGTCATGCAGGCCGACCTCGACGAGCTTCAGCTCGATCTTGGCGCCTTCGGCGACCGGCGCCGCCGGTGCGAGCTCCTCGCGCTTCCCTTCGGCAAGCACGAGGAAGTGATCGAGGTGCGTGTCCTGCTTCGGCTGCAGGTAGAAGCGGCGGCGCGTCTGTTTCTCCAGCTCGAGCAGGCGCGAGGCCCCCGGCCCGATCAGGATCGTGGCGACCTTTGCCGAGACCTCTACTCGATAAGCCTGGTGGCGCGACGCGCCGGCGAGCGCGCGCAGGCGGCGCTCGATCTCGACTGCGGCGGATGTCTCCGACAGGACGATACCGTCGCCACCACAGGTCGGGCACTTCTTGGTCATGATCTCGCGTGGGCCGTCGGTGACGTTCTGGCGCGTCATTTCGACGAGGCCGAGCGGCGAGATCTCGACCACATACGTCTTCGTCCGGTCACGCTCGAGCTCGGTGCGCAGCGCGCCTTCGACGGTGGCGCGGTTCTTCGGGTTCGCCATGTCGATGAAGTCGATGACGATGATGCCGCCGATGTCGCGCAGGCGCAACTGGCGGACAACCTCCTTCACCGCTTCGAGGTTGTTCTGCGTGATGGTGTCCTCGAGCCGTGCCCCCGAGGACTTCGAGCGGGAGCCGACGAAGCGACCCGTGTTGACGTCGATCACCGTGAATGCCTCGGCGTAGTCGAAGATGAGGTAACCGCCCGACGGCAGATCGACCCGCCGGCTCAGGGTGGACTTGATCTCCGCGTCGACCCCGTAGGCCTCCATCAGCGGCGGCTTGTCCTTGTAGCGGACGACTCGCTCGACCATGTGTGGCGACGTCTTCTTGAGGTAGCCGACGATGCGTTTGTACGCCCGGTCCTCGTCCACCAGCGCTCGCTCGAAGTTCTCGGTGAAGAGGTCACGCGTGACACGAAGCGGCAGTTCGGCCTCCTGGTAGAGCAACGTCGGCGCCTTCGACTTCTTCGCGCGCGCGTCGATCGACTTCCAGAGCTTCTGCAGGAAGAGGAGGTCGCGCTCGATGTCCTCCGGTGACGCACCCTCCGCGGCTGTGCGAACGATCACGCCGCCACCTTTGAGATCGAGTGCCTTGAGCACATCTTTGAGGCGAGCGCGTTCTTCGTCGTCGAGGCGGCGCGAGACGCCGAACCCGTCGCCGTTCGGTTGGTAGACGACGAAGCGGCCGGGCAGCGAGATCTCCGTTGTGAGCCGCGCGCCCTTCGTCTTCATCGGATCCTTGACGGCCTGCACCATGATCGTCTGGCCGCGGCTGATCAGGTCCTGGATCTTCTTGCCGTGCCTCGCCTTGCCTTCGAGCTCGGGCGTGACGATCTCGTCCACGTAGAGAAAGCCGTTCTTCTCGAGACCGATCTCGATGAAC
>Ga0307312_10001323_pt1 | contig 12657 bp, 13 predicted proteins | sample ER_DNA_202_FD_194489 | JGI IMG/M metagenome (GOLD analysis project Ga0307312, IMG submission 194489) | Bulk soil microbial communities from the East River watershed near Crested Butte, Colorado, United States - ER_DNA_202 | ecosystem: Environmental > Terrestrial > Soil > Floodplain | place...
CGCTCGAAGCGAGGCAGCATGGACTCCCGCCACCGGGACGACGCAGGTCGCTCGGCTCGGCACCCAGTCGTCATCTCCGAGCTTCGGAACATCGGTGACCACGACGCCCGGCTCTCGCAACAGGCCGACCTTGAGCGAGAACGTCGAGCGGCGGAGCACGGCCGCGAGCAGCGACGGCTTGCGGAAGAGCTCCGGGATGACGACGGTCACGAAGCGGCACTCGGCGTGCGGAATCGCCCAGATCTCCTCGAGCAGCGCCTCGAGCGGCTCCTCCTCGGCGGGTAGAACCTCGAGCCGGGGCTCGCCGTTCGTCCAGTGGAAGAAGCGCGGGCCGATCCCCGGGTCGCTGCCGGGGAAGGGAACGTGGATCGCGCGGAACGAGCCGCCCGAGACGGTGCGCGCGTACCAGAGCGCCTCGCGGGTGGCGGCGTCGAGGCGCTCGACGTAGAGGACGACGGTGTTCTCGACCTCGCGCCGGGCGAGCACCGCCCGAGACTTCGCGCGCAGACGCCGCCCGACCGAGCGATAGTGCCGCCGGATCCCGTAGAACGCGACGATCATCACAGGGATCGCAATGATCACCATCCACGCGCCGTCGAGAAACTTGGTCAAGATCACGACCACCGCGACCAGCAGCGTGGTGGCCGAGCCGACCGCGTTCAGGGCCGCGCGCCACCTCCAGCCGGGCCCCCGTTCGCGGAACCAGTGGCGGACCATCCCTGCCTGCGCGAGCGTGAAGGCCGTGAAAACGCCGATCACGTACAGATGGATGAGCGAGTTGACGTTGGCCTTGAAGGCGACGATTAGCCCGACCGCGAGCCCGGCCAGCACGAGGATTCCGTTCGAATAGGCGAGGCGGTCGCCGAGATTCCCGAACTGGCGAGGAAGGAACCCGTCCCGCGCGAGCAGCGCCGCCAACCGCGGAAAGCCCTGGTACGACGTGTTCGCGGCGAGCACCAGGATCGCCAGCGTGAACGCCTGGACAAGGTAATAGCCGCTCGAGCCCGGCGAGCCGGCCGGGAACGCGCCACGCGCGATCTGGGAGAGCACGGAGGCGCTCTCGCTCGGCCGCGCGTCCATCTGGACGGCCAGCCACGAGACGCCGATGAAGAACGTGATCGCGATCCCCGCCATCACGTACAGCGTCCGGGCCGCGTTCTGGGACTGCGGCCGCCGGAAGGCCGTGACCCCGTTCGAGATCGACTCAACCCCGGTCAACGCGACCGCGCCAGAGGAGAACGCCTTCAGCAGCACGAAGACCCCGAGCGCCCCGGTTCCGGTCGCGAGCGGGTGCGACACCGCCGCCTGCGGGCAGGTCCCGACCGTGCACTTCGCGACTCCGACGCCGAGGGTCAGGTAGAGGAGCACGATGAAGCCGTAGGTCGGGAACGCGAACAGCAGCCCCGATTCGCGTACACCGCGAAGGTTCCCGAGCGTGAGCACGAGGACGCACGCGAGGGAGAGAGCGACCTCGTGCGAGATGAGCGACGGCACCGCTGAGGTGATCGCGAAGACCCCGGCCGCGACCGAGACCGCGACGGTGAGCACGTAGTCTGTCAGCAGCGCCGCGCCCGCGACGAGCGCCGGCAGCGTTCCCAGGTTCTCCCGGGCGAAGACGTACGAGCCGCCGCTGGACGCGTACGCCTTCACGCCCTGGCTGTAGGAGAGCACGACGATCAGGAGCAGAGCGGCGATCGCAAACGAGATCGGGAGCACGAGATGGGCCGAGGAGAGCGAGGCCGCCACCAAAACGGCGAGCGCCGCCTCCGTCGCATACGCGACCGACGAGATCGGGTCGGACGAGAAGATCGGCAGCGCGAGGGTCTTCGGGAGAAGCGTGCCCTCCATCTCGCGAGTGGCTCGCGGCCGGCCGATCAGGACTCTCTTCGTCCTCGCGGCGAGCGGCTCAGCCAGCTCCGCGCTCATGCGCGGCTCGAGGGCGCGTCCACGAGCACGCGGCACGACGCGTGCTTGAGGACATATTCCTCGGTGTTGCCGAAGAGCCTCGTGCGTCGACCCGGAGCGGTTCGAAGCACGACGAGATCGGCCTGCTGCGCCTCGATCTCCGCAACGATCGCCTGGCCGGAACGCCGAGCCCGCACGACCCGGCCCCGAACGCGAACGCCGTACGAGCCTGCGATCGCCCGCGCTTCCTCGACCAAGCTCCTCGCCTGCGCTTCCTCTTCGAGCATGTGCGCCTCGAGTGGGAGCTCGGCCGGCAGCTCGATGACGACCACCGCGATTATCGACGCGCCCTGCTCGGAGGCTAGCTCTGCAGCGAGTGCCACCGACGTCTCCGACTCGCCCCCGACAAGCGGGACGACGATCCGCCGGTAGGCGAGGCCGGGCCGACGCACGGGATGCGAGGCGCGCAAGAGCACGCACCGACGCTAGCCCTGCGCCGCTCAATGCCGCCTCAAACCAGGCGGCAGGCGGCTCAAGAGCGGCTCAAGGTGTGACGAGCCTGTATCCGGCGCCGGGCTCGGTCAGCAGGTAGCGCGGCCGGGCCGGATCGTCCTCGATCTTCCGGCGCAGCTGGGAGATGTAGACGTGGAGGTAGTGCGATTCCTCGCCGTAGGCGGGACCCCAGACCTCACGCAGGATCGCGGGGTGCGTCATCAGCTTGCCTTCGTTTTGGGCCAGCACGCGGAGGAGCTCGAACTCGTGCGGGGTAAGCGAGACCGGACGACCGCTGACCGCAACCGAGCGCTTGTCGAGATCGACGACGAGCTCGCCGATCTCGAGCACCGGCCCACCCGAGGGCCCGGCGCGCCGAAGAACGGCGCGCAGCCGCGCCAGCAGCTCCTCGATTCCCAACGGCTTCTCGATGTAGTCGTCCGCGCCCGCATCTAGCGCCGCGACCTTCTCCGGCTCGTCTCCGACGACCGAGAGCACGAGAACGGGCGCCGAGCTCCAGGTGCGCAGCTCCCGGCAGACCTCGGTGCCGCTCCGGTCCGGAAGCACCAGGTCGAGAATCACAGCGTCCGGCGGACGCATCGCGGCAGCGGCGAGAGCGGCCTCGGCGGTCGAGGCCGTGTCGACCTCGTAACCGGCGCCGCGGAGGTTCGTCTGCAGCGCGCGCAGGATCTGCGGCTCGTCGTCCACCACGAGCACGCGCGGCTTGCTCATCGGAATACCGTCGGCCGGGCGGCGGCGGCCGGGAGGGCGAGAACGAACGACGCGCCTGAGCCCGACGACGGCTCGGCCGAGAGCCGGCAGCCGTTCGCCTCCGCGAAGCCGCGGGCAATTGCGAGGCCTAGTCCCGTTCCCTGCCCCGCTCCGCGGCCATGCTCGAACGGCTCGAAGATCCGCTCTAGCTCGTCCGGATCTACGCCAGGGCCACGATCGCTGATCCGAATGAGGACGTCGTCACCGGTGCTCGTGCCCACGAGCTCGACCCGGTCGGAGGGCGACGAGAACCTGAGGGCGTTCTCGAGCACGTTGACGAGCACCCGCTCGAGCTGCGCCGCGTCGACGCTGACCAGAGGCGCCTCGTCGTCCAGCGCGACCGTGACGCGGGCCGCCTCGGCACCGAGGCCGTCGAGCGCGCGGGAAACCAGCTCGTCGATCGGCCACAGCTCCCGCTGCGGGCGAGCTGCTCCGGCTTCGAGGCGGGAAAGATCGAGCAGGTTCGCGACCAGCCGCTCCAGCCGGGCCGTCTCGAGGCGGATCGTCTCGAGCAGCTCCGCGCGATCGGCGTCGCCAAGCTCGAGCGAGGCGCTCTCGAGACCCTCGCTCGCGGCGCGAATTGCCGTCAAGGGCGAGCGAAGGTCGTGGCTCACGGCGTGGAGAACCGCCGTCTTGACGGCATCGCTCCTGCGCAGGGTGTCGGCCTCGGCTGCTGCCAGCGCTCTGCGGCGCGCCCGTGTGGCCAGCTCGCTGACGACGGCTGCCGTAACGACGAAGACCGCCAGGGCGACCCAGTTCTCGGAGTCCGTCAGCGCCAGCGTGTGTACAGGCGGCAGGAAGAAGAAGTTGAACGCGAGCATGCTCGCGATCGAGACGGCGAGCGCGTAGGCAAGCCCAAAGAAGACGGCCACCGGTAGGACCGCGAAGAGGTACACGATGCCGAGGCTCAGCACTGGCGCGATCGCCTTGAGCCCGAAGATCGCACCGGTCACGACGGCGACGGCCGCGATGCTCAGGGCCACGCGCACGACGTGCCCGCGCTGGGTCACGGCGCTAGCCGAAGCCGAGGATGAACTTGGCGTCGTCGGACATCTTCTCGGGCGTCCACGGCGGGTCCCAGACCAGCTCGGTCTCGACGTCGCCTACCTCGGGCATCGCGCGTACGGTTTCCTCGACGTTCTGCTGGATCAGCGGTCCGGCGGGGCAGCCCATCGACGTGAGGCTGTAGAGCACCTTCACCTTAGGGCCTTGCACCTCGACGTCGTAGACCAGGCCTAGCTCGACGATGTCCATCCCGAGCTCGGGGTCCTCGACGGAGCGCAGCGCTTCCATGACGTCGTCACGCGTCGGCATTAGCTCCAGGGTACCGCGGCAGGCCGTCCGCCGGGAGCTCCTCCCACGCTGCGCGGGAATCCACGAACGAGTGGTACTGCGGCCGAATCTCCGGATCGCCGTCGAGCGAGCCGAGCCGGATCGAGACCTCGCCGCCTTCGGGCCAGTGGCCGCCGAAGAGGCTCGAGCCGCAGGTCGAGCAGAAGACCTTCGCCGCCGTGCCGCCTTCGGGCCTGAAGATGCGCAGGAGCTCCTCGCCCTCGAGCAGCCGGAACTGCTCGCGCGGAACGCGCCCCTGCGTGAGGCCGAACGTGCCCGAGTGCTTGCGGCAGAACGAGCAATGGCAGTGATTCGCCCGGCGGAAGGGCAGGTCGACCTCGAAGCGGACGCCTCCGCAGAGGCAGCTTCCAGGGAGAGCCATCAGTAGCCGAGCAGACGGACTTCCTCGCGCCGCTCGCGGGCGAAGAAGTGGAAGCCGTCCACAAAGCGCACCCAGTTGCAGCGCGTGCACATCACGAGGGAGTGCGTGCGGGCACTGTCGGCAAGGAAGCGCACCCCGCGCAGCAGGTCGCCGTTCGAGACGCCGGTCGCGACGACGATCATCTCTCCGGCGGCCAGATCCTCGATCGTGAAGACCTTCTCGACGTCCTCCACCCCGCCTTCGCGGGCGGCCTCGACCTCGGTTCGCGAGGTCGGCCAGAGCTGCGCCTGAAGCTCGCCGCCAAGGCAGCGCAGAGCCGCCGCGGAGAGCACGGCCTGCCGCGTGCCGCCGATGCCGACCGCGAGGTGGTCGTTCGTGCCGCGGATCGCGGCGGAGATCGAGGCGGTCACGTCGCCGTCCTGGATCAGCTTGATTCGAGCGCCCGCAGCCCGGATCTCCTCGATCAGGTCGTGATGACGAGGCCGGTCGAGGACGATCGTGGTCACGTCGTTGACCATCCGCCCGAAGGCGTCGGCGATGGCGCGGATGTTGTCGCCGACCGGCTTGCCGAGGTCGATCGCGCCGCGGGCTTTCGGGCCGACGGCCATCTTGCGCATGTACATGTCGGGCAGCGTCTGGAAGGCGCCGGGCTCGCCGACCGCGATCATGGACATCGCCCCGTAACCGCCGCGGGCCACCACGCCGCGCCCTTCGAGCGGGTCGAGCGCGAGATCCACCTCCTCGCCGCCGGTGCCGAGCGTCTCCCCGGTCGTGAGCTCGCTCGCCTCGCTTCCGGCGCCGATCACGACCCTCCCCTCGATCGGCAGGAGCTCGAGCGCCAGGCGCATCGCGTTGGACGCGTCCTCCTCCGCGGTCTCCTGATCGGCGCGGCCGAGCCAACGGGCACCGGCCAGCGCCGCCCGCTCGGTCACGCGCGCGTAGCTTTCGCAGAGGCAGAAGCGCGCCTCACTCCCGAGCGCGCCGACGCGCTTTTCAGGCTCGGTCTGCATCATTGCCTCACGGCCAGCGGCTCGGCGGCCGTCAGCACGAGCTCCATGACCTCGCCGATCGCCTCCTCGATGTTGCCGTTCTCGATTACCGGCACCTGCTGCTTGCGAGCCCGCTCCAGGATGTACGTCTGCACGAGCCGGATGTCGTCGAAGGAGTCGAGGTACTTCTCGTACGGCCTGACGCCTTCTGAGTCGGTGTCCCGGATCCAGAAGTGGCTCGCGTGCGCCTCCGCGTCGTCGATCCCGAGCACGCACTGGACTACGAGCGCGCCCTGGATCTTCTTCGGCAGCATCCCGGGGACGAGGTGCACGCCTTCGAGCACCATCGACCAGCCCTCCTCGAGCGCGCGGTCGATTGCGGCCTGGACCCCGACGAGCACGTCCCGGGTCTGCTCGAGGAAGCCGCCGATCACCGCCTCGCTTCCATCGGCGTCCTCGTCGGCCCTCGCGCGGCCGGCCTCGAAGCTCGAGTGGTGGATCGCCGGCATGAACTCCCGGGAGAAGAAGGCCCGCATCGTCTGGCGGACGAAGTCGGTCGACGTCACGCGCGTGATCCCCAGGCGATATGCGACGTCGGTGGCGACCGTGGACTTCCCGGTGCCGGTCGCGCCGCCGACGAGCAGGATGATCGGTAGGTCGAGCTCGTAGATCTCGCGGTAGAGCCGGAGACGGCGCATCGCTCCGGGGCCGGCCTCGTCACCCAGCGCGTCGTGCGCCAACTCGTCGAGCCGTTCGAACGAGATCGACTGGCGGTCGCTCGCCTTCAGGTCGGCCTCGACCGCGAGCGCGAGCTCGTAGGCCCGGTCGGCTGAGAAGCCGGCCGCGATCAGCGCGCGCGCCATTAGGCCCTTCGAGAACGGCAGGCCATCCTCGCCGCCGAGCGGCAGCGGCTGGCGGTAACGCCGGTCGCTCACCTCGACACCACCTCTCGGGCGATCGCGGAGTCGGCCAGGCGGATCAGCTCCGTGTCGAGGTCGAGCACACCTACCGGAACGAGCTGGTTGTCTGCGAAGACGACCTCGGCGCCGTGCTCCACGGCCGCCTCGGCAACCACGTCGATCGCCGCGGCCTTGATCTCGACCAGGAACACCTCCGCGGCGTCCGCCCTGGCTACGTCCTCACGGAGCGCGCTGCGGCGGGCGAGGTTGCCGGAGACCAGGACGACCTCCGCTCCGTGCTCTTCGCGCAGGTGGCGGGCCAGCGTCTCGTGCGCCTCCGCGGGCGCCGTCGAGAAGTAGGCGACCCGCCGGCCGAGGATCGACTCCGCCGGCCGTGGGCGCAGGACGGCCGGGACGACCGGCACGTCCTTCACCTGACCGATCGCGTGCGCGAGTTCCTCGTAGCCGGAACCTTCTTCGGCGCCCGTCAGCACGACGAGGTCGGAGACCAGGATGCGGTAGGCGTTCAGGTACCCGGCAGCGACCTCGACCGGCTGTGCCGCGCTCGTCACGAGCACGCGCGCGCTTGTCTCGACCGGCGGGATCGAAGCTCCGCTGCCGTCGAAGACGACGAGGTCGGGCTCGCGCTCGGCGGCGAGGGCGGCTCCCGCAAGCACGTTCGACTCGCCGGGCGCTCCCGCGAGCCCGCCACCGCAGCGGCGGCAGCCGATCGTCACGACCCCGGCCAGAGCGGCCGTCTCGAGATAGTCCGAGGCGGCGTGGCGCCCTTCGCGCGAAAGCTCGAGGAGGCGCTCCAGGGTCGGACGCACCTCGGCAACCTCCGGCTCGGGCGGGCCGCCGCGGCCCATCGCCACGACGATCAGGTCGCGGTCGAGCGCGAGCAGCCGCGCCAGGTGGCCGGTGACCGCTGTCTTGCCCACTCGCTTGCCCGTGCCGACGACCGACAGGGAAGGCAAAGGAAAGGGCGCCTGCTCCGGCGGGTCAAAGCGAAAGTCCGGGCCTACGTAGGGCAGGCCGAGCGCGAGCACACGGCTCGCCACGCGGAACCGCTCGCGAGGCCCCAGAACGGGCTCGTCCGAGAGATCGACGACGACCTCCGGCTCGAGCTCGGCGATCGCGGGCTCGAGCTCGTCCACGACCGGCACGCCGTAGTCCTCGCCGCCGCGCAGCTTCTCGGTCCCGCCTGCGAGCCAGACCGCGACGAAGTCGTAGGGCAGCACAGCAAGCGCATCGCGCACCACGGGCGCGTAGTGCTCACCGTCTGCGATCGCCAGAGCCCGCATCAGGTCCTCGCCGTGACCTCGTCCTCGATCCGCGTCGTGTACTTCTCGAACGCGAGCGTCTCCGTCGAGAACTGGATGATCCGCTCCGAGCCGTGGAACGGGTACTTGCGCCAGACGTCCACATGGCGGTCGGTGATCTCGATCACGTTGTAACAGGGCCGCGTCTTGCCACGGAGCCGCTGCGACGAGACCGTGCCCGCGTTCACGACGAAGAGATTCTCGAGCCGCCAGGCGTACGGGACGTGCTTGTGGCCGGAGAGCACGAGGTTCACCCCGGCGCGCTGGAGGCACTCGAGCACGTCGCCCGCGTCGTAGACGACGTTGCGCTCGCGTCCCGTGCCCGGGACGGGCAGCAGGTGGTGATGAAGGACGAAGACGCGCAGGTCGGCCTGATCCGCGAACTGCTCCTCGATCCAGCGGTAGCGGCCGCGCCCGATCTGGCCGTTGTCGAGATCGGGCTCGGTCGAGTCCACCGCGACCACGGTGACGCCGCGGAGCCGGAGCACCGAGTTCCGGTCGCCGAACATGTCCTCGAAGTGCACGTAGCCGACGTTGCGCGAGTCGTGGTTCCCCGGGATGACGACGACCGACTCGCACTCGATCTGATCGAGGTACGACTTTGCCAGCACGTACTCGTGCTTGAAGCCGAAGGTGGTCAGGTCGCCGGAGCAGATGACGATGTCGGGCGCGAGGTCGTTGATCTCGCGGATCGCGCGCTCGAGCAGGTTCGGCACGAAGTCGACTCCCCCGCAGTGGATATCGGAGATCTGCGCGATCGTCAGCGAGTCGCCGTTTCGAGCCTCCGGCATGCTCGAAGTGTAGAGCGGTGCGCCAGGAGGGCTTGACGGAATACCGGCTGAGCCCTCCTAGAAGATCGCCTCGATCGGCCAGTACAGCGCTGCCGCCACCAACGCCGCCGCCGGGATCGTCAGCACCCACGCGAGGACGATGTTGCCCGCGACCCCCCAGCGAACAGCCGACAGTCGCCGCGTCGCGCCTGCGCCGATGACCGCGCCGGAGATGACGTGCGTCGTCGAGAGCGGGTAGCCGAGCTTGGTCGCGGCGTAGATCGTGAAGCCCGCCGTGGTATGCGCGGCGAACCCGCTCGCCGGCTCCATCTTGATCACCCCCTGGCCGAGGGTGCGCATGATCCGCCAGCCGCCGATGTACGTGCCGGCGCCGATCGCCAGGCCCGCGGCAACGATCACCCACGCCGGGATGTAGAAGTGCGAGATGTGACCGCTCTCGAAGAGTGCGAGCGCGATCACGCCCATCGTCTTCTGCGCGTCGTTGGCGCCGTGGGTGAATGCGACCCAGGTTCCGGACCCAAGCTGGCCCAGCCGGAAGGTGCGATTGGCAAAGCCCGGCGTGACACGAACGAAGATCCAGTAAATCGCCACTAGCAGCAGAAAGCCGCCGGCGAACGCGATCACCGGCGCAGTCACCGCCGGGATCGCGACGTTGTGGACGAGCCCGTGCCACTGGACGCCTGCCATCCCCGAGTTCGCGATCGCGGCGCCGACGAGGCCGCCGATCAGCGCGTGCGAGGAGCTCGACGGCAGACCCAGCCACCAGGTGATCAGGTTCCAGGTGATCGCGCCGATCACCGCGGCCAGGATCGTCTTCTCGTTGGCGAGGCCGGTGTCGATGATTCCCTGGCCGACGGTCTTCGCGACCGCAGTGGTGACGAAGGCACCTGCGAGGTTGGCTATCGCGGCGATCGTCACCGCCAGCCGCGGCGAGACCGCACGCGTGGAGACCGAGGTCGCGACAGCGTTGGCCGTGTCGTGGAAGCCGTTCGTGAAGTCGAAGCCGAGCGCGAAGACCACCACGACGACGAGCAGGACCGTCTCCACTCGGGCCGCCTACCGGTTCTTGACCACGATCGCCTCCAGAACATCCGCGGCGTTCTCGAGCGCGTCCACGGCCTCTTCCAGGCGCTCGTGGATGTCCTTCCAGCGGATGATCGTCTTGGCGTCGTCGGTAGAGCGGAACAGCTCGGCGACCGCGTCCCGCTCGAGCTCGTCGCCCTTGTCCTCGAGTGCGCGCAGCTCGGCCAGCTGGTCGCTCGAGTCCTTGAAGCCCTTGAGCCTCCCGACCGCCTCATCGAGCTTCTTCGCGGCACGGAAGATCACGTCGGCCTGCTCGCGCGCCTTCTCCGGCACGCGGTCGACCCCGTAGGAGCCCAGATTGTCAGCGGCCTCGTCGATGTGGTCGCAGATGTCGTCGAGGGCGCCCGCGAGCCGGTACATGTCGTCCCGGTCGAAGGGCGTCACGAAGGTGCTGTTGAGGAGCAACACGACCTCGTGCGTGAGTCGGTCGCCCTCGTGCTCGCGTTCCTTGATCCGGCCGACCAAAGCGTCACCGTCCGTGGGAAAGCGCTCGAGCAGCTCGACGAGCAGCCGCGAGATCTCGACCGTGTTGGCCGAGGCCTCCGAGTAGAGATCGAAGAACTCGCTTTTCTGCGGTGTGAAGCGGAGGCGGGGCATCGCGGGAGGGTCTTCTATCAAGTCCCCGGGGAGAGTCGCGTCCGCACCCGCTGCTACTGTTGCGCGGGGTGGCAGAAATCGCCGATTTCCAGGCCTATTGCGGCAACGACCCGCCGCGGTTCGCCAACGACGCCGAGCGCGAGTGCGCCAAGGTGCTCGACTTCTACGGCATTCGCTGGGATTACGAGCCCCGGACGTTCGTCCTCGAGCAGGACGAGGACGGACGCGTGACCGAGGCGTTCACGCCGGACTTCTACCTCCCCGAGCTCACGGTGATGGAGCAGCGTCTGGTGACGCGCAAGAACCGCAAGCTGCGCAAGCTCCGCCAGCGCTACCCCGAGGTGCAGGCCAAGCTCTTCTACAAACGCGACATCGAGCGGCTGGCCCAGCGATACCGCCTCGACCTGGCGTCATAGAGGCCTCCGAACCGCGGATCGGAGACGTGTTCCTCTCGGCGGAGGAGCTCCGGACGCGGGTCGACGAGCTCGGCGCACAGATCGCCGAGGACTACGCCGGCAAAGAGCTGCTGCTGATCTCGATCCTGAAGGCGAGCGTCGTGTTTCTCACCGACCTCTCCCGGGCCATCCCGAGCACGCACAAGGTCGACTTCGTGGAGCTCGCCGGCTACAACGGCGCCGACACGGGTGGCCATTCACGCGTCCGCCTGCTGAAGGACACGATCATCCCGCTCGCCGGCCACGACGTGTTGATCGTCGACGAGGTCGTGGACACGGGGCTTACGCTCAACTACCTGCGTGGACTGTTCGAGCTGCGCAATCCGGAGAGCCTGCGAGTGGTCGCGCTGCTCGACCGGCCCTACCGGCGGTTGGTCGACGACCTGCCCGTGGACTATGTCGGCTTCACCGTCCCGGACGAGTTCTTCGTCGGCTACGGATTCGACATCGAAGAGCGCTGGCGCAACCTGCCCGACCTGCGGCTCGCCAAAGTTTAGGCACGCCTAACTTTCGCTAGACTCGGCCCATGATGGCGACGCGGGCAGAACGGGTCGCCACGGGCAACGTCGCGGCGGCCGAGAAGGCGCTGCGGGGGTTCCCCAAGCCTTTTCGCATCCTTCCCTTCCTCGGGCCCGCGTTCGTCGCGTGTGTCGCCTACATCGACCCCGGCAACTTCGCGACCAACATCGCCGGCGGCTCGAAGTTCGGTTACACGCTCTGCTGGGTGATCCTCGTCTCGAACCTGATGGCGATGCTGATCCAGACGCTCTCGGCAAAGCTTGGGATCGCCACGGGCCGCAACCTGCCGGAGGTCTGCCGCGACCAGTTTTCGCGCAAGACATCGCGGGGCCTCTGGGTGCAAGCGGAGCTGATCGCGATGGCCACCGACCTGGCCGAGTTCCTCGGAGCGGCGCTCGGGTTTCACCTGCTCTTCGGGATGGCGCTCTTCCCTGCGGCGGTCATCACCGGCATCTGCACCTTCGTGATCCTCGGCCTGCAGCGCCTGGGCCTGCGCACCTTCGAAGCCGTGATCGCGGCCTTCGTCGGCGTGATCGGGGTCTCGTACATCGCGGAGCTCTTCTACGCCAACCCTCCGCTCGGCACCGTAGCCCTGCACTCGGTGTCGCCGGCATTCTCCGGCAGCGAGTCGGTGCTGCTCGCGGTCGGGATCCTCGGCGCGACGGTGATGCCGCACGTGATCTATTTGCATTCCGCGCTGACGCAGAACCGGGTCGTTCCGCAAAACGACACGGAGGCCAAGCGCCTGTACCGCTACACGAGGGTCGACGTCGTGATCGCGATGTCAATCGCCGGCGTGATCAACATGGCGATGCTGGTGATGGCGGCAAGCGTCTTCTACAAGTCCGGGATCACGGACGTGGCATCGCTCGAGAACGCCCACGAGACGCTCAAGCCGATCCTGGGCGGCGCCTCCGCGACGCTCTTCGCGCTCGCGCTCCTCGCCTCGGGCCTGTCCAGCTCGACGGTCGGCACGCTCGCCGGCCAGGTCGTCATGCAGGGATTCATCCAGCGCAAGATCCCGATCTTCGTGCGCCGGCTCGTGACGATGGTGCCGGCGCTCGTGGTCGCGGCGATCGGGCTCAACCCCACGCGCGTCCTCGTGATCAGCCAAGTCGTG
>Ga0307312_10001326_pt1 | contig 12642 bp, 11 predicted proteins | sample ER_DNA_202_FD_194489 | JGI IMG/M metagenome (GOLD analysis project Ga0307312, IMG submission 194489) | Bulk soil microbial communities from the East River watershed near Crested Butte, Colorado, United States - ER_DNA_202 | ecosystem: Environmental > Terrestrial > Soil > Floodplain | place...
GTTCTTGACGGTCGTCACCGCAATGGAGAGTTGAGCCGCGATCTCCTTGTTGGACAGCCCCTGCTCGATCAGCTCGACGACCTCGAGCTCGCGTGACGTCAGCTCGGCGACGGTCCCAGGCGGACTGTTCTGAGATAGGACTGCGACCCGCCGCATGAGCGTCGCAATCACATGCGGCGACGCCAGCGGCTCGTCACGCACGGCTCGATGCGCAGCGTCTGCAAGCTCATCGAGCGACGCGTCCTGCAAGACGTAACCAACCGCACCGGCTTCGATGCAGGCCAGGACGTTGTGGTCAGCGTCCCGCACGCCGACGGCAAGCACCGGCGTACCCGACTCGGCCGCGGCGAGCTCCCTCAACAGCCCGATGCCGGTGCCTCCCATGACGTCGACGAGGATGACATCGGGATCGGCAGCGCGGTCGACGACAGCGAGCCCGTAGCGCGGGAGCACGCGGGCAACGGCATCGCGGAAGAGGCGGGTCTCGACGACGAGAGCGACACGCGGGCGCCGGTCGCGTCTCATCAGACGCGCCCTCCATGCCGCAGCAACGAATCAGTGCGCGTCCCAGCCACGCATCCTCTTCCCGACGTTGCCTTGCCCGACGGTACGACGCTCGGTAGTCCGCGTCAAGGCGAGTACGGGGATCGAAGGAACTAGTTCCTCCGGTGCGACCGGCAGATCCGATTTGCATCGTCTGGTCCATGGTCAACGCGGCAACCCGCCACTAGCGTCGATGTCGCCGCCAGCGTGTGCGACGGCCGATCTGGGGCTGCCTGAGTCGCGCGCGCTGCCCGAAAACGACGAAAGGAGGTCTCGGCGGCTCCGCCGCCGCAGAACCGCGACTAGCCAACGAAGGGGAGGCACAAGATGGCTGAAGGAATCAACCTGGAAGGGCTGCGCCAGGACGTCCGCGAGGCAGGTGCAGCCTGGGAGCCGGGTGAGACGTCGATGACGAGGCTCTCGGCCGGGCAGCAGGAGAGACGGCTCGGCTTCACTCCGCCCCCGGGCGAGCCGAGCCTGGCTGAACTTCACGCGGCGCTGGACAGCGGCGCCGCTCTGACCGAGGACGTCCCCGCCGCGAGCGTCGGTGCGCCGGCGGCCTTCGATCTACGCAACGTCGGCGGCAAGACCTACGTCACCTCGGTCAAGGACCAGGGTGATTGCGGCTCGTGCGTCGCGTTCGGAAGCGCCGCGTCCGTGGAGTCGACCGCGTCGTACGAGCGGCGCGATTCGAGCCTCGTGCTCGACCTCTCGGAAGCACAGCTCTTCTACTGTTGGGGGAAAGCCGAGGGCCGCAACTGCAGCAACGGGTGGTGGCCGGAGCGGGCACTGATCAACACTCGGGACAAGGGTCTGACGTTCGAGGACTACTTCCCGTACACGGCCGGCGACCAGAACTGCAACGTCAACGCCGACTGGCCGAACCGCAACGCGAAGATCAGCTCGATGCAGCAGCTGACGACCACTGCAGCGATGAAGGACTGGATCTCGACACACGGCGCCATCGCAGCCTGTTTCATCGTCTACCGTGACTTCTACGCCTACACAAGCGGGATCTACCAACATGTGTCGGGCGATGAGGTGGGCGGCCACTGCGTCTCGATCATCGGCTACGACGACGGCGGCGGCTTCTGGATCTGCAAGAACAGCTGGGGCACCGGCTGGGGCGAGTCCGGTTACTTCTGCATCGCCTACGGTCAGTGCGGGATCGAGACCTGGGCCGGCCCGTGGGGCGCAAGCGGTGTCGTCCTGACGCAGTGGCTGACGAACCGTCGCGTTCAGGGCCTCTGGGCACATGAGTCGCCACGCAACGCGTGGGTCTATCTGACCGGCGTAGGTGGTGGCTGGCACAAGCTCGCGCCGACAGACGACGACGTGTTGCTGACGATGCTCTCCGACATGGTCGCCGCCAAGGCGGCCTCGCGACCGGTGAACGTCTTCGACCAGGGCGGGACGATCAAGCTCGCCTACGTGCTCTAACGGGGAGGGGAAGATGTCACAGACTGAAACAGAGGCCCGGCCGACCGAGGTACCGCCCGAGGTGGAAGCGGGGACAGGAGCGGGCAACGGCGCAACCGTGGAGGCCCCTCGTGATCTCGACGAGCTCACCAGTGATCTGATCGCCGGTGCCGCGGGAGCTGGGACGCTGGAGGTAGAGCCGACCTTGCAGCCCCCGACTGCAGCGGGCATCGCCGCGGACGGCGTCGGGCTTTGGCTCACGAACAAGCAGGTCGACGCGCTGTACTCGACGTACGCGGCCCGCTTCTCGTGGATGCACGTCGCCGGCGGTCAGTGGCGGCGCTTCTCGCCCGTCTCGGATAGCGGCGTCGCGGCACTGGCACTGCTTGCGGCGCACGCCCGCGACCGCGGGCGTCCGGTGAACTACCGCGAGGAAGCGGACCAGTTCGTTCACGAGATGTACGTCTGGTAAGCAATCATCTCCGGGCGCGGGCGAATAGGCCCGCGCCCGGTTCGCACCGTGCACGAGTTCACCGATACCGATCGCGTCGACGTACAAGCGGGCGAGCCGTTCGTAATCGTCCTCCCCGACAACGGGCCTGGTGGTTACCTGTGGCGCGTCGCCGCGCTGCCACCAGCGATTCGGCTCCGACGCGAGGAGGACCTCGCGCCCGGGGTGCGCGCGCCCGGAGCGACCGGCGAGAAGGCGTTCGAGCTCGAGGCGGCCGAGCCTGGGACGTTCACTGTGCGTTTCGAGCGGCGGCGCGACTGGGAGCCGGGTGCCGATCGCGAGCGATCGGTCGTAGTCGACGCTCGCTAACAACAGCGCGGTCAGCCGCAGCTGGCGGTTCCAACCGACGGCGCGTTCAGCCGAGATTGCGCCGGCCCCGGTTCGCCGGACACCGTAGTGGACAGGTAATGGGCTTGACAATCTACACCGAGAGTAGGTTCGTGCTCAGGAAGCGGCAAATCAGTGAGAAATGGGGCGGTGATGGAAGTGCAGACGGACGTGGCGCGCGCGATCGACGAGCTGTATCTCGTTGACACGCACGAGCACTTGACCCGCGAGCAGGCGTGGGTCGAGTCGCCCCGGGACATCTTGCAGGATCTGTTCGCCAACTACGTGCCGGCCGACCTCGTCGTTGCCGGCGCTACTCCCGACGCGGTCGAGCGCCTGCTTGATCCGTCGGCGGGTGACCTCGAGAGCCGCCTCGCCGGCGTTCGCAACGCATGGGGGGCGGTGAGGCACACCGGATACGGTGAAGCCGTCCGCCTGATCGCAAGCGAGGTCTACGGATTGGACGAACTCACGCTCGACGGGCTCGCGCGGGCGCAGGCCCGACTCGAGGAGCTCCAGCAGCCGGGGGCGATGCTCCGCCTGCTCCACGAGACGGCCAGGCTCGACCACGTGCAGATCGACGACTTCACATGGGCGTGCCAGGCGGACCCTGCGGGGCCCGACTTCTTCCTCTATGACCTCTCGTGGCTGAAGTTCTGCAACGGGGTGATCGAGGCCGAGGAGATCCTCGACGAGACCGAGATCGAGGTGCTCGGGCTCGAGGACCTGCGGGCCGCGATGGCGGCCATCTTCGGGCGCTATGCCGCGTGCGCAATCGCCGTCAAGTCGCAGCACGCGTACAACCGGACGCTGCGCTGGGAGGAGCGGACGGACGAAGAGGCGCAGAGTGCGCTCGCCGCGGTTCTTGGCGGCGGCGAGATCGAGGAAGCGACGCGTCTGACTCTCGGCGACTGGTGCTGGGCGCGTGGCGTGGAGTTGGCGATCGAGCACAACCTGCCTTTCAAGGTCCACACCGGCTACTACGCGGGTCATTCCGGAATGCCGGTCGACCGGATTCCCGCAGGGAATCTGTGCGCCCTCCTCGCCCGCTACCCGGAGGCGCGCTTCGTGCTCATGCACACCGCCTACCCCTACACGGACGAGCTCGTCGCCATCGCCAAGCACTATCCGAACGTCTGGGTGGACATGTGCTGGGCGTGGTCGATCGATCCCTACAGCTCGCTCGACTTCGTGCGGCGCTTCCTGCACGCGGTCCCGATGAACAAGCTCTTCGCCTTCGGCGGCGACACGTTCTCTCCGACGAACTCCGTCGCCTACTCGATCCAGGTGCGGCGGTGGCTCACGCGAGCGCTCGAGGCAGAAGTCGGGGCCGGAGACCTGACCGAACAGGACGCGGTTCGGGTCGCGCACAGGCTCATGCGCGAGAACCAGTACGAGTGCTTCGACGTCGAGGGGACCCGTGCCGCAGTGCGTGCAGAGTCCGAGCGCGCTGCCGTGTCGAGCTAACAGCACGTCACCTAGTTGGCGTAAACCAGCATCTTCTTCGAACCTCCCGAAATCCCGACATTGCGACCTCCTCGGTTCAATCGAGTGTCCGGACGGAACCGGGGGCGCGGGAAGATGCGCGCGCCCGAGCCGAGCACGGGTGCTGGCATGGCTCGTTCGTGAGCGGCTAGCCGGAATCGCAATTTGGCGCTAGCGGTGAAGACGAAAGGCCCCCGCAAGCGCCACTGTTGCGTTCGACACAGTTTTCCTGAGAAAGGAGCCAAGATGAACTACCGTTCCGCTGCCCGCGTCGCGGCGCCCCGCCTAGGTCTCGCCGCCCCGACCGCGGCAGCGCTCGCGACGTTCGCGGCCCTCGCTTTCCTTCTGCTTCATCCCGCGGCGAGCAACGCCGCGCACGCACGGGGACCCATCGTCTCGACGGCGTCGACCAGTCTCGGACGGGTCCTCGTCGACTCGCGGGGGCACACGCTTTATCTGTTCGGCAAGGACAAGCACGGCAAGAGCGCCTGCACGGGGATGTGCACGAGTTTCTGGCCACCGCTGATCGCGACCGGTAAGCCGCGGGCGGCGGGTGGTGTGCGGGCGTCCCTGCTCGGAACGACGAAGCGAGCGGACGGCCGGCTGCAAGTGACCTACAACCACCATCCGCTCTACACGTTCGTCAAGGACACGAAGAAGGGCCAGACGAACGGCGAAGGTGTGAACGCGTTCGGCGGTAAGTGGGATGCAGTCTCGACGGCCGGAACATTGGTCGCGAAGAAAAGCAGCAGCGGCGGTTACTAGTCGTAGCCGTAAGGGAGAGGGCCGCTCGCCGGCGGTCCTCTCCGCGGCGGACGCTCGGGCGATCGGAGGCGACGTGCACCACGATCAGTCCACGGACGCCCGGCACCACCCAAGTGGTTCGCCACCCGTTTCGTACGCTCGGGCACGAGGTCGCACACCTGCCCACGACTTCTCATGACGCGCGCCATGTGACGCGCGATGACTCGGATCAGCGCACGATCTCGAGTGCGAGCTCCGGAGAGCATCCGCGCTCGACGAGCTCGGCGAGCGCGTGCCAGTCGACGCGGTCGGCGAACGCCTCCGCGATGATGCGGTGCAAGCCGAGGCGTCGCAGTTGCTCCGTGCGCCACGCATGAACCAGACGCGTCTCTTCGGTTTCCACTTCGCGGTCATCCGCGGCTATCAGGGTGGGGTCCATCGGTGTCCTCCCGAATGAGGTTTCTGCAATGCGGAGGAACCATTGCGCCTGCGGCCGGGGATGTCGTCACGGCCAGCAGTAAGCCAGCGGACCCGCTAGCCGAACTCTTCGGATCCACGCCAGCTGCAATGCGACCGCCACGCGGCAGATGCGAGGCTGATTGAGTGCCGCTGCGGGTTCTGATCGTCGACGACAGTGATTTGTTCCTCGACTCCGCGCGTGTGCTCCTCGAGCGGGAGGGTCTGACCGTCGCGGGCGTGGCGTCGACGGGCGCCGAGGCGCGGCGTCAGGTCCAGTCGTTGCAACCGCAGGTTGTCCTCGTCGACATCGCGTTGGGGAAGGAAAGCGGTTTCGACCTTGTGCTGAGCCTCGTCGAGGACGGGCTAGGCGATGAAGCGGCGGTGATCCTGATCTCGACGCGCTCCGCGGAGGACTTCGCGGATCTGATCGCCGGAAGCCCGGCAGCAGGCTTCCTAACTAAAGGGGAGCTGTCGGCTCGCGCGATCCGCCGGATCGTCGACAGTCACACGCGTTGAGCTGCGGCAACCCCAAGGCCGGAGCGTAAGCCAAGCGAAGCCGGCTTACGCGGAGGCGAACTGATGCGCCGCGGCGACGCGAAGCCTCGCCGCGCCGCACGGTTGACGACAACCGCCAACCACATCTAGAGCGCGCGGGCTTGGCCCGCGCGCGTTCCGCGCGAAGCGCCGTACCCAACCCGAGCGAAAGCGCAGCTTTCGCTCGGCTATCACGTCGGGACCGCGGAGCGGAGTCTTGAGGGCATGCGTGCAGCGTTCGGATCCGCCGGAAGTTGCAAGTGCAGGGTGGTCCCCTCGCCGGGCAGGCTTACGACCGAGATCCTGCCCCCGAGTGCCTCGGCCCGATCTCTGAGGCCGATGATGCCCGAGCCGCGACTGGGATCCGCGCCCCCGATGCCGTCGTCGCGGATCGAGAGGGTGAGAGCGCCGTCGTGACAGTCCAGACGCAGTTCGACGACCGACGCCTGCGCGTGCTTGACCGCGTTGGTGAGCGCTTCGGACGCGACGTAGTAGGCAGCCACTTCGAGCCGTTCGTCGAGTCCACACTCGAGATTCAGATCGAGCGCGATCGGGACGGCGGAGTGGCGCGCGAGTTCTCTGAGAGCCGGAGCGAGACCCGCCTCGGACAAGACGGCCGGGTGGATACCGCGCGAGAACTCGCGCAACTCGTCCAGAGCGGCGACCAGACCGTCGGCCAACATGGACAGCTCGCCTTGAATCTCCTGCGATGGCTCCGGTGTCGCAGTCGCCGTTGCACGGGCCTTCAGAGCGAGTGAGACGAGGCGTTGCTGAATCCCGTCATGCAGGTCTCGCTCGAGCCGCCGACGCGTGTCGTCTGCGGCAGCGACGACGCGAGCCCTGGACGCGGTGAGCTCGGAACGAGTCTCCGCATTCGAGATCGCCGTCGCGATCAGGTCTGCGAAGTGAGCGATGCGCCCCTCGGCAGCCGCCGGCAGATGACCGGATGATGCGCCCAGTGCTGCGCCCCACAGCCGATCATCGATGATGATCGGTGCGGCAACGGCAGATTTCGTCCCGAGTCGACGAGCCAAGTCGGCGATGTCGCCGGCGAGATCCTCGAAACGGTCCTTGCGCGCCGAGCAACTTGTGCGGAACACCTGCGCAAGGACGCTCTCGCCCTCGAGCGACCAGTTCGAGCCGACCGGCGAAAACCTGTCGTCCCCCCAGCCTGCAACGACGGTCGCGGTCGCGTCGGACTCGTATCGGAGGACTCTCGCATGGTCGACCTCCAAAACGTGTCCGATCTCTTCGGCGACCGCCGCGAAGACCTCACCCGGCTGCACAGCCCGCGCCACAAGCGTGGCGACGCGGCGCAATGCTGCCTGCTCCTCCGCGAGCCGCCCAATCTCCGTGCGTGCCTCCGTGTCTGCAATCGCTGTGGCGACCAGATCGGTAAACGCCGTGACACGGTCGACCGTATCCGCGGGCAAAGGTGGCCGACCCTTTGCGATGCCCATCGCCACCGCGCCCCAGACACGGCCCTCCACGATGACGGGCATACCAACCGCCGCGCCGACACCGAGTTCTTTCGCGATCTCGAGGCCCCCTCTCGTGACGTCTGGGTAGTCGTCGATTCTCAAAGGTCGGCCTGCCCTTTTCAACGACGCAATCAGGCTCTGATCGCCGGGTGAGAAATTCCAAGTCCGACCCAGGTATGGCGACAGGTCGCCGGATGCGGCGATGACCGTCCCGCTCTGATCCGTGTCGTAGCGAAAGAGCCCGACGAGCGGCACCCCGAACAGGCCGGCGACCTCGTCGGCGACGGCTGCGAAGACCTTGCTAGGCGGAGCAGCTTCGGCGACGAGGGTTGCAACGCGGCCGAGTGCGGCTTGCTCGTCGGCGACCCGCTCCAACGCGCTCCGCGCTTCCGCGTTCGAGATCGCCGTCGCAACCAGATCCGTGAACGCCTTGATCCGCGACTCCACCCCAACCGGCAGCGGTTCGGGCTCCGTCGAGGCGGCGGTCATCAGGCCCCAGAGCCGACCTTCCACCACGATCGGCGTCCCGATCCCGGCGCGAATCCCCAGGGAGCGAACGTACTCGGCGATCGTGCCTGCCGCGTCTGTGTAATCGTCTATGCGCGCAGGTCCGTGGGTGCGAAAAACACGGCCGACAACGTTGTCGCCTTCAAGCGTGTGGCGGGTACCCACTGGGTACCCGCCACCTTTCAGGCTCCAAGCCGCAACGACCCGTGCGGTTTCGTCGGCCTCGTAGACCATGAGGTATGCCATGTCGAGCTCGAGAAGCCTTCCGACCTCTTCCGTCACCGCTTCGAAGACCGCCGCCGGCGACGCCTGTCGGGCAACCAGCGTCGCCACACGTCGCAGCGCGGCCTGCTCGTCTGCCAACACGTCCCGCGCCTGCTCCGAGGCGGTTGCCCGCCGGCCGGCACGGGCGGCCACGGCGCCCACGGCGACGGACATCACGAGCAAGAGAACAAGCACGGACAGCGTTGCCGCGTCGAGGTGGTGGAGGGGCGGGAGGAAGTACCAGTCGAACGCCTCGATGCTGACGACCCCGACGGGGAGCGCATACAGGACGCCGCCAATGTGCGCGACGGCAAGAACGACCAGGACGAAGAACGCACCCAGCAGCTCACCGGGTACATGAGTTCGCGCGGCTGCACTTACGAGAGCTGCGAGCGCGAACGCGGCGGCCCCAACGACGAGAGCAAGGAAGATCTCCGCTTCGAGCCGTCCGCGGTACCCACGCAACCAGGCGGTCACTCCACTGAACTGCCCCCTACAGGTCTGCCGGCGGCGAAGATCGCCCTCTCCTCAAATCGGGACTAACCAGGTGGTTCTCAACCTACCTGTGACCCTTTCGGCCAGGCAACGAAGGCGACAAGGACGCCCTGTTCGACGCGGTTGCCAACGCCCACGTCGACCGCGTCATCGACGCGGTGCCGATCGCTGCCGACGACCTACCGTGCTACGCCGCCAGCTAGCACCCAGTTCAAGATTCGGGCTGGTCGGGGGCGCGAACGGACGCTGGCCGTGCAGACGCACTCGGCTTTCGCCGCGACGCTTCCCGCACGCACCCGAACTCGAAGGAGCTGCTCGCCATGTCGTTCACGAACAAGATCCGAAGACGTCCACGGGGAAAGGCTAGGGTCGCTCTTGGCGGCGCCCTCGTCGCAGTTGTCGCCCTGGGAGGGTGGGCAGTTCACTCCTCGGCGAGCAGCGACGCTGCCGCCCTCGGCCAGGCGCCGCCCGAGTGGGCCGCGAACGCCGGATCGTGGCCGGCGCACAACTACGACCTCTCGAACACGCGCGCCACTACTCAGACGCCGATCGACTCGCAGACCGTGTCGAAGCTGAAGGTGAAGTGGCGCTTTGCGCTGAAAGGCGCGAGCGGGTTCGGCGACTTTGCGTCGACGCCGATCGTCCTCAACGGCACGGTCTACTTTCAGGATTTGAACTCCAACGTGTACGCGCTCGATCGCTCGAGCGGCAAGCTCGAGTGGAAGCACACGTTCAACAAGCCGAGCGTCGGGCCGAACGGGATCGCCTACGGCTACGGCCGCATCTACGGCGCGACCGAGACGAGCGCGTTCGCGCTCGACCCGCAGACCGGAAAGCAGCTCTGGGCGCGCAAGCTGATCCGCAACAACCAAGAGGGCATCGACATGACGCCCCAGCTCTACGACAACACCGTCGTGTTCAGCACGGTGCCGGGCAACGCCTCCTCGTTCTACAAGGGCAACGGAGACGGGATCGTCTGGGCGCTCGACACAGCCACCGGGAACACGAAGTGGAAGTTCAACACGATCTCGGACGGCGCGAAGCTCTTCGGTAATCCGAAGGTCAACAGCGGCGGCGGCCTCTGGTACCCGCCCTCGGTCGACAGCCAGGGACGAGTCTTCATCTCGATCGCCAACCCAGCGCCGCTGTACGGCACACCCAAGTTCCCGAACGGATCGAGCCGGCCGGGCCCCGACCTGTACACGAACTCGCTCGTCGCCCTCGACGGCCAGTCCGGCAAGCTGCTCTGGTTCCGGCAGGCCGTCCCACATGACGTGCGCGACTACGACCTGATGATCCCCTCGATCATCGCGACCGTCCCGATCCAGGGCGTCCAGACCGAGATCGTGCTCGTCGCCGGCAAGATGGGCAAGACCTACGCCTACCGCGCCGACAACGGGCAGCATCTCTGGACACGCTCCGTCGGCAAGCACCAAAACGACACCGGGCCGCTGCCGCGCAAGATCATCACGATCTTCCCCGGTGACCTCGGCGGCGTCGAGACACCGATGGCGCTTGCCGACAGCCGACTCTTCGTGCCCTGGCTCGACTTTCCGACCCGCGCGCGCGCGACCGGCCTCCCGGGCGGGATCGCGGGCAGCGTCGCCGGTCTCAAAACCGGCCGAGGCGGCTTCACCGCAATCGACGCCGCCACAGGCAACGTGCTCTGGCAGAACAAGCTGCCGTCGATGGACTTCGGTGCGGCCACGGTCGCCAACGACGTCGTCTTCACCAGCACCTACGCCGGCACCATCTACGCCTTCGACACCCAGACCGGCAAGACGCTCTGGACCGCAACAGCGCCGGCCGGCATCAACTCGTTCCCGGCAATCGACGGCGACACGCTTCTCGTCGGCGCAGCCGCACCCGGCTTCCTCAAAAACCCGCAGTTCCAGCTGATCGCGTACTCCCTCCAGTAACCGACGAACCACCAAGGAGATTTGCAATGCGAAAACTCACCATCCACACCGTCCCAGTCTTCCTTGCGGTCGCGCTCGCCTCGCTCGCGCTCGTGCCGCTTGCCTCGGCGCGCACCGACCGGCAGGCGGCTGCGACCGCGACCACGGTCCAGGTCAAGGGCGGCGAGTTCTTCTTCAAGCTCTCGACCAAGTCGCTCGCCAAGCCCGGCAAGGTCACGTTCGTCTTCAAGAACACCGGCCACGTCGCCCACGACTTCAAGATCAACGGCAAGACGACGCCGCTAATCCAGCCGGGCAAGACCGCACGACTCATCGTCACCTTCAAGAAGAAGGGCAAGTACCCGTACCTCTGCACCGTCCCCGGACACGCCGCCGCCGGGATGAAAGGCACCTTCACCGTCCGCTGATCCTCGCTTCTCATCCATCAAAGGAGAACGCACGATGCGCAACCAACCCGAGATCCTCTACACGGCCGAGGCAACCGCCACCGGCGGTCGCGAAGGCCATGCGCGGACGAGCGACGGTCGTGTCGACGTCGACCTCGACGTGCCGAGCGAGATGGGCGGCAAGGGCGGTCCCGGGACCAATCCCGAGCAGCTGTTCGCCGCGGGCTATGCCGCGTGCTTCCAGTCGGCGCTGATTCGGATCGCTTTCGGACGCAAGCTCGACCTGACCGGCTCGCGCGTCACGGCGCGCGTCGGCATCGGCCCCGTCAACGAGGGCGGCTTCGGCCTCGCGGCTGCACTCGACCTCGACGCGCCTCAGATCGACCACGACGAAGCGTTCGACCTGATGCGCCGTGCACACGAAGCCTGCCCTTACTCCCGAGCCACGCGCGGCAACATCGCCGTCAGCCTGACCGTCGGCGGTACGCGTGTCGAGAGTCAGGCGGCCTGAGATGCCCCGCCGAAAAGAATCACCAACAAGCCTCAGAGTGTGTCCGCTCTGCCTGCGAGTGCTCCGAGGTTCGGAGTGGATCGAGGCAGAGCGTGTCATCAGTGAGATCCGCTCCTACGACCTCGGTTCTCCACCGCAGCTGCAGTCTGCCGTCTGCGACCTCTGCGCCGAATCGATCTTCAGCCGCAGAGCGCGAGTAGCAGAGCCCATCGCGGCGTAGAGGAGATCCGCACCCGTGAGAGCGGGTGCTCGCACCCGAGAGACGTAGGTCGCTGCACGAGAATTCCAAGTCGTTAGCTTTGCCGGAGTGGGCGTGGAAGTATTCACCCGTGCAGGATGATGAAACCGCATTCGCGGGATCCGTGCGCGCGGAGAGCCTCGGGGCAGGCCAGCTGTCCCAGCGCGCCACCGTCATCGGCTTGATCTGCTCCCTAGCCTTGGCAGGGGCATGATCGGCGTGTTCGCAGCGATCGGAGTGGAACAACAGCCCGACCGACGGGCCAAGTGATCAGAGGCGGTGCGGCGCTGGTTTCCTCTCATCATCCTCGCTGCTGCGCAGTTCGTGATGGTGCTCGACTCGAGCGTCATGAACGTCTCGATCTCGCAGATCGTGGCCGATCTCGACACGACGGTCACCGGTGTCCAGCTCGCCATCACGGCGTACACGCTCGTGATGGCGGCCTTCATGCTCGTGGGCGCGAAACTGGGAGACATCTGGGGTCGTGATCGCGCCTTCGGGCTCGGTCTTGCGGTGTACGGGCTTGGTTCGCTGACGACGGCGCTCAGCCCAAACCTGTATGTCCTGCTCCTCGGTTGGTCGCTCGTCGAAGGAGTGGGCGCCGTGCTTGTGATCCCTGCCATTGCGGCGTTGACCGCGGCGAACTATGAGGGAAAGCAGCGCGCCCTTGCCTACGGGGTGATCGGCGGCGTCGCCGGGGCCGCCATCGCGGTCGGCCCGGTGATCGGCGGGTGGGTGACGACTGAATTCTCGTGGCGACTCGTCTTCGTCGGCGAGGTCGTCATCGTGCTCGTCATCCTCTTCGTGAGAAAGCGAATG
>Ga0307312_10001327_pt1 | contig 12632 bp, 13 predicted proteins | sample ER_DNA_202_FD_194489 | JGI IMG/M metagenome (GOLD analysis project Ga0307312, IMG submission 194489) | Bulk soil microbial communities from the East River watershed near Crested Butte, Colorado, United States - ER_DNA_202 | ecosystem: Environmental > Terrestrial > Soil > Floodplain | place...
CCAACTATCTTTTCGTTGCAACACCAGCCCTCGACGTCATGCTGGCGGCGAACGCTCTGGCCGTGCATTCAACGCCGCTGTTGAGCCGTAGCGGTCGGCTCATGAGCGTACTGTCAACGCACTGGCGACACCCGTTGCGCGGCATTCCCTACGACCCCGCTCCGCTCGATGGCCTTGCCGCCCAGCTGGCCCGATCGCCTGCAAGAGATTGAAAGTCAGCGCGCTGAAAAAGCCGCGAACATTCGAGGGAGCCCGTCATGAGTTCATCCGTGTCGCCCATTCCGTTCGCCCGCTCGATGCTGCGCGAGCACCGGCATGTCTGTGCCTTTTTCAACTCGCCGAAGCAAGAATACGACACTCTCTTGCCGTTCGTCTGCGACGGCATCAACTGCGGTCAGCGTGCCTTCCATGTGCTGCCATCCCAACACAAGGGCGATCACCTCCAGCGATTGCGTGATGCCGGCATCGACGTTGAACAGGCGCAAAGAACTCGTCAGCTCGAAGTCGCGCTGCCCGAAGACACCTATCTCAGGACGGGCCGCTTCGACAAGGAGGCCATGCTCGCCCTCGTCCAGGAAGCGCTCAAGGCAGGAACCGCGCTGGGATTTCCGCTCACCCGGATGATCGCGCATGCTGAAACCGCAGTGGATGACTGGAAAAGCGGCAACGAATGGGTCGAATACGAGATGCGACTCAACGACGTGCTGCCGAATTACGACGACCCGGTGATTTGCACCTACGACGTGAATCTGCTGACGGGGCTGCTGGCGATCGACATCCTACGCACTCATCCGGTTGCCATCATCGGCGGCGTGCTGATCGAGAACTCGTTCTTCACGCGGCCACAAGAGTTCCTGAGCGAGGTGAGGGCGCGGACCGGACCGATGCAAGCCTACCGCGGGTGACCCGGGACCGAGCAGGCGGCGTCGCGCGGCGACGCCCGGCGGATCATCCAAGCACGGATTGATTGCGACGGCGCGGTTCCCCGAGGGCTTGCGCCCCCGGGGTCCCGGGCGGTCTCGGACATGCCTAGGACATTCCGCAAGCCGTCCAAGGTGTTTTATGCCCGACATGCGATTAAGTTCCATAGCCTGAGGGAAGCTGACGATGGGTCGACTTGACCGCTCCTAGGTATTTCTTGCGGGAGCTCGGACGCGGTGTCTCAGTTTGTCGCACGAGGCTGGTTTGCAAAATCAGCCGTCCGCCAGGAACCCAACCAAGCTCGGGTCGTTCTAAATGCAAGTCCACAGTGGAGACATGCGATGGCGGTTTCTTTTCCCATCGCGTCGTCGGAGTCGGACTACTGTCACCGGCAGGCCGAAGAATGCGCGCGGCGTGCTGAATTGGCCATTTCGCAGGAGGTGAAGACCGACTTCCGGCAATTGGAGCAATTGTGGCTCGTATCCGCGAAAGTGGAAAATGAGCCGCTCCATTTGCCCGCGGCCGGCCTCCGCGTTCGCGGCCTTTAGCTGGCATCGCATTCGTTGGTAAATGACGCGAGGCCGCGGGAGCCGCTCCGTCAGTCGGAGTCGGAGGGGAGCTCCGTCAACGGCTCGCTCCTTCTACGCCTTGGCGCTCCGATGCGGGCAAGTGCCGTCCAGCTCGGCGGATCGCTGGCGGGGAAGCTTTCTTTCAGGCCCTCGTCGACCTTCCAGTCGGAACGTTTGGCATCCGACATAGGCCGCGGGCGCCGGCGTGTGCGGCGCGCAACGGCAGGGACCCGCCGGGACGACGCGCGTCGTCCCGGCATCACGTCACCGGACGCGCGGCAGCAACAGGTCGACGTTCTTTGTACCGGGCCCTCAATTGGAGCGCCAAGACCATCAATGCGACACCGAACAGGACGGCGAAGACGCCGAGCCACCAGGTCAGGACGACTGCTCCGGCCAACGGCGCCACGACCATCAGGATGCCGTAGAGCAATGCCGCGGCACCGCCCAACGCGAGCCACCAGCGGCCATTCTCGGTTTGAAACGCCGCAGCGAGCATCAGGCATCCCGAGACGATCGACCAGGCGGCGATGAGCAGAACGAAGGCGAGCACGGTAAGTCCGGGCCAGACGAACGCAATGGCGCCGGCTGCCACGCTGGCGATGCCTTGAAAGGCCAAAAAGCCCCAGCTTTCTCGTCGTCGCGCCGCACGGACGGCGGCATAGATTGCAACCACCCCGTCGACGATCATATAGGCAGAAAACAGCAGAACGAGCGCCAGAATCGTCGCGATCGGCATGAGCAGCGCGATCGCCCCGAAGATCACGGCGAGCACGCCGCGCAGTGCAATCAGCCACCAGTTGCGGGCAAGCGCCGCTCCCAGGCTATCCAACGGCGTGACGGCAAATCGACCGGGCGGTTCGTATGTGGTGCTCGTGCTCATGGTGGGACCCGAACGGATTGTTTCGACGATTTCGAACACCCAACAAATAGGCCAGGGAGCTCCTACCGCATTGATGCCGGTCAATTCTCGCAGCGGTTTTCTTGCATTCGCACCATAGGCTGGAGGCGGGGGGATCGCGGTGCCCATGCAATCTGAAAGTCCCTTGCCGGCGCAGATCGGCGGCAACATTGATGTCCATCAACGCAATTCGCGCATGGCTTATTGTACGACTTGTGATGGTCCGCCGCGCAGGTCCGGCGGCGATGACTGCCGCCAGACGGAGGGCGTGTCATGGCAAAGGTACTGATACTCTACTATTCGAGCTACGGACACATCGAGAGAATGGGGCAGGCCGAGTGCCAGGGCGCGCGCAGCGCCGGCGCGGAGGTGCACATCAAGCGAGTGCCGGAGCTCGTGCCGCACAAGGTGGCGCTTTCCGCCAACTACAAGCTCGAGCAGGTTGCGCCGGTCGCCCAGATCGACGACCTCGTGGACTACGACGCCGTCATCTTCGGCACACCGACGCGATTCGGCAACATGGCGGCGCAAATGAAGAATTTCATCGACCAGGCGGGCGGCCTTTGGACGAAGGACAGACTGGTCGGAAAGATAGGCTCGGTGTTCACCGCGACCGCCAGCCAGCACGGCGGTCAGGAAGCGACGATCCTGTCCTTTCACATCGTGCTGCTGCATCTCGGATTCATCGTCGTCGGCCTGCCCTATTCGTTCAAAGGTCATCTGGGTATCAAAGACGTGCAGGGGGTCACCCCCTACGGCGCCTCGACCATCGTCGGTGCAGACGGCGCGCGCATGCCTTCCCCGCTCGAGCTCGAAGCGGCGCACTACCAAGGACGGCACGTTGCCGCGGTCGCGGAGGGTTGCAACCGTCTGCGATGGCCCGATCCGGGCTTGCGTGCTGCTGGCGGCGTCGCCGCGGCTGCGGAGTGAGGAGCGATCTGTACCCAGGCAACAGCGCGTCGGTGTTCGAAGCCCGAGTTTCGCTTATTGACGATGTCAACGCTCTGCCTGTCGCCGCAGCGCGCCTTCGAATGAACCGATGGAGGGCCAATGCAGATCGTTCTAGCGAGAACCGTCGCCGCCTCGCCCGCTGATGGCCTTCGAGACAGTGGCCGACATCCTCGAATGGCCGCAGATCATCCGCTCGATCAGAAGTGTCGAATTGCTCACCCCAGGACCCGTTCGCGCCGGCACGCGATTGCGCGAACAACGGATCATGTTCGGCCACGAGACCACCGAAGAGATGAGGATCGCGGAGATCGTACGGCCGCGACGCCTACGGCTTGTCGCCGAAAACCGCGATATCAACTACGAATTGGATCACCTGATCGACTCCTTGGGGATAGGCTCCCGTCTCATGCTGATTTTCCGGAGCAAATCCGGAACCTCTACCGGCCGCGCGCTGCTTTCTGTCATCTCGCCTTTCATGGAGATCAAGCTGCATGACGAGTTGGAGCAGGACCTCTCCGATCTAGCAGCCGCCATTTCCGCGAAATCCCCCGCCGCGAGGCTGCGCGATCGTCGGCGCAGAGCGAAGTAGTCCGAACTGAGGCCAGCCTTTCCAAGAGGTGTCGGTACGCGTCTTGACGCCCATCAATGCCGCGTGACGAGACGCCTCCTACGTTGTCGTAGCATGTTTGACTTTCGAATCGATCCGCCGCTGGTGGTAAAGGACACGCCGAAACCGCGACCGCTTGGCTCGCTGGCCGAGGCAGCCGCCTTCTTTGCGGACGCCATGCGCCTCGGGCGGCCGCCGCCGTGGCGGGACATGTATGAGCGGCTTCGCGCGGTGGGGAGCGAGGAGGATGCGATCGAGGTCATCGGCGCCCTACGCGAGCTGTTCGAGTTGGAGGATTTGCTCGTACCGCCAAAGCTTGGCTTCACGCGGGCGCCGAGGCCATCTGAAGGCGCCGGCGCGCCGGCCACCGAGGACGGAGAAAAGCGATGATCAAGGATGTGATGCTGCGTCTCGACGGGACCGCGGCCGACGAGGTTCGCCTCGCTGCGGTCAATGACATCGCCGAACTATTTGACAGTCAGGTCATCGGATTGTTTCTCAATGTCTTGCCGGTCGTGATCGCCGCAGAAGACGGTATCGGTGCGGCTCGAGCCGCCGAGCTGCTGCAGGCGGCAAGAGAGGCTGGTGACAAGGTGGAAGCCCGGCTGAGGGAGCGTTTGAACCGGCTGCAGAAACCTGTGGAGCTCCGCCGTTTCGACATCTTGAGCGACGCCGCTGAAAATGTGGTGACACGCGAGGCGCGCGCGGCCGACACGTTCGTGGCGTTGCGCCCGAATGGCGCGCCGCAGGAGCCGGAGCACCTGGTCGAGAGCGTTCTCTTCGGGTCGGGCCGACACTTGTTTCTGCTCCCCAATCGCAGGCCGGCAAAGACAATGTTCAAACGGATCATGCTGGCCTGGAACGGCAGCAGGGAATCAGCCCGCGCGCTGGTGGAGGCGCTTCCATACCTGCACCACGCAACGGAGGCGGCGGTGATCGTCGTCGATGACGAGCCTCCATTGGAAGCGAAGGCCATGTTGGGGCCCGACGCGGTCAAGCACCTCAAGCATCATGCCGTCAATGCCGTCCTGCATCGTATCAGGATGCGCGACAACGATGTCGGCATGACGCTGATCGCGGAGGCCCGACGGTTCAAGGCCGACCTCATCGTAATGGGCGCGTATGGCCACTCTCGTGTGCGCGAGTGGCTCTTGGGGGGAGCGACCTATACTGTCTTGCATAAGGCGCCAATTCCGCTGCTGATCGCTCACTGACGCCAGAAGGCTTCCACCGGCAAGTTGACGGGATCACCAAGTGGGGATCAATTTGGTGGACAGTCACCTTGCGAGTGAATCCATGCCGTCGCGGTATCGCCCAAATCGAGCCATGCTTGACGTGGCCTGACTACGGAAGACCTTTCCGAAATTCGACTGCTGCTTCCTGCCGCCCACCTCGAAGCAGCCGCTCCAAGTCGTCCGATTTCATTCTCGCCGGGATTATCGACGGCCTGAACTGCGAGGCTCGACATGTCGACGATCGATACGCGCCGCGAGCAGATGTTTCCGAAGCTTGAGCAGCGTGAAATCGATCGTCTTCGCCGTTTTGGGGAGGTTCGGCGCTATGCCGCAGGCGAGGCGCTGTTCGTGACGGGAGAAATCGCCCCCGGCATGTTCGTGCTGATCAAGGGCTCGGTGCGGGTCACACGACGCGATCCCTTGGGGCACAGCGCCCCGATCGTGGAGCAGGGACCCGGCGAGTTCGTTGCCGAAGTCGGGCAGTTGTCCGGCCAGCCGGCGTTTGTCGACGTCCACGCGATCGAGGACGTGGAAGCGCTTCTCATCCCGCCCGAAAATTTGCGTGCCCTGATGATCGAAGAGCCGGAAATCGGCGAGCGCATCATGCGGGCACTGATCCTGCGTCGCGTCGTGCTAATCGAGGCTGGTGCTGGCGGTCCGGTACTGATCGGCCCCGAATCTAGTCCGGACGTGGTTCGCCTGCAAGGCTTCCTGGCCCGCAATGCATACCCGCATCAATTGCTCGACCCGGCACAGGATCGCGCAGCTGCGGAGCTGGTCAAACAATATGCCCCGAATCCCGCGGACCTCCCGCTGGCCGTGTGTCCGAAAGGCTCGATCCTGAAAAACCCGAACGAGGCCGAATTAGCGCGCGCTCTCGGAATGGTACCGATCGACGAACGTGATCGAACCTACGACGTGGCGGTCGTTGGCGCGGGGCCCGCGGGCCTCTCGACCGCGGTCTATGCCGCATCGGAGGGTCTCTCTGTGATCGTCTTCGACGCCCGCGCCTTCGGTGGACAAGCTGGAGCGAGCGCTCGTATCGAGAATTATCTCGGTTTCCCAACCGGCATTTCTGGCCAGGCGCTCACTGGCCGCGCCTATGTCCAGGCGCAGAAATTCGGTGCCAGGATGATGATACCCGCCGAAGCGGTGCGCCTCGATGTGACGGAAACTCCGGTTGCGCTTTACTTGGGCGATGGCCGGAGCGTGCAAGCCTCGACAGTGGTCGTTGCGACCGGCGCTCGCTACCGGCACCTCGACGTCCCGAACCTCCGGGACTTCGAGGGGCGCGGGGTCTGGTACTGGGCTTCGCCCATCGAGGCGCGCCTGTGTCGAAACGAGGAGATCGTTCTGGTCGGGGGTGGCAACTCGGCGGGCCAAGCCGCCGTCTTCCTGCGCAGATTCGCTGCAAAAATTTGGATGCTGGTGCGCGGACCAAGTCTCGCCGAGAGCATGTCGCGGTATCTCATCGACCGCATCGAGGCGGCCGAAAATATCGAAGTATTGACCCAGACGGAAATCGTTGCCTTGCACGGCAGTCCGGAAAAACAGCTGGAGCGCGTGCGCTGGCGCAATAATGTGACCGGCGAGCAAACGGAGAAGCCGATCCGCCACGTCTTCCTCTTCATCGGCGCGGATCCGGCAACGACTTGGCTCACGCAGAGCGGGATCGTTTTGGACGCCAAGAATTTCATTCTAACGGGCGCGGACATTCCATCCGACGCCCGCGGGTCAAACAATCGATCCGGCCGTCCGCTGCCGCTGGAAACGAGCGTTCGTGGCGTGTTCGCCATCGGTGACGTTCGATCTGGGTCAGTCAAGCGGGTGGGCGCGGCAATCGGCGAGGGAGCAGTCGTTGTGGCGGAACTACATGCGATTCTCGCAAATGGCGGCCGTGCGTCGCGATAGATTTGAGCATTTCGCCTAGGTCAACGATGCACTTTCTGAGCTCGGTCTTCGCATAGGTTGCAGGGAAGATCCGGCTGCTGGGACAATGCTAGGTCAGCAGTCGCGCGTGGTTCACGTCACGCCGCGATGCCCTCTACGGCCCTCGGCGAACTCCACTGTGTAGCCGTCAGGATCATGTGTTCTCATCGAACGTTCCCAGGGCTCCTCGTGCGGAGGCCCTGGCGTCATGCTGATCGATCCCACGGGATTTGCGCTATCATGCGCGAGCAATCCAATCGTGCCGGGCAGGGTGGGTCAATGAAGATATCTGCGGACGACCTGGTGCTTATTTTCCAACGTGCGATCGATCGTTTCGTGCGCCGGCTTCGTCGTGGCGCTCCCTTGATGCCCACGCACCGGCGGTTTCTGATCGTCCAGATCGACGGCCTGTCGCGCGTGGCGCTCGAACAGGGATTGGCTTCGGGCCGCATGCCGTTCGTCAAGCGGATGCTCGAGCGTGACGGGTACCGGATGGAACCCATGTCGGTGAGCCTGCCCACGTCGACGCCCGCGTTCCAGATGGCGACATTCTACGGCGTGCGCCCCGATATCCCGGGCTTCCACTACTACAGCCGCGACCGGCAGGGAGACATCCACTTCCCTCGTTCCGGGCACGCCGCCTGGGTCGAGACCCGGCAGGCCAGCGGCCGGCGCGGCATTCTGCAAGGCGGCAGCGCCTACGGATGCTGCTTCACCGGGGGCGCCGACAACAATCTCTTCACCTTCGCGAGCCTGACGAGAGCGAGCGGTCGCGGCGTGCTCAGCGCACTGTCGCCGTTCGTCGTCGTCACCTGGGTGGCGGGAAAGAACGTGGCGTTCACGGTCCGCGAGCTTGCGAGGGAGGGGCTGCGACGCATCGCCGGTCCCAGGCAGGTGGAGCGCGGATGGCGGTGGGTGAAGCTGAAAATCTTCATGTCGATCTGGGTGCGCAATTTCTTCACCATGGCCGTATCGCGCGATCTCTACGAAGGCGTGCCGGCCATCTACGTCAACTACCTCGGATATGACGAGGTGGCGCATCGGTGCGGTCCGGGCAGCGACCATGCCATGCAGGCCTTGCACGAACTGGATCAATCGATCGAACAGTTGTGGACCGTCATGAGGCGGGTGCCCGAGCATCGGTACGACGCCTACATCCTGGCTGACCATGGCCAGTCCGCCTGCACGCCCTTCAGCGAGCTCACTCACGGCAAGCGGTTGGAGCGCTGGATCTTCGACGGGTTCCTGCATCCGGAACGGGCAGGCGAGCCTGGCGCCGCGCGCGTTGGCCTCTGGCAGGGGCTGCGGGAGCGCCAGGCCGAGACCAGAGGAATGATCCAGAGGTTCATGAACTACCTCGACGAGGACTATCTCCGCTGCCCCGACCCCGAAGCCCACGAGCGGGACGGGGTGCGGGCGATCTCGGCGGGCCCCAATGCATTCCTCTACGTGAAGGAGGCGAAGGAGCCTCTCGATGCCGCTGCTGTGGAGGAACGCTTCCCCGGCCTTGCCGAGAGGCTGTCGCGCAGCCTCGGCATCGGGTTCGTCCTGGTGCGTTCGGCAAACGGCAACGGCCCGTTGTGCTGGTGGCGGGGGCAGCACTGCGAGCTGAGCCCCACACAGCCGGGTCCGTTCGCCGGCCGCGAGGATGCCGCGCTCGTCGTGGAGGGCATCGAGAATCTGATGCAGATGCGCAGCGCCGGCGATCTGGTGATCTACGGGACGGACTCTCCCGACGGAGACGTGTCGTTCATCCGCGAGCACGGCGCCCATGCCGGGCCCGGAGCCAGCGAGATGCATACCTTCATCGTAGGCCCGGCAAAGGTGACACTACCATCGCCCATCAGCCATCCGGTCCAGCTCTACGAGCACTTCATCCGCTATCAGCAGACATAGTCACACCGAGATTGCGCCCCCCTTCTCCGGATATCAACGCGGGAGAACAGCTCCTCGCCGATTTCGACGAGGCCCTCCAGATTCTGACGGTGTGGCGACCTGATCAGCCGCAAGAGTTCGGCGGAGATACGATTTCGCACGTCGTGCGCCGACAATGAAGGTGCGGACGGTGGGAGTCGACTTCGCACGGAGGTAGCCCTCCCGAGGAACTTTGAGTCCTTGCGTCAGGGGCCGAGCGAACGTTCTCTAATTCCGGCCGTGGGGTCAAGCTCTCCGTCAACATCCTCGCTGGGTGCAGGGTTCTCTCCGCGGTAGGGGCGTGCCCTCCGCATGTGGGAGAGTGCCGGATTCAACCGGCTCCCAACTTTTTTTCTAGCCGCTCTTAAAGAGTCTGCGAGCCACACCGGCTGCCGCCCGGTTGCAGAGGTGCGGTCGGCATGTTGGCATCGGCGTGTCCTGAGAGGGGCGTCGTTAGAGCAGGGCGGGTGTCATCGGGTCTCAGGGGAGAGGACGGTCGTCTGCGAAACAAGGGAGACGAAACATGAGCGTCACGGAAACGAAGGACACGGCACGGGTCACACGCGCTTCTGGAGGCACAGGCGCCGTTTATACAGACCGTCCGGCAAAGCGTAGCCATGAGCTGATCCTGGTGAAAGACTCGAAGGCTCTGCTGTTGGAATATCTCGCCTCTATCCGTGATCCGGAGCGCGCTGCCTCGCTTTTTGCGAACGACGGCGCATTTGAACTGCCGTTCTTGCGCTCGCTCGGGGTCGGAGCTCGCTACACGGGCCGCCGTGAGATCGCGGGGCTCCTTCGCCAGTTGCTCAAGCTCTATTCGAACTTCGCGTTCGCGCCGGACGACATTCACGTCCTCATCGAGACGCCGGAAAAGACCTTCGCGGAGTATGTGGCCCACGCGCGCGCTGCTGCGACCGGGCGAACGCTCCATCAGCTGTTCACTGGGTACCTCGTGGCGGAGGCTAGTGAGATCAAGTTGCTGCGCGAAAGCTTCAATCCATTGGCGCAGGCGCAGGCGCAACTGCCGAATGGAGTCGTCGATATCCAACCGCCCGGCGACGAGGTGCACTCGTTCTGATTGGTCCGCAACGGCGGCTTGGGCGCTGAGCCCGGAATAAAACCAGGAGAATCCCCGATGAACACATTTCGCACCATGCTTGCCGCCGCATTCGCCCTCGCCTCCATCGGCGCGGCCCACGCGGAGGGGCTCCGGCCGACCGAAGGTCGGAGCATCGACCTAGGCGCGTTATCAGGCGTCGCCTACTACACCGTCGAGCGCGAAGGCTTCCGGGTGGTCGCCACCCTCGCTGAGGGTCAGGCGGGGACGCCGGTGCGTGTCGAGGCCGTGCTCGCCCCGGGACGTAGCATCGTGCTCTCTGTCCCGAGCGCGGTGGGTATTCCTCCCAATGCGGTCGAGATCAGACGGCAGGGCGACGAGGTGTTCGTCTACGGCGCCGTCACAAACTGAGCCGGCGACCATATCGGTGCAATCTTACGTGATCGGCCTGGGCGAAGTCTCCATGGTCGTCGCGGCAGATGCGGCCGAGCCTCAACCGACTCTTTTTCTTTCGGCGAATAGCAAGGATTAAGAGCATGACCGTCATTTCCATCATTGTTGGAAGCACCCGCGAGGGCCGTTTCTCAGAAAAGCCCGCGCGGTGGATTTTGCAGCACCTGAAGAAGCGCGATGGCGTGGACGCTCGGCTTCTCGATCTTCGCGATTTTCCCATGCCGTTCTTCGATCAGCCAGCAACACCGGCCACGCCGGGTCGCGCGCCTTACAAGAACGAAGTCGTGCAGAGATGGACCGCCGCGATCGCACAGTCCGATGGTTTCATCTTCGTCACGCCTGAATACAATTACGGACCCTCCGCGGCGCTCAAGAACGCCATCGACTGGGTTTATCCGGAGTGGAATCGCAAGGCGGCTGCCTTCGTGAGCTATGGCTCCGCCATGGGCGCGCGCAGCGTGCAGCAGCTCCGTCAAACGGTGATCGAGCTTCAGCTCGCCCCGATTCGCTCATCGGTCCTCATCCCTGTCGCCACCCTGTGGGCTCACTACAAGGGCGGCGATGTCGACGCCGGGCTGGCGCAGCTGGAAGAGCCTGCCGGGGCGATGATCGACGATCTGCTGTGGTGGACCGCAGCCTTGAAGACGGCGCGAGCCAGCGCAGCATGGCCCGCCCCTTGAAAATGCGCCAGGACCTGCTCGGCCCGGTGCCGCAGCAGGAGGGCGCCCAAGCGGTCGCGGCCTAGCCGCAGAAGTCCTCGCGGCCTTACGTAAAGGAGCACGTATGAACATCCTGTACACAACCGAGGCCATGATCGAAGGAGGTCTCACTAAGCTCGCAAGACTCGCGGCAGGGGCACCTTCGTCATCGTCGGCGCCTTCAGCCTTCCTGTGCGCGCCGAGGAGCTGGCCCAGAATTTAGGACCAGTCGGGCCTCGCGAGACGATTCTCGCGACGGTTGGGAGCAAGCGCGTCATAGCCTTCTACACGCCAGACGGTGGCCATTGCGACATCCACGTAATCGTGTGGGACCCCACAGATGCCGCGGCTAGATCCACGATACGCGTGCGGATGAGTCTACACCCGCGGCAGATAGTGAATATTCATACGACCGACTCGCTCGGTCTACAGTGCGGTGACAATGCCGAGAAGCTGACCATTGCCGATTTCGGCGAGCAGCTTCGTGCTGGCCCCACACATTAGGCCGCGAACCCAACGTGCCTGCGGCGAGGTGCCTTCGAGACGATGCCATCCGCGCCGAGCTTGCAGGCGTGATGGAAGACAACGGCGCCCTTGGGGTGCGCAATATGCTCGTTCAGGCACACTCCTGGCAGACATGGTGGCCAAGGTCGCTTTGCGGGTCTCGATTGGCTCTCGCCGCATGTCGATGCCGTCCAGCTCAAAGGTAAAGAAGAGGATCAAGGCATTATCGTTCTAGCTACCCGGAAGCCGAGAGTGTCGAACTGGACATTGGTATGGCGCCTGGTGCGGACGGCCGCTCGAACGGAGCGGGCTGATTCGTTGCGCCAGGAACCGCCGCGGACGACAGGGAAGCTTGGATCTCCGCCCCGGAACCACCCTGATCCGTCCGTTGGCGCACCGTCGTAGTTCTCGTGCCAGCTATCCTCGACCCACTCCCAGACGTTGCCGTGCATGTCGTAAAGCCCCAGCGCGTTCGGCTTAAACGATCCAACGGGAGCCGTTTGTTGGCGGTCCCATCGACTGCCGCAGCCGTCGCAATTGGCGTTGCCCATGCCAGGATTGTCGCCCCAGGAATAGCGGGTATTGGCGCCAGCCCGCGCGGCGTACTCCCATTCGGCCTCTGTCAGAAGCCGGTACTCCTTGCCAGTCAACTGCGAGAGCCAGCCTACATACTGCTTGGCGTCGCCCCAGCTCACGTTGATCACAGGCATCTCCCCGCGTCCCCAATGGTCTGGGACTCGCGGACACGCAGCCGCGGCGACGCAAGCATCCCACTCTTCGAATGTCACCTCGAACTTGGAAACGGCGAATGGCTTTGCGACCGTCACCTCGTGCTGCGGGCCTTCACTGGCTTCCCGGTCCGGCTCGTTCTCAGACGAGCCCCTAATGAATTT
>Ga0307312_10001328_pt1 | contig 12631 bp, 9 predicted proteins | sample ER_DNA_202_FD_194489 | JGI IMG/M metagenome (GOLD analysis project Ga0307312, IMG submission 194489) | Bulk soil microbial communities from the East River watershed near Crested Butte, Colorado, United States - ER_DNA_202 | ecosystem: Environmental > Terrestrial > Soil > Floodplain | place: USA...
GCGCCGCGTACTGGGTGGTCGACCTCGATTCGACGAACGGCACCGAGATCAACGGCCGGCGGCTCAAGCGCGCCAAGCTGCGCCCCGGCGACACGATCATCGTTGGATCGACCGAGCTCGTTTTCCGGCGGGAGTCCGGAGGCTGACGTGACACTTGCCTCGATCGCGGTCGAGGAGCTCCTGCTCATCCTCAAGATCGCCTTCGTGGTGCTGCTCTACCTGTTCATCTGGCGAATAGTCCGCACCGCCAGCAAGGATCTACGTGTGCCGCAGGAGAGCTTCATCCTCGCACCGTCGCAGGCGGGAGATCTGGCGACACTCCGCGACCCCGGCCCGCGCGAGGTGGGGCGCCTCGTAGTCGTCTCCAGCCCGACGCTCGAACCCGGCGAGGGTCGGATGCTCGATTCCGTCGCGATCACCGTCGGCCGCGGGCCCCAGAACGACGTCGCGCTCGACGGCGACGACTACGCCTCGGCGAAACACGCGCGGATCGAGCCGCGCGGCGATGGTGTGTGGGTCGAGGACGTCGGCTCTACGAACGGCACGTACCTGAACGGGATCAAGCTCACACGCGCGCGCAAGCTGACACCCGGCGACGTCGTGCGCGTAGGCGAGACCGAGTTGAGGTATGAGACGTGACCGTCACGCAACTGGGCTACGGCACAGACACGGGCCGGAAGCGGCGGAGGAACGAGGACGCCTACGTCGTCGAGCCCCCGCTGTTCGCGATCGCAGACGGCATGGGCGGCGCACAAGCGGGCGAGCTCGCCTCGAGCCTCGCCGCCGGCGCCGTCCGCGAGGACGAGGCCGCAGCAGGCAGCGGGGAACGCCGCGTCACCGAGCTGATCCAGGAGGCCAACCGCCGCGTCTACGAGCGCTCGAGCCAGGACGCCGCCGCCTCGGGGATGGGGACGACGATGACGGTGGCCTTCGTCGGCGACGCGAACGTTGCCTTCGGCCATGTCGGCGACTCACGCGCATACTTGATCCGTGACGGCAAGCTCGAGCAGTTGACCGAGGACCACTCGCTCGTCGCCGAGCTCGTCCGCAGTGGAAAGCTCTCGCCGGAGGAGGCCGAGACGCATCCCCAGCGCTCGGTGATCACGCGCGCGCTCGGCACCGATCCCGACGTCGACGTCGACACCTTCTCGATCGAGACCGCGCCGGGCGACCTGTTCATGCTCTGCTCGGACGGGCTCACCTCGATGGTCGAGGACGACGTGATCCTGCGGACAATCGAGAAGAACCGCGACAACCTGCAAACGGCGGCGAAAGCGCTGATCCGCGCCGCGAACAAAGGCGGCGGCGAGGACAACATCACGGTCGTCTTCTTCGAGATCGGCGAGGACGTCGGAGAGCCGCTCGAGGAGACGGCTCAGTACCCGGCCCTCACCGCGGACGGCGACGGCGAGCTCGACGAGGACACGCTCGACGAGCTCGACCGCGTGCCGGCGCTCGACACGATGGTCGTACCGCCGGGCGAGGCCGAAAAGGTCGCTCAACCGAAGCGCCGCACCCGCCGCCGCCTGATTCCGGCGCTGCTGTTGATCCTGGTCGCGCTCGCGGTCGTCGCGGTCGTCATATGGACTCTACGTGGACGGTAAGCGGTGAGCCTTCGAAACCGAGAGCTGCTGAACCTGGTCGTCGTTGGGGCCCTGACCGCGCTCGGCTTTGCGAGCGTCTACATCGCCCGCCAGTCGGTCGTCTCGACCGCCTCGCTCTCCTACGCGGCGTTCTTCCTCGCGCTCTATCTCGTCGCGCACCTGGTCGCGCGTTACGCGGTGCCGTACGCCGACCCGTACCTGCTTCCGATCGCGGCTCTCCTGACCGCGGTCGGGTTGACGGAGATCTACCGCATCCGGCCCGGAGATGCGTTTCGTCAGGGCGTCTGGATCATCATCGCGGTGGGTGTCTTCGCCGGCACGCTCTGGGGCCTGCGCCGCGACTACCGGCGCCTGGAGAGCTACAAGTACATCTTCGGACTGACCGCGATCGGCCTGCTCGTGCTCCCCGCGCTGCCGGGACTCGGCGCCACCGTCAACGGCGCCCGGCTCTGGATCCACTTTGGGTCGCTCCAATTCCAACCCGGCGAGATCGCGAAGCTCTGCCTGATCGTCTTCCTCGCCGCCTACCTGCGCGAGAAACGGGAGGTGCTGGCGCAAGGAAGGCTGAAGGACTTCGGGCCGCTGCTCCTGATCTGGGGCGGCGCGATGCTCGTGCTCGTCGAGACGAACGACCTCGGCTCTGCACTCCTCTACTTCGGGATTTTCCTGGCGATGCTCTACGTGGCGACAGGCCGGCTGCTGTTCACGGGGATCGGCCTTGCGCTCTTCCTCGGCGGCTCGTACTTCGTCTACACGCGGGTCTCGCACGTGCACGAGCGCGTGACGATCTGGCTGCATCCCTGGACCGACCACAAGGTCTACTGCGCGCTGACCGGGGAGATGAAGCTGCGGCAGGAGTGCGGCAGCTACCAGCTCGTGAAGTCCCTCTATTCGATCGCGAACGGCGGCTTCGGCGGCACCGGGCTCGGAAAGGAGACGCTCGAGACCTCCGCGGGCCACCCGCTGATCCCGTCCCTGAACACGGACTTCATCTACTCGGCGCTCGCGCAGGGACTCGGCCTGATCGGGGTCTCGGCCCTGGTTCTCCTCTTTATGGTGTTCGTCCTACGAGGCATGCGAATCGCGCTGCTCGCAGATGACGGCTTCTCGAAGCTCGCGGGAGCCGGCCTCACCTTCGGCTTCGCGCTGCAGACCTTCATCATCGTCGGTGGGGTCCTGCGAATCATCCCGCTGACGGGAATCACGCTCCCGTTCGTCTCCTACGGCGGCTCGAGCGTGGTCGCGAACTTCGTCCTGCTCGCCGGCCTGCTCCTGATCTCCAACCGCGCCAACGCGCCGAGGCAAACGTGAACAGGCAGATCACCAAGCTCGCCGTCGCGTCCATGATCCTGCTCGCCGCGCTAATCGTGGGGACGACCTACTGGCAGACGTGGGCCTCCGCCGGCCTCGCTGAGAAGCAGGACAACGCAATCCAGCGGGTGGCGCAGTTCCGGATCAAGCGCGGGCTGATCCGCGCCGCCGACGGGACGATCCTGGCGACGAACGTCAAGCGCAAGGTCGACGGACAGACGCTCTACTTCCGCCGCTACCCGACCGGACGCCTGTTTGCGAACCTCGTTGGCTACTCGACCCAGGCCCGGTCGCGGGCGGGGCTCGAGCAGTCCGAGAACGCGTACCTGACCTCCTCGAACGCAAACCTCAGCACGATCTTCAACAAGACGCTGGACAAGATCAAGGGCGTCACGATCACCGGGAACGACCTTGTCCTGAGCGTCCGCCCGAGTGTCCAGCGCCTCGCGATGCAAGAGCTCGCGGGCAAGTGCGGAGCCGCGGTCGTGATGAACCCTAAGACCGGCAAGGTTTACGCGCTCGCGTCGCAGCCGACCTACAACCCGAACCTGGTCGAGAACCACTTCAATCAGATCAAGGCAACCAACGCCGCGTGCCACCCGGCGGCGCCACTGCTGAATCGCGCGACCGACGGCCTCTTCACGCCCGGGTCGACTTTCAAGGTCGTCACCGCGACCGCCGCCCTCGATTCGCACAAGTTCACGCCCGAGTCGATCTTCTACGACCCCGGCTACTGCATCGAGTACGGAAAGCAGGTCTCGAACGCCGCGAGCCCCGACGGACCCGTCGAGTCCTTCGGCCACCCGACGCTCGCGATGGGTCTCCAGCACTCGATCAACTCGGTCTTCTGCAACGTCGGCAAGGCGCTCGGTGCCGGAACGATCCTCGAGTACATGAAGAAGTTCGGCTTCTATAAGGACCCGCCGATCGAGACGCCCGCGAACGAGAAGCTCCCGAGCGGTCTCTATCACGGCGGCCGGCTCTTCTTCCCCTCGCATCCGGCGACCCAGGTCGACCCCGGCCGGCTCGCCTTCGGACAGGAGACCCTTGCCGTGACGCCGCTGCAGATGGCGATGGTCGCCTCCACGGTCGCGAACGGGGGCGTGGAGATGGAGCCCCAGGTCCTGAACCGTGTCGTCGACGCCGGCGGCCACACGGTCGTCCGCGTTCAGCCGAAGAAGATGGACCGCGTGATGTCGCACCAGACCGCGAGCGAGATCAACTCGATGATGGTCGCCGCGGTCAACGACGGCACCGGCGGCGCGGCCGCGATCCCGGGAATCTCCGTCGCCGGCAAGACCGGAACCGCGGAGACAGGCACCTCCGGGATCAACACGACCTGGTTCATCAGCTTCGCTCCGGCCGACAATCCGAAGGTCGCCGTCGCGGTAACGCTCCAGAACCAGACCGGTTTCGGCGGCACGACCGCGGCGCCGATCGCCAAGCTGTTGATGCAGGCGGTCCTCAGCTCGGGGTCGAAGAAGTAGGGCTATGGCGGTTACAGGCGACACGCTGATCGATTCCGTCTTCGACGGCCGCTACCGGATCATCCGCAAGCTCGGCGCCGGCGGGATGGCGAACGTCTACCTCGCCGAGGACCAGGAGCTCGGCCGCCGCGTCGCGATCAAGATCCTCGATGACCGCCACGCCGCCGACGACTCCTTCATCGAGCGCTTCCGGCGCGAGGCGAAGAACGCGGCCGGTCTTTCCCACCCGAACATCGTCTCGATCTACGACCGCGGCGAGGCCGAGGGCACCTACTACATCGCGATGGAGTACCTCTCCGGGCGGTCGCTGAAGGAGCTGATCGTCAGCCGCGGCCCAACGCCGATCCGGATCGCAATCGACTACACGCGCCAGATGCTGGCGGCGCTCGGCTTCGCCCACCGTCACGGCATCGTCCACCGCGACATCAAGCCGCACAACGTCGTCGTCGATGCCGACGGGCGGCTGAAGGTGACGGACTTCGGCATCGCCCGCTCGGGCGCGAGCCAGATGACCGAGGTCGGCTCGATCATCGGCACCGCCCAATACCTCTCGCCGGAGCAGGCGCGCGGATCCCCGGTCGACCAGCGTTCCGACGTCTACTCGGTCGGGATCGTGCTCTACGAGATGCTCACCGGCACCGTTCCTTTCACAGGCGACACGCCGCTCGAGATCGCGATGAAGCACCTCTCCGAGGTGCCGGTGCCGCCGTCCGAGCTACGCGACGATGTGCCCGCCGACCTCGATCTGGTCGTCCTGCGCGCTCTGGCCAAGGATCCCGAGGACCGCTACCAGACCGCGGAGGAGATGAACGCCGACCTCGCGCGCATCCAGCGGGGGATCGGGGTCTCGAGCGAGACCACGGACGCGGCGACCGCCGTGCTCGCAGGCGCCGGCATCTCGGGGGCGCCGACGATCATTGCGCCGAGGGCCACGCAGGTCGCGCCACCGCAGCCGCCTCCGCCGACGACGCCGGCCGGCTACTACGGCTACGAGGGGCCCCCTCGGCGGTCGCGCTCGATCTGGCCATGGGTGCTGGTGCTGCTCCTGCTCATCGGCGCCGGCTTCGCGGCCTGGTTCGCCTACGGGAAGATCCGCGACGAGCTGAACGCGAATAAGCCGGTGGCCGTGCCGTACGTGGTCGGGCTGAAGAAAGCGCAGGCGGTCAAGAAGATCACGGACAAGGATCTGAAGGCGAAGACCGTCCCCGGCTTCAGCGAGGTCTATCCCGCCGGCACGGTGATGTCGCAGAGCATCGACGGCGGTGAGAAGACCGATAAGGGCAACACCGTCCGGCTCACCGTCTCCAACGGGAGGCCGAAGACAACGATTCCGGACGTCGTCGGGAAGGCGCAGAGCGACGCCGTGGCGGCATTGACAGCCGCGCACCTGAAGGTGTCCGTCTTCCATGTCTATTCGTCCCAGAGCCCGGACACCGTCACCGCCCAGAACCCGCCCGGGGACAGCCGCGTCTTCTGGAACACGAAGGTACGGATCAACGTCTCGCAGGGGGTCAGGCAGATCGAGATCCCGAACGTGGTCGGCCAGCCCTACGCGAGCGCCCGCTCGGCGCTGCTCGGGGCCGGCCTGAACGCCACCGAGACCCTCGTCGACTCGAATCAGCCTGCCGACACCGTGGTCTCGCAGTCGCCGGGCGCCGGGACGAGAGTGGGCTCCGGGACGACGGTGACGCTCAGCGTCTCGCGGGGCTCGACCGCGACGACGCCCGTTCCCGACGTCACCAACCAGGACGAGCCGACCGCAAAGGCGATCCTGCAGGGCTCGGGGTTCAAGGTGAAGTCCGTCAAGCAGCCGGTGACCGACCCCGGCGAGCAGGGAATCGTCGTCAGCCAGCAGCCAGGGGGCGGAACGAGCGCCCCGGCCGGGGCCACGGTGACGATCTTCGTCGGCGACTACACCGGCACGACAACGGCTGTCCCGTGAGCCAGCGGGTGCGAGTCGCGGTCCTCAGCGGGGGCCGCTCGAGCGAGCATGAGATCTCGGTGGCGTCGGCGCGTTCGGTGCTGGAGTCGCTCGACCCGGAGCGCTACGAGGCGGTGACGGTGGAGATCGACCGCGAGGGGAAATGGCAGCTCGAGTCCGGCGGGTCGCGGGCGCTCGACCCGGGGGCCACAGGCGAGTTGGACGAGGGCGAGGGGCGGACGGCAGTCGAGACGCTCCCGGTGCCGACCGAAAGCGTTCCCGCGACCCTCGCGAATGTTGATGTCGTGATCCCGGTCCTGCACGGACCCTTCGGCGAGGACGGCACCGTGCAGGGTTTGCTCGAGCTGGCCGACGTGCCGTACGTCGGTGCGGGTGTGCTTGGCTCGGCGCTGGCGATGGACAAGGACAAGTTCAAAGCGGTGATGCGCGACTCCCAGATTCCCGTGACGCGGAACATCACCCTGCGCGTAGGCGACGAGCTCGCCAACCCGTACGGCTACCCAGTCTTCGTCAAGCCGGCGCGGCTCGGCTCGTCCGTCGGGATCACGAAGGTGCGGTCGGAGGAGGAGCTCGCGCCGGCGGTCAAGCTCGCCTTTCGCCACGACGATAAGGTGCTGATCGAAGAGTTCGTCGCGGGAATCGAGGTCGAGTGCGGCGTCCTCGGCTCGAATCGCACCCCGATCGCGTCGCTCCCGGGCGAGATCGTCTCTCACGGCTTCGACGCCACCGACTGGTACGACTACTCGGCCAAGTACGACCAGGGCGGTATGGACCTGATCATCCCGCCGAGAATCTCGAGCGAGCAGATCGAACGCGTCCAGCGCCTCGCGGTCGACAGCTTCGTGGCAGCCGAATGCGACGGGATGGCGCGCGTAGATTTCTTCGTTGACGCAGACGGCGTCGTGCTCGTCAACGAGCTGAACACGATCCCCGGCTTCACCGCAACGAGCGTCTACGCCAAGCTGTTCGAAGCCTCGGGGATTCCCTATTCGGAGCTACTCGACCGTTTGGTCGAGCTCGCCCTTGAGCGCCACGAACGGCGCTCAAGGCTGCAGTTTTAGCGCGCCTTCACCTCGTCGATCCGAACCTGATCGTTGTCGCCGAGATTGGTGATCCAGACCAGGAAGTAGCGGCCGCCGCCGTTGAGACTGAAGGTCGCGGTCGTGCTAGCGATCGTCCGCGAGTTGGAGACCGCGTGAAACGGCCCCGTCGCCGAGTCTCCCGCCTTGACCTGGGCCGTGAAGCCGGGGGTGTCGGTGAGGATCGTCATGGTCTTGGGGGACACGGCACGGTTGGCGCCGACGACGAGCCCGACACCCTGCTTCGTGAAGCTCCTGTAGTGCTCGGTCATCCAGGGCGTCGCGTCATTCCCGTCGATCGCGTCCTGTGCGGCTTCGTCATGCTCCTGCCCGTCGCCGAACGGGTCATAGGCTGCGGCGCTCTTGAACTGAACGGGGCCGGTTGGGCGCGGCGGCGCCGCGCCCGTTCCACTGTTGCCGTTGCCTTGAAGGAGGATCGCCCCCGAGAGGCCGCCCGCAACGGCGGCGAGGCCGACGCCGAGCAAAACGAGTGGCCAGATGCTCCAGCGCCTCGGCGCGCGTGCCCGACGCGACTTTGCGCGCGGTCGCTGCCGCGGCGGTACGACGATCGTGGCGCCTTCGTTGCCGTCGAGCTCCGCGTGGCACGCCTCGAGCTCGGCGGCGAAGTCGGCCATCGACTCGAACCGCTCGTCGTGATCCTTCGCCATCGCCTGCTGGATCGCCCAGTCGAGGCGCGGGGGCACGTCAGGCCGAACCTCGCGGACGCTGGGCACTGGGTCGTTCACATGCCGCATCGCGACCGCGACGAAGTTGTCGCCGTCGAACGGAACCTCGCCGGCAAGCAGCTCGTAGAGCACGCAACCGAGCGAGTAGACGTCGGTCTGCTCGTCGACCGGCTGGCCGCGGGCCTGCTCCGGCGCGATGTAGTTGCTCGTCCCCATGATCGTGCCGGTGATCGTCATCCCGTCGACGTCGACCGCGTGAGCGATTCCGAAGTCGGTCACCTTCGCGCGGCCGTCCGCGTCAAGCAGTACGTTCTGCGGCTTGACGTCCCGGTGGACGAGCCCGCTCTCGTGCGCAAACGAAAGTCCGCGAGCCACTTGTAGGGCGAGCTCGATCGCCTCGCGAGGGCTCAGCGGGCCTTCCTGAGTCATCAGCTCCTTCAGGTTCATCCCGTTGACGTACTCGAAGACAATGAACTGCCGCCCGTCCTGCTCGCCGCGGTCGATCACCGTGACGATGTTCGGGTGCGCCAGCTGCGCGACGGCGCGTGCTTCCCGGCGAAACCGCTCGACGTAGTCGTCATCCCGGGTGAACTGCTCATGGAGGATCTTCAACGCGACCGTCCGCTCGAGCAGGCGGTCGTGCGCGCGGTAGACGCTCGACATGCCACCTGAGCCGACAAGCTCCTCGAGCTCGTAGCGGCCCGCAATCAGTTCCCCGACCACGCGATGAAGGATGCCCGGACCCGCTACCTAAAGGTTCAGACGCCGCCAGGTACGGCCGCCATCGCGGGTGATGTACGGCCTGCCTCGAAAATCGGACGCCGCAGCCACGCGCGCGCTCAGCGCAACCGGCGCGAAGAGCCTGCGGGCCAGCTGGTGGCTGGACCACCGACGACCGCCGTCTCGAGTGACGTAAACAGCCGGCTTCGCGCCCGCCGTCAGCAGCCAGGCCGTCGAGGCGGAGACCGCACTGAGAACGAACTGGGGAAAGGCTCCCGGCGACGAGCCCGGCAGCGTGCTGAGCAGATACCAGTGGCGACCTCCGTCCCGCGTCCGGTAGAAGCCGATCACCGGCTTGTCGCCTCCATACTGGCCGGCAAGCTCGCCATCCCGGCCGAAGAAGCGAGGGGCGGTGAGCAGGACCAGCCGCCCGCTGTAGCCGTGCGGAGCAGGAAGTGGCTGAATCTGCCAGCTCCTGCCACCGTCGACCGTCCGCAAAAGGCGCTGGCCGGCGAGCCAGCCGTCTCTCGGACTGACAAACGCAACCTTCCCCCCGTACGTCGCAAGCTTGGAAACGATCCGCCACGATCGACCGCCGTCGGTCGTGCGGAAGACGCGCGAGTTCGGGCCCGTCGGCTCGTTTTGGAGCACCCACGCCCGACTGACATAGACCTTGCTTCCGGTCCACAGAACATACGCTCGTCCAGGAACAGCGCCCGCGGCCGTGACGAGGATCAGGAATGCGGCCGCTGCGCAGGCAACGCGCGCGAGCGCCTTCATGGTGCAACTGTACTGAGCTAACCCAGCACTGAGTCCAGCGCGTCTTCCCAAACGCTGAGAGCCTCGTCGAGCTCGGCATCCGAGAGGACGAGTGGCGCCAGTACGCGGATGCAGTTCGAATAGATGCCGGACTTGAGCAGCAGGAGGCCACGTTCCGCTGCCGCTTCGACGATCGCGGTTGCCGTCTCGGCGTCCGGCTCCTTGTTCGCCGGCTCCTTCACCAGCTCGATCGCCAGCATCGCGCCGAGGCCGCGGACATCGCCGATTTGCGGCCAGCGCCCCTGCCACGATTCCATCCGGGCCCGAATCGTCTCACCGAGCTGAGCGGCGCGCTCGCAGACGCCCTCGTCCTCGATCACGTCGAGCACGGCAAGCGCCGCCGCCTGCGCGACAGGATTGCCGACATAGGTGCCGCCGATCGCCGAGTCGCCGGGAGCGTCCATGATCTCGGCCTTGCCGATCACGCCCGACAGCGGCAACCCGGCGGCGATCGACTTGGCGACCGTGATCAGATCGGGCTCGATTCCGTAGTGCTCGATCGCGAAGAGCTTGCCGGTGCGCCCGAAGCCCGTCTGGACCTCGTCGACGACCATGACGATCCCGTGCTCGTCGCAGAGCCGGCGGACACCGTCGACGAACGCCTGCGGCGCGACGACGAAGCCGCCCTCCCCCTGGACGGGCTCGATCACGATCGCCGCGACCGTCTCGGCGGCGACCTGCGTGATCAGCGCGCGCTCGAGGGCCGCGAGCGCCTCGTCGGCGCTCGGCCCGCGGTAATCGTTCGGGAACGGCACGCGGTAGACCTCGGGCGCGAACGGCCCCAGCCCAGCCTTGTACGGATGGGTCTTCGAGGTCAGCGAAAGCGACAGCAGCGTGCGGCCGTGGAAGCCGCCCTCGAACCCGATCACCGCCGGGCGACCGGTGTAGGCCCGCGCGAACTTGATCGCATTCTCGACCGCTTCAGTACCGGCGTTGAAGAACGCCGCCTTGGCCGGCGTGCGGAACGGAGAGGCGGCGATCAGCCGCTCCGCGAGCGTGACGTAGACCTCGTAGGGGACGATCGTGAAGTCGGTGTGGGAGAACTTGGCGAGCTGCTCCTGCGCGGCCTCGACCACGCGCGGGTGTGAATGGCCGACGTTGAGGCAGCCGACGCCGCCGGTGAAGTCGATGAAGGTATTGCCGTCGACGTCGGTCAGCGTCGCGCCGCGGCCTTCCTCGATCACGACGGGGAGAAAGACGGACAGCGGGTCGGCAACCACGCGCTCTTTGCGAGCCAGAATCTCGCGGGACCTAGGCCCCGGAATCGCCGTCCTCAGCTCGATCGTTCGCGTCATCGCCATGCCTCCGAAGATACACGAGCGACCGGCGGAATGAATAGGTGTATAGGACCGATTCAGCCCGGGAATATGGCCCTTGCGCGCGGTCGTTCCGAATATCTATGGTGCGCGGCTTATGACCGCCCTCGCTCGTCTCGTGCTCGGCCACAAGCGCGCAATCGTGTTCCTCTGGATTGTGCTGACGCTGGTCGGCGCCTACTCCGCAAACGCGGTCTCTAAGCGCTGGCTGGAGCAGTTCTCGATCCCGGGCTACTCGGCTTACGAGGCGAACCAACGGACGCTGAAGACCTTCGGAACCGGCGAGAATGCGCCGCTCGTCGCCGTCTTCCACAGCGACGGCGACGTGACCAAGGTCACCGGGATCAAGCAGGCGATCGCGGCCGCGGAGAGGCAAAACCCGGGTTCGCGTGTCAGCTCCTATTTCTCTACCGGCAGCCGCGCGTACGTCTCCCGCGACCGCCACACGACCTTCGCCGAGCTCTACCCGCCCGGCAACCAGGGGTTCAACGGCAACGTCAAGATCGGCGAGGCGCGGACCGCCTTGAAGCAGGCGACGCCGCCCGGGGTGACCTCGTACCTGACCGGGCGCGACGCCCTGCAGGAGGCCTCGAGCGGTGGCGACAGCAACGGCCCGAGCGTGTTTCTCGAGGCCCTGATCGGCGGCCTCGGCGCGATCGTGATCCTCCTGTTCGTGTTCGGGACCGTGCCCGCCGTGCTGATTCCGATCGGGATCGCCATCAGCTCGATCCTCAACACCTTCACGCTGGTCTATCTGCTGACCTACGTCACGTCGGTCTCGCTGATCGTGCAGTTCCTTGTCGCGTTGGTGGGCCTGGGTGTCGCGATCGACTACTCGCTGCTGATGATCTTCCGCTTCCGCGAGGAGCTCGCGAACGGAGAGGACACCGACACGGCGATCATCGAAACGATGCGCCACGCCGGTCGCTCGGTGATCGTCTCGGGCTCCACGGTGGCGATCGGTCTGCTCTCGATGGTGATCCTGCCGATTCCCGTGATCAGGTCGATCGGAATCGGGGGCATGCTAATCCCCGCGGTCTCGGTGCTGAGCTCGATCACGCTGCTGCCGGCGATGCTGGCGATACTCGGACCCAAGATCAACCGGCTGCGGGTGATGCCGAAGCGGATCGTCGAGCGGCAGGATCCCACGCACGGGTTCTGGCACCGGTGGGCGCAGATCGTCGTCAGGCGGCCGATTCCGGTTGCCCTGCTGGGGATCGCGATCGTCGCGGTCCTGCTCGTGCCGGGCCTGCAGATCAATCCGGCCGAAGCCCAGCTCAAGGACTATCCAGGAAGCGGCAACGCGATCCAGGGGCGCGACGCGCTTGCCCGGGCCGACATTTCACCGGGCGTGATGAAGCCTTACGTCGTGCTGGTCGAGAACGGTGGCGCGAACGCAACGCGTGAAGTCGTCTCGGCGCTCGAGCGGACGCCCGGAATTGCGGCCGCTGTGGCACCACAGCAGTGGCGGCGCGGCGGCGACGCTCTCGTCGAGGCGTTCCCGACCTCGGACTCAGCCTCGAGCGCGTCTTCTAAAACGATCTCGAGGATCCAGGATGACGTCCTCCCCTCGACCGGCGTGAAGGCCACGCTCGGCGGCGTCTCTCCCGAGGACCGCGACTTCGTCCACGCCGTCTACGGCAAGTTCCCGTACGTGCTCGCGTTCG
>Ga0307312_10001331_pt1 | contig 12625 bp, 12 predicted proteins | sample ER_DNA_202_FD_194489 | JGI IMG/M metagenome (GOLD analysis project Ga0307312, IMG submission 194489) | Bulk soil microbial communities from the East River watershed near Crested Butte, Colorado, United States - ER_DNA_202 | ecosystem: Environmental > Terrestrial > Soil > Floodplain | place...
GAAGCTCGGGAGGAAACAGCTCCGGAATCCACTGACGAGAGCGTCGAAGCCGACCAGGTTGCGCCCCAGGAGCAAGGCCCGGGCGACTCCGAGGGCGGCCATCCTGCTCCGCCTGAGGAAGAAGAGACCACCTAAGGCCCGCCCCGTGGCGGTCGCCGTCACGGGAGGAATCGGAGCGGGCAAGTCCGAGGCGTTGCGCTCCTTCGAGCGCCACGGCGCCGCGGTGATCTCGAGCGACGAAATCGTCCACGAGCTGCTCGGCTCGGACGAGGAAGTGCGAACCGCGCTGCGAGACCGCTTTGGAGAAGGCGTTTTTAACCCGGATGGAGACGTCGACCGGGGGCGGATCGCAGACATCGTCTTCGCAGACGAGCGCGAGCTGGACTGGCTCGAGCGGCTCCTCCATCCCCGCGTCATCGCTACATATCTCCGCTGGCGCGACGAGCTTGCGCTCAGGCCCGACCCCCCGGCGGTCTCCGTGACCGAGGTGCCGCTCCTCTACGAGGTGGGAGGCGACGCGCGCTTCGATGCCGTCGTTGTGATCACTGCTGCGCCTGAAATTCGAATCTCCAGGCAGGTGCGCCCGATGCAGGATCGCGAGCGACGGCTGATCTCCGACGAGGACAAGGCCGCCCGGGCCGACCACGCCTACGTCAACGACGGATCGCTCGAAGCCCTCGATCGCTTCGTCTCGGAGGTGATGAGGAAGCTCGCCGCATGAGAGCTTTGCTCGGGATCACAATCGTCCTCGCGGCTGTGGGCGGCGCGTTTGCGTACGTCCAGGAAGCGAAACCGGCGTGGTACGAACGCCTGCGCTATCCGCTCGCGTACGACCAGATCGTCATCGGGCACGCTCACAACTACGACCTCGACCCGGCTCTCCTCTCGGCTGTCATCTACCGCGAGAGCAAGTTCGATCCCCAGGCCCGCTCGTCTTCAGGAGCGATCGGACTCATGCAGCTTCTCCCCGCGACGGCGAAGGGCATCGCGCTCCACACGGGCGGGAACAAGTTCCGCGTCTCGGATCTCTACAACCCGGAGATCAACGTTCGCTACGGCTCGTTCTACCTGCGCCGGCTGCTGAACAAATACGGCGACACGAGCCTCGCGCTCGCCGCCTACAACGCCGGGCAGGCGAACGTCGACGGCTGGTTGGCACAGGGAAAAGGGATCGCGTTCGCGGAGACGCGCGAGTACGTGGCGAAGGTGCTCGAGCTGCGCGACATCTACGCGCGCGCCTACAAGAAGGAGCTCGGGCTCGCCTAGAGAGCCCATGGCTACGATGAGCTCGTGACCCCGTTCAGCGTCTCGGAGGCGTACCGGCCGACCGGCGACCAGCCGGACGCGATCGCGTCGCTCTCCGCGAGCGTGAAGGCGGGCGACCAGTATCAGACGCTTCTCGGGGCGACCGGCACGGGAAAGACCGCGGCCATGGCCTGGATCGTCGAGCAGGTCCAAAAGCCGACGCTCGTGATCGCCCACAACAAGACGCTCGCGGCGCAGCTTTGCAACGAGTTTCGGGAGTTTCTGCCCCAAAACGCCGTCGAGTACTTCGTCTCCTACTACGACTACTACCAGCCCGAGGCGTACGTCCCTCAGGCCGACCTCTATATCGAGAAGGACGCGTCGGTAAACGACGACATCGACCGGCTGCGGCATGCCGCCACGAGTGCGCTCCTCGTCCGGCGAGACGTGGTCATCGTCGCCTCCGTTTCGTGCATCTACGGCCTCGGGTCGCCCGTCGAGTACGAGGAAAAGACCGTGCTGCTCGGCACGGGCATGGAGATCGACCGCGACGTGATGTTGCGGAAGCTCGTCGACATCCAGTATTCGCGCAACGACTCCTTCCTCGGGCGCGGGCGCTTTCGCGTGCGGGGCGACGTCGTCGAGGTGCAGCCCGCGCACATGGAGTCCGCCTACCGCATCTCGCTCTTCGGCGACGAGGTCGAGTCGATCACCCACTTCGACCCCCTCTCAGGTGAGGTGTACGCGCGACTCGAGCATCTGGCGATCTTCCCGGCGACGCAATACGTAACTTCCAAGGAGACGATCGAGCGCTCTCTCGGAGAGATCCGCCATGAGCTCGAGGAGCAGGTCAAGCTCTTCGAGTCGCAGGGCAAGCTCCTCGAGGCGCACCGAATCCGTCAGCGCACCGAGTACGACATGGAGATGCTGGCCGAGCTCGGCTACTGCAACGGGATCGAGAACTACTCGCGCATCCTCGACGGCCGGCCTGCTGGTTCCGCGCCGCACACGCTGCTCGACTTCTTCCCGGACGACTTCCTCGTCTTCGTCGACGAGTCGCATCAGACAGTGCCTCAGCTCGGCGGTATGTACGAGGGCGACCGTTCGCGCAAGGAGACGCTCGTCGAGTACGGGTTCCGACTTCCCTCGGCGCTCGACAACCGCCCGCTGCGCTTCGACGAGTTCGTCGAGAAGGTTCCGCAGCTGGTGTTCGTCTCGGCGACGCCTGGCCCGTTCGAGCTGCGCAACTCGACGAACATCGCCGAGCAGATCATTCGTCCGACCGGGATCGTGGATCCCGAGGTCGAGTTGCGACCGACGAAGAACCAGATCGACGACCTGCTCAACGAGATTCGGAGGAGGGAGGAGGCGGGTGAGCGCACCCTCGTCACCACCCTGACGAAGAAGATGGCCGAAGACCTGACCGACTACCTGCTCGAGTCAGGCGTGAAGGCGCGCTACCTCCACTCCGAGGTGGACACCCTCGACCGCATCAGGATCATTCGGGAGCTGCGCCTCGGCGAGTACGACGTGCTGGTCGGCGTCAACCTGCTGCGGGAGGGGCTCGACCTGCCGGAAGTTTCGCTCGTCGCCATCCTCGACGCCGACAAGGAGGGCTTCCTGCGCGGCCAGACCGCTCTCATCCAGACGATCGGACGGGCAGCGCGGAACATCAACGGCAAGGTCGTCATGTACGCGGACAAGCTGACGGAGGCGATCAAGGGCGCGCTCGAGGAGACGAACCGCCGCCGCGACATCCAGCTCCGCTACAACGAGGAGCACGGGATCACGCCCGAGTCGATCGTGAAGGGCGTTTCCGACATCGCCGAGTTCCTTGCGCTCGAGTCGCCGCACGTGCCCGGCAAGCGCCGTCGCGGGCGAAAGGTCGAGGGGATGAGCGCCGAGGAGCTCGAGAAGCTCGTCGTGACGCTCGAGGAGGAGATGTTCGCGGCTGCCGAGGAGCTGCGCTTCGAATACGCCGCCAAGCTGAGGGACGAGATCAAGGATCTGCGGCGCGAACTCCTTGCCGCGGCCCAGAGCGCTGCCTAGCGAACGGGGCTGCGGCGCACCCTCGGATTCCGCCGCTAATCTCACACACAGATGGGAAAACAGGCACGCCTGAAGAAGGAACGGAGGACAGCGGTTCCGCCGGTCGGCGCACAGCCGTCGAACGCGCGCTGGATCTGGGTTGCGACTGCCGCAATGGCCGCGGTGATTGCCGTGGTCGTGGGAGTCCTCGCCATGCGGTCCTCGTCCGCTCCGCCGCCTCCCGCTGCCGCGCCCTCGGCGTCCGACCAAAATGCGCCTGCGGAGCTCGTCCAGGCGGCTGATGCCGTCGGCTTCAAGCCCTCGACGGAGCCCGGTGTGGGGACTTGGGAGGACAAGCCGGCCTCCGCGGTCAACCCGGCCCGGAGCACAGCTCTGCTTGCGGCAGGGACGCCGGCTCCGCCGTTCACGCTCAGGACGCCGCAGGGAACGACCGTCAGGCTGTCGGATTTTCGCGGTAAGGCGGTTCTGCTCGAGTTTTTCGCCACCTGGTGTCCGCACTGCCAGGCCGAGGCGCCACACCTGAAGAAGATCGCCGACTCGATGGACAAGAGCACGTTTGCGTTCGTCTCGATCAACGCGGACTCGGAAGACGCAGCTAGCGTCTTCGCCTACCACCGGTACTTCGGGCTGCCTTTCCCCTCCTTGCTCGATCCCGGCTCGCCGGCCGGCAGCTTTCATCAACAGGGCGCCTCCGGTCCCGTGACGGAGAGCTATGGGCTCCAGGCCTACCCGACGTTCTACGTCATCGACCCGCAGGGAAAGGTCTTCTGGGCGACTGACGGTGAGCAGCCGGACGCGCTTATTCGAGCGAAGCTGCAGGCCGCCGCGGGTGCGGGCTAGTCCAGCGCTCCCCTGGGTCGGCTTAGCCGTCAGGCTGATCGCTGCGGGGATCTGGCTCGTCGCGGGCGCTGCCAAGCTCGCTGATCTGACGTCGTTCAAGCAGGAGGTCGCGGCCTACGACGTGCTTCCCTCCTCCTTCGTCGACGTCGTCGCCTACGGGCTGCCGCTTCTCGAAGTGGGCCTAGGCATCTACCTCGCAGTCGGGCTGCTCGTTCGGCCGGCGGCGCTCCTCTCCGTGGCTCTGATGCTCCTCTTCATCGGCGTGCAGGCTCAGGCGTGGGCGCGTGGGCTCTCGATCCAGTGCGGTTGTTTCGGCAACTTGAGCCGCGAGACGGTCGGCGCCGGAACCATCGTCCGGGACATTGCACTCGCTCTCCCGAGCGTGCTCCTCTTGCTCCGGCCCGCCAGGCGTCTCTCGCTCGACCAGCGGCTGCTCGGGCGGCCGGACGCATTCGCCCCCGGCGCAGGGCCGTGACACCTAGCCGATGGTCGCCAGGGGCTCCAGCCCACGCGGGAAGCGCCGGTCGGCGATCTGCGCCCACTGGCGCCCGGCCCAGGCATAGGTGAGCACGCGGATGGAACGCTCGTCGATCTCGAACAGGTGGAGGCCGCGGGCCTCGCCGCGCCGTTTTGGGCGGGGCTGTCCCAGGCCGGGGGCGGTCACGACCGTCGTGCCCCGCACCTGACCGTCGACAACCTCGAACTCGCGGCGCTCGCTGACCGCGCTCTGGTGCACGTGGCCCGAGACGATCAGCTCGGCGCCGGCATCGACGAGTTCTCCGAGCACGTGCGAGCGGTTGGCGATCGTCCGCTTCGCCGTGCGCCACGGGGCACCGACAAGATGATGATGGAGCGCCACCAGGCGAAACGCCTCCGCGGGTGCCTCGTTGAACACACTCGTGACGCGGTTTAGCTGCGAGCGGCGCAGAGCACCGCCCTGCTGCTTCCAGGGCCGCACCGAGTTCAGGCCGCAGGCGACGAGTCGTTCGGAGTTGTAGATCGGCTCGGTCTCGCGCCAGACGCGGAAGAACTCGTCGAAGGTGTTCGTGAATCGCCACGGCGGCCAGCGTGGAATGTCGTGGTTTCCGGGGATAACGAGGAGCGGCCGCTCGAGCGAGCGCAGGAGCTCCGCGGCGCGCGCGTGCTGGGCCGTTGTGTTCCTGTGGGTGAGGTCTCCGCTCGCCACGACGAGCTCGGGCTCACTCTCGCTGACGAGTGTCCGCAGGTCGTTCTCCACCTCGGGCTCTTCCTGCGTTCCTGCGTGGAGGTCGGAGACCTGCAGGACGCGTAGGGGCGGCATCAGGCGGGGAGACTATAGTTTGAACATGGTCGACGAACCCGCAGAAATCTTCGACGACATGTACCTCGGGCTCCGCGCTGGGGCCGCCGGTCGCAAGCAGCGGCGCGGCGAGCCGCTTTCCGCCGAGGAGCAGGAGGTCCTTGGTCGCTGGCAGCGACTTTCCGCCTGGCGAAAGGCTCTCGCCGTCGGCGGCTTCGCCGTCGGGACGTTTGGGCTCGGCTTCGCAGCGGGCGGCCTGGTGTTCGGGCGCTGGCGTCCGCGCCGCGCTCGCTAGCCCCGCCTCAGCTTTCTTCCGCTTCCTTCGCGGGGAAGAGAACCGCGGGCACTTCCTCGTCGGCCGGATTGCGGTGGCGAACCGTGACGTCCACGAGCGTGGCGAGCACCGCCGCGATCGGGATGGCGAGCAGGACGGCGAAGCCGCCGAAGAGAATCGCGGTCGTGGTCACCGCGACGAGTACCGACAGCGGCGTCAGCCCGACTGCGTGGCCGAGCACGCGAGGGATGACGACGTAGTCCTCGAGCAAGCGCACGCCGAGAACGGCCAGTCCCGCCGCGAGAGCGAGTCCCCAGGACTGCGTCAGCCCGACCCCGATTGCCACGGCACCGGCCGCGATCGGTCCGAGCACCGGGACGATCTCGACGAGGCCGGCGAAGATCCCGATCAGGAGCCAGAACGGCAGCCCGATCGCGTAGAAAATCAGGCTCAGGAGCGAGGCCACGAAGAAGATCAGGATCAGCTGACCCCTGACGTACGCGCCGAGCTTCATGTCGATCAAGTTCCACGTGTCGCGTACGACCCGTCTGCGTTTGCGGGGTAGGAGAGAGAGGACGAGGTCCTCGGCCCGTTCTCGTTCGAAGATCCAGTAGGCGGCGCATGCGAGTGTGAAGAAGATCGCCACGAGCACCTCGAACGCGGTGAACGTGATCGAGAGCGCCGGGTCGAGCAGATCCTTGCCGGAGGGCAGATCGTCGAGCGTGTTCTGCACGCGCTTCAGCAGCTCGTGCTTGAACCCGGTGGACTGCTTCGTCTCACGCTGAAGCTCCGAGCTCGAAGTCGGGATCCCGCCGAGCGCGTTGTCCACTTGGTCGATCGCCCGCGGGACAACGGCCCAGAGGAGGACGGCGAGCACGCCGGCGAGGACCGCGTAGTGCATGAGGACGCCTACGCCGCGCGGAATGCGATAGCGATGAAGCCATTCCACGCTTGGGCGCATCGCGGCAGAGATGATGACGGCCAGGAAGAGAAGCGCGATGACGAGGCGCAGCTTCCAGAGCGCCAGCGCGAGCGCGACGACGCCGACGACGATGAGCGCCGCCACGAACGTCTTGCGCGCTGTGTCCTTCATGCGGGCATTGTCGCCGTAATAGTGCCTGCGGAAACGAGGATTTCAACGCGTGCGCGGAGAACTCCTGCGCATGCGCGGCTATCTGGAGCCCGGCGAGATCGTCCGTCTCGAAGAGCGCCCGCACGCAGCTGCGCTCGCCCGGCCCCTCGGGCGTGCGCTCGCGCTTGCACTCCTGGGCGGGATTCTCGTCCTTGCCGCTCCGACCTCGTTGGGCCTCGTCGGCGCGCTCTTTCTCGGCGCGGCCGCCTTGGTCGCGCTGGCCGCGGTCTGGCGCTGGGACCGCACCCACCTCATCCTGACGACGGACAAGCTGCTCGTCGTCTACGGCGTCGCACAGCGGCGGGCGGCGGCGGTGCGCCTTGCGCGAGTCGGCGCGGTCGAGATGGAGCAAGACGTCTTGGGACGCATGCTGGGCTACGGCACGGTGATCGCAGGAGAGCTCGAGATCCCGTTCGTGCCCGATCCGCGCCGGATCTGCAGCCTCGCCGGATAGGGCTATCGTGAGCGGTGATGCGCCCGATCGCCACGTGGCTGGTCGTTGGCGGCCTGGCCGTGCTCGGGCTCTTCGCGGCCCGGGACGCCCTTCGCAGCGCCCCCGCTCCGGCGTCGAGCGCGCGCACGACGAGCTCGATCGAGAAGCGGCGCCATCGGCCGCCGGTAATTGCCACGCCGCCGCAGCTCGGCGACAAGGACCGGTTGGCCGCCGAGATTCAGGCCCTCGGGGCCGGGGGAATCCTTTATGTGACGGACGCCACCTGCCATCGCTACCTTCTCGGGCTCCCGGCGCTCGTGTGGACGACCGTGCAAACGCCGCCCGGGACGGATTGCTTGAGCCGAGCGCCTCCGGTCGTGAACGAGCTCTCCGGTCTGACCGCGAAGCAGGTTGGCGCGGAGACGATCGAAGTTTCCTCCGAGATCTGGAGCCATCGGTTTCCGGGGATCTCGCCTGCCTTCAAGCCCGGGGGCACGTTGACGTTCGTGCGCGCTGGGCGCCTCTTCGAGTGGACGACGGCCTGCTCCCGTGGTACCGCCGCCGTGACCTTTCGCGGGCTCCGCACAATCGAACGCTGTCCCAGGCCGATCCGTGGGGCTCCTCGACTGATGCAGGAGGTGGTCTGGACCGCTGAGCACGACTTCGCCGCCATCGCGGGGCCGCCGGGGGCCATGTCACTCCTCGTGCACCGGAACGGGCGAGAGGTCTCGCTTTTCACGGCCGTTGGAGCTTCGCTGAGCGGGCTCGTTGCCAGCCCGCACGGGCGTTATTTCGGCGCGCGCGTGGGCGGAAGCATGGTCGTCTTTGACAGCCGCCGGCCCGGGAACCTCGCCCTGCCATCGGGCGCGGAACGTTCGAACGAGGTGGCTTGGTCTCCGGATGACCGCTTCACGGCGCTCGCCTCGGAAAGCTTCGTGTACCTCTACCCATCCGCCAGGCCAAGGCGGGCCGTGGCGCTGCCGCTGTCGGCGATCCAGCTCGACTGGCGCTGAGAAACGAACACTTGTTCGATCCGAAGCGCTGGCTAGACTGAGGTTGTGGCTGCTGAAGAGCTGGTCGTACATGGCGCGCGTGAGCACAATCTCAAGGACGTCACCGTCCGGCTGCCGCGCAATGCGCTGATCTGCGTCACAGGCCTTTCCGGCTCCGGCAAGTCCTCGCTCGCCTTCGACACGATCTACGCGGAGGGCCAGAGGCGGTACGTCGAGTCGCTCTCCGCCTATGCGCGCCAGTTCCTCCAGATGATGGAGAAGCCCGATGTCGACTCGATCGACGGGCTCTCGCCCGCGATCTCGATCGACCAGAAGACGACGTCGCGGAATCCCCGTTCCACGGTGGGGACGGTCACCGAGATCTACGACTACCTCCGCCTTCTCTACGCCCGCATCGGGCATCCACACTGCCCGGTCTGCGGCCGGCCGATCGCCGGGCAGTCGATCGAGGCCATAGTCGACCAGGCTCTTCGGCTTCCCGAGGGGACGAAGTTCACCGTCAACGCGCCGGTCGTCCGCGACCGGAAGGGCGAGTACAAGGATCTCCTCGAGCAATTGCGCGGCGAAGGCTTCACGCGCGTGAAGGTCGACGGCGACCAGCGCCTCCTCGACGAGGAGATCGAGCTCGACAAGAAGTTCAAGCACACGATCGAGGTCATCGTCGACCGCTTGACGATGAAGCCCGACCTTCGCCACAGGCTCTTCGACTCGATCGAGACAGCGCTCCAGCTCGCCGACGGGCTCGTGACCATCGACGTCCTCGACACGGGCGAGGAGCAAACCTTTTCCGAGCGCTTCGCCTGTCCGGAGCACGGTGTCGGGCTGCCCGAGCTCCAGCCGCGGATCTTCAGCTTCAACTCGCCGCACGGCGCGTGCCCGCGTTGCACGGGTCTCGGTGCACAGCAGGAGATCGACCCGGACCTGCTCGTCCCGGATCCCGAGCTGTCCATCTCCGAGGGAGCGCTCGTTCCCTGGTCGGTCGGGAACTCGACCTACTACGAATCGGTCATCCAGGCGATCGCCGACCGCTACGAGACCGACATCGACAAGTCCTGGCGAGAGCTCACGGAGGACCAGCAGAACCTGTTCCTGTACGGAACCGACGGCGACAAGGTCTATGTGACCTATCGAAACCGGATGGGCCGTAGGCGCGCCTACATGCTCGCTTTCGAGGGGATCGTTCCCAGCCTCGAGCGCCGCTACCGCGAGACCGACTCAGCGGGTCAGCGCGAGCGAATCGAGGAGTACATGAGCTTTCGGCCCTGTCCGGTCTGCAAGGGCGCACGGCTCAAGCCGGAGGTGCTGGCGGTCACCGTTGGCGACAGGAACATCCACGAGTTCACGCAGATGTCGGTCACGCGCGCGGCCGAGTTTCTCGAGGGCCTGCAGCTGACCGAGACGGAGGAGTTGATCGGACGACGGATCATCAAGGAGATTCGCGAGCGGCTTGCGTTCCTCGAGAACGTCGGCGTCGGCTACCTCCAGCTCGACCGAGCCGCCTCGACCCTCTCCGGCGGCGAAGCGCAGAGACTGCGGCTGGCGACGCAGATCGGCTCGCAGCTGGTCGGAGTTCTCTACATCCTCGATGAGCCCTCGATCGGGCTCCACCAGCGCGACAACGGCAAGCTGATCGCGACGCTCGACAGGCTGCGCGACCTCGGGAACACGGTGCTCGTGGTCGAGCACGACGAGCAGATGATGCGCTCGGCCGACTGGCTCGTGGACATGGGCCCGGGCGCCGGCGAACACGGCGGGTACGTCGTCGCCGAGGGCGTTGCCGACCAGATCGAGGAGAACCCGAAGTCGATCACCGGCCAGTTCCTCTCTGGGCAGCGCAGCATTCCCGTCCCGGAGAGACGAACCGACGATGCTGGTTCATTCTGGGTGCGGGGTGCGAGCCAGCACAACCTCAAGGGCATCGACGTGGAGTTCCCCGTGGCGAGGTTCATCACCGTCACCGGAGTGTCAGGCTCGGGCAAGTCCACCCTCGTGAACGAGATCGTTTACAAGTCGCTGGCGAACCGGCTCCATCGCATGCGCGTGAAGCCGGGCGAGCACCTCGGCTGCGAGGGAATCGAGTGCTTCGACAAGGTGATCGACATCGACCAGTCGCCCATCGGGCGAACGCCGAGATCGAACCCGGCCACCTACGCGGATCTGTTCACCCCCATCCGGGAGCTTTACGCACAGACGCCGGACGCGAAGGTGCGTGGCTATAAGCAGGGCCGCTTCTCGTTCAATGTCCGCGGGGGCCGTTGCGAGACGTGCAAGGGCGACGGCACGATCAAGATCGAGATGCACTTTCTGCCGGACGTCTACGTCCCCTGCGAGACCTGCGGCGGCAAGCGCTACAACCGCGAGACCCTCGAGGTGCGCTTCAAGGGGAAGTCGATTGCGGACGTGCTCGAGATGTCGGTCGAAGAGGCGCTCGGCTTCTTCGCGAAGATCCCCAAGATCCGGCGCCGTCTGCAGACCCTCCATGACGTCGGACTCGACTACATCAAGCTCGGCCAGCCGGCGACGACGCTCTCGGGCGGTGAGGCCCAACGCGTGAAGCTCGCGAAGGAGCTCTCGAAGGTGGCGACCGGGAAAACTCTGTACATCCTCGACGAGCCGACGACAGGCCTTCACTTCGCGGACATCGAGAAGCTCCTCGACGTTCTCCAGCGGCTCGTCGATGCGGGTAACACGGTGCTCGTGATCGAGCACAACCTCGACGTCATCAAGCAGGCGGACTGGATCGTCGACCTTGGCCCTGAGGGAGGCGAGGCTGGCGGCGAGGTCATCGCCACCGGGACGCCCGAGCAGGTCGCCGAGGTGGAGGAGAGCTACACCGGCCAGTTCTTGCGCAAGGTGCTCCCAGGCGTCGCCGCAGCAGCCGCCTGAGAATGGCCGGCGAGCCCACGCGCGCGACGAGGGAGGCCAGCGAGCGCCGGGAGAAGGAGTGGTGGCTGCGCGCGCTCGCCGTCTTCCAGAGCCCGCGGGCGGTCTTCGCGGCGCTTCGCGACCAATCCGACTGGGAAGCCGAGGCGAGGCAGGAGCCTGTGCTCGCGCTCGTTCTTCTCGCGGGTCTCGCGGGCGTGCTGCTCGCACCCTCGACCGGGAGGCTGCTGGACGAGCCGCTGGTGGACGGGAGCCTCGCGGTCGTCGCCGTCGTCCTCTTCATCACCGGCGCCATGTACGGGGCGGCGACGTACTGGATCGGCGGCGCGGCCTTGTTCGCAGGGCTGAAGGGCGCCGGCAGCCGCGGCAACTACCGTCGTGCCCGCCACGTGCTCGCGTTTGCGGCGGCTCCGCTGGTCCTCGGGCTCCTGCTCGTGTGGCCGGTGCGCCTCGCCCTCTACGGCAGCGACACGTTTCGCTCCGGCGGCGGCGACTCCGGGGCGGGGGCCGCCCTTTTCGACGGCCTCCTCGCCGCCTTCGGAATCTGGGCCACAGGCCTGCTCGTCTACGGGATCAGCGTTGTCGAACGCTGGAAGCTGCTGCGTGCTGCGGTCTCGGTCGCGCTCATGCTCCTGACCGTCCTGATCGTCACGCTTCCCTTTTTGATTCCGTTGTCGAGCCGCTGAGAAACTCCGCGAGCTCTTCGTCCGGGATCGAATAGGTGTGCTCGTCCTCCGGGAACGAACCTGAGCGCACATCCGCGGCGAACCGCTCCAGCGCCTCCTGGATCGTGGTCGCCAGCTCTGCGTAGCGCTTGACGAACCGCGGCGACTTGCCCTCGTAAAGACCGAGCAGGTCGTGGTAGACGAGCACCTGACCGTCGCAGCCGCGTCCCGAGCCGATACCGATCGTGGGGATCGAGAGTGCTTCGGTGATCCTCGTCGCGACCGGAGTCGGCACCGCTTCCAGCACGAGCGCGAAGCAGCCGGCCTGCTCGAGCGTCAGCGCGTCGTCGAGCAGCAGGCGCGCCTTCGCGGCGGTCCTGCCCTGCGCGCGGAAGCCTCCGAGCATGGTCGCCGACTGCGGCGTCAGCCCGAGGTGACCCATGACTGGAATCCCTGCTCCCACCAAGGCGAGCACGCGGGAGACCGTGGGCCCGGCGCCTTCGACCTTCACTGCGTCAGCAGTGGCTTCCTTCAGGAAGCGCACGGCGTTTTTGACCGCGTCCTCGTCGGAGACCTGGAACGAGCCGAAGGGCATATCGGCGACAACAAGGGGTCGATGGGCTCCGCGGGTGACCGCGCGGGTGAGCATGACCATCTCCTCCATCGTGGCCGGCACCGTCGATCCGTTGCCGAGCACGGTCATCGCCGCGGAGTCGCCGACGAGCACGATGTCGACACCGGCGGCGTCGGCAATCCGCCCGCTGGGGAAGTCGTACGCCGTCACCATCACGATCCGGTCGTGGCGCCCCTTC